>Ga0302196_10000022_pt1 | contig 150255 bp, 109 predicted proteins | sample II_Bog_N1_3_FD_198794 | JGI IMG/M metagenome (GOLD analysis project Ga0302196, IMG submission 198794) | Peat permafrost microbial communities from Stordalen Mire near Abisko, Sweden - II_Bog_N1_3 | ecosystem: Environmental > Terrestrial > Soil > Wetlands > Peat | place: Sweden: Abisko... | reverse complement strand
CCGTGGATTCGTCGATCCCGATCTCGATGCGCTGCTCAAGCATTACTGCTCGGTCGATCAAATCGACGTCACCCAGAGCGACGCCAATGGAATGCCGCGCTGGCTCGCGGCCTGGCAAAAGAACGTCACCAACGCGGATCAGTGGGACGACGGCTGCCAGGGGCGCGCGGGCGTGGCCGAGGCTTATCTGCGCTCGTATTTCCGCGCGCTCTGCAAGAAGCAGGGCGTGAATTATGCGGAGGCGAATGACGAGTTCTTCGCCGAGCTGTTCAAATCGAGCGAGAACGGGCGCGCCGAGGACTTCGCCGAGGGCGCGACCTGGGAGCCGCAGGACCCTCCCGCGGGCGCGCCGAAGAGCGCGCAGCCTCCTGCGCCGCACGACGCGGCGCCCACGTTCGACCCGACGAACGCACTGCCGCTGGAGGGCGCGGGCACCGGCGCGGCCGCGACCGGCTCGACGGCCGATGCCTCGAGCAGCGACGACGACTCCAGTTCCAATGGCGCTGCAGCGAGCAGCGGAGATGAATCGAGCGGAGCCGGGACGTCTGCGGACGCACCGGCCGCGCCGGTCGATGTGCTGCACAATCCGCCGCCGCCGCAGAACGAGCTCGAGCGCCGCATGCGCGCGGCCTGGCACTCGGCGCGCATCGAGATCGCCCGCGGGGTCGCCAAGTATGGCGAGGGCAAGTGGACCACCGGTCCGAACAGCGGGCCGATCATCGACCAATATCAAAAGGCCGCTTATTCGACGCCGGGGCCGAACGCGCCGTGGTGCGGGATATTCCAGGCGTGGAACTATCGCAAAGCCGGTCTGAAGGCCGACGAGAAGATCGACAAGAAGTTTCAATACACCGGCGTCGCGGGCAAGCGGGTGATGGTCTTCTGGTCGACCGGCCGCCTGCAATACTATTGGGACGCCGCGAAGTCGCAGAGTCTGCGCTTCCCTCGAGAGAACTTCTCGACGTGGAAGAGGGACGATTGCGTGAAGTGGCTGAAGGAGAAGTTCAATGCCTTCAAACCGCTCCCGGGCGATCTGCTGCTGGTCGATACTTACAAGCCGATGTCGCACGTCTGCATGGTCGGCGGATATGATCCCGATACCTTCACGCTGATTACCTATGAAGGAAACTTCGGCGACAAGGCGGCGGCGCACCAGTGGGACCTCTCCGCGCCGACCAAGCAGGGCTTCTTCCGGATGAACTACATTGGCCGGATGCTGGAGAGCGATTTTGGCGACCCCGGCGAGGTGAAGCCGGAAGGGCCGTCCCCCGATCCTGAGATCCACGGCGCCAGCACGGCGACCGGCCGGTACGGCAGTTAGAGGCCGGGAGACAAATCATGCCTGATGTCCTTCCAGACAAGCTGACGCAGATCACCAAAGCCGAAGCGCTCTCGGCGCTCTATGCCGGCTGGTGCGCCACGTTTGGCGAGGCGCCCAAGAACGACGATTCGTTGCGCGTGCTGATGTCCCAGTGGGCCCTGGAAACGGGCTGGGGCAAGGCGATGCACAACTACAACTTTGGCAACGTCAAGAGCACCGCGGGCGATGGCTACGATTACTGCATGTTCCGTTGCTATGAGAAGATCAACGGAAAGATCATCTGGTATGACCCGCCCGATCCGGCGACGCGCTTTCGCGCGTTTCGCACCGCCATCGACGGCGCGAAGGATTACCTCAAGATATTGCACAAGCGGTTTACCCTCTCGTGGCCGGCGGTGCTGCAGGGCACGCCCGCCGCGTTCTCGCACGCGCTCCGCCAGCAGGGCTATTACACCGCGGATGAGTCGGCCTATACCCAGACGCTGACGTCGATCTTCAATTCGCTCAAGAGCACGAAGATCGACAAGTCGCAGGCGCCGGCCGCGAGCGCCGATTCGGGTGGCGGCACTTCAGCGGGGCCCGCGGAGGCGCCCGCGGTCTCGAAGAATGTCACCGGTGGCCTCGGCGCGGATGCGGCGCAGACGGCGCTCGCGCGCTCTCTCTCGGCGCACGGCTGGTCGCTCGCCGGCGGTCACGCCTGGAAGCTCGACGACCCGGCGCAGGCTCCCGATCAGTTCCATTCGGCGAAGCTATTGCCGGGCGATATCATCACGATCGTCACCGCCACCGGACCGCGCTGCGGGCGGGTCGGAACGGTGCTCTTCGCCGACGGCGAATATGCCGATGTGGGCACGGTGTGGCTCGCGTCTGCCTCAGGGCCCAAGCAGGAAGTGGTGATCGAGAAGCTCGCGCTGGAGGCGAGCCCGCGCGATTTCGACGCGTCGCTCAAGGACGCGGGCAAGCCGGTGATCGCGTGGCGCGACAGCGACAAGCGGCCGTCCATCGGGCACGCTTGGGTGGTCGGGTTCATCCGCGCCAGTCGGGTGCAGCGCTCGGTGGTCGATGGGATGACCGACGCGCAGCGCAGCCAGCTGAAGATTGAACAGGGCGACGCGGAGGTCACGCCCGGCACGGTGCTCTCGCGCGCGGCCAAGCAGCGCCCGGGCGATCCGACCATTCGCGACGTGCCGTTCGGCGACGAGCCGGCTGCGATCAAGAGCTCGACGCCCATCGGCGGGACCGGCGCGCCGGCCGGCGCGTCCCTGACCGCGCTCGACAACGACGATATCCCGCCGCCGATTCAAATCGATTCGCACACCGTTCAATTGCGGGTCGGCAAGCACGCCGGCCGGATCGCGTTCACGGTGAAGAAGCCGGGAGATCCGCAGCCGACCGCGCCCGCGGCGGGCGAGGCGACGCCGGCCGCGCCGAACGCCGAGGGAAAGCGCGATACCTTCATTCAAGCGGCGATGAATCTGTTGGGCACGCCGTTCCTCGCCAACTCGGACGATCCGGCCAAGGGGCTCGATGGCGTCGGATTGATATCGATTGGACTGCGCCGCGTGGGGATGCTGAAGAAGGACGCGCCGCCGCTCACGGTCGACTCGCTCAATGGAATGCTGCAGCAGCACGGCGGCACCTCCGAGGATATCCCCGCGGATATCCTTCCTGGCGATATCGCCTGGTTTGGAAAAGGCACGCACGACGTGCCGGCGCAGCAGCACCCGATGATCTATGTCGGCGGCTCGCGTGTGCTCGGCCCCATCGGCGACGGCGGGCCCAAGGGGGGAGCGGTCCAGATCATCCATATCAACGACGTGCCGGAGCACTTCGCCGGCTGGTCGCAAATCGAAGATCTCGGCACCGACACGGAGCACACCGAGCACCCGGGAAATCCGCCCACCTCGAATGCGATTGCTTCGGCGGCTGTCCTGCCCGCCGGCCCGGCGCCTCGATATGACGCGCTCAAGGCGATCATGCAGGCGAAGGGCGGGACCTGGCTCGACGGAAAAGGCCAGGTCAACCTCGTCGGCGTGAAGAACATGCACGAGCGCTCTGTCATCCTTCCCAAAGAGGATGATTGGAACGACACCATCTTTGCCGCGTATCTCGACGACGACGGCAATAAGTGCTGCACCGAGCTGCGCGCGTCGATCAATCCCGGCACCGACAAGGATTCCACCGGCGCGTGGCATATGGTGGACGGGCCCTATACCTTCAAGCTCGCCGACGGCGACGGCGTGGGCACGAAGGCGCTGCAGCCGGACGGCGACGTGAAGGGCTGGTTCGACGAGCACGGCGCGGGCTCCATCCGCCCGGGCGACCTCAAGGCCGCGGCCGAAGCGAGCGCGGCTGGCGATGGCGGCGGCACCTCCGCAGCGGCGCCCGATGGCTCGAGCGCTGGCGACAGCGGTTCGAACGCGGCCGCCGCTGGCGATGGTTCCAATGGGACCGCGGGAGGCGACTCCAACGCCGACGCAGCGGCCCCCGCGGCGACCACCACCGCGGCGCCCGCGAATACGACCACGGCGGCGCCGGCTCCTTCCGCGACCACCACCGCGGCGCCCGCCCATACCACCACCGCGGCTCCGGCAAAGACGACCACGGCAGCGGCGCCGGCAAAGACGACCACCGCGGCCCCCGCGCCGACCACCACCGCCGCGCCGCCCACGACGACGACGGCGGCGCCGAAGGACAAGGTGACCAGCAGCCAGATCACCGTCGCGGGCAAGCACTTCGCCGATTGGTTCAATGACGATTTCAAGCCCCAATATCCGGGCAACCACCCGACGATCCAGCTGTGGAAGAAGCCGGCGCCGATGTTCCCGTCGAAGGTCAACAAGACGAACTTCAATACCGTCTTCGACAACGTGAAATATCTCTGGGCCGATCAATTGACGGTGCCTGAGTTCCTCGGCTTCTTCGGCATCTTCTACAATGAGACCGGCGGCACTATGCAGCCGGCGGGCGAGGTGGGCGGCGCGAAGTACATGTTCGAGCCCACCCCGGGCGGAAAATCCTCGTACAACAAGGCTCCCAATCGGCTGGCAGGCGATCAGCTCAAGGCCGCCGGCGTGATCAGCTCCGATGACGACGTCGCGCTTTGGAACGGCCAGAGTTATCCCTCGGATGCGCCGGCGGACGTGCAGGCGGCCGCCAAGGAGTGCGACTTCTACAAGTATCGCGGTCACGGATTCATCCAGACCACCTGGCGCAACAACTACCAGCGCGACTGCGATCCCGCACTGCAGGCGGCGGGATACAGCAAGACCTGCGAGCAGATGACGACCGCCGAGCTTGAGAACGCGATCAAGACCGATCCGAAAGTAAATCTCGCGATGGTCAAGTCGTTCTTCAAGGCGATGGCGGCGAAGTTCGCCAAGGTCAATCAGGATCCGCCGGTCTGGTACGACACCGGCCGCGCGGTGAGCGGCCAGAAGCCTTATGGCGATCTCTATCAATGGCGCTGCGAAACGATCTATGCGGCGATGAAGAAGGCCGGCTTCGAGCTGAAGTGAGGCGACCATGCCCGACGATTCCAGCAAGAGCAGCAGCGATTCCCTGATCACCACCGGCGATTACAGCCAGGTGCCGGTGCAGATTGCACCGGGCGGCACGGACGCGGTCTCGCGGCCGACGAAGGGGACTGCGCTGGTGTGGGGCGGCAGCGATCCCTCCTCGCCTTGGGGACAGCTGCAGAGCCTGATCGCCAAGGGCGGCGGCTCCGTCTCGTACCTGCATATCGGCGCAGGCGATGTGGCGAAGAGCGCCAACGCGCCGACCGGCGCGCCCGGCGATGCACCGGTGCAGGGCTCGGACAGCGCGGCGGGGCAGACGGATCAGCAGAGCGGACCGACGCGGGTGGAGCCGACGCCGAGCGACGCCGCGCCGGGGCTCGAGCACGTCTCGGGCCCGGCGGGCGAAGGGCCGCTGTTCGACGCGGGAATTGATATTGGATATCAGGGCGAGCCCACGCGTATCTGGGCGCACCCGCGCGCGGCGCACTCTGGCCCTCGGCCGCTGATCGTCTATCTCCATGGCATCAATCCGACCGGCAAGGAGCACCCGGCGCTCTCTAGCGACGTGGGCAAGCCGGCCGGCGCGTGGATGCATATGGGGAAGATCGCGCAGGGGCTCATCAGCGACGGCAAGGTCACGCCGCTCGCGATGGCTGCGCCCACGCACTCCGCCAGCGCGCCGTGGGACAAGATCGACTTCGAGGAGTTCGTCAATCTCTGCGAGGCGAAGTTCAAAGAGCAAGGTGTCGAGCTCGATCTCGATCAGATCGCGATCGTCGGTCACAGCGGCGCCGGCGGATATCCCGGGCGCGGCATGAACAAGCTCGCCGAGCAGAACGGCATGATCGGCAGCCACCAAGTAAAGGTATTCGGACTCGCCGATACCCGCATCACCACCGCCGCGGCGGCGAGCTACAAGAGCGGCCTCGCCTCGAATGACACCACCATCGTGTATTCGATCCACCGCGGCACGGGCGGCTGGGCGGACGATGAATACCAGGCCAATGGCGGCAATGGCCCGTTCTCGAATGCGCTCGGCGCGACCAACCAGAACACCGACAAGATGGTTGGCGAGGAGCATTTCGATACCATCGAGGATTACTACGACAATGACGGTGAATCACCCTGGCGCGTGAGCATCAAGGTGAAGCAGCCGATGAGCGCGTTTCTCGCCACCTGGCGCGCGATCGGCGGATATGGGCAGACCGATCAGGGCAATCACTTCAACGTGGTGCCGCGCTGGACCAGTTGGGCCCTGCCGCGCTTCTTCGCGCAGACCGACGCGGACAAGACGCTGCTGGCCTCGATGACCGCGGAGCCCCCCAAGCCGCCCGCGCCGGTTCCGCCGCCGCCTCCGCCGCCGACGAGCGGTGTGACCGGCGGGGAGTTCAATATCCCGCCCGCGGCGAAGCCGTGGGTCAATCCGGCAGGAGAGATCCCGCCGAAGATGCTCGAGACGTTCGAGTTCTCGCCAGCGTCGTCCGGCATCTACTATCCGGTGCGCGCCGAGAAGCTGCCGGCGGGGCGCGGCGTCTATTACATCGGCGAAGATGGGACGGGATATGGGCCGGGAGGGCGCGGTTGCGCGGCGGCCGGATACTTCCTCGCCAATCGAAGCGGCGGCGCGCGAAAGCACGTCGGCATCGATATGAGCATCAATGCGTTCAATGCAATGGTCGTCGCCTGTGAGAGCGGCACCATCGTGAACTTCTACTGGTTCTACGAGAACGCCTGGTGCCTCATCGTCCAGTGCGATTCAGGTCTGGTCATCAACTATGGAGAGGTCGACGCCGATTCGCTCAAGGACTACAAGCTGAAGGTTGGCTCGCGGGTGGTGGCGGGGCAGCCCATCGGCAATATCCGCAAGATGGATATCTCGGCGATGCTGCATTTCGAGAACTATCGCAGCGGCACCACGGCCAACTGCAACTATTACGAGAACCCGGCCAACGCGGCCGAAACGGCGAAGAGCAACCTAGCCAGGCAGCGGCTCTACAACCCGACGCAATACGTGCTCAACCTGGCCAAGAACGGCAAGTAGCGCGGATGGCGCTCCCGGGCTCGATTACGAGAGCGCGGGCAGCGAGTTCGAATAGTAGGCCAAGACTTCGCGCTGCTCGGCGCCCGCGGCGACGGCGATCTTGCCGTTCGCGCGCAGCAGCAGGCCGCGCCGCGCCAGCAGGGCCAATCCCAATCGCGCGATCGCCTCGGCCTCTTCGCTCGCGAGCACATCGCCGGTCAGGCGCGCCATATCGCGGTTGCGATCGCTGTCGTCGGCGAGCGCGGCCTGCGCGCGCTGCGTGCCTTCGAACTCCTCGCCCAGCGCCACCGGCACGCCCCGCGCCTCGAGCTTGGCGCGCAGCTCGCGCACGCGATCGTTGAGCGCCTCGCGGGTGGTCTCGCCCAGCTCGAGCATCGCCCGCGCGACCAGCGGCACTGGCGTCGCGGGAATCACGTGGGCGATCTCGCTCATCAGGTCGACCGCGACCTGCTTGGCGGTGGCGCGCCGCTGCTCGTCGGTCTGGCTGGCCAGGTCGATATGGTGTTCGCGCGCCCAAGAGGAGAAGCGGACCGGCTCGCCGAAGGCCACCGCGACATATCCGCCCAGCTGCAGCTTGCCCCGCAGCGCGCGATAAAGACCGAGCGCGGCGCGAAACGGCAGCAGCGCGAGCATGCGCACCGCGCCGCCCAGCTTCTCCACCCGCGTCGGCGGATTCTCACGGCCGCGCTTCTCCGAGAGCAGCTGCTGGTCTTCCAGGACGCGGTCGTAATTGATTCCCACCGGCACGAAATAGAGTTCGCGATTGAATCCAGGCTCGCAAGTGAGCTGCAGCAGCGCGTCGAGCAGGCCCACCTTGGGCGTGCGCAGCGCGCCGTCGCGGGTCAATCCGCCCTCGGGGAAGATCCCTTGAGTGACGCCGCGGCGGGTAATCAGCTGCAGATACCTGCGCAATACCTGGTGATAGAGCGGGTCGGGAAATCCGCGGCGGACGAAGAAGCCGCCAAAGGCCTTGAAGAGCGCGTCGAGGGGAAAGACGCGGGCCCATTCGCCGACCGCATAGCTGACGGCCACCTGGCGAGCGAGCGCCCAGCCGAGGACGACATAATCGAAGTTGCTGCGGTGGTTGATGAGGAAGACGGCCGTCGCGTCTTTCGGCAGCGCGCGCAGCCGCTCGCGCGAGGCGCGATCAATGACCGGGCGATAGACCGCGCGAATGGCCGCCTTCGCGAGCCCCATCCCGAATTGGTAATAGGCGGTCAATGAGAAGGCGGGGACGATCTCGTCGATATATCCCTCGACGTCGCGGCGCACCTCCTCGGGCGGGCGCGGCTCGCGCGGCGGCTGGCCGGGGCGCGGCGAGGGGCCCCCGCGGGCCGCGTCGCGCATCGCCTCGTTGACCACCGGGTCGTTGAGCAGCTCCTCTTTGACCAGCAGGCGGCCGCCATACTTGAAGAGATCGACGCGCACGTCGTGCTTCTCGGCGTAGCGGCGCGAGCGGCGGTGGAGCGATTCGCGCAGCTTGCCGAGGAGCCACGCGCGCAGCACCAGCTCGTACAGCGCGAGCGCGACGATCACGGCCAGCGCGGTGCGCAGGAGATGGTGTGCGTTGGACACTAAGGGACCTCGAAGCCGGCGTCGCGCAGCAGCCGGCAGAGTGCGATGAGCGGCAGGCCGACGATGGCGGTGAAGTCCTCGCCGACGATCTTTTCCACCAGCGAGATGCCGAGGCTCTCGATCTTGTACGAGCCGGCGCAGTCGAGCGGCCGCTCGCGCTGCACGTAGCGGCGCACCTCGGCGTCGCTGAGCGGGCGCAGCTGCAGGGTGTGCACGTCGACGGCGGTTTCGATGCGGCCGTCGGGGTGGCGCAGCGCGACCGCGGTGATGAGCCGGTGCGAGCGGCCGGCGAGGCGGCGCAGCTGCTCCTCGGCCCGCTCGAGGGTGCCCGGCTTGCCCAGGCGCGCGCCGTCGAGATCGACCAGCTGATCGGAGCCGATGATGAACGCGTCTGGCGCGGCGCTCGCGATGCTCCCGGCCTTGTCCCGCGCGAGCTGGAGCGCGACGGCGTCCGGCGAGAGCTCCGGCGCGACGTCCTCTTCGTCGACCTTGGGCGCGAGCGCGCTGTAGGGGAGGCCGAGCCGGTCGAGCAGGGCGCGCCGGTACTTCGAGGTGGAGGCGAGGACCAGCTTGGGCATGGAGCCAGAGACACTAGATCGTTCTGGCGCGAGCCGCGCGGGCTCATCGTGTAGAAATGAGGGCGCGATGGCACACGCGTTCGAGCAGCTGCAGCGACTGGGGCAGGCCCTGCTGCGCGCGCGCGGCTTCGCGCGGCGCGAGGAGCGCACTGCCTCGGGCCGCCGATTCTTCCTCTACGAGCGGCGCGGCAACGGCAGCGGGCCCGCGGCGGTCCTGGTCCACGGGCTGGGCGGCTCGGCCACTTCGTTCCTCTCCATCGCCAGCGGAATGTGCGCGCTCTCGCGCCGCGTGCTGCTCATCGATCTGCCGGGCTACGGCCAGGCCGCGCTCGAGCCGCATGAGACGCCGGCGTCGCCGCTCGAGCTCTCCGAGGCGCTCGGCCGCACGCTCGAGCTGCTCGGAGAGCCGGCGCTGCTGGTCGGCAACTCGCTCGGCGGCGCGCTGGTGCTCGGCTCGGCGCTGCTCTGGCCTGCGCAGGTGGCCGGCGTGATCGGGCTCGCACCGGCGGGCGCGCCGTTCAGTGAGGCGGAGGCCGCCGAGGTCCGGCGCATCTTCCGCGGCGGCGCCGAGAGCGGCCCCGAGCTGGGCCGGCGCCTCTTCCGCCAGGCCCCCTGGGTGGTGCGCCTCTTCTCTCGCGGCCTCGGCGAGAACATCGCCGACCGCGCCGTGCAGCACATCGTCGGCAGCATCCGCGCGGGCGAACAGGTGCTCACCGAGGCCGAGCTGCGCACGCTGCGCGTCCCCGCGCTGGTGATGTGGTGCGACGCCGACGCGGTGCTCCCGGCGAGCGGCGCCGAATATTTCCGTCGCGTGCTCCCGAGCGGCTCGTTCGAGATGTTCGAGCGCTCGGGACATCTGCCGCAGATGGAGCGCCCGCGCGCGGTGCTCCAGCGCATCTCCCGCTTCATCGAGGCCTTGCCTCCGCGCGCGCGCCGTTGATGCCTCGCTCGCGCAGCCGTCCAGGCGTTCGCCGGAATGTGTTGTGTACCAATGATTGGGATGCAAAGCATCGTGAGCCACGCCCCCGATAGCCAGAGCGTGAGCCACGCCCCCGATAGCCAGAGCGTGAGCCCCGGCCTCTACCTGGCGGAGTTCCAGCCCGCGCCGCTGCTGGGGGGAAGTCACGTCCAGACCATCTACTCGACTCTCTTCGCCGCGCCCGCGCAGGTGCCGCTCTTGCGCCAGCGCTGGGAGCTCTCCGACGGCGACTTCCTCGACGTCGACCGGCTGGCCAGCGCGCCGGGCGGCTTCGGAGACGTTTCCATCGATCTCTCTCCGACCCTCCTGGTGCTGCACGGCCTCGAGGGCTCGAGCCGCTCGAACTATGTGCTCAGCCTGCTCGCCGGCGCGCGCGATCGCGGCTGGAGCGCGGTGGCGCTGAACTTCCGCTCCTGCTCGGGCGAGCCGAACCGTCTCCTGCGCTCGTACCACTCGGGCGAGACCGGCGACCTCTCGTTCGCGGTGGAGAAGCTGCGCCGCGAGCGGCCGGGCGCGCCGCTCCTGCTCGCCGGCGTCTCGCTGGGCGGCAACGTGGTCACCAAGTGGCTGGGCGAGCAGGGCGACCGCGCGCCGCCCGAGCTGGCCGCGGCCGCCGCCATCTCGACGCCGTTCGATCTCGCGCTCTGCGCCGGCGCACTCGACGCGCCCGGCTTCTGGTCGCGCATCTACCGCCGCCGTTTCCTCGGCACGCTCGTCACCAAGGCGCGGGAGAAGGCCGCGCGCTTTCCCCAAGAGATCGACGCGCGCGCGCTGCGCGGCATCCGCACGCTCTTCGACTTCGACGATCGGGTCACCGCGCCCGTGCACGGCTTTCGCGGCGCGCGCGACTACTACGCGCGCTGCTCGAGCGCGCAGTTCCTTCCGCGGGTGCGCCGCCCGCTCCTGCTGGTGAGCGCCGAGGACGATCCGTTCGTTCCCGCCGCCGCGCTGCCGCTCCAGGCCGCGCGCGAAAGCGCCCACGTGCGCATGGAGATCTCCACGCGCGGCGGGCACGTGGGGTTCGTCAGCGGCTCGCTCTTCTCGCCGCGAAGCTGGGCCGAGCCGCGCGCGCTCGCGTTCCTCGCGGCCGTGCTCGAACGCTGAGCCGCGCCGCAAAAAAAATGAGCGGGAACCCGAAGGGTGCCCGCTCAAGAAAGACTCCGGCGACGCTGTTGCCGTGCGAGATGTTCGAGCGAAGAAGATCGAGATGCGTTGATCGAGATGAACGACTGGAGAGAACTCTGGTCGCCGGGATGCGGAAACGGCGCATCGTCTAGCACGCGACTTTTCATGCAGCAAGCGAGCGCGGGTCGGTCGATGATCGGATCGTCGCCGCGCGCGTGTGCGCGCGCTAGCGGATGCCGGCCACCCGCGTGCGTGCGGCGCCGAGCGCGCGCTCGATCTCCTCCAGCGCGGTCCGGCTCTCCATCGCCTCGTCGGCCTCGGCTCGCGCCGCCAGCAGCGCCTCGGCGAGCGCGTCCTTTTCGCTGCGCACACGGCTGAGCTCGGCCCGCGCGGCGTCGCGCTCGGCCACCCGCGCCTCCAGCTCGCCCGCCAGCCGCTGCAGCTGCGCGCGAACCTGCTCCATCTCCGCGCGCGCGCCTTGGGCGATCTCGGCCTGCTCGTCGCTGCGGGCCTTCGCCTCGCGCAGCTCGCGCGAGAGCCGCGCCGCCTGGGCCAGCGAGCCATCGCGCTCCGCCTCGAGCAGCTCCAGCTCGCCGAGCAGCTCTCGCGCCGCCGCGGCCCGCTTCTCCACTTCGTGCGCGAGACGATCGCGCTCGTCGGTCCGCTCGCGCGACTCCTCCGCCGCGCGCCGCAGCGCCGAGAGCGCGCCGTCGAGATCGGCCTTCAGCCGCCCGTTCGCCTCCGCCGCCAGCTCCAGCTCGGCCGAGAGCTCCTTGGCGAGCTGCGCGACCTTCTGCGCCGCCTGCCCCTTGCGGGAGATGTTTTGTGTACCAATGGTTTGTGTACCAACCGATTCGGCGGCCTCGGGCTCGGCGGGGGCCGGCTCGATCATCGAGGTGGCCGCCTCTTCGACGCGGGCGCGCACTTGCGAGAGGCGATCGTTGGGCGCGCGCAAGCCCGCCTCGCGCGCGAGCGCCGAGCGGATGCCGGCCTCCTGCAGCTCGTGGCGGCTCTGCGGCGCGGTGGTCTGGGCAGGGGCGGGATGCGTCGCGTGCGCGTGGTTGTGCAAGCTCTCTGGCGCGCTCTCGTGCTCGCGGTGCGCGCCGCGAGGCTCGTGCTCGTCGTGCGCGTGGGGCGCGTGCTGCGCGCGCGGCTCCTCGCGCGCCTGCGCCGACTGCTCCGCTTCGATCTCGGCGAGCGTGCGGCCGAGCCGCACGCGGGGACGCACCTTGGGGACGTTCTCTTCAAAGCCGCGCTTCATGGGGCTCCTCGAAACTTGAAAATGCGTGCAGCCCGGCTCAAGCGAGCTTCAGCTTCACCGGCTCGCCGATGCGCGCCAACACGTCGTCGAGGACCGCCTGGATGTCCTCGGCCCCCTTGCTCTCCGGATCGTAAGCGAAGATCGGGATCCCTTCGCTCGAGGACTGCGCGAACTTGGTGCACTGGCGGATGACCTGCTTGAGCAGGAAGTCCGGGTAGTGCTTCTCCAGCGCCTCGCGCGCCTCCTTCGCGATCTTGTAGGTCGCGTTGTAGGCGTTGATGACGATGAAGATGTGATCGAGCACGTGCTCGAGATCCTCCTCGAGCGACTGCACCGTCTCGAAGAGCAGCTTGAGGCCGTGGAACGAGAGGAAGTCGGCGAGCACCGGCACGAAGAGATCGTTGGCGGCCATCAGCGCGTTCAAGTTGAGCAGCCCGAACGACGGCGGCGCGTCGAGCACCACGTAGTCGTACTGGTTCTCCACTTCCTTGAGCGCATTTCTCAAGCGGAACTCGCGCGCCGCCAGCGGCATCAGCGAGAGATCGATGGTGCTCATGCTCAGGTTCGACGGCACCAGGTCGAGCCCGGGCATGCCGGTGGGGACGATCACTTCCTTGAGCGGCTGCTTCTTGATGATCGCGTCGAAGAGCGTCGCGGTCGACTCTTCGCCAGCGACGCCGAGGCACTTGCTCGCGTGGCCCTGCGAGTCGAGATCGATCACCAGCACGCGGTGGCCCATCTCGGCGAGGCGGAAGGCGTAGCTCGTCGACACCGAGGTCTTGCCGGTGCCGCCCTTGAAGTTGAGGAAGAGCTGGCGGCGCATGATGCGGCGCGCGGGCTGCTTGCCCAGCTGCGCGCGCGCGGCGGCGAGGTCGGCGACGCTGTAGAGCGCGGGCTTGCCGGGCGCGGGCACCGGCATGCCGGCGTGCTCGAGCTCGAGCGCGTGGCTCGCCTCGGCGCGCGCCAGCTCCTGCGGCGTCATCCCCAGCACCTGCGCGAAACGGCGGGCGGAGTAACGGATCGACTCCATCGTCTCAAGCTCCTCTTTCGGCGTGCGCGTTTTCCAGCGACGCGCCGGCAATCAGACGGCGGCCGCGCCGCGCGAGAATTCCCTGCGCGACCAGGCTCTGCGCGAGCGACTCGGCCTGCGCGAGCTCGACGCCGAGCGCGTTGGCGAGATCGCTCTCGGTGAGGCCGAGCATGGCGGTGCGGACGGCGAAGAGCGCCTCTTGCGCGAGGCCAGGCGCGGGGGCGTGAGCGCGCAAAGCCGCGCTGGGAGCGGCCGGGCGCATCGTTGCCGCAGCTGCTGGCGCCGCGGGCGCGGCGGTCATCGGCGTCGTCGGCGGCGCGGTCGGGAGAGAATGGGGAGCGGGCTCGCGGAGCAGCTCCTCCTCGGCGAGCGGCGCTTCAGGCACCGCGCCTTCGGCCCCGGCGGCGGCGCGCACGCTCGCGTCGGGATCGATCGACAGGCGCGCGAGCAGGTCGCCGTTCTCGCCGCTGGCGAGCGCGAGGCCCGCGGCGCGGCGGCGGATGGCCGGAGTCGAATCGAGCGCGGCCGCCTCCAGCGCGGTCCGCGCTTGCTGTGCGCCCATGCCGACCAGCGCGTCGAGCGCGGCGAGCCGGACCAGCGAAGGCTCGAGCGCGCCTTGCAGCTGCGCGATCAGCGCGGCGGCGCCGTCTCCGCCGCAGGCCGCGAGCGCGCGCGCGATGGCGGCGCGGGCCCGCGGATCGCTCTCGCGCCCGAGCGCCGCGGCGAGGCCGGGAGCGGCGGCGGGCAGAGGAAGCGCCGCGAGGTGGCGGGCCGCCTGCGCGCGGCGAGCGGCGTCGCTCGCGGTCAGGCCGCGCAGGCACTGCTCGACCAGCGCGCGCTGCGCCGCGGGGATGGTGCGGACCGCAGCGGCCGGCGTGGCGATGGCGGGCGCGCGCTGCAGCGCTGCGAGGCCGGGGAGCAGATCGGTGATGGACGGGCCCGCCGGGATCGCGCGCGGCTCGTGCGAGTGCGGCTCCTCTGCCGGCGCGCTCGCAACGCCTTCGTGCGCCGCGCGCGGGGCGCCCCCCAGCGTCTGCGGACCCAGGCGGCCCTCGGCCCACAGCTTGCGCGCGCGGGAGACGGCGTCGTTCTCCGGCTCGGGAAGCGCTGCAGCGGGAGCCGGCTGCGCGGGCGGCGGCGGCTCGAGGCCCGCCTGCGCGAGCAGCGCGTCGCAGCGCCGCTGCCGATCGCGCAGCGCGATCACGTCGCTGCGCAGCTCGCTGATGAACTGGGCGAGCGCGGCCGGCGCCTCGTCTCCCTGGCGCGCCTGCTCGATCATCTCCTGCAGCCAGCGCGCGCGCTCATCCTTCTGCCGCGCGAGCTCGCGCCGCGCTTCGGACAGCTCGCCCGCCAGCTGCGCCGCGCGGTCGCGCTCCGCCTCGAGCGCCGCTTGATCGATGGCCGGCTCGCGCGCCGGCCGCGCCAGCAGCGAGGCCATCCGCGCCCGTTCAGTCTCCAGCTCGATGGTGCGGCGGCGCGCCTCCTGCGCCTCCAGCGCGGCCTGGCGCGCTTCCCCGTGGGCCCGCTCGCGATCGGCTTCGGCCGCCGCCGCGCGGGTCTGCGCGCCCGCCAGCTCGGCGGACAGCTCGCCCAAGCGCCACTCGAAGAAGACGATCTTCTCCAGCGCCGCGCGCAGCAGCTCCGACGCGCCAGGCGCGCCCGCGCGCTCACGAACAACGGGGGCTGTCGACGCTGCGCGCTCCTCCACGGCACCTCGCTCCGAGTGCTCTTGACGAAACGGAAAACCTAGTGGATCGAGCGCTCGCGCGGGACCGTATCTTGAGTGGATCGATCGGTCAAGCGTGGCAAAACAGCCCGTTGTCAAGTTACCGGGCGGGAGCTGTGCTCCACAGTTCGGCCGAGGCGAGCACACCGTTGTTGCGCCCGCCCGCGACCAGCACCGCGCCGCCGGGCAGCAGCGCGCAGAGCGGCAGCTCGCGGCCCACCGAGAGGCCGGCCGCGGGAGAAAAGTCGCCCACGCCGTCGTCGGCGAGCGGGTCGAACAGCTCGGCCGAGGCGAGCGCGCCGCCCTCCGCGTCGGCGCCGCCGATCACCAGCAGGAGGCCGTTGCCGAGCAGCACCGCGCCCGCGCGCTGCCTCGCTGCCGTGAGGCCGTCGGTGGGCTGGAACGCGCCGCGCCCGTTGTCGGCGAGCGGATCGAACAGCTCGGCCGAGGCGAGGGCGGCCTGGCCGAGGCCGCCCGCGACGAGCACCTTGCCGGTGGGGAGCAGCGCGACGGCGGCGCGGCTGCGCGCCTGGGCCATCGAGCCGGTGGGCAGGAAGGCGCCGCGTCCACTCTGCGCGGAGGGATCGAAGATCTCCGCGGAGGCGAGCGGGGCGCCGCTCGAGGAGAGGCCGCCCGCGACCAGCACGCGCCCGTCGGGCAGCAGCGAGAGCATCGGGTCGCTGCGCGCGGTGCCCATCGCGCCGGCCGGCACGAACGCGCCCCGCTTGCCGGCCTGCTGGGCGCGCGGGTCGAACAGCTCGGCCGAGGCGAGCGCGCCGCCGTCGCCCTCGTGTCCGTCGCCGCCCACCACCAGCACCCGGCCGTCGGGGAGCCGCACCGAGCCGGCGAAGGCGCGCGGCGAGAGCAGGGGCGCGCTGCTCGTCGAGCGGACCTGGCCCGCTTGCAACGAGAGCAGCTCGGCGCTCGCCAGGGGCGCGCCGCTCGCGTCGAGGCCGCCGGCGATGAGCGCGGTGCCGTCGGGGAGCAGCGCCGCCGCGGCCGCGGTGCGCGCGCTCTGCAGCTTGCCCGCCGCCGCGAACGCGCGCGTGCGCGGGTCGAACCGCTCGATCGAGTCGAGCGTGGTGCCGGCGCGCCCGCCCGCGACAAGCACCGAGCCGTCGGGCATGCGGACCCTCGAGGCGAAGGCGCGCGGCGTCTGCATCGAGCCGCTGCTGACCGCGAGCGCGGCGCGCCCGAGGCCGGCCGGCAGGAACAGCTCGGCCGAGGAGACCGCGCGGCCCGCGCGCTGATCGCCACCCGCGATGAGGACGCGCCCGTCGGCGAGGCGCGCGATCGCCGCGTTCCCGCGCGGGGTCGAGAGGTTCATCGCCGGCCGCGCCGCGGGCGTCTGGTCCGGGTCGTAGAGCTCGGTCGAGGCGAGCCGGTTGTCGTTGTCGCCGATGCCGCCGGCGAGCAGCACCGAGCCATTGGCGAGCACCGCGGTGGCGGCCGCGCTGCGCGCCGCGAGCAGGCCTGGCGCGGCCGAGAACGCGCCGTGCCCGTTGGCGGCGAGCGGATCGAACCGCTCGACCGAGCTGAGAGCGCGCGCGGTGGCGCCGGTGCCTTGCGCGCTCGCGTCCTCGCTGCCGAGCCCACCGGCGATGAAGACGCGGCCGTCCTCGAGGCGCAGCGCCGACGCGAAGGCGCGCGCGCTGGCGAGCGGGCCGGTGGAGGAGAAGCCGCCGCGCCCTCCCGCTGCCTCGGGGTCGAAGATCTCGGCCGAGGCGAGCAGCCCGCCGCTCTTGGCGAGTCCGCCTGCGACCAGTACGCGGCCGTCGGGCAGCAGCGCGCAGGAGGGGTGGCCACGCGCCGCGCCGAGAGGAAACGGCCCGAAGACGACGCCGAGCGCGCCGTCGGCGGCCGCCGCACGCGGGTCGAACAGCTCGGCGTCCGCGAGGGGAACGCCGTCGCGCTCGCCGCCCGCGAGGAGCACGCGTCCGTCGCCGAGCTCGACCGCGCAGTGGCCGCTGCGCGCGCTGTGCAGCAGCGGGCCGCTCCAGAACGCGCCGCGCCCGTGGTTGCCGTTGAGGTCGAACAGCTCGAGCGCGGCCACGCTGCCGCCGTGCCCTTCGCCGCCCGCGAGGAGCACGCGCCCGTCTCCGAGCAGCGTGGCGGTCGCCCCTTGCCGCGGGTTGGCGAGCGGCGGCGTGGTGCGAAACGCGGTCGCACCAGCGGCCGGCTGCGGATCGAACAGCTCCGCGTGCGCGAACGGTCCGCCTTCGTCGGCGCCGCCCGCGATGAGCACCAGCCCGTTGCGCAGCACCGCCGCCGCCGCGCCCGAGCGGGCCCAGAGCATCGGCGCGCTCTCGCGAAACGTGTCGGAGGCTTGCGGCGGCGCGGCCGCGACCGGGGCCGCGCGGGCCTTCGGGCTGGGCGCGCCGCCGCTCTTGCGCGCCGCGAACCAAGGGATGGTGCAGACGACGAAGAAGACGAGCACCAGCATCGCGATGCGCATCGAGCGGTGGCGCATCGAGCGCGGCTGCGCCTCTGGCGAGCGCTGCGGCGAGGTCGGTCCGTCGAGGAAGAGCGGCGACGCGGGGGCACCGCGCTGGAGCGCGAGCAGCTCGTCGAGGAGCGCGCGCGCCGACTGCTGGCGGTGCGCCGGGTCGGCGGCGCAGGCGCGCTGGATCACCTGCGCCAGCTCGGGCGGCGCCGAAGCGGGCACCTCGAGAACCGCGGCGCGATGCTCGTGCGGCGGCCCGTGCGTCGGGTGGGGATGCGGCGCTTGCCCGCCGGTGGTGGGCAGCAGCTCCGACTGCGGCAACGAGCCGGTGCCGGAGAACGCGTGCGGCACGCGCCCGCCCAGCATCGCGTGCAGCAGCAGCCCCGCGCCGTAGACGTCGCTGCGCTCGTCCTCCGCGCCGCGCCACTGCTCGGGCGCCATGAAGCCGGGCGTGCCCGCGCGCGGCAGCAGTGCGTCCCCGGCGAGCCCGCGCGCGAGCCCCAGATCGAGCAGCTTGACCAGGCCATCGCGCGTGCGGAAGACGTTGCTGGGCTTCAAGTCGCGGTGGATCACGCCCGCGGCGTGCGCGTGCGCAAGGCCGCGCGCCACCTGCACACCGATGTCGAGCGCCTCGCCCGGCGGCAGCGGCCCCTTCGCGAGCGCGGCCTGCAGCGTCTCGCCCGAGAGCAGCTCCAGCACGAGAAAGGGCAGGCTGTCCTGCACCACCAGGTCGAAGAGCGTGACGATGTTCGGGTGCTGCAGGCGGGCCACCATCTCGGCCTCCTGCTGCAGCAGCGAGAGGCGCAGCGCGCGCTGGCTCTCGCCGTTCTTCCCTCGGCGGCCGAGGCGATCGGGCCGCAGCGCCTTGAGCGCGACGTGCCGGCCGAGGTCGACATCGCGCGCCTCATAGACGACGCCGAACCCGCCGCGGCCGAGCTCGCGGATGATCTGGTAGCGGCCGACCCGCTCGCCCGCCTCGAGGTGGCGCAGCGGCGTCGCCTCCAGCTCCTGCTCGGGCGCGTCGGCGAGCTGCGCGAGGAGCGCATCGAACGGATCGGTCGAGCCTGCGCGCGTGGAGTCGCCCGCGCCTGCGCTCTCGCCGTCGTCGCTCGCCGGCCCTGCGGCGTCTCGCTCCCCGTCGGTCATCTTGAGAGGACGACCGTCACGCTTCCAGCACGCCGGACTCTTCGGCGAGCTTGCGCAGCCGCGCCTTCACCCGCTCGAACCGCTTGCGCAGCGCGGCTTCGTCGACCGGCGTGTCGTCGGTCGCCAGCACCTCGGCGACCTCCTTCCACGACAGCTCGCGGTTGATGCGCAGGATGAGCAGCGTCTGCTCCTCCTGCGTGAGCTGCGCGCGCAGCTTCTCCAGCTTGTCGACCGCCGCCTCCTTGCGCCAGGCGGCCGAGCTCTCGCGCACCTCGTTCACCAGCTGCGAGATCTCCGCGGTCTCGAGCCGGCGGCCGCGGCGGCGGAACGCCTCGCCCTGCACGTCGCGCGCGGCGCTCCACGCCACCCGATACGCCCAGGTGCGGAAGCTGCTTTCCCGGCGGAACGCGCCCACGCCTTTCCAGAGATCTTCGGCGAAGCGCGAGAACGCCTCGTCGGCGAGCCCCTCGTTGCGCAGCAGCCCGTTCAAGTAGCCGAGGATCTGCGGGCCATAGCCGCGGATCGCCAGCGTCGCGGCTTCGGAGAGCTGGTTGTTGTTGAGCGCGGCCCCGAGAGACGCTTCGAGCTCGACGTGATCGTCCTTCGCCATGCGCCGCACGCTATCCCAGCGCGCGCCAGCTCGCACCCGCCGAATGTCCAATTCGCGCTACCGCTCGCCGCGCGCGGCCGCGGCCTCCCACGCGTCGACGAGGCCGAGCCTGCGGGCAAGCGTGGGGTGGTCGTAGAGGAGCGCGGCCACCAGCGCGGGCGGCGCCGGGTCGAGCTGGTTCTTGCGGGCGAGTTGCAGCAGCGCGCCGCGCAGCGAGGCCGGATCGCGGGTCAGGTCGAGCGCGAAGAGATCGGCGCGCAGCTCGCGGTCGCGGGCGGCGAGGTTCGCGACGGGCGAGGCGGCGGTGGCGAGCATCCAGGCCGCGAGCAAGAGCAGCGGGAGCGCGCGCACGTCGCGCCCGTCGCGAAATCCGAAACGGCTCGCGCGGCCTGGTCTGCCCGCGCGCGCCTCCCGCGGGCCGGACCAGGCGAGCAAGAGCCCCGCGAGCCAGAGCAAGAGCGGGATCGTCGCGCCCGCCGCCAGCGCGCGCGCGGCGCGGCTTCGATCGAGGTGGCCCAGCTCGTGGGCGACCACCGCGCCCAGCTGCGCCGGCGTGAGCGCCTCGACCAGCGTGTCGTAGAGCACGATCCGCCGCGTCGGCCCCTGACCGATGACGAAGGCGTCGAGCGACTCGCCGTCGCGGCGCGCGTTCATCACGTCGATCGCCTCGGCCTGCACGCCCGCGCGCTCGAGCACCGACTCGATCGCCGCGCGCGCCGGGCCGGCCTCGAGCGGCCGCAGCGTGTTGCGCACTTGCAGCGAGAGCGGATCGCCGAGCCCCGCCAGCACCACCAGCGCACCCGCGGGCACGCCCAGCCAGAGCCAGACGCGGCGCACCCGGCGCATCAGGCCCCACAGGCCGAACGCGAGCGCGGCGAGGCCGAGCGACTGGGTGACGAGGCCGAGCATCGACAGCTCCATCCAGCGCGCCAGCGTCTGCTGCGAGAGGCCTTGCTGGCGCGGGAGCAGCCAGTCGAAGACGAGGCTCGCCGGCCAGAGCGCGATCTCCTCGACCACCGCCAGCGCGGCCGCGAAGAGCAGGGCGGCTGGCCAGTCGGGCGCGCTCCACAGGCGATCCATCGCGCGCGAGAGCGGCTGGAGGCGCTCGCGCAGCTTCTCTCTCGTCGCGAGCGTCGCGGCGAGCCGCTCCTGCGCGCGCGCGCAGGCCGCGTAGATGCGCGCGCCCAAGGAGCGCACGAGCAGCGCCAGCAGCGCGCCCTGCAGCAGCAGATTGGCGAGGCCCCCCATCCAGCGCGGCCGGCGATAGGCGTGGAAGCGCGCCCGCTCGTCGTCGCTCAGGAAACGGCGCAGATCGGCCTGGGGCGCCTCGAGGAGGGCGCGCTCCTGCGCGCGCCGCGTCTGCTCGAACGGCTCGGTGCGCAGCATCGCCAGCGACGACCGCGCGGCGGCGAAGGGCGTCGCGCGGTGGCTTGCGCACGCGACCGTCGCGGACGGCAGCGGCAAGAGCGCGAGCAGCGCGGCGAGCACCAGCATCCCCGCACCATACGCTTGAGCGCGCGCCGCCCGCCGTGGGATGAGGCGCTGCATGTCCGGAATCGATGCGCTCGCGCGCGCAGAGCTGGAGGCGATCGCGGCCCGCGGGCTGACCCGCGCGCTCGAGCCGCTGCGCACGCCGCCCGGCGCGGAGATCGAGCTCGACGGTCCGCGCGGCCGCGAGGCGCTGATCAACTTCTCCTCGAACGACTACCTCGGCCTCGCCAGCGACGTGCGCGTGGCTGCCGCGCTGGCGGAGGGGGCGCGCGCCTGGGGCGCCGGCGCGGGCGCGAGCCGGCTGGTCTGCGGCGACTTCTCCGCCGCGCGCGCGCTCGAGGAAGATCTCGCCCGCTTCGAGGGCACCGAGTCGGCGCTGCTCTTCAACTCCGGCTACGCGGCCAACTGCGGCCTCCTCCCCGCGCTGGTGGGCCCCGGCGACACCGTCTTCTCCGACGCGCTCAACCACGCCAGCCTCATCGACGGCTGCCGCCTCTCGCGCGCGGCCATCCAGGTCTATCCGCACCGCGACCTGGGCGCGCTGGAATCGTTGCTACACCAATCATTGCGATCCAACACATCGTCGCAGGCGGGCGGCCGGCGGCTGGTGGTCACCGACACGGTCTTCTCGATGGACGGCGACCTCGCGCCGCTGGAAGGCCTCGCCGATCTCTGCGATCGCCACGGCGCGCTGCTCGTCGTCGACGAGGCGCACGCGACCGGCGTGCTGGGCCCGAGCGGGCGCGGCCTGGTCAGCGAGCTCGGCCTCAGCGCCAGGGTCGACGCGCGGATGGCCACGCTCTCCAAAGCGGTCGGCGTGGTCGGCGCGCATGTCTGCGGCTCGAGGCTCCTGCGCGATCTGCTCATCAACAAGGCGCGCCCGCTCATCTTCAGCACCGCGCTGCCTCCCGCGCTCGCCTGCGCCGCCCAGGCCGCGCTGGGCCTGCTCGCCGGCCGCGAAGGGGACGCGCGCCGCGCGCGCCTCTGGGAGAACATCGAGCGGTTCGCCGCCGGGCTGCGCCGCCTGGGCTACCCCGCCGAGGCCCGCTCGGCGATCTTCCCGGTGTTGCTGGGCGCGCCCGAGCGCGCGCTCGCGGCCGCGGCCCGCCTGCGCGAGCAGGGCCTGTTGGTCAAACCGATCCGCCCGCCCACCGTGCCCGCCGGCACCAGCCGCTTGCGATTCGCCCTCAGCGCCGCGCACACGGCCGCGCAGATCGACCGGGCGCTCGACGCGCTCGCGGCCATCTGAATGCAGATTCATTTATTGCAATTCAACTTCATTCCGAGCCGTCCATGACCGACCCGACCCGCGACGCCCGCCACGAACGCCTCGCCGCGCTCGACCGCGCGCACGTCTGGCACCCCTTCACGCAGATGCAGACCTGGCTCGAGCCGGCCGAGGGCGACGAGCCGCTCATCATCGATCACGCGATGGGCTCGTGGCTGTTCGACACGCAGGGCCGCAAGTACCTCGATGGAGTCTCTTCGCTCTGGGTCAACGTGCACGGCCACCGCAAGATGGAGATCGACTCGGCCATCAAGCTGCAGCTCTCCAGCGTCGCGCACACCACGCTGCTCGGCCTCGCTTCGCCGCCGTCGATCGAGCTCGCCGCCGAGCTGGTCCAGCGCGCGCCCAGGTTTCCCGGCCAGCCGGAGCTGACGCGCGTCTTCTATTCGGACAGCGGCTCGACCTCGGTGGAGATCGCGCTGAAGATTGCGTTTCAGCACTGGCGCCAGCGCGGCAAGCCGAAGAAGCGCAAGTTCGTCGCGCTGAGCGAGGCCTACCACGGCGACACGCTTGGCTCGGTGAGCGTGGGCGGCGTCGATCTCTTCCACGAGATCTTCCGGCCGCTCCTCTTCGAGGTCCTCCGCGTCCCGACGCCGTACAGCTACCGCTGGCCGACCGGCTCGAACCATTGTCTTGAAGCCGCCGCGCTCGCCGCCGAGGCGCTCATCGGGGGACGCCACGAAGAGATCGCTGCGCTCATCATCGAGCCTCTGGTGCAGGGCGCGGCCGGGATGATCACGCACCCGCCCGGCTACTTGAAGCGCATCGCAGAGATCTGCCGCGCGCACGACGTGCTGCTCATCTGCGACGAGGTCGCCACCGGCTTCGGCCGCACCGGCACGCTCTTCGCCTGCGAGCAGGAGCAAGTCGTGCCGGACCTGATGTGCCTCGCGAAGGGAATCACCGGCGGCTACTTGCCGCTCGCGGCGACGATGGCGACCGAGGAGATCCACGCCAGTTTCCTCGGGCCCTTCGAGAGCAAGAAGACCTTCTTCCACGGCCACACGTACACGGGGAACGCGCTCGCCTGCGCGGCCGCGCTCGCCAATCTGAAGATCTTCGACGACGAGCAGACGCTGGTGCACGCCAACGCGATGGCCGCGCGCCTCGCCGAGGGGCTGGCGCCTGTCTCGCGCCTGCCTCACGTGGGCGAGATCCGCCAGCGCGGACTGATGATCGGCATCGAGCTGGTGCACGATCGCGCGACGCAAGAGGAGTACGGCTACGCCGAGCGGATGGGACATCAAGTCTGCCTCGCCGCTCGCAAGCGCGAGGTGATGCTGCGCCCGCTCGGCAATGTGGTGGTGCTGATGCCGCCGCTCTCCATCCAGCCGCAGGAGGTAGACCTGCTCGTCGAGGCGGTGCGCGAGAGCATCATCGAGGTGACGGGCGGCGCGGCGGGCCCCTCGCGCGCGGACGAGCGTCGATAATCGCGTTTTACCGAATCGATAATTTCGATAACGGAGCCCAGGCATGCGCGGACTGTTCGTGGTCGGCACTGACACCGGCGTGGGGAAGACCGAGGTCGCCTGCGCGCTGCTCGAACTGCTCGCCGCCGCGGGGCTGCGGCCGCGCGCGCTCAAGCCCGTCGAGACCGGCTGCGCGCCGGACCATCCCGAGGACGCGCTCGCGCTGCGCGCCGCCTCGGGCCCGCCGCACGACACGCTCCCGCTCGACGAGGTCTGCCCGCACCGCTTTGTCCTCCCCGCGGCCCCGCTCGTCGCCGCCGAGGCCGAGGGGCGCGCGGTCGATCCGGCGCGCATCGACGCGATCGTCCGGGCCGCGCTGGGCGCGGGCGCGCCGTTCATCGTCGAGGCGGCGGGTGGCCTGATGGTCCCGCTCTGGCGCGAGGCGGACCGGCCGCGGACGAACCTCGATCTCGCGGTGCGCCTGGGCCTGCCGGCGCTGCTGGTCGCGCGCGCCGGGCTGGGGACGATCAACCACTGCGTGCTCACCGCCCAGGCGCTGCAGCGGCGCGGAGTTCCCGTTCTCTCGATCGTGCTCAACCGCACCGCGCCCGCGGACGACCCGACGCTCGCGACCAACGCCGCGATGATCGCCGAGCTGACCGGCCTGCCGGTGGGGCAGCCCGGGCCGTTCGAGAGCGACGCGGGACTCCGCCGCAAAGCCCTCTCGCGCTGGCTCGCGCCGCTGGTGGATGAGTTGCGCGGGAGCCGCGCCTGAGGCGGAGAGACGGTGAACGCGGCGCCCGCGTCCTGGCGCCACGGCGGTTCGCGGCGCTATAAGCGGCCATGCGAAACCTGCTGCTCGCCTCGATGTTCCTCCTCTGCGCGGCCGCCGCGCGCGCGGATGTTGGAGTTCCCGCAGCAGCGGCGAAGACGGCTGCCGCGCAGCCGTCCGACGATGCCTATCGGGCCGCGTTCAAGGCGCTCAAGCCCGAGGAGCTCAGCGCCCGGAAGATCGACGCGCTTCCCCAGGTTGATCTCCGGCGGATCGACGCCAGCGCGAAGGTCCGCTCGGCGAGCTTCGGCCACAAGACGACGCTGCTGGTCCCGTCCGCCGCGGGCAAGAGAGAATTCTACGTCGAGTACGGCAAGAGCACGAACCGGCCCGCGCAGCTGTTCGGGCCGTTCTCCCTGCGCTGAAGCCGCGGATAACTCTTGAGCGGTGGACGGCTGGCTCGGAGCGGGCATGAGCCCCCACGCTGTCGGCCGCACCCGGAGCGGTCTTGCGGGCCGAAAGGCCTGCACGCGCAGGATGTCCGAGGCCCATTTCGCGGCTAACCCCGTGAAAGATCGAGGTGGGAACTCAGATCACATATCCCACATCCGATTGACCGATTTGGGGCTGCTCTGCGGTCCATCAATGTGCGCGAAATTTTGGAGGTCCATGTGAGCAAGTTCTCAGCAAAATTGTTGGCCGCCTCGCTGCTCGGTGTCATCGCTGCTTGCGCGAGCGACGCGCCCTCTTCGCTCGACCGCGCCGTGGTCGCCCAGAGCGCGATCCAGCACCATCCTTCGCGCGCCAACAGCTGCGCCGCGGATCGGCCCGGCCACCGCCACTGCATGTCGCGCGTGCGCCTGACGGACGATGGCATCAAGCCGTTCGTGACGCCGCTCGCCGGCTCGACGGCGCCGACGAACGAGGGCTTCCTCCCCACGGATCTCGTCAGCGCCTACAACCTGGGCTCGGTTCCGGCCGGCTCCGGCACGGTCGCGATCGTCGACGCGTACGACTACGCGGGCGCCGAGAGCGATCTCGCGACCTACCGCTCGCAGACCGGACTGTCCGCCTGCACGACGGCCAACGGATGCTTCACCAAGCACGACCTCAGCGGCGGCACGGCCGACCCGGCCTGCGCCAACGGCGACTCGCAGGGCTGCTGGGCCGACGAGCTGATGCTCGACATCGAGATGGTCTCGGCCATCTGCCCGGCCTGCAAGATCCTGCTGGTCGAGGCGGCCTCCGATTCCAACGCGGATCTCCAGGCGGCGGTCAACTACGCGGTGACCGCTCCCGGCGTGACCGCGGTCAGCAACAGCTACGGCGGCAGCGAGAGCGGCGACACCTCGGACACCGAGTTCACCCAGGCGGGCGTGCTGGTCACCGCGAGCGCGGGCGACAGCGGCTACGGCGCGGAGTACCCGGCGACGTCGCCGTACGTCCTCGCGGTCGGCGGCACCAGCTTGACCAAGAACGCCTCGACGACGCGCGGCTGGTCGGAGACGACCTGGAACGATCTGTCGACGAACAACGGCGCCGGCGGCGCTGGCTGCAGCGCGGAGTTCAAGCTGTCCGCGTACAGCTGGCTCTCTTACCAGACGGGCTCCGGCCCCTGCGCGAGCTCGGGATATCGCCTCGAGTCGGACGTCTCGGCGGTCGCGGACGTCGACACGGGCGTCGCGGTCTACGACACGTACATGAATGGCTGGGGCCAGGTGGGCGGCACCAGCGCTGCCTCGCCGATCATCGCGGCGATGTTTACTCGCCTCGGCATCGCGCAGAAGGCCGCCCAGACGGCTGGTGAATGGCCCTTCAAGAACGCCTCGGCGTTCTACGACGTGACCTCGGGCAGCGATAAGCAGAACGTCACCGCCGCGCAGTGCGTGAGCTCGCCGAACAACGAGTACTGCGCGGTCGCCGGCCTCGATGGCCCGACCGGCATCGGCACGCCCAACGGCGCGGCGCTGGTGGTGCTCGGCAGCGGTGGTGGTTCGGGCGGCGGCAGCGGCGGTGGCTCGGGCGGCGGCAGCGGCGGTGGTTCGGCCGGCGGCTCGGGCGGCGGCAGCGCGGGTGGTTCGGCCGGCGGCAGCGGCGGCGGCTCGGGCGGCGGCACCAGCGGGACCTGTACGCACTCGATCTGCACGGCGGGCGTCAGCTTGACGACCGGCTGCGACACCTGCGCGACCAGCATCTGCGCGGCGGACCCCTACTGCTGCTCGACCGCGTGGGACACCATCTGCACGGGCGAAGTCCAGACGGTCTGCCTGGGCGAGGACGGCAGCAGCGCGGTGAGCTGCACCGGCTCGAGCGGTGGCGGCAGCGGCGGCGGCTCGGGCGGCGGCAGCGGTGGTGGCTCGGCTGGCGGCAGCGGCGGCGGCTCGGCCGGTGGCAGCGGCGGCGGCTCGGCCGGTGGCAGCGGCGGCGGCTCGGGCGGCGGCAGCGCGGGAGGCTCGGGCGGATCGTGCGAGCTCAGCTCCAGCCTCGGAACGGTGACCCCCACCAACGAGTCGGCTAGCTCCGACGGGTCCGGCGACTACGAATATGACGGCAACATCGACTCCGTGCCGGACACCCTCACCATCCAGCTCTACGCTGGTGCCGGCGCATTCACGGGTGACGTGACGACCGGTACGTTCACGATCTCCGGCGACGATCTCCAGTACTCGAGCTGCGGCCTTTGCGTGCTCATCTATCCGAATAGCGCCTCCAACGACGGCAGCGATGCGTACCTGGCGACGGGCGGCACGGTGACGATCACCTCGGTCTCGCCGACCCTCGCGGGAAGCCTGAGCAACGTGACCTTCACGCACGTCTCCATCGACCTCAACAGCTTCGTGTCCACGCCAGTCGGCGATAGCTGCGACTCGTCGATCAGCTCGGCTCCCTTCTCGGCCAGTGACAATTAGTCGGCCGGAGCGGTTGCGGTAGAGCGCGCAGCTTGACGCTCTGAAGCGCCTCGTCCCTGCAAGGGGCCGAGGCGCTTCTTATTGCGGTCGCCAGACGCGAGTGGTGCGGCCGCCAGCCGCGTCTGTTTCGCCGCTGATTTCCCTCGCGGCGGACGGGGAAGCCGATTAGATTCCGCCCCGCTGAATGAATGCTCATTCAGTTTTTCCCTGACCCCTTGCACCGGAGCCGGCGATGTCCGAAGTGAAGTCGTTTTTCGAGGAGAAGATCGCGAAGAAGCTCACCGACAAGCCGGAGCTCTCCAAGTCGGTCAACGCCATCTATGAGTTCAACATCGAGGGCGACGGCGGCGGCGTCTGGACGGTCGACATGACCAAGGAGCCGGGCTCGGTCACCACCGGCTCGGGCGGCGCGGCCAAGTGCACGGTCACCGCGAAGGCGGCCGACTTCCTCAACATCGTCTCGGGGAAGATGAACCCGCAGATGGCGTTCATGAGCGGCAAGATCAAGATCAAGGGCGACATGGGGCTCGCGATGAAGCTGCAGAAGGTCATCGGCTGAGCACCGCAGCATCGGCCGCTCCCGCGGGCCCGGCGGCCGTAGCGCCGCTCGCGGGAGTGCGCGTCCTCGACCTGACGCGGCTGTTGCCCGGGCCGTTCGCGACGCTCCTGCTCGCGGATCTCGGCGCGGATGTGGTGCGGGTCGAGGACCCGGCCGCGGGCGACTACGTGCGGCACCTGCCGCCGCTCGGCGCCGACGGGCAGGGCGGGATGTTCGCGGCGCTCAACCGCGGCAAGCGCTCCATCGCCATCGACTTGAAGGACGCCGCGGGCGTGCGGCTCTTGCGCGCGCTCTGCGCGAAGGCCGACGTGCTGGTCGAGGGGTTCCGGCCCGGCGTGCTCGAGCGGCTGGGGCTCGCGCCGGCGCGGCTCGTCGAGGAGAACCCGCGGCTCATCGTCTGCTCGATCAGCGGCTACGGCCAGAGCGGGCCGTGGCGCGAGCGGGCCGGGCACGACATCGACTATCTCGCGCTTTCGGGTGCGCTCTCGCGCTGCGGCGAGAGCGCTGGCGCGCCGCCGCGGCTGCCCGGCGTGCAGGTCGCCGACGTGATGGGCGGCGCGCAGTCGGCGGCGCTCGGCATCCTCGCCGCGCTGCTCGAGCGCGCCCAGAGCGGCCGCGGGCGCCTGGTCGACATCTCGATGACCGAGGGCGCGATGTCCGCGCTGCTGCCGCACTTGGGAGCCGTCGCGCTCGGGCAGCCGCAGCAGCACCGCGGCGACGACGTGCTCTCGGGCAGCCACCCTTGCTACCGCGTCTACGCATGCGCCGGCGGCGGCGCGCTGGCGCTGGGCGCGCTCGAGCCGAAGTTCTGGGAGCGCTTCTGCGCCGCGATGGGCAAGCCGCAGTGGCTCGACGGCCAGTTCGACCGGCAGCTCTCGGCCGCGCTGGACGCGCACTTCCTCACGCGCACGCGCGACGAGTGGGCCGCGCTCCTGGGCCCTGCCGACTGCTGCGCCGAGCCGGTGCTCGAGCCGCACGAAGTGGCGGCCCATCCGCAGCACGCGGCGCGCGATCTGTTCGTCGAGGTGGCCGGCGCGCGGCTCCTGCGCACGCAGCCGGCGCTGGTCCCGACTGGCCAGCTGCCGCGCTCGCCCGCGCCGCAGCTGGGCGCGCAGCGGGCCGAGGTCCTGCGCGACTACGGCATCGCGGAGGGCGATTGCGGTTGACGCGGGGCCGCGAGGGTTCTATACGACCGCTCCCACCAATGACGCGGGGTGGAGCAGTCCGGTAGCTCGTCGGGCTCATAACCCGAAGGTCACAGGTTCAAATCCTGTCCCCGCAACCAACCCGAACGCCGATCTGGGAGAGATCCCCAGGTCGGCGTTTTCTTTTCGGGCCGGGCGAGCGCTGAACGCCGAGGGCTTTCACTCGCGGCGGCTCTGGGCGCGGGCTTGCGCTATCCTCGCGCCGTGCTCACCGGATTCCACCCGCTCGTCGCCGGCTGGTTCGCCGCGCGCTTCGGCGAGCCGTCGCCTCCGCAGCGCCGCGGCTGGCCGGCCATCCTCGCCGGGCGCGACACGCTCATCTCTTCGCCGACCGGCTCGGGCAAGACGCTCGCCGCGTTTCTCTCCGGCCTCGACGCGCTGGTGCAGAAGGCGCTCGAGGGCACGCTGCGCGACGAGCTGCAGCTGCTCTACATCTCGCCGCTCAAGGCGCTCTCCAACGACGTGCGCAAGAACCTGGAGGAGCCGCTCGCCGAGCTGCGCGCGCGGGCCGCCGGCGAGGGGCGCGCGATGCAGCCGATCCGCACCGCGGTGCGCACGGGCGACACGCCGCAGGGCGAGCGCGCCTCGATGATGCGCAAGGCGCCGCACGTGCTGGTGACCACGCCCGAGTCGCTCTACGTGCTGCTCACCTCCGAGGGCGGCCGCAAGCTGCTTCAGAACGTGCGCACGGTGATCGTCGACGAGATCCACGCGGTCGCGCGCGACAAGCGGGGCGCGCATCTTTCGCTCTCGCTCGAGCGGCTCGACGCGCTCTGCGGCGCGCGCCCACAGCGCATCGGCCTGTCCGCCACGCAGCGGCCCATCGAGGAGATCGCGCGCTACCTGGTGGGCACCTCTCACATCGATGAAGCGGGCCGGCCGCGGTGCGAGATCGTCGAGGAGGGGCGCCAGCGCGCGCTCGATCTGGCCGTCGAGATTCCGCTCGAGGAGCTCGGCGCGGTCGCGACGAAAGAGCAGCGCGCGCAGATCCACGACCGCGTCGCGCAGCTGGTGCGCGAGCACCAGACCACGCTGGTCTTCGTCAACACGCGGCGGCAGTCGGAGCGGGTCTGCCGCGCGCTCTCCGAGCGGCTCGGCGAAGAGGCCGTGGCGGCGCACCACGGCAGCCTCTCGCGCGCAACGCGCCTGCTCGCCGAGGAGCGGCTCAAGGCGGGCCAGCTCAAGGCGGTGGTCGCGACCGCGTCGCTCGAGCTGGGCATCGACGTCGGCGCGGTCGGGCTGGTGGTGCAGCTCGAGTCGCCGCGCTCCTTGGGCGTGATGCTCCAGCGCGCGGGCCGCGCGGGCCACTTCAAGGGCGGCACGCCGAAGGCGCGGCTCTTTCCGGTCACGCGCGATCAGCTCATCGAGTGCGCGGCGCTGGTGCGCGGGCTGCACCGCGGCGCGCTCGAGGAGACGCGCATTCCACCCGAGCCGCTCGATGTGCTCGCGCAGCAGCTCACCGCCGAGGCGGCCTGCCGCACGCTGCCGGAGGACGAGCTGTTCGCGCTCGCGCGCGGCGCCTATCCGTACCGGTCGCTCTCGCGCGCATCTTTCGATCAGGTGGTGCAGATGCTTTGCGACGGCGTGCAGCGGCGCGCGAAGGACGCGGGCGCGCGGCTGCATCGCGACGCGGTGAACCGCACGGTGCGCGGCCGGCGCGGGGCGCGGCTGGCGGCGCTCACCTCGGGCGGAGCCATCCCCGACACCGCGCAGTACGCGGTGGTGGCCGAGCCGGATGGCGTCACCATCGGCTCGCTCGACGAGGACTTCGCCATCGAGAGCCTCGCGGGCGACGTGTTCCTCCTCGGCAACGACAGCTGGAGAATCCGCCGCGTCGAGCAGGGCAAGGTCCGCGTCGAGAATGCGCACGGCGCCGCGCCCACCGTGCCGTTCTGGAATGGCGAGGCGCCCGGCCGCACCGCCGAGCTCTCGCGCGAGGTCTCGGCGCTGCGCGCAGAGCTCGAGCCGCTCCTCTCCGATCCGCTCGCGGCGGCGCGAATCCTCACCGAGCAGTGCGGCCTCTCGAGCGGCGCGGCGGAGCAGGGCGTGCGCTACCTCGCCGCCGCGAAAGCCGCGCTGGGCGCGCTCCCCACGCAGCAGACGCTCATCGCCGAGCGCTTCTTCGACGAGGCGGGCGGCATGCAGCTGATCCTCCACGCACCGTTCGGCGGGCGAATGAACCGCGCCTTCGGGCTGGCGCTGCGCAAATGCTTCTGCCGCACCTTCGACTTCGAGCTGCAGGCCGCCGCCACCGACGAGGGCATCCTTCTTTCGCTCGGGCCGCAGCACAGCTTTCCGCTCGAGTCGGTGTTCGACTTCCTCTCGCCCGCGACGGTGGAGGAGGCGCTCACGCAGGCGGCGCTGCTCTCGCCGCTGTGGGGCGCGCGCTGGCGCTGGAACGTCACGCGCGCGCTGGTGGTGCTGCGCCACAGCGGTGGCCGCAAGGTTCCGTTCAACCTCCTGCGCATGCGCGTCGACGATCTGCTCTCGGCGGTCTTCCCCGCGCAGGCGCAGTGCCAGGAGCACGCGACCGGGCCGATCGAGCTGCCCGATCATCCGCTCGTCAACGAGACGGTGCGCGACTGCCTGCACGAGGCGATGGACCTGGGCGGCCTGCAACAGCTGCTCGGACGCGTCGCGCGGCGCGAGGTGACGCTGGTCGCGCGCGACACGCCGGAGCCGTCGCCGCTCTCGCACGAGATCCTCGGCGGCGCGCCCTACTCGTATCTCGACGACGCGCCGCTCGAGGAGCGCCGCGCCCGCGCGGTGAGCACCCGCCGCGTGCTCTCGCCCGAGGACGCCGCGCAGATCGGCGCGCTCGACGCGGACGCGATCGCCGAGGTCTCGCGCGAGGCGTGGCCCGAGGTGCGCGACGCCGACGAGCTGCACGCGCTGCTCCTGGCGGTCGGCGCGCTGCCGCTCGCCGACGCTGCGCCGTACGACTTTGCACCGCTGGTCGCGAGCGGCCGCGCCGCGCGATTCGAATCGGGCTGGGCCGCCGCCGAGTGCGTTCCGCTGGTGCGCGCGCTCTTTCCTGCCGCGGCATTCACGCCGCCGATCGACGCGCCCGCCAACGTGCGCGCCTGCGCGGGCGACGGCGCCGAGGAGGACGCAGCGCGCGAGTGCCTGCGCGGCTGGAGCGGCTGCATCGGCCCGTTCACCGCGGGCGAGCTGGCGGCGAGGCTCTCGCTCGGTGAGTCGTTGGTCCACCGCGCGCTGGTGCAGCTCGAGAGCGAAGGCGTGGTGCTGCGCGGCCGCTTCCGCCGGGGCTCGAGCGAGACCGAGTGGTGCGAACGGACGCTGCTGTCGCGCATCCACCGGCGCACGCTCGGCCGCCTGCGCCGCGAGATCGAGCCGGTCACCACCCGCGACTTCCTGCGCTTCCTGCTGCGCTGGCAGCACGTCCACTCCGGCGCGCAGCTGCACGGCGCCGCCGGCGCGCTCGAGATCATCGGCCAGCTGCAAGGGTTCCAGCTCGCCGCCTCGGCGTGGGAGAGCGATGTGTTGCCGGCGCGGGTCGCGCGCTACGAGCCGGGGCTGCTTGACCAGCTCTGCCTCGCGGGCGAGGTCGCGTGGGGGCGATTCTGCACCGAGGGGCCGCCCGACGCGGCCGCTCTCGAGAGCGAAGAAGGAGCGCTCGTGCGCTCTCCCGAGCTCTCGCGCCGCGCCCAGCCCACGCGCGCGACGCCCCTCACGCTGGTCCGCCGCGAAGATCTCCCGTGGATGCTCGAGGCGATGGCCGGCGCGGCCCTGCCCGAGCCGGCCGGCTGCGCGCTCGAGGTCCGCTCGCTGCTCGAGCGTCGCGGCGCGCTCTTCCTCCACGAGATCCGGGCCGCGCTGGGCGCCGACGGGCCGCTCGCGGAAGAAGCGCTGCGCGAGCTGGTCTATCTCGGGCTGGTCAGCTGCGACAGCTTCGGCGCGGTGAGGCAGGTCGTCTCGCCCGCGCGCCGCGCGCCGCGCATCGGCGCGGGATTGGGCCGCTGGACCCTGCTGCGGCAGGGCCCGCCAGCGCCGCGCCCCGAGCGCTCGCCATTCTCTCCGCCGCCGCCGTGGATGGAGAAGCTCGCCCGCCAGTACCTGCGCCGATATGGCGTCGTCTTTCGCGATCTCCTCGCGCGCGAGCCGCGTTGCCCGCCCTGGCGCGAGCTGGTGCGCATCTATCGGCGCTGGGAAGATCGCGGAGAGATCCGCGGCGGCCGATTCGTCGAGGCGTTCCTGGGCGAGCAGTTCGCGCAGCCCGAGGCGCTCGAGGCGCTGCGCGCAGTCCGCCGCAATGCCGCCAAGGGCGCCGAGCACGCGATGCTATCGGCGAGCGATCCACTCAATCTGGTCGGGATATTGACCGGCGGGCCGCGCATCCCCGCGACCGCCGCCGGCCAGGTTCTCTATCTGGACGGCGTGCCGCAGCCGCTGGAACCGGACGAGCGCTCGCTGGCTTGAAGCCGCGGCGCGCGGCGCACAAAGAGCTGGCCAAAGAACTCGATAAAGAAACTAAGCCCCCCCCGCTGCGAAGCCGCGATGGGCCGCAGTGGGAAGAGGATTGATTAAGCCGCGTAATACTTGGTAGCGCGCTTGACGCCCTTGGTCTTGATCTTCTTGTCCGCGAGCAGCTTCTGCGCAGGGAGCTTGAGCTCCTTGGTGGACGTGCCGAGCGCCTTGGCGATCTGCTCGATGCGCTGACCCTGGTGCGACTTGATGAACGCGTGCAGCTGCTCGGTGGTCTGCGCGATCAGGTGGCCGGGGCGCTTCTCTCCCTTGCGCAGCTTGCGAGGGGCGGCGCGGGCGGCGGGAGCAGCGGCCGCGGCGGGCGCTGCGTGCGTCTTGGCGGCGCGCGGCGTGCCATTGAGATGCTGCGCGAGCAGCTCGGCGAAGTGTTGAACCAGCGAGTCAAAGGGATGGATGGAGTTGGTCATGCGGCGCACTTTATAGACTCTTCATTGCTGGTCAATGATCAATGCATTGTATCGGTCATTGTCCGGGAGATCGCTTGTTGCACCTCCGGCCAGATGTCCCGCTCGATCTGCGCATAATCGACCTCGACATCCAGGCGGGCGAGCACCGAATAGAAACCGAATTGAAGGCGATTCATGAAGACCATGTCTTCCGGCATCTGGAAGAGCTCCTTCTCGGGCGTGGTCAGCGCCAGCTTGCCCAGCTCCTTCATTCCTTCCACCAGGCTCGCGGCATATTCGCGGGTGAGACGCGCCGGTGAACCAAAGAGGGGCTCGAAACAGCGGCGGATATAATCGAGAGAAGGCTTCTCGAGCCGCCCGGCCCGGGTGGGCATGCGCACGCGCACCTCTTCGCGAAAGCGGGCCTCGTCGCGATCGATGGCGGCGCGGTGGATGGCGCGGGCCATTCCCAGCTGGCGCGGAAGGATGGGATTGACGCAGCCGAAATCGAGGAAGGTCACCGCGCCGTCGTCGTGAAAGAAATAGTTCCCTGGGTGCGGATCGGCATTGAAATGAGCGAGCACCAGATTGCCGCGAAAAAGGAATCGCCACATCGTCGCCGCCCAGGCGGCTCGCGCGGTCTCGGGCTCGAGGCAGGCCTCATTGAATCGCTTGCCGCGGACAAAGCCGGTGCTCAAGACCCGCGAAGTCGAGCGCTCGCGAATGACCGGCGCGATGCGGATGCGCGCGTCGCAGAGCGGCCGGAATAGCTCCATGCGAGTCGCCTCCAGCGAATAATCGAGCTCTTCGCGGAAGCGGGCGCGGATGGCGGCGAGCACCTCTTTTGAATTGAGCCGGCGCCCGCCCAGCGCGGCTCCCAGCGATTCGAGCATTCCCGCGTTCTTGAGGTCGGCCTCGAGCGCGCGGGCGATGCCGGGGTGTTGCACCTTCACCGCCACTTCGCCGCCGCCGAGAGAGTCGGGCAGCCGCGCGCGGTGCACCTGGCCGATCGACGCGGAGGCGACCGGCTGATCGTCCCACTCGGCGAACAAGAGATCGATGGGGGCCTTCAGCTCGCTCTCGACCAGCGCGCGAATCTCCGCGGTGGAAGAGCGGGGCGCCGCCGCCTGCAAGACCTCGAGCGCCGTCTCCCACGACTCGCGGTGCTCGGCGGGAATCACGCCGTCGACATATCCCGCCATCTGACCCGCTTTGGCCGCGAGCCCGCGCAGCTGGCCGAGCACGTCGGCGGCGCGGCCGGCGGCGTCGCCCGACTTGCCGGCTCTCGACAAGAGCAGGCTCGCGCCGGAGCGCATGCCCACCGAGGCGAGGCTGGCCAACCGGGACAGGCGCCCTTGCGGAACCTTCTTGTCGTCGCTCTCGCTCATGGGCCGCGCACTCTCTCCCAAGCGGCCCCGCCGCGCCGCTCATTTCCGCTCAGGGCGCGATCCTCAGCGGCTCCACTCGCACTGTCCCTCGCGCGCGAAAGCCGGTAGAGCGTCCGCCCGTGACCCTCGACCCATCGCCGCAGCCGCTGCCTCCCAGTGCGCGACGCTCCCTGCTGGTGCTGCTCGCGCTGGCGTTCGCGCTCACCGCCGTGGTGCTCTGGCCGTTTCGCACGCCGCTCTTCCTCTCGGTGGTGCTCGCCGGCGCGCTGCGCCCGCTGCACGTGCGCCTCTCCGAAAAGCTGCGCGGCCGCAAGCGCCTCGCCTCCTTCGTGATGGCCATCGCGCTGCTCGCGCTCTTGTTGGTGCCGATCGGCTCGCTGCTCTCGTTCGCCGCGCACGAGATGACCGCGGGACTGGGCTGGCTGCGCGACGAGATGGGCGTGCGCTCGATGAACGACCTGACGCTCGAGCAGCTGCCGGCCTCGGCGCGCAAGACGCTCGACCACGCGCTCGCGCTCCTGCACATGGATGAAGCGGAGCTGAGCGGATATCTCGCGCGGGCGCTCGCCTTCGTGCAGAGCGCGTCGGGCGGGTTGCTCGGTGCGTCGCTCGGACTGCTCGGCGGCACGCTGCTCACCGTCGCCGGCTTTTCCATCTTGCTCAGCGAGGGCGACGCCGCGCTCGCGTTCCTGTATTCGATCTCGCCGCTCTCGCGCGGGCAGACCGAGGAGCTGCTCGGCGAGTTCCGCAGCGTCTCCAGCGCCGCGGTGCTCGGCACCACCGCGACCTCGCTGGTGCAGGGCACGCTGGCGATGCTCGCGTATCTGATGGCGGGCGTCCCTCACGCGATCTTCCTCGGCCTCGCCACGCTGGTCGCGTCGTTCATTCCCGTCATCGGCTCGGCGCTGATCTGGTCGCCCATCTGCGCGGTGCTCGCGTTCCAAGGCCGCTTGCCGTGGGCCATCTTCATCGCGGTCTGGTGCGGTCTGCTCATCGCCATATGCGACAACATCATCAAGCCGCTGGTGATGAAGAACGGCGTGGAGATGCACGCCGCGCTCATCTTCCTCTCGCTGCTCGGCGGAATCGCCGCCTTCGGATTGATTGGAATCATCATCGGTCCGCTGGCGGTGTCGCTATTGCTCGCGATACTTCGTATGTATCGCCGCGATTACGCGCCTGCCTCGCGCCCGCCGCCGCCGCTGCCCGCGCAGCGTGCTTGAATCGCGCCGGCACCACGATCATTGGCGGACTTTTCAAATCAGGCGCGGCGGCGTAGGTTCCGCGCACTTTTCAATGCCCGCACGCTTTTTGAGGAGATGAAATGACCGCAGCGATCGAGATCCCCAAGAGCACCGAGCTGTCCCGCCTCGACGAGCTGGTCGGCCGCCTGCGCGACGGCGCCAAGGTCTGGGCCGCGATGGCGCTGGGCGAGCGCATCGAGATCGCGCGCCGCATGCACCAGGGATATCTCGCCATCGCCGAGAAGTCGGTGGCGACCAGCTGCATCGCCAAAGGCATCCAGCCCGGCTCGCCGCAGGAAGGCGAAGAGTGGCTGGGCGGCCCGTATGTCACCATACGCATCCTGCGATTGACCATTGAAGCGCTCGAGTCGATTCGCGATACCGGCAATACCCCCATCGGTCCCACCCACCGCGGCATCGACGGAAAGCTGGTGGTGCAGAACTATCCGATGAATACCCTCGACAAGATCATGTTCGGCGGGCTCATCGCCGAGAGCGTGCTCGAGGCGGGCGTCGACGAGAAGCAGCTCGAGGAGAAGCGCGCGAGCTTCTACAAGAAGCCCGATCACCAGGGCAAAGTCGCGCTGGTGCTGGGCGCGGGCAACGTCAACTCGATCCCTCCCACCGACGTGATCACCAAGCTCTTCAATGAGGGCAAGGTCTGCATCCTCAAGATGAACCCGGTGAATGCCTATATGGGCCCGTATATCGCCGAGGCCTTCAAGGAACTGATCGATCGCGGCTTCCTCGCGGTGGTCTATGGCGGCGGCGAGGAGGGTGCCTATCTCTGCCAGCACGCGGGCATTGATGAAGTGCACATCACCGGCTCGGACAAGACGCACGATCTCATCGTCTGGGGGCCGCCCGGCCCCGAGCGCGCGGCGCGGATGGCGCGCAACCAGCCGCTGCTCAACAAGGAGATCTCCAGCGAGCTCGGCAACGTCTCGCCGGTGATCGTGGTCCCCGGCCCGTGGGACGAGAAGTCGCTCGCGTTCCAGGCCGACAACATCGCCGGCATGACCACCAACAACGGCTCGTTCAACTGCAACGCGGCCAAGATGCTGGTCACCGCCAAGGGCTGGTCGCAGACCGGCAAGCTGCAGAAGCTGATCCTCGAGAAGGCGGGCGCGGTGCCCGCGCGCAAAGCCTGGTATCCGGGCGCGGAGCAGCGCTGGAAGTCGCTCACCGAGGGGCGCCACTTCGAGACGGCTGGGGCCGCGGCTGCGGGCCAGTTGCCCTGGACGCTGGTGACCGGGCTCGACGCGGCGAACAGCGAGGATCGCGGCTTCAACACCGAGCCGTTCTGCTCGATCCTCTCGGCCACCGAGGTCGGCTCGCCGGACGATCCGGTGAAGTTCCTCGAGGAGGCGGTGAACTTCGCCAACGACCACCTCTGGGGGACCCTCTCGGCGACGATCGTCGTCCACGGCGACACGCTGAAGGACCCGAAGACGCGCGACGCGGTGGAGTGGGCCATCGCGAAGCTGCGCTACGGCGCGGTCGGCGTGAACCTCTGGCCCGCGTTTGCCTTCGCGCTCGGCGCGACGCCGTGGGGCGCGTATCCCGGCTCGACGCTCACCGACATCAAGAGCGGCCGCGGCTTCGTGCACAACACCTCGATGCTGGAGAACCTCGAGAAGTGCGTGCTGCGCTACCCGACCACCGCGTTCCCCAAGCCGCCGTACTTCTCGACGCACAAGACGGCCAATGTGCTCGGCCGCCGGGTGACGTTCTTCGAGGAGAGCCCGAGCTTCCTCAAGCTGCCGGGGATCATCGCGGCGGCACTGCGCGGGTAGAGGAGCGCGCTGCGGGGTGCCGGTGGGGGTCGCCGTGCTCGGACAGGTCCTCGCTCTGACGCAGAAAGTGGATCAGAAGGACGCTGGTTGCGATCGACTGCGGAACTCGCGCGGCCGCCCCCACCGGCGTCCCGCGGCTTGGGACCGATCAACTGCGGGAGAGAGAAGGCCTGCGGGTTCTTGAAAACGACTCGGCAAGGCGCGAGCGTTCAGGTTCCTATCTTGCGGGCGTGCTACTGGATCGCACCCATATGTCTGACGCTCCGGCGCCGCGCCCGCGCGGCTTGAGACTGTTCCCCAAGCTGCTGCTGCTCACCCTCGCGATCGGGTTGGTGCCGCTGCTGCTCTTGTCGGCGTCGATGCTCAACACCAACGCCGATGCGCTGCGCCACTCGACGCGCGAGCTGCACCTCTCGCTGGCGAGCGACGCGCGGCGCGCGGTGCGCATGGATCTCGCGGCGGCCAAGGCGGAGCTCGTCGGCATCGGCCAGCTGCTCATCGCGCCAGGCTTGGGCGACGACGCGACCCGGCTCGCGCTGGCGGGCTCGAAGGTCACCGCCTCGGAGGCGATCGACTTCGCCGCCATCTACAGCCCGGGCGGCCGCCTGGTGGTCGCGCTGCGCGCGAAGGAGACCGCGAAGATCGATCCGCCCGCGCAGCTCGACGGCGAGGTGCTCGCGCAGCTCGCGCCGGGCAAGCTGGTGCCGGGCTCGGTGCGCGAAGGTCCGGACGGGCCGCTCTTGCCGCTCTACGTCTCGATCGAGGTCGCGGGCGAGCGGCGCGCCATCGTCGGCACCGCGCTCGACCTGCGCCCGCTCTGCCGCACTGTCGCCGAGCTCTCCGAGCGGCGGCTGGGCGGCGTCGGCAGCGTGATGGTGGTCAACGAGAAGCGCGAGCTCCTGGTCGCGCCCGACCCCGCGCGCGTGCTGCACCACGAGAGCCTCGCGCAGCTGGGCATCTTCTCCGCGCTGGTCGGCAGCATGGGCTTCCGCCAGGAGCTGGGCGCGGCGCCCGAGTTCATGCAAGACGGCGTCGAGATGCTCGGCGCGCTCGAGGCGATGCCGGAGATGAACTGGGGCGTGATCGTCCAGCAGCCGCGCGAGCTCGCGTACCACTCGCTGATCATCATGCGCCGCTCGGTGATCGCCGCGGCGCTCTTGATGGCGCTGCTCGCCATCGTCGCCGGCGTGCTGGTCTCGCGCCGGCTCACGCAGCCGATCGCGCAGCTCGAGCAGGCGAGCCGCGAGATCGGCGCGCGCCACTTCGACCAGGTGCCCGCCGAGGTCGCCGCGCGCGCCGACGAGCTGGGCTCGCTGGGCCGTGCCTTCGACGCGATGGCGAGCGACCTGCGCACCAGCGAAGCGAAGCTCATCCAGGAGACGCAGGCGCGCACGTCGCTGTCGCGCTACCTGCCGGGCGACGTGGTCGAGCTGATCCTCAACGATCCGAGCCGGCTCAAGCTGGGCGGCGAGCGGCGCGAGATCACCGTGCTGTTCGCCGACGTGGTCGCGTTCACCAAGCTCGCCGAGCAACACCCGCCCGAGCTGATCGTCGCGCTGCTCAACGAGCTGTTCACCTTCGCCACCGAGATCGTCGAGCGCAGAGGCGGCATCATCGACAAGTTCATCGGCGACTGCGCGATGGCGGTCTGGGGCACGCCCGACTCGAAAGAGGACGACGCCGCGCGCGCGGTGCTGGCCGCGACCGACCTGCGCCGCTGGCTCGACACCGCCAACCGCAAGTGGCGCATCACGTTCGGCGTGGAGATCCAGATGGCGATGGGCATCCACACCGGGCCTGCGGTCGCCGGCAACATCGGCAGCGAGCGGCGCATGGACTACACCGTCATCGGCGACACAGTGAACCTGGCCGCGCGCCTGGAGGCGAAGGCCGCGCCGGGGCAGATCCTCATCAGCGGCTTCACCAAGACGAAGCTCTCGCTCGACGAGTTCGAGCTCAACGCGCTCGGCGAGACCAGGCTCGCGGGCCGCGAGATGCCCATCGATCTCTTCGAGGTGCTCGAATGATCGGCACGCTGTTCGGCGGACGCTTCAAGGTGCTCGAGGAGCTCGGCCGCGGCGGCATGGGCGCGGTCTACCGGGCCGAGCAGCTCGCGCTCCACCGCGAGGTCGCGCTCAAGCTGATGCACAGCTACCTCGCGCAGGCGCCGGGCGCGGCCGAGCGCTTCCACCGCGAAGCGCGCGTGCTCGCCAAGCTCCACCATCCCAAGTCGGTCGAGGTCTACGACCTCGGCGAAGCGGACGGGATGCTCTTCATCGCGATGGAGATGCTCCACGGCGTCGGCCTCGACGAGGTGCTGCACGACTCCGGCCCGATGCCCGCGCCGCGCGCGGTCGCCATCTGCGCGCAGGTGCTCGAGGCGCTCGAGGCGGCGCACAACCTGGGCGTGGTCCACCGCGATCTCAAGCCGGCCAACATCTTCCTGCTCGCGCAGGGCCGCGGCGAGCAGGACGCGGCGGTCGACCGCGTGAAGGTGCTCGACTTCGGCCTCGCCTTCCTCAAGGAGGAGACGGGCGACCGCATCACGCGCCAGGGCCAGACCGCCGGCACGCCCGCTTACATGGCGCCCGAGCAGTGCCGCGGCGAGGAGGTCGATGGCCGCTCCGATCTCTACGCGCTCGGCTGCACGCTCTACGAGATGCTCACCGGCGCACCTCCCTTCGGCTTCGGCGAGGACAACGGGATGGAGACCATGGCGGCGCATCTCTACCGCCCGCCCGAGCGGCCGAGCGTCGCGCGCTGGGACCTCGGCATCCCGATGCCGGTCGAAGACGCGCTGATGCGCGCGCTCGCCAAGCTGCCGCGCGATCGCTTCCAGACGGCGGCGGAGATGCGCGAGGCCTTGCTGGGCGCGCTCGCGCCGCCGAAGAGCGAGGTGCGCGGCGAGGGCAAGAAGACCGGTCGCCCCGAGGAGCAGATCCACCTCCCGCCGCTGATCGCGCCGGGCAAGAAGGTCGGCATCGCCGGCAGCGGCTTCTGGGCGAAGGAGCTCTGGGGCGCGCTGGGCGCGGGCGGCGACGTCGAGGCGGTCGAGATCGCCGCGGGCGCGGATCTCTCCGGCGTCTCGGTGCTCGTCGTGGTGCCGCCCGAAGGCGGCGCCGCGCTCGAGGAGGCATCGCAGTTCGCCGCGCAGAAGGGCGCGCCGCCGGTGCTGCTCTGCGGCGCCGAAGATGACCTCGGCCAGATGGCAAAGGCGATCGGCGCGGGCGTGTTCGACTATGTTCCATTGCCGCTCGACGCAGCCGACCTATCTCGAAAGGTCTCTCGTGCCCTCCGACGCCGTCGTTGATCGCCCGACCTTCTCTTCGTTCCTTCCTTCGCCGCGCCGGCTCTCTATCGCGCTGCTCGCGTTGGCGATGGCGCTCTTCGCCAGCGCTCCGGCGCACGCGGTGCAGCCGACCACGTACGTCGTGAAGGCGGGCGACACCTGCCGAGAGATCGCCGCGCGCTACTGGCCCGGCGATCGCCACGGCCTCGACAAGCTGCACGCGCTCAACCCGCAGCTCGGCCCGCCGCCGCACCATCTGAAGGCGGGCACCACGCTCGCCATCGGCGAGATCGCGCCCGACGCGCACCTCACCTTCTTGAAGCCTGACGTGAACCGCCGCACCGAGCAGGAGGCCGACTGGCAGCCGGCCATCCGCGGCGACGGCCTCTTCCGGCTCGACCAGATCAACACGCTGCGCGGCGCGGGCGCGGAGATCACCTTCCACGATCTCTCCGCGGTGCAGCTCGACGAGAACGCGCTCATCGTCATCTACGGCGACGCGCAGGCAGCCAAGGCGAAGGAGAAGTCGGGCGAGGTCGAGCTGGTGCAGGGCGACGCGTCGATCTCGCTCTCGTCGCTGCGCGGAGAGAAGCCGATGGAGGTGAAGACCCCGTCGGCGCACGTGGCGGTGCACGGCGAGGCGGGCCGCGCGGCGAACAACAAGCAGCAGGCGATGCGCGTCGGCGTCGACAAGTCGCAGACCAGCCGCGTCTCGGTGTTCCACGGCGGCGCCAAGGTCGCGGCGGCCGGCAAGGAAGTCTCGGTGGAGAGCGGGTTCGGCACGCGCATCGAGAAGGGCAAGCAGCCCGAGGCGCCGACGCCGCTGCCCGCTTCGCCGCGCTGGACCGACGCGACGCCTGCGCAGCAGCTGCGCGAGGCCGGAACGGTCCACGCGACGTTGTCGTTCGCGAAGGTGCCGGGCGCGGTGCGCTACCGCGTCCAGCTCGCGGAGAACCCGGAGTTCAACGGGCCCGCGCTCGATCGCACGCTCGAGGCGTATCCGCAGATCGCCGAGCTGCAGTTCGCGGTCGAGCTCAACGCGCCCGGCACCTACTGGGCGCGGGTCTGGGCGATCGACGACAAGGGGCTGGAGGGCGCGCCGGGCGAGCGCACGTTCCGGCTGGTCGGCTACCGCACCAAGGATCTCTCGCCCGGCGCGAACGGCGGGTGGAAGGGGCAGACGCAGGTCGCGCTGCGGCTCTCCGGCCCCGAGGGCGCGGCGGTCGCCATCGACGGAGCTCCCGCGGCCACGCTCAGCAACGGCGCCGAGACCGAGCTGCGCCTGGCGCAGCCGGGCCACCACACGATCTCGTTCGAAGGGGCCGCGCCGCTGCAGATCGAGCTCGCGCCCGCGCCGGTCGCAGCGCCGCCTCCGTCTCCACCTCCCCCGGCGCCGAAGGTCATCGAGGTCAGCCAGACGCGCGGACCGCTCGGCAGCGCGAACGCCATCGCCGGCGGCACGCCGCTGCCGACCGCCTTCGTCGAGCGCGGCCTCTACGCGCAGCTGCGCCTGCAGCCGGAAGCGGCCTGGCCTTCGAACCGCGCGCAGGTCTTCCTCGGCGCGGTCGATGTCGAGGCGAGCAACGGCACCTTCGCGCTCGATGTCTCCGGGACGCTGCAGTCGAACGCGAACACGGGGGGCCCGGTGCTCGGCTACCCGTCGGTCGGCCTGCGCGGCCGCGTGCTCGGCAACGCCGACTTCTCGCTGACGCTCGGCTCCGAGCTGAACATCGGCCTGGGCAGCGCCACGCAAGGCCTCGAGCTGATGCGCCTGCGCGTCTGGCTCGCGGGCGGCTGGCGCCACGATCGCTTCTCGCTCTCGACCACGCAGGGGATCTCCACCGCCTCGTACGGCGGCAACGGCTACGAAGCCAACGTCGTCGCCGGTTTCGTGATCCTCCCTGAGCTGCTCGCGCAGGCGGAGTTCGACGTGGACGCGGCCGGCCTCTGCCCGGGCGCGCAGTGCGTGGCGTCGGCCGGCTCGGTCGGCGTGCGCAGCCGGTGGCACAGGTTCGAGCTCGGCGCCGCGATTCGCACGGGCTTGAGCACCGAGGGGCGCAACTTCTGGGGCAAGCCGGGCGTGGTCGCGACGCTCGGGTTCCACCTCTCGGACTTGGGGTTCCTGCCGTAGTGCGCTGCGGGCTGCCGGAGGGGGGCGGCCGTGCTCGGACAGGTCCTCGCTCTGAACCCAGGAAGTGGATCAGGAGGACGTCGGAGGAGTCGACTGCGGAGCTGCGCGCGGCTGGCCGTCGCAGTGGTGCAAAAATGTACACAGGGGGCGCTCGATTTGGGGTATCTGCACGCGCTTTCGTGGCCGGGTTTGCCGGCCTGACGCGCCAGCCAGGAGCCCATCGATGATTTCCCTGTCCCTTTCTCTCGCTGCGATGCTGCTCGCCGCCCCCGCTCAGGCGAAGAGCGATTCGGCCACGATGCAAGAGGAGGCAGTCTCCATCGAGAAGGCGGCCGACAGCGCCGCGGGCGCGGCGGACGCGGCCAACAAGGCGGCCTCGGCGGCGGAGAAGGCTGCGACGGCAGCGGCCAGCGCGGCGGAGTCGGCGGCGAAGGCGGCCGAGGCTGCGGCGAAGGCAGTTGAGCAGGTGCAGAAGTCGACGGCCGCTGCTGCCGCCGCCGCGCCCGCCACCCCGGCGGCGCCTGCGGCCGCGCCGACCACGCAGACGCCCAGCGTCGTCTACACCAGCGTGATCAACCTCGGCCTCATCGCGCTGACGGGAAACGCGCAGAGCTTGTCGTTCACGCTCGGCGGCAGCTTCCAGCGCAAGAGCCAGTCGTGGATCTTGAGCGCGCGCGGGAGCGCGGCGTACGGCCAGGCGCGCACGCCCGGCACCGAGGACACCAACGTCAACGCCGAGGCCGCCACCGCGCAGCTGCGCGTCGATCGCCGCTTCACCGAGGCCGCCACCGTCTACGTCTTGGGCGGCATCGACACCGACCACATCCAGAGCATCGAGGAGCGCCCCTACGGCGAGCTCGGCGCGTCGTTGACCTGGTTCGACACCAAGCAGGGCGACCTCGACAAGGCGAGCCTGCGCACCGACCTTGGCTTCCGCTACGGCCGCGAGTATCGCTTCCAGTACTTCCCGGTTCCGCTCTCGCTGGGCGCGGTCGACATCGTCGCGCCGCACGCCGGCCTGGCGTTCCGCTACGCGGTCAGCAAGGAGATCATCTTCACCGAGGCGCTCGACCTGGTCGCCAACCTCCAGGGCGACCCGCGGCTGCTGCTCACCAACACCGCCAAGATCGCGGCGCGGCTCTCGTCGTCGTTCAGCCTGACGGTCAGCTTCCTGGTCAACTACGACTCGCTGCCGCCGCCGCCGAAGCTCTCGACCGACACGGCGCTCACCGTCGGTGTCGAAGTCGCTCTCTAAAGCGCACCGCGGTCACCCCGCGGCTTGAGACCGATCAAAAGCAGCCGGCAACTCCAAGCGGGCGTCGATGCGAACATCGCATCGGCGCCCGACTTGCTTCGAGTCTTTAGATAGCCAATTGGTTAATTAACCATTCGGTAATGTACGTGTGTCCGCCGCAGCTGGCCGGTGCCGCCCGCGAGGGCGCCTCGTGCAATCCGCGGGGCCCTACTGGTGGCTCTTCACCGCCGCGAGCGTCGCATTCATGCTCCGCAGCCGCGTCGCCATCACCCGCCCGAAGGCCCAGAGAAAGCGGTTGGCCAGCTCGACGTTGCGCTGCATGAGCTTGAGCAGCCCGTCGCGCTCGAGCGCGATCAGCGTGCACTCCTCCAGCGCGGTCACGGTGGCGCTGCGGGGCGAGTGGTCGAACAGCACCATCTCGCCAAAGTAGCCGCCCGCGCGCAGCTCGGCGATGGGCTGGCCGAGCTTGCTGACCTGTACCCGGCCGCGCACGATGGCGAACATCTCCGCGCCCGGCTCGCCCTCGCGCAGGATCGATTGCCCCTCGTCCACCTTGAGCGAGCGGCTGATCGAGAGCAGCTCGAGCGCGTCCTTGTACGAGAGCGCCTCGAAGAGAGGGATGCCGCGCAGCACCTCGACCTTCGCGCGCACGTCGGTGCGCGACTGCTCGTCGTCGCCGATGGAGAGCACGATGGCGGTGCTGTTGTCTTTCCCGCCGCGCGCGTTGGCGAGCTGGATCAGCTCGCCGGGCACCTGCGAGAGGTCCTGCCGCGAGAGCATCTTGTGCAGCTCGTGCGGCCGCAGCGCGCCGTAGAGGCCGTCGCTGCAGAGCAGAAACGCGTCGCCTGGGTAGAGGTCGGTGACGAGCGTGTCGACCGACACCTCGGGCTGCAGGCCGATCGCGCGCAGCAGGATGTTGCGCGTGGGCAGCGTCTTGACCTGCTCCTCGGTGAGGAAGCCGCGGCGCACCTGCTCCATGCCGAGCGTGTGGTCCTCGGTGATCAGGTGCATCTGCCCTTGGCGGAAGAGGTAGATGCGGCTGTCGCCGACGTGGCCGATCACCGCCTTGTCGCCCACGCAGAGCACCGCGATCATCGTGCTGCCCATGTGCGACTTGCGCGCGTCGCGGGTGGCGAGCGCGTGCACCTCGGCGCAGGCGCGCAGGAAGGCCCGCTGCATCGCCCGCTCCAGCTCGAGGCGCGACTCGGGATCGCCGCGCGCGGCCAGCTCGCGCAGCGCGCCCTTCTCGGAGGCGAGCGAGCGCTGCAACACCTCGATGGAGAGCGCCGACGCGACCTCTCCTGCGAGCATCCCGCCCATGCCGTCGGCCACCGCGTAGAGGTGGAGCGCGTTGTCGACCAGGAGCGCGTCCTCGTTGTTCTCGCGCTTGAGACCGATGTCGGTCTTGGAAAAACTGGCAATCGGGATCAGGCCGCGCCTCCTTGGTGAGTCGGCGGGATCTTCGCATGAAAGCGCGCTGCGGGGCCCGGCCTGAGCGCGATCCCGCGACTGAGCGATCCCGCGAGGGAGCTGTCAGCGGAGGGAATCCGCGGTGCTGAAGAGGGGCTCGATGTCGATGGGGAGGGAGCCGAGGCGGTCGAGGACTGACTTCACTTCGGGGCGCAGCTGGGCGCGGGCGGCGAGGAACTTGCGCGCGGCTGCGGCGTCGCCGGCGGACTGCACGGCGAGGAGGTCTTGCAGAAGGCCGGCGATGGCGGCTTTCGCCTTCGTGCCGTCGATCGACCAGAGGCCTTTCTTGGAGATGGTGATCGCGCCGCCGTCGAGGAGGGCGTTGAGCTGCAGCGCCATGCCCTGCGCGTGGGCCTCGGCGAGCCCGAAGCGCAGCGTGCGGAAGCCGGAGGCGAGATAGGTTGCATACAAACCATCTTCGAGCGGCTTCTCGAGGTCGCCGCGCCCAAGAACGCCCCGGTCGATGAGCTGCTGCAGCGCCCACAAGCCGCCGACGTCGGCCTTCGCTTCTTCAATCGCCGAGCCGGTCTCCTGCATCGCATCGCGCACGGTCTTGCCGTTCGCCAGCGCGTGCGGGCCCAGGCCATGCACCAGCTCGTGCATCAGGATGTGCGTGAAGAACGCGTCGAAGGAGAGCCGCTTCCTCGCGTCGCCGTCGAGCACGAGCCTGGCGATGGGCACCAGCGTCTTCTCGAACTTCGCCTCCTGCACGTTCTTGAGCATCACCCGCTTGGCGCCGCGCTCTTTCAAGATGCGCTCGTCGTTGGGCAGGTTGAACGCGGCCGTCTGCACGCCGTGGTTCGCGTCGCCCGAGCAGTACAGCTCGTTGACCACCGCGATGGGCGCGAGCTTGCCGAGCGCGCGGTTCTTCAGCGAGTCGTCCTCGGGCAGCGAGTTCTCCAGCGCCTGCAGCTCGCCGGAGAGGCGCGCCAGCTTCTCGCTCGCCGCTTCGTCGCGCACCGTGATGAACGACTCGAACGCGGCCTTGGCGTTGAACCAGCCGTCCTCGTAGACCTCGTAGGGGCCAATGACTGGATCGATCGCGCTGTTGAGCTGCATCCAGGCGACGTCGCTCTCGTAGTAGTCGTTGCTCAAGAAGGCGTCGGCCCGCTTCTCGAGGAAGAGCTTGAGCGAGGCGTTGCCCGTCTTCTTCGCCGCCGCGCGCAAGTGCCCGGCCGCGGCGGCCAGCTCGCCCTGGTATTCGATCGAGTCGGGCACGGGCGTGAAGCGGCCGTCGGTGTCGCGGCGGATCACGGTGAAGAACGAGGTCGCGCGCTCGCGCACCGCTGGCGGCAGCGAGGCCTCCCACGCCTCGACCTCGGGCTTGGTCGCGCCGGGCGGATAGAAGGCGCTCGACTCCGGGTGCGCGGCCGGTACGTTGGGTACCAACGACTTTCCGTCGAGCCGATCCCACGGGCCCTTGTTGAGCGTGAAGGCGTGCAGCCGCGCGCGGCCGAGCCGGCTCGAATCTCTCTGCAGCTCGAGCAGCGTCTCGAGATTTCCGCTCCAGCTCTGGCGGAGGAAGATCGCGTCGACGATGCGCGCGGCCTCGACGATCTCGGCGAGCGCGGCCCGCTCGTTGGCGTCCAGCTGCGAGAGGTCGACCTTCAGCTCCGTGGGCGAAAAGCGCGCCGTATCCGCTTCCAGACGAGCTGCGCTGGGGAGCGCAGACAGCTGCGCGGCGTCGGGCCGCGCCGGCACGTCGGCGCGGGCGGCGGGCGAGAGAACGAGCGCCGCCAGGAGGCAGCGCGAGAGGATGCGGAGGGAGCGCTTGAGCATGATCACGAGCTAGCACATCCGGCGCGCCCCGGTCGGTCGGTCGTCGCTCAGCGAAATTGCGGCGCCGCCGAGATGCGCTCGAGCGCGTCGGCCGGCGCGTCGGCGGGGTAGGGGGCCGAGCTGCGCGAAAGCCGCTGCAGCCAGCGTGCGTCGAGCGGCTTCAACAGATCGCGCGCGTCGCAGGCGGCCGCGGTCGTCTCCTGCGTGGTGCCGGTGCCGCCGCCGATACCGGCCGCGAACCCGCCGAGGATCATCGCCGCGCGCACAGACGTCGCCGCCGCGTAGGTGAAGAGCGTGCAGCGCTCACCGCAGCGCGAGCGCAAGAGCGAGAACGCGGCCGCGTTCCACAGCGAAGGATTTGCGCGCGGCGAGAACGGGTCCCAGAAGACGATCTCCGCGCGCAGCGTCTCGTCGAGCGCGGCCAGCTGCTCGAGCAGATCTCCCTCGCGCAGGAGCCAGGTCGTGCGCGGCGTGCGGTGCTCCCCGTGCGCGAGCAGCGCGCGCGCCGCCTCGCCCGGCTCGCCGGCCAGGTCGAACTCGCTCGCGTGCTCCGGCTGCAGCGCCAGTTCGAGCGCGCCGAGATCGTTCTCGAACGAGACGATGGTGAGCGGCCGCGCCGGCGCGTCTTCCGCGGAGGTCGCGCCCAGAGACCTGCCCAGCGACTCGGAGACGCGCCGCGCCGCGAGCGCATTCGATGCCGCGCCCAGCCCGACATCGAACAGCACCAGCGGGCCGCTCGCGCTCTTGTCGAGCAGCCGCTCGCGCAGCCGCGACTGCGCCGCGTAGAGCTGCTCCGACTCGGCGCGCGCGCCGATCACCGGGTGCATCACCTCGCGCAGGTGCGTGTCGCGGATCGAGCGCGCACCGCCGCTGGTGGTGACCACCTCGTGGCGCGCAGGCACGCCAGGCTTGTCTGAATCGATGCTCATCTTATGAATCACAGTTCAACATGCGCGCTCAGGGCGCGGCGACGAATCTCTTGCTCGGCCGCCCCGGCGGCGGGCCATCGGCGTGCTCGTGGCGGTCGAGCTTCTCCAGCGTCTCTTTCGCGAACGCCGCGTAGCGCCCCTGCTCGATCGCCTCGCGCGCCTTGCGCATCAGCTCGGAGTAGTGGTGCAGGTTGTGGAACGAGAGCAGCCGCGGGCCGAGCGGCTCCTTGCAGCGGATGAGGTGCCCGAGATACCCGCGCGAGTGGCTGGTGCAGGTCGGGCAGCTGCACTCAGCGTCCAGCGGATCGTCGCTCAGCCGGTACTCGCCGCGCGTCACCCGCACCCGCCCGGTCGAGGTGAACGCGGTGCCTTGCCACGCCAGCGTCGTCGGGATCACGCAGTCGAACATGTCGACGCCGCGGCCGATCGCCTCGAGCAGATCGGCCGGCGTGCCCACGCCCATCAGGTAGCGCGGCTTGTCGATGGGCAGCAGGTCGTCGACCAGCTCCATGATCGCGCAGCGCTCTGCGCGCGTGTCGCCGACGGCCAGTCCGCCGATGGCGAACCCGTCGAACGGATGCTGCGTGAGGAAGCCGGCCGAGATGCGCCGCAGCTCCTCCTCGAGGCCCCCCTGCACGATGGCAAAGAGCGCCTGCTCGGGGTTGGTGCGCGCCTTCAGGCTGCGCAAGGCCCAGCGGTGCGTCTGCTCCATCGCCGCGCGGATCGCCTCGGGCGGCGAGGTCGAGTCGAGGCAGACATCGAGCACCATCATGATGTCCGAGCCAATGGCGGTCTGGACCTCGATCGATCGCTCCGGCGAGAGCATCTGGTAGCTCTCGTCGACGTAGCTCTTGAAGCGCGCGCCCTCCTCGGTGAGCTTGCGCGAGTTGGGCAGCGAGAAGATCTGGAAGCCGCCCGAGTCGGTGAGCACCGGCCCCTTCCAGTTCATGAAGCCGTGGATGCCGCCCTTGGCGCGCAGGAAGTCGGGGCCCGGCCGCAGGAGCAGGTGGTACGCATTGCCGAGGATGATCTGCGTCTTGAGCTCGGCCAGATCGGCGAGGGTCATGCCGGTCACGGTGGCGCGCGTGCCGACCGGCATGAAGGTCGGCGTCTCGACGGCGCCGTGCGCGGTGACGAAGCGGCCGCGGCGGGCGCGGGAGTTCACATCGCGCGCGGAGAGCGAGAAGGAGAAGGGCATGGGGCGCGCGTTGTAGCAGGCCGCGGGGGCTTTGGACTTTGGGAAAAACCGCACCTGGCCATCGCGCCAGCGCGTAGATTCTCCTCCGCGCCGACCGTGGTTCCCAACGCCCAGAGCCCAAGAGACCTCATGAGCAAGACAGCCTTCGTCACTGGCGGCACCGGATTTCTCGGGCGGCATCTGGTCGAGCAGCTGATCGAGGCGGGCTGGAGCGTCACCTGCTTCCACCGCGCCAGCTCGGACGTGCGCGTGCTCCAGTCGCTCGGCGTGGCGCTGCGCGCGGGCGTGCTGCACGACGCGACGTCTTTGGCCGCCGCGATGCCCGAGGGCGTCGACGCGGTCTTCCACGTCGCGGCCAGCACCAGCACTTGGTCGAGGCACGACGCCGATCAGCTGCGCGACAACGTCGGCGGGACGCGCGCGGTGATCGCGGCCTCGATCGAGCGCGGCGCCAGGCGGCTGGTGCAGACCTCGACCTGGGGCGTCTACGGGCTCGCGCTCGGCGACCGGATGGACCTCACCGAGCAGTCGGAGCGGCGCGGGGCGCGGTCGCCGGTGAACTACGAGCGCACCAAGCTCGCCGCGGAGGAGCTGGTGCTCGCGGCCGCGGCCGAGGGAAAGCTGGAGGCGATCGCGCTCGAGCCGCCGCACATCATGGGGCGCTACGACACGGTGAACTGGTCGCGGCTCATCGCGATGGCGCACCAGGGGAAGCTGCCCGGCGTGCCGCCCGGCTCGGGCCAGTTCGCGGCCGCCTCGGAGATCGCGCGCGCGCACATCGTGGCCGCCGAGCGGGGGCGCAGCGGCGAGCGCTACCTGCTGCCGGGCGCGCAGGCGACCTTCTTCGACGTGGTCAAGATCGTCTGCGAGCTGTCTGGCCGGCCGGCCCATGTGCGCGTGCTGCCCGGGCCGCTTTTGCGCGCGGTGGCGCGGGCCAAGGCCATCGCCGCGGCCTTCACCGGGCGCGAGCCGGACATCACGCCGGCGGCGGCGCGGATGACCATCTCCAACGCACAAATCGTTTCAACCAAGGCGGAGCAGGAGCTGGACTACCGCCAGCAGTCGCTGCGGCAGATGGTCGAAGAGAGCTATCGCTGGCTCGAGGCGCAGGGGATGCTCGAAGAGCACGCGTGAGCCCGGAGGTCGATGTGGGTCGAAAAATCGTTTCACGTATCATTGCATGTATCGTTTCTGCCTCGCTGGCTGGTTGCGCCGGCGCGCAGCGCTCGCCGGGGAACAACGCCGCGCTGCTGGCGGCCGATGCGCAGTTCGACGCCGACGTGGCCGCGCGTGGGCTCGAGGCCTGGCTCGACTGGTTCGAGGACGACGTCGCCACCTGGCGAAACCACGAGATCGTGCGCGGCAAGCAGACCTACCGGAGCACCATCGGCCCGCTGCTGGCGCGGCCGGGGACGACGCTGCGCTGGCTGCCGGTCGCCGCCGACGGAGACGGCAAGTTCGGCTTCACCACCGGCCGCTGGGCGCTGCACAGCAAGAGCGACGACGGCAAGGACGCCATCGTCGAGACGGGGACCTACTGCACCGTCTGGCACAAGCAGCCCGACGGGCGGTGGAAAGTCATCTTCGACCTGGGCAACGACGACCGGAAGTAGGCCAGGCGTAGATCGCGCGAGCCTAATGCGCGGGGCGGCGGCGTCCGCGGGTGCGCTGCTCCTCGGACAGCCCGGCCATCTCTTCCTCGAGGCGACGCACGTCCGGATCCTTGCGGCCTGCGCTCTGCGCCTCGCGGAGCGCCGTTTGCGCGAGCTGCAGGAAGCCGGCGGCGTCCTCGCTGGTGCGCAGGTGCGAGCGGGCGAGCGCGGCCTGCGCGTGCGCCTCGACCAGCCAGGTCTCCGGCCAGCGCTTGCCGGTCGAGGGGACCTTGCCGAGCGAGGCGAGCGCCGCCATCGACGAGGCCGAGGGGTCCTGGCCCGCCGCTGCTTCGAACTCGGCGCGCTGCGCGTACGCGCTCGCCAGCGCGAGGTGCTCGAGCGGGGCCTGGCTCGCGCCGGCCGAGCTCTGCAGCTCCGCGATCGCCTGGTCGGCGGAAGGCAGCGGATCGGTGCCGTGCGCGGCGGCGGCGCGCGCCTCGAGCAGGTGCACCCGGCCCAGCGCCGCGTGCGGCTCGACCGCCTCGGGGTCGATCGCCTGCGCGCCGGTGATCAGCGTGCGCGCGCGGGAAAGCGGCGCCTGCGGATCCTCGCCGCGATCGAGCTGGTTGGTGGCCGACTCGAGCAGCGCGCGGGCGAGCGAGAGCGCCGTCTGCACGCTCTCGGACCGGGTGGCGAACGAGCGCTGCAGCTCTGCGATCGACTGCTCGAGCAGCGGCCCCGGATCTTCTCCGCGGATGCGCGCGGCCCGCGCGGAGAGGCGCAGCACCAGGCCCAGCTCGAGCGAGCCGTCGGCGTCGTTCGGCTTGAGCGCGAGAGACTTCTTCGCGGCGTCCAGCGCGAGCGTGAGCGCGGCGGAGGGATCGGTGCCTTCGCGCAGCTGCATCTCCGCCCACATCCGCTGCGCTTCAGAGACGCCGAGCCAGCCCGGCGCGCGGTCGGGCGCGGCGACCACGCTGCTCTCGCAGTCGGCGAACAGCTCGTCGGGCTCGCTGTCCGGCGCGCTCCCGCGGACGAACTGCAGGCCGAGCTCGTCGATCTGCAGCGCGCACAGCTCGCCCCACGCGCGCGGATCGCTGCGGCCGAACTGGGTGGCCATCTTCAGCGGCGCCTCGGCGAGCGTGAACTCGATCACCGCGCCCGCGTCGTCGCCGTTGGCCCGGTGGTGCAGTCCGCGCTCGCGGTGGATCTGCCCGAGGAGGATGCGCGCCTCGTACAGCCAGGGCGCCTCGAGCAGCGCGTCCTGCGCGACCCGCTCGGCTCCTTCGAGATCCTCGTCGCAGAAGCGGATGAGCGCCTCGACGTACGCGGCCGGCTCGGTGGTGGCGCCCGCGCCCGCGAGCAGCGCGCTCTTGGCGGGCGCGCGGTACATCTGCGCCAGCGCGCTCCGCCGGTGTTCGCGCAGCTTCTTGTCGGTGAGCCGGTCGGCCTCCTGCAGGCCCTGGCGATAGAGCGCCACCAGCGACAGACCCAGGCCGGTCGCGCACTCGGGCGTGCGGTAGCCGGCGTTCCACGCGCGCTGGAAGTGGGCCCGCGCCCACTCTGACTCGCCCAGCGCCAGCGCGCCGCGGCCGAGCGCGTACTCGCCCGCGCCCAGGCCCTCCTCTCCGAGCGGCTTCATCGCGGCCTCGATGCGCGCCATGCGCTCGCGCACGTCGGCCTCGTCGGCGCTGATGTCGTGCAGCGGCAGCACCTGGGCGAAGCGCATGCGCCCTTCGATCTCCTTCACGTCCTGCCCGAAGCGCTCGGCCAGCTCGCGGGCGCGGCCGCGTGCGCGGGTCGCCCAGAAGATGCTTGCGATCGCAACCATCGCCAGCGCCGCGATGGCGATGGAGAGCGTGCGGTGGCGCTGGATGAGCCGGCTCGCGCGGTACGCCAGGCTGGGAGGCTGCGCGAGGATGGGCGCGCCGTCGAGCCATCGCTGCAGGTCCTCGGTGAGCGCGCGCGCCGAGTCGTAGCGCTGGTTCGGATCCTTCTCCATGCACTTGCGGGAGATGGCCGCCAGGTCGCGCGGGATGTTCGGATCGATCTTGCGCAGCGGCTTGGGCGAATTGCGCGTGACCTGGTTGAGCACGTCGTACGCGTTGCCCTCGAAGGGCAGCTTGCCGGAGAGCACTTCGTACAGCGTCGCGCCCAATCCGTAGACGTCGGTGCGCCGATCGATGCGCGAGGTCTGGCCGAGCGCCTGCTCGGGCGCCATGTAGTTGGGCGTGCCGACCACGCTGCCGACGCCGTGCGAGACCACTTCGGTGGCGTCGCGCGCGAGTCCGAAGTCGGTGACGTACGAGCGGTGCGCGCCGTCGGGCGTGCGCTCGACCAGCACGTTGCCCGGCTTCAAGTCGCGGTGGATCACGCCGATGCGATTGGCCGCGTGCACCGCTTCCGAGACTTGCTGCACCAGCCGCACGCGCTGCTCGAACGAGAGGCCAGGCACCACGTCGCTGAGCGCCTCGCCCTCGATGAGCTGCATGACGATGAACGGCTCGCCCTCTTCGTCCCAGCCCACTTCGTAGACGCGGCAGACGTGCTCGTGCTCGACGCGCGCCTGCGCCTGCGCCTCCTGCAGCAAGCGGCGGCTCGCCTCCGCGCCGGCGCCGAGGAGCAGCTTGATGGCGATCCATCGCTTGAGCCGCGTGTCGAGCGCGCGGAAGACGCGGCCCATCCCGCCGCTGCCGAGCAGCTCGTGCAGCTCGTACCGGTCGGCGACCACGCGCCGGTTGTGCGGCGGCTGCGACGGCGGCGTGGGGGGTGGCGGCGGCGAGCCCGAGGGCGGGCTCGTCGGCGGCTGCGATGGAGGCACCGGTGCGTGCGCTTCGGACAAGAGACCCTCGTGCCGCGCCGCGTGCCGGCGTCTGCCAAGACAGCGGACTGCCGGGCCAGCATGCAGCGCGAGCCCCCCGCGAGCAACGCGCTTGATCGCGTCGGGCTCATCGCCGCTCTGTTTCCCCTCTGTGTCGCGGCCGGCGCGCGGGTCACGCCCGGGCGCCGCCCTCGGTCTACGGCTCGGAGGGCCGCACATGAACACCTCGACTCGCGCACGTCCCCGCAGCTCGCATCGCCTCCCCGCCGCGGCGCTCGCCGCGCTGCTGGTCGCCTCGTCGGCCTGCGGCCCGGCGCCGACCCTCTCGCGGCCGCCGGGCGAGCCGCAGCAGAGCGAGAGCGGGCCGACCGCAGGCGCGCCCGCGACGGGGCCGCTCTTCAACGGCGACTTCGAGGAGGGCACGCTGGCCGGCTGGACGGTGATCGGCGCCGCCTCGATCAGCGATCGCGAGCACACCGGAGCGTACGCCGCGCTGGTGGGCGGGCCGCTCGAAGAGAGCGTCAACTCGATCGCGCAGACCTTCCTGCTCCCCAGCGACGCGAGCCTCCTCTCGTTTTGGTACGAACCCGACTGCACCGGCACGGTGATGGGTGGCTCGGCGAGCGCCACGCTCGCGGTCGCGGGCGGCCCGCCGATGACGCTGCTCGCGCCGGTCTGCGACACCGGCCTCGGCTGGCAGCCGGTGGAGATCAACGTCGCGGCTTACGCAGGCAAGGCTGTGACGCTCCAGCTCTCGACCGACAACGAGGGCGCGACGGCGCCGGTCTCGACGCTCTTCGACGACGTGGCCGTCTCGCGCGAGAGCCTCCCGCCGCCGCCGGTGTGCGAGCAGAGCAGCGACTGCCCGGTGGGCGACAGCTGCCAGGCCGGGAGCTGCATCGGCGCCAGCAGCGCCTCGAGCAGCTGCTCGACCGACAACGACTGCCCCAGCGATGAGACCTGCCAGGCCGGCCTCTGCGCGTTGCCCACGCAGAGCAGCTGCACCTCAGACGCGGACTGCGGCGGCGGCCAGATCTGCCAGGGCTGGGCCTGCGTCGACCCGTCGCCCGCCGGCAGCGCCTGCACGGTCGACAGCGACTGCGGCGCCGGCAGCTGCGCCGGCGGCACCTGCAGCAGCCTGCCGCCGGGCTGCACCGCGGGCGATCCCTCTTGCGATCCGAGCGTGGGCGCCAGCTGCGATCCGAGCGACCCCTCGTGCGGCGGGGGCGATCCGGGCACCGACCCCGGCTCGACCGATCCGGGCTCGACCGATCCGGGTGGCGACGATCCGGGCGATGGCTGCGACGACTGCCGGGTCCACCACCGCAAGCCGCAAGCGCAGGCCTGGCGCGGTCCGCAGAGCGTGGCGCAGGCGAGCCGCTAGCCGCGGCGCGACGCTACGCCGAGCGGAAGCCGCGGCTCTCGAGCAGCGCGCCGACCGCCTCGCTCTCGAGGTGCACCAGGATGAGGATCAGCTCCCCGGGCTGCGCGCTGTCGAGGGCCGCTCGGAGCGCGGCGGCCTCGCTCTCGTGGAAAGAGAGCGCCTCACGAGCGAGGCCCAGGCCCTCGAGCAGCGCGGCCATCTTCTGCGGCACCTCTCCGGGCGCGCGGCCGCGCAGGTAGTCGAGCAGGTCGCGCAGCAGCACGCGCCGCGGCTGCATCGCGGCGATCTCGACCGCCAGCGCGCGCAGGTTCTCGTCGCTGCGATCGCCTGCGCAGGCGCCCAGCGTGGTGAGCGGGCCGGGGCGCGCCGCGCGCAGCGCCGCCACCAGCGCGCCGAGCTGGTGCACGCCGTGCGCGTTGTGGCCGAAGTCGACCAGCACCCGCACGCCGCCGGGCCCCTCGAGCAGGTTGCTGCGTCCGGGGTTGTCCTTGCCGTCGGGGCGGAAGCTGGCGAGGCCGCGCGCGATGGTCTCGCGCGAGAGGCCGAGCGCGAACGCGAGCGCGCTGGCGCCGAGCGCGTTGGCCAGGTTGTACGCGGCCGCGCCGCCGAACGAGATGGGCAGTTCGCGCGCCGCGAGCAGCGGCTCTCTCGCAGCGCCCGCGCGCCGCACCAGCTGGCCCTCCTCGAGCAGCATCGCCTCGCCGCCCGCCGCGAGGTGCGCCTCGAGCAGCGCGCGCGCGGGCCCCTGCGGCGCGAGCGAGAACCAGACGATCGGGGCGCCGAACAGCTCGGGCGCCTCGCGCCAGAGCGAGACCAGCTCGTCGTTGTCGGCGTTGAGCGCGATCCGGCCGTCTGGCCGCACCGCGCGCGCGACCACCGCTTTGGCTCGCGCGAGCGCGCGCACGCTGTCGATGCCGTACTCGCCGAGGTGATCGTCGGCGACGTTGGTGATGAGCGCGCAGTCGGCCGAATCGATGGCGAGCCCGCGCCGCAAGATGCCTCCGCGCGCGGTCTCCAGCACCGCCACTTCGACGCGCGGATCGCGCAGCACCAGGCGGGCCGCGGCCGGGCCGGTGAAGTCGCCGCGCTCGAGGATCTCGCCGCCGACCGAGACGAAGTCGGTCGCCGCGAGCCCCACGCGCGCGCCGCTCTGCGCGAGCAGGTGCGCGAGCAGCCGCGCCGAGGTGGTCTTGCCGTTGGTGCCGGTGATGAGCGCGGTGGGCACGCGGCCCAGCTCGCTCCAGCGCACTTCGTCGGGCGAGGGCAGTGCGCTGCCGGCCTGCGCGCGCCCCGCCGCGCCTTCCCCGTTTTCGTCCACGCCGTGGGGCGCGCCGAGCGGCAGGCTGAGCGAGCGCGCGCCCATCCCGAGCGAGAGCGTGTCGTCGTCGGCGAGGAACGGCACGCCGCGTTTCTTCGCCTCCGCCTCGAGCGCGAGCAGCCGCGGGTTGAACTGCGCCGCGAACGCCGCGCGCAGCGCATCGATGGGCTCGCTGGCCGAGATGCGCTGCTGGCCCGCCGCCGCGTCGGTCGCGCGCGCGATGGCGAGATCGTTCAGGTCGCTCGCGGCCAGCAGCACGTCGGTGGGCGCGGCGAAGCTGAGCACCGCCCCGCCTGCGAACGGCCGCGCGCGCAGCTCGTCCACCGCGAGCGCGAGCAACGCGGAGAGCGAGCCGACCTGCGCGCGCCACGCCTCCACCGCCGCCGCCGGATCCTCTCCGGGCTCGAACAGGACCTCAGCGACGACGCCGGGCCGCAGCATCTGCATGTTCGGCCCGATCAGCCGTCGTGAATCGAGGATGCGCATCGCGGGCCGAGCTAGTCCTCGATCTTCTGCGCAAGGCGCACGCCGCGCTCATCGGAGATGAGCGGGAGCGCGGCCAGCTGAAGCTCGCGCCCCTCGTCGGCGATGGCCGGCCCGCTCGAGCGCGGCGCGATGGCCGAGAGCGCCGCGGCCGGCATCGGGTCCGAGCCCTCCGGCTTGAAGTAGACGATCTGCTTCCAGCAGCGCGACGGCTTGTCGCCGAAGATCAGCACCAGGTCGCCGCGCCGGCCCGCGCGCAGCGCCGCCTCGATCGCCTGCACCTCGTCGGGAATGACGGTGATGCGCTCGGGCGGCACGCCCGCGGCGATGAGCGTCTCCTGCAACAGCCGCGGCACCTCTTCGGGCCCGCGGCCGCGCGGGTCGTCGTCGCGCCGCACGATGATCTGCTCGAAGTCGCCCGCCGCCGCCGCGCGCGCGACATCCTGGATGTCCTCGTTGCGCCGATCGCCGGGCGCCGAGAGCACGCAGATGCGCCGCCCCGTCACCTCGAGCCGCCGCGCCAGCGCGACCATCGCCGCCACCGCCGCCGGGTTGTGCCCGTAGTCGAGGATGACCTTGAAGGGCAGCTTGTCCCAGACGTTCATGCGCCCGGGCGCCTGGAAGAACGTCGAGTCGAACGTGCGCAGGCCGTGCTTGATGTTCTCCACCTTCACGCCCATCGCGTACGCCATCGCCGCCGCGAACATCGCGTTCTGCACGTTGTGCAGCGCCTTGCCCTCGAGCGTGGCCGGGATGAGGTGGGTCCAGAGCAGGGGCAAGTGCGCGCCCTTGTCGAAGAGCGTGATCATCTGGCCGTTGATGCCGTCCTCGAGCACGCAGGCGAGGCCGCCGGCGCGGATGTGCTGGCGCACCAGCTCATGTCTCGGATTCATCGTCACGTACGCGATGCGCGCGGCGCGCGTGTGATCGGCCATGCGCAGGCAGTTGATGTCGTCGGCGTTGAGGACCGCGCACTCCTTGGCGACCTCGACGACGATGCGCTTGACCTCGGCGAGCTGCTCGAGCGTCTCCACGCCGCGCTGGCCCAGGTGATCGCTCGCGACATTGAGCACCGCGCCCACGTCGCACGAGCGATAGCCGAGGCCACTTCGCAAGAGGCCGCCGCGCGCGGTCTCCAGCACCGCGAGATCGACCGACGGATCGCGCAGGATCATCTGCGCCGACTGCGGGCCGGTCATGTCGCCGGCCACCGTCCTCTCTCCGTCGACGTAGACGCCGTCCGTGGTGGCGAGCCCCACCGTGTGGCCGTTCATCTTCTGGATGTGCGAGAGCATCCGCGCGGTGGTGGTCTTGCCGTTCGTTCCGGTCAGCGCCGCGATGGGGATGCGCGAGGGCGAGCCGGGCGGAAAGAGCATGTCCATCACCGGGCCGGCCACGTCGCGCGGCTTTCCCTCGGTGGGCGCGACGTGCATGCGGAAGCCGGGCGCCGCGTTCACTTCGCAGATGCCGCCGCCGATGTCGTGCCAGCTCTGCGAGATGTCCTGGGTGATGAAGTCGATGCCGATGACGTCGAGGCCGATCGCCTTGGCGACGCGCACCGCCATCTCCTTGTTGTCGGGGTGGATCTGATCGGTCAGATCGATCGCGGTGCCGCCGGTGGAGAGGTTTCCCGTCGAGCGCAGATAGAAGGTGCGGCCCGCCTCCAGCACGGTGTCCTTGGTGACCTGGCCCTTCTCCATCAGGCGCGTCGCCTGATCGTCGAGCTCGAGGCGCGTCAGCACCTTCTCGTGGCCGATGCCGCGGCGCGGATCGGAGTTCACCTGCGCGACCAGCTGCTCGAGGGTGCGCTCGCCGTCGCCGACGACGTGCCCGGGCACGCGCTTGGCCACCGCGATGAACTTGCCGTTCACCACCAGCATGCGGTGGTCGTAGCCGGCGAGGTAGTTCTCGACGATGACCGTGCGCGCGTGCTCGCGCGCCTTCTCGAAGCCCAGCCGCACCGCGTTCGAGTCGCGCAAGTCGAGCACCACGCCGCGGCCGTGGTTCGCGTCGAGCGGCTTGACCACCACCGGGTATCCGAGCCGCTCGGCCGCGCGCACCGCCTGCTCGGCCGTGCGCACCGTGCGCTGCTTGGGAACCGGAAGTCCAAGGTCGCCGAGGATCTTGTTCGTCTCCTCTTTGTCGCTGGCGATCTCCACCGCGATGTGGCGCGTCTCGCTGGTGACGGTCGCCTGGATGCGCCGCTGGTACTTGCCGTGCCCGAACTGCACCAGCGAGTAGTCGTTGAGCCGCAGCCACGGAATGTTGCGCTCCTCGGCGGCGCGGACCAGCGCGCTGGTCGAGGGGCCGAGCTGCCGCTTCTGCGCGAACTCGATCAGCTCGCGCAGCTGCTTGGGGAAGTCGAGGCCCGCCAGCAGCTCGCGGTGGGCCGCCGAGAGCGAGAGCTCGCCGCGCAGCTCGGGCGGCAGGAGCGAGAGCAGCAGATCGAGCGCGAGGTCGCCGGCCGCCTCGCCGACGCGCTCCTCTTCGTACTCGTAGACCACGTGGTACTGGCCGTCGCCGTCCTTGCCGGTGGCGCTGCGGGTCTTGCCGAACGTCACCTTCGCGCCGGTCTGCTGCTGCAGCTCGATGGCGACGTGCTCGAGCACGTGGCCCATCCAGGTGCCCTCGCCCTCGCGCATGCGGCGGATGAAGCCGCCCTCGGTGCCGAACGAGCAGGTGTGGCTCTGCAGCGAGGGGAGCGCGGCGACGAGCCGGTCGGCGAACCCGGGCAACTTCGCGGTCGGCCACGCCTCCAGCGCGCCGATGTCGAGGGTCAGGCGCATCACCGGAAAGTGGGCGTAGACGCTGGGTCCGCGGAAGACGCGGCGCTCGAGGATCTGCATGTCGAAGGCTCTCCAGACGCTTGGGAACGGCTTGGGACGGCGGGCGCGGCAAAAAAATCGGATTCAGGACTCTGCCAAAGGAAACGCCGCGCGCAAGAGGACGAATGCGCGCGGCCCCACAATTGCGCTGCGGTATCGGTCGCACCGGGAGCTCTCCGGGCTGCGCCGCGCCAGGGTGAGCTGGCCGGGGAGCTGCGCGACCGCGAGGTGCGAAAAGGGGCCCTGGCTGTAGACGGTGGCGGCGAACGGGTGGGGCCCGGTGGAGAGATCGAGCGCGACCTCGACGAACGCGGGCCCCGGCCGCGCGCGCGCATCGTCGAGGCGCAGGGAGTAATCGCCGCGGCCCATCGAGACGATCTGCGCGGGGCCGTCGCGCAGGCGAGCGCCGCTGACCACCTCGGCGAAGTCGCGCAGCTCGTCGAGGAACGGGGCGGTCGCCGCGCGCAGGCGGGCGCTCGCGGAGCCGGGCGGCGGCATTTCTGACCCGCCGGTCAGTTTCGCGATTCGATAGCGGCCGCGGTCGGGAAAATCGAACTTCTCCAGCGCCGGGGCCGCGAGCCGGCGCAGCGCGCGCCGCGTCTGCGGCGAGAGCGCCTCGGGGAGCGAGAGCAGCGGCGGGCTGCGCGCGGCGAAGGCCCGCTGCAGCGCCAGCGCGAAGACCGGCTGATCGAACGGCGGCTGCAGGCGGAGCCAGCTCACGCGAGGAACCATCCCGCCAGCGACCAGCGGTCGCCCCGCTGCACCTCGCACACGCGGTGCAGCGCGCCGGGCCCCACGGCGAAGATCGCGATGCGGTTGGGGCGCGCGGCGATGGTGCGGGCGACGCGGGCCTGCGCGATCTCGCCGCCCTCGAGCGCGCAGCTGTAGAGCTGGAGCGCGCCGCCGCGCAGCGCGCCCGCGGTTCCGCCGTCCGCCTCCTCGCCCAGATAGAACGCGAACGCGAGCCGCCGCTCCTCGCCCTCGCGCCAGTCGGTGTGCGGGAGCAGGTAGTCGCCGCGCTGGTAGCGGTAGGCGCGCAGCGAGACCCTCGAGGTGGCGAGCCCGGTGATCTCGCGCAGCGCCTCGCGCACCGATGCGCCGCCCAGCTCGCCGGCGAACGCGCGCAGCAGCGCCGACGCGGGCGGCTCGGTGCTCGCCTGGAATTGGTAGAGCTCGTCGGCCTGCGGCACGAGCGGCTCTTTCGCGCAGGCGGCCCGCAGCGCCGCCAGGCGCGCTTCGTCGACGAAGGAGTCGAGCACCAAGTGGGGAAACGCCTTCGCCCGCCGCCAGCGCGCGGAGAGCCGCTCCAGTGGCCATCGGGAAGGATCCATTCGCCCCTTCAATAAGCCACGGTGACCGAGGCGACCAAGGCCCGCCGCGCCTGCGGCGCCGTCTGCAGCGGCGAAAACTCCGGGCTCACCGGCACCGCCCACTGGAAGTCGGTCGCGTTGTAGAGACCGGCATTCCATCGCGTGTGCAGGTCGGGCAGCTCGCCGGAGAGCATCAGGTCCCAGATGGCGGCGGCGCTGGTGCGCGTCTGCGGCGGCTCGCCCGCGGTGTCGTTCGAATCGAAGCGGCCGCTCTCCACGGTGAGCCGCGAAGAGATGCGCAGCGAGCGGCCAACGAGGGGCACGCTGACGCGCAGGCCCGCGGTGTGGATCGGCGAGTTGGGCACCTCGCGCAGCGCCGGCTCTCCGCTGGCGACGGCCGACTGCTGATAGCTGGTCTTTTGCAGCGCATAGTTCGCGGTGGCGAAGATCCCGTTGCGCCACTCGCGCCGCACCTCCACCTCCGCGCCCATCGAGAAGACCGGCGCGTCGGTGTTCACATATTGCGTCACCGCCGCGTCGGCCAGGGTCGGCCGCAGCGCAATCAGATCGCGCAGCAGGCTGGCATAGAGCGCGCCGATCACACTCCACTCCTCACTGAATCGATGCGTGTGCTCCAGCTCGGCCGAATAGATGGTCTCCGGTTTGAGCGCGCAGGTGGGATTGCAGGCCGGCAGCTGCGATATCCCGCCGTCGTTGTAATAGAGCTCATAGATGCTGGGCGCGCGGAACGCCTTGCCGAACATCAATTTCGTGTTGCCGCCTTCATAAGGCTTCAGAATCAGCGCCACGCGCGGATTGAGCGAAGTTCCAAATGTGCTGTACGCGTCGAGCCGGACGCCGGCGGAGAGGTGCAGCCGCTCGAGCGGCGTCCAGTCCGCGAGCAGATAGCCCGCGCCCACTTGAAATGGATTGCTCTGGTTCAGATAGGTATGCGGCTGCGGAGTGTCGAGCAGCTGCGCGCCAGTCTGGGTGACGCGGAAATGGTCCTGCCCTTCGCCTCCCACCATGATGCGCAGCGAGGAGTGCGGCCGCAGCGTCAGGCGCGCCTCCGCGCCTGCCCACTCGCCCCAATAGTACTCGCGGCGCAGGCCGCCTTCCTCTTCGGTGCCTATCAGCTGGCTGTCATAGTGATAGATATCGAGATAAGCGCGAGCGAACAGCTCGACGGTGTCCGATATCTTCGGGGTATATCGAAGCTCAGAGTATGCGCGAGTGTCGATGAAGCGCGTCCCGTCGTTGCCGAGCAACGTCTGGTATTCGCCGGTCGGGATCTGCTTGTCGCGCTCGTTCCAGCTCGCTTCCAGCGTGAAGTCGCGCCACCAGGCCTGCAGCGAGGCATTGCCGCCGCGCACGCCGTCGGCCCCGTTCGAGGTCGATGGCTCGTGGAGCGCGGCATATTCAGGAAACTGATAGTCGGCGCCCTGGCCGGTCAATCCGCTCGCGGAGAGGGCGACGCCCGCTTGCGCGCCAATCGGGGACCGGAAGGCGACGCGCCCGCGATAGAGCCCGGTCTCATCGGTGGCAATCGTCGCTGAATATTCGCGGGTATCGTCGTGCGGCCGGCTGACGATGTTGAACACGCCGCTGAAGGCGCCAGTTCCATAGAGCACCGAGCCTGGGCCGCGCACGATCTCGATTCGATCGACGTCGGCGAGGTCGATGCGCCCGTCATATCCGGAGTAGGCCTGGCCCGCCCAATCGTCGTTCATCGAATGGCCGTCGGCGAGGATCAACACCCGGTTGCTATAGCTCCCCGGCGGGCCGAATCCGCGCACGCCGATCGCCTGATAAGTGAGGTCGTCGCTGAGGAAGATGCCGCGCTCGCCCTGGAGCGCTTGCGCCAGCGTGGGATATCCCATCGCGCGGATCTCATTTCCCGAGATCACCGTCACCGAGCTGGGCGCGTCCTCGAGCTTCTCCTCGGTGCGCGACGCCGCCGAGACCTCTTCGACCGGCGGGAGTGAGACATCGAGCCGGGCCTGCTCGCCCGCCACCACCTCCACCTTCGACTCCACCGATTGAAAGCCGCGCAGCGATACCTTCACCCGGCGCTCGCCCACCGGTACGTCGAGCACCGCCGGCGTGAACCCGAGCAGGTGCCCGTCGACCTCCACCGTCGCGCCGCGCTCGTCGCAATTGACCACCAGGCCCGCCGTCACCGGCGCGAGCTGGACGTCGGCGGCCACGCTCGCGCGCACCGGGACCTCCACGCGTCGATAGGTCGGCAGATATCCCTCTTTGTGGACTTGCAGCGTCCGGAGCCCGGGTGGCAACTGCAGCTCGCAGGGCAGCGCGCAGCCGAGCTCAGGGAATCCCTCGGCGGCGACGCGCGCGCCCTCCGGCGTGCCGGTCATCTTCACTGTGCCCACCACGCGGGTGAGCGGGACCACCAGATTGGTCGTATTGCCCAGCGATAGGTCGATATCGCCGCTCTCGGCGTTCTCATATCCCTCCAGCTCGACCAGCACCTTCACCCGCGTCTGGGTAAATCCGAGCACCGCCGGGCTCTGGCCGCGCGGCCCGAGGTCCTTGCGGTCGATATAGAGCGTCGCGCCCGCGGGGACCGTGCGCACGTCGAGCACCGCCACCAGCGGGAGGACCCGCTCGAGCGCGCGCTCCAAGGCCGCTCTCTCTTGCGGGTCGGTCTCGCCGTCGAGCGCCTGCTTGTAGTAGCGAAACGCCTCTGGATATTGCTTGAGCGCTGCATAGGTCGACGCAATGTTCGCGACCACGTTGCGGTTGGGGACCAATCGATTCGACGCGAGGAAATGCTCGAGCGCGCCTTTGTAATCGTGGGCGCGGAAATGCTCGGTGCCGAGCTCGAAGTGCAGGTCGGCCTCATCGGCGAGATCGCCGGCGCGCGCGGGGCGGGGCGCGGCGAGCAGGCAGAGGGCGAGCAGGGCGGCCAGGGCACTTGCGAAGAGCCCGCGAAGCAATGGAGGCATGGCCGCGTGTCTATCAAGGCCGCGGAGCAATCAATACAACTGTCGCGAGGGGCTATCGCTTGAGGCGCAGCTCGGGCGCGTCTCCGCCGCCCGCGGGCTCGGCGTCCGGCCCGGCGCCCCTCCGGCTCTTGGCCGCGCGGGGAGCGACCGCGCGCGATTCGGGCGGCGCGGGCTCGGGGGCCAGCGCGGCGGCGATCTTCACCGCCTCCGACGACGGGCCCTGCAGCAGCGAATAAGGGAGATATCCCTCTTTGATGAGCCGGAAGCGGCGCGGCGCCTCGCGCAGGCCGGCGTTCTGCAGCGTGAGCTGCAGCGGCGTCTCGCCGAGCTTCGTCTCTCCTTCGTAGAGCGCGGCGCCAGGCGGGATCGATTCGAAGGTGGCGACAAACGAGGCCGGATCGCGCGCGGCCGCTTCCAGCGCGGCCGGGAGCGTCGCCTGCGCGGGCGCGCGCCGGTGCGCGAAGAGCAGCCAGCAGCTGCCGCCGAGCAGCGCGAGAAAGAGCAGCCCGAGCGGCAGCGCGAAAGAGTTGCCGCCGCTCGCGGGGAGGGTCTTCGCCTGCGAGCCACCGCCGTCCGCAGCCTGGCCGGTCGAGGTGCCGGGCGCGGGAGTGGGCGAGCCGTGTTCGCGCGCGGCGCCCTGCTGCGGGCGCGCGCGCTTCCCGCCCTCGCCGGGCGAGAGCGGATACGCCCCTTCGAGCGGGCGCGCGCGCAGCCCGCCCGGGGCGGGCCGCACCACCGGCGGCAGGCTGTGCTCGGGGAGCGTCGCGCCGTCACCGGGGTCGCCCAGGTCTGGCGTCCGGGCTGGGGCGAGCGCGGGCGCGCTCGGGGTCCAGGGCGCCGCGCTCTCCAGCAGCGGAACCAGCGCGCGCAGCGCCGCGTCGGCGTCGGGGAAGCGCGACTCTTGCTCGCGCACCACGCAGCGAGAGAACCACGCATCGAACCCCGGAGGAATCGCCGGGCCCGCGCCCAGCGCGGCCGCGCGCACCGAGGCCGGCTCGAGCGGCTCGAGCACCAGCTCGCGCATCAGCGTGGTCAGGCTGCTGTCGCTGTTCGCCGCGCGCCAGTAGTAGCGGCCGGTGAGCAGGTGGAACGCGAGCAGGCCGAGCGCCCAGACGTCGGTCGCCGGCGTGATGCGCGCGCGCTCCTCCGACTGCTCCGGCGCCATCCAGCGCGGCGTGCCGACCGGCCGCGTCCCCGCGGTCATCGCCTGGCTCTCCTGCGCCAGCCTGGCGATGCCGAAGTCGAGGATCTTGAGCGTGAAGGGCGTGCTGTCCCGCCGCGCGACAGCGACGAAGAGGTTCTCCGGCTTCAAGTCGCGGTGGACCAGCCCGAGCCGGTGCGCCTCGCCGAGCCCGTGCACGAGCTGGCGGAACAGCTCGAGCACCTCGCCCGGCGGCAGGTGTCCGGCGCGGCGGACGCGGCGGCCCAGCTCCTCGCCGTCGAGCAGCTCCATCGCGATCCAGGGCAGGTGCGTCTGGTCGTCGACGCCCGCCGCGACCACCTCGACGACGTGCTCGCTCTTGATGCGCGCGCCCGCCCGCGCCTCCTGCGCAAAGCGCGCGCGGCTCGCCTCGTCGCTGGCGAACTCGGGGTGCATCACCTTCAGCGCGCGCTGCTTGCCGGTCGAGAGCTGCTCGACCAGATAGACCTTGCCCATCCCGCCTTGGGCGAGCGGCCGCACCACCCGGTAGTCGCGGGCGAGCACCTGGCCGGGCTGGAGGAACATCGGCGCGCCCGTCACATCAGACCAGCCAGCTGTCGAGGATCTCGTCGCGCGAGAGCAGCAGATCGGTCGTGCGCGAGAGGCGCTCGCGCGCCATCCGGTCGAGCATCGCGCCGACCGCTTTGTTGGGCCGCACCAGCTCGTTGAACGCGGCCGCGGGCAGCTCGAGCACGTCGGCGTGCGTGAGCGCGCGCACGGTGGCGGTGCAGGGCGTGCCGAAGAGCAGCGAGATCTCCCCGAAGAGATCGCCCTCGCGCAGCGGCGGATAGGCGTGCCGCGCGCCCGCCTCGGTGGTGTGGACCACCTCGCACTGGCCGCGCAGCACCGCGAAGAGACCGGCGCCGGGATGGTTCTGCTCGAGGATGGCGGTGCCCGCGGAGAAGCTGCGCAGCGTGAAGCGCGCGGCGATGCGCTTGCGCTCGTCGCTCGAGAGCCCGCGGAAGATGGGGCTCGCCGCGAGCAGGTTCGCCAGCAATCGCCCGCGATAGAAGTCGAGCACCACGCGCTCGATGAGCGGGTGCCGCAGCGCCAGCTCGTTGAGCGCCTCGCGATCGATCTCGAAGAGCAGGCCGTCGGCGGCGGCGACCACGGTGGCGAGCCGCGGCGAGCGCGCCACCAGCGCCACCTCGCCGAAGAAGCTGCCCTCGCCCAGCGTCGCCAGCTTGCGCGCGTCGGGGCCCGGCTCGCCGCGCAGCACGTCGACCGCGCCGTGGACCACCACGAACATCGAGTCGCCCGGCTCGCCCTCGCGCACCAGCACCTCGCCCGCTTTCACCGCGCGCACCACCAGCGTCGCGAGCAGGGAAAGGAACGTCTCCTCGTCGAGCATCGAGAAGAGCGGGGTGCGCTGCGCCTGGCTCAGGTCGACGAAGAGCGGCTCGTCGTCTTTCCCTTCGCGCGCGTGGAGGTCGCTCGTCGCGGTGGGGGCGTCGTCGGGCGCATTGTTGGGCGCATGGGGGGCCGCGCTCGCGGGCCGCGCCGCCGCGCTCATGCTCCGCGGCAGGCTGCGGTGCGGTCCGCTCGCGTCTCCGCGCCGCGCGTAGAGGTGCGCGAGCGCGCGCTGCGTCTCCTCGTGCGCCGGCTCGAGGTCGAGGATGGCCCGCGAAAACGCGATCGCCTTGAGCAGCTCACCCTTGGCGGCGAAGTGTCCGGCCACCTGCTGGAACTCGCGCACCGCCTCCGCCTTGCGGCCCAGCCGGACGAACAGCTCCGCGAGCCGCTGCCGCAGCACCGCGTCGCGCGGGTCGAGGTAGATGGCGCGGGAAAGCTCGAGCGCGGCCTCGTCGAGCGCGCCGCGAGAGAGCAGCGCGCCCGCGCGCTCGGTGTGCTGGCGCAGCTGAGCTTGGGTGTTCACGGCGCGAGAGTAGCGCAAACCCGCCGCGTCGCTTTTTTTGATCGGCCCCTCGCGCTATCCCTGCGCGGCCTGCGCTTCGCGCTTGTTGAGATCGAACGTGCCGCCGTGCGTGAGCACGTGCACGCGGATGTTGGTGAGCGAGATCGCCTCGCCCATCCCCGCCTCGGCCATCGACGAGTGGGTCAGCGACCCGGCGTCGACGATGGTGATCGCGCCTGCGCCGACGACCTCGATGCGATCGCTGCCGTCGATGAACGCGGCGGTGTCCTCGTCGAGCCCGATGCCGATGGCGAACGGGTTGTACGCGAGCGCGGTGAGCAGCCGTCCGAGGCGGTCGCGCTGGCGGAAGTGCTGATCGATGATCACCCGGTTGGTCAGGCCCAGCCCGGGCGCGAGCGTCGCCATGCCCGCGTGCGGCGTCGGGCCCTCGCCGCCCATCGCGATCATGTGCTCGCTCAGGATGGCCGCGCCCGCCGAGGTGCCGCCGACCGGGACGCCGCGCGCGTTGGCCTTGCGGATCGCCTTCGCCACCGGCGTGCCGCCGAGCACGGTAGAGATGCGCAGCTGGTTGCCGCCGGTGAGGAAGATGCCGGTCGCGTCCTCGAGCTTCTTCAGCCAATCCTCGCGCGTCGTCTCGCGCCGCTCGCTCCACGGCAGCGCCACCGCCGAGTGCGCGCCCAGCGAATCGAACAGCCGCTCGTAGCGGCGCCCGGTGTCGGCGAGGCTGGAGGCGGTCGGGACGATGGCGATGCGCGCGCGCTTGCCGCCGCTCACCTCGACGAACTTGCGCAGGATGCCGGCAGGGCCGTCTTTGTTCTCGGCGCCGCCGACCGGAACGATGAATCCACGCTTGGAGTCGGCCGCAACTTTGGAAGGGCTCACGCGCGCGGTCTGTAGGTCAAAGGCGTCACGCGCGCAAGCAAAGAGGCGATGAGCCGCCTCTCACTTCGCTCCATCGAGCCGCTTGCCGATCACCTGCTCGAGGTCGACGATGGCCTTGGTGAAGCCCTCGATGCCCTCGGCGAGCTTGTCCTTCGCCATCCGGTCCTGCTCGTGCATCCGGCGGAAGGTCGCCTCGTCGAGCGCGATCCGCTCGAGCTTCATCGCCTTCGCCTTGGCCGGATCGAGCTTGCGCGGCAGCTCGCCCTCCACCTCGAGCTCGCCGAGCAGCTTGGGGCTGATGGTGAGCAGGTCGCAGCCGGCGAGCTCGGTGATCTCGCCGATGTTGCGGAAGCTCGCGCCCATCACCTCGGTCTTGTACTCGAAGTGCTTGTAGTAGTTGTAGATGCGGGTCACCGAGAGGACGCCCGGGTCCTCGGGCGCGGGATAGGACTTCTTGCCCGAGTCCTTCAAGTTCCAATCGAGGATGCGCCCGACGAACGGCGAGATGAGCGTCACCTTCGCCTCGGCGCCCGCGACCGCCTGGTGCATGCCGAACAGCAGCGTCAGGTTGCAGTGAATTCCTTCTTTCTCGAGCTGCTCGGCGGCGCGGAAGCCCTCCCACGTCGAAGCGAGCTTCACCAGCACGCGCTCGCGGCCGATGCCCTCGGCGGCGTACATGCCGATGAGCTTCTTCGCCTTGGCGATGCTCGCGTCGGTGTCGAACGAGAGCCGCGCGTCGACCTCGGTGGAGACGCGGCCGGGGACGATCTGGAGGATCTTCAGACCGAACGCGACGCAGAGCCGGTCGATCGCGTCCTTGATGAGCGTGTCGCGATCGGCGCCGTTCGCCTCCTTGCGCGCGCGCTCGAGCGCCGAGGAGATGATCTCGGCGTACTCCGGCATGTTCGCCGCCGCCAGGATCAGCGACGGGTTGGTCGTCGCGTCGCGCGGCCCGAACTTCCTGGCCGACTGGATATCGCCGGTATCGGCGACCACCACCGTCATCTTCTTGAGCTGCTCCAACAGCGTGGCCATCAGACTCCTCCTGGACGCGGCTTGCCTGCGGGTGCCTGCAGGGCGCGGACTGTAACAGCTCGCTTTCGGCCACGCGCATCTGCTTGTTGGGTTGCGATGTTCTTGACGTTCAAGACCTCGTGAACTACATCACCGGCATGCGAGACCGCAGCCGCTTCTTGGACCAGATCGAGCGGGCGCTGCCCGGGGCGCTGGACGACGTCGGGCCGCTCGGGGACGCCGCCCGACACCTGGTGCTCGGCGCGGGCGCCAAGCGGGCCCGGCCGCTGCTCGCGCACCAGCTGTCCGCCCTCTTCGGCGAGCGGGTCCGCGAGCCTGCCCTGCTCGACATCGCGCTCGCCACCGAGCTCATCCACTCGGCGAGCCTGCTGCACGACGACGTGATCGACTCGTCCGACGAGCGGCGCGGGCGCCCCACCGCCAACCGCGCGTTCGGCAACATCACGGCGGTGCTCGCGGGCGACCTGGTGCTCTCGCGGGCGCTCAAGCTGCTGCGCCGCCATCCCGCCGAGCTGGAGCGCAAGGCGATGGCGGTGGTGGAAGAGATGACCCGCGCCGCCTTCGCCGAGGTGCGCGCGCGCGGCGACTACGCGTTCCCACTCGCCGCCTGGCGCGAGATGGCCGAGGGAAAATCGGGCGCGCTCTTCGGCCTGAGCGGCGCGCTGCTGGCGCTGTTGGCGGGCGACGACGATCTGGCCTCGCGCCTGGACGAGATGGGCCGCCACCTCGGCGTCGCCTTCCAGATCGCCGACGATCTCGACGATCTCGACGGCACCGAGCTGCCCGATCTGCGCGATGGAAATCCCTCGTATCCGGTGCTGCTCGCCGCCCACGCCGATCCCTCGCTGCAGCGGCGCCTCTCGTCGGCGGTGCCCGCGTCGCTGCCCGCGCTGGCCGCGGAGATCCGCGCGAGCGGCGCGATCGCCCAGTCGCGGCGCGCCATCGCTCTCGAGGTCTCTCGCGCCCGCGCGGTGGTCGGCCCCGCGGCCGATCACCTCGCATTGCGAGAGCTGTGGAGCTGGGCCAGCCAACTCGGCGGGGCCCATTCATTCGAACAGGCGGCGATATGAGCGGCATATCCAGCGCACGCGTTTTCAATCAAGACGAAGACGATGGCGTCGGCGACCTCCCCGAGTGGGAAGCGCTCGCGGTCGACGCGGTCGGCAACACCATCGACTTCTGGCGCTTCAAGCGAAACCACGGCCGCATCTGGGCGCTGCTCTATCTGCGCGACAAGGCGATGAGCGCCACCGAGCTGCAGAGCTCACTCGGGCTGAGCAAGGGCGCGGTCTCGATGCTGGTGCGCGAATTGGAGACGTGGGGCGTCATCCGCCGCGTGCGCGCGCCGTCCGACGACAACTGGCGTTTCGTGGCGGAGACCGATTTCCGCAAGATGGTCAGCCGCGTCCTCGAGGAGCGCGAGGCGAGCTTCGTGCGCCGCGTGAAGACCGATCTGCAAGAGGCCGAGAAGCTCGCGCGCAGCACGCGCGGGGTCCCGCGCGACGTGATGGCGCGGCTCGCGAAGCTGCTGGTCGTCGCGCAGCTGGTCGACAAGGCCCTGCGCGCATTCCTCACCACCGCGCGCCTCGATCTGTTCGGCGTGCTCGCCGTCTTCCGGGACGAGACATGATGAAGACCTGGCTGCGCGCCTCTCGCGCCTTCAGCTTGACGGCCGTGCTCGCGCCGGTCGCCTGCGTCTGGCTGCTCGGCGCGCGGCAGGGAATGCACGCGCATATCTGGATCGCCCTGTCCGCCATCGCGGGCGTGACGCTGCTGTTGCTCGGGGTGAACCTCGAGAACGACGTGGTCGACGACGCGCGCGGCATCGATCAGCCGGGCACACTCGGCGGCTCGGGCGTGATTCAGGACGGTCTGCTCAGCGCGCGGAGCATGCGAGTTGCGGCCTGGACACTGATGCTTCTGGGCAGCCTGCTCGGCATCCCCGCCTTCATGAGCGCCCCGCTGCAGATGCTCTGGGTCGGCCTGCTCGCGGTGGTGGGCGCGGTCGGATACTCCACGCCGCCGCTCTCGCTCAAATATCGCGGCCTCGGTGATCTCGCCGTGTTTGTCCTCTGCGGCCCGCTGCTCACGTATGGCGCATCCCTTGCTTTTTTTGGTGCGCTCCCCGCGGGGAGCTGGGCGCTCGGCTGCATGTTCGGCTTCGCCGCCGCCGCCATCCTGCACGCGAACAACATGCAGGATATCGACATCGATACCCGCGCTGGCGCCCGCACCTTCGCGTCGATGATCGGCCCCGGGCCGAGCAAGCTGTATCTCGCGCTGCTCTATCTCGCCGCCTTGGGCTCGTGGCTCTTCGCGGGCCCTTGGCTGGGAATACTCGGCTTCATCCCCGCGCTGCTCGTCCTCGCGCGCGCGCTGACCACGCTTGATCTGCAGAGCTACGCCGTCTTCCGCATCCACGCCGCGATGGCCCACCTCGCCATCGGCGTGGGCGCCGCCCTCTCCCTTCTTCGAGGAGTCCCATGAGCGATGACATCCGCCGCCGCGCTGCCTCCATCTTCACCGCGAACCATGCACTTTCACTCGCCACCACCGGCGGCGCGCATTCGCCGTGGGTATTGGGCACCTATTTCGCCGAGCAGGATCTGAAGCTCTTTACATTCCTGGAAGCGAGCGGCAAGAGCATCGAGAACCTGCGCCTCGACCCGCGCGTCGCTTTTCTCGTCTCGCAAAACGACGCGATGAAAGACTTCCTGCAAGGGCAGGGCAGAGCGCACTTGCTCGAGAGCCAGGAAGAGCCGCGCATCCGCGCGCTCCTCGAAGCCAAGATGCCCTGGTTCAAGACCTATACGCCGGTCGTGCCCATTCGCATTGATATCCAGGAGCTCTTCGTCTCTTCCTTCGAGCTCGGCTGGTTCCCCGCCCGGCATATCGCCCTGTAATCGGGCGATAGTTCCATATCTCGCGCGGCGCGCTCTACGCTCGAATCAGCGCCGCGCCCCAATGGAATCCCGCGCCGAGCCCGACGAAGCAGACCAGCTCGCCGCCCCGGATGCGCCCGCTCTTGCGGCACTCATCAAAGGCGATGGGGATGGTCGCGGCGGTGGTGTTCCCATACTTCTGGATATTGTTGTAGACGCGCTCGCTGGAGAGCCCGAGCGCCTTCTGCACCGCCTCATTGATGCGCAAGTTCGCCTGGTGCGCGATGAGCAGATCGATCTGCCCGACCTCGACGCCGTGGGTGTTGCAGAGGGAGCGCACCACTTCGGGCATGCGGGACACGGCCATCTTGAAGACGCCGCGGCCATTCATCACGGGGATATGCCGGCCCGCTTTGTAATCCTCGTCGGTAATATAGGGGCGCTGGGCAAATCCGGCCGCGGGCACATAGAGGTCTTTATAGGCCGCGCCATCGGAGTGCATTTCAAATCCAATCAGGCCCCGCTCGCCCTCGGCCGCGCGCAGGATGCACGCGCCGGCCGCGTCCCCGAACAGCACGGTGCGATCGCGAAACGTCGAGTTCCACGCCAGCTGCTCCGCGGTGGGCGCCTCGCCTCCCTTGCCGAAGAGGTGGTCCCACTGCGTCCACGGCATGAAGCCGGTGTGCACCTCGGCGCCGACGAGCAGGATGGTCTTGGCGGCGCCCGCTTTGAGCAGCGCGTCGGAGACTTGCAGTCCATAGATGAAGCCCGTGCACTGCTGGCGCAGGTCGAGCGCGGGGACGGGCTTCAATCCCAGCTTGCTCTGCAGGATGCCGCCGCAGCCGGGAAAGTAATGATCCGGCGTCATCGTCGCGAAGACGATGTAATCGATCTCGCTCTTGTCGATGCCAGCGTCGGCGATCGCCTTCTCGGCCGCGCGCAGCCCCAGCTCGGTCGTGGTGGTGCCGTCTTTCACGTAGTAGCGCTGCTCGATGCCGCTGCGCTCGCGGATCCAGTCGTCGCTGGTGTCCATCACCCGCGTCAGATCGTCGTTCTTGACCAGGTGCTCGCCGACCACGAAGCCCGTGCCGAGGATCTGCGTTCGCAACATGCGCTCTTCCCGCCTGTGAATGGACGCCGATGCGTCGTTTCCGATCCTTCGAATACACCGCGATCCGCAGTGGGAAAAGCGGCGTTTGCGGCTTACTGTGCCGGCCGTGAACGGACGGGTCGGGCGATTCATCGAAGAGCTGTCGCGGCGCAGGGTGCCGCGCGTGGTCGCCACCTACGCGATCGCGGTGTTCGGCGCGCTGCAGACGTTCGACGTCATCGTCAGCGCGCTCAATCTGCCCCACTACTTGATGACCATCCTGGTGGTGCTCTGTTTCCTCGGGCTGCCGGTCACCGCGGTGCTGGCGTGGGTGTTCGATCTGACGCCGGAAGGGGTGGTCCGCACGCCCGCGCTCGCGCGGGACGCGTCCGGCGAATTCATTGCGGTACCAAATATTGCTACACCACAGACACCCCGGTCGCGGCTGGGTCTCGCGCTCGGCGCGCTGGCGATCCTGCTCGGCATCGCGGGGACCGCGTTCTACTGGCAGGCGCGCAGCCGGACGCCGCTGCCGCGCGACGTGGTCGCGGTGCTGCCGTTCACCGTTGGCGGCAGCGCGCAGTACGCCTATCTGCGCGAAGGCGTCGCGGAGCTCCTCGCCACCGGCATCTCCGCGGGCGGCGCGCTGCAGACGGTCGATCAGCGCGCGCTGGTGCGGGCCATCAAGGAGCAGGGCAACGAGCCGGACGACGAGACCGGCCGCGCGCTCTCGCGGCGCTTCGGCGCCGGTCTCTATGTCATCGGCAGCGTCTTGGAGGTGAAGGACCGGCTGCGTCTGCACGCGCAGCTGTTCGAGGCGGCGCCCGGCGCCGCGGGCAGCGGCCGGCCGATCGCGGAGGCGAACGCCGAGGGCGAGGCGGGAACGCTCTTTACGATGGTCGACGAGATGCTGCACCAGCTGCAGCCGGGGCTGGTCGCGAATGGAAATGCCTCGGGCAAGGTGGAGCTGGTCGCGCTGGCCGAGCGAACCACCCGGTCGCTGCCGGCGCTCAAGGCGTTCGTCGACGGCGAGGCGGCGCTGCGCGAAGGCGACCAGCAGACGGCGCTGCACGAGCTGCAGAAGGCGGTCGCGGAGGACCCGGCGTTTGCGCTGGCGCAGTTCCGCCTCGCGGTGGTGGCGAGCTGGACGCAGGAGTTCCCGCTCGGCCGCGCGGCGCTTTATCACGCGCTGCAGTCGCGCGAAAAATTGCCGCCCCGCGAGCGCGAGCTGATCGAGGCGTTCGCGGCCTACTGGCGCGGCGCCGCGAAGCAGGCGGAGGCCGCCTACCGCTCCATTCTCGCGAAGCATCCCGACGACGCGGAGAGCTGGTACCAGCTGGGCGAGGTGCTCTTTCATGACGGACCGCTGCAGGGCCATCCGCAGGCGGAGTCGAAGAGCGCCTTCCAGCGCGCCGCCGCGCTCGAGCCGCACCAGCAGATGTATGCGCACCACCTCGACGACATCGCCATTCGCGAGGGCGATCGCGCGGCCGCTCTGCGCGAGGTCGAGCGGCAGGTCAAGGGGGACAACGCGCAGGCACTCGAGGCCGATAAGGTCATCCGCTGGGAGCGTGCGTGGTCGGCCAATGAAGTCGCGGAGCAGAGCGAGATCGAGAAGTCGATCAGCAATCCAATGTCGCTCACCAAGCTCGCGGACCTGACGCTGATGAACCGACCCGACAGCAGCGGGATCGCGGCGGCCGATGCGCTCGAGCTGCGAGCGGCGTCGACGCCGGGGCTGCCGGCGACGATGGCCTCGGTGCTCAAGGTCCATCGTGCGCAGCGCGACTGCGCGACCGGGAAGCCCAAAGAGACGCTGCAGCTGCTCGGCGACGCAGACGTGCAGGGCCTTCCCGGCCTCGCGGTCGGCAATGCGCAGCTCGCGCTGCTCCCGTTTTTTCCGCAGCAGAAAGACGAGCAGGTGAAGGCGCTCGCGCGGCTGTCGGTCGCGGAGCAGGCGCCCCCGAGCGATCCGACCGTTCAGTGGCACGGTCTCGAGAAGTCGCCGGTCGAGGCGCGGCGTGTGCACGACTATCTCGCGGGGCGGCTCTCGGCTGCGCTCGGCGACTACGCGGCGGCCGAGAAAGATGCGCAGGCGCTCGCCAGCTCGAACGACAGCGACGACAGCAAGCTCGGACAGGACCTCGCCTTCGCGGTGCGCGCGTATGCGGCGAGCGCGCAGGGGCGCAGCGCTGAAGCGCTCTCGTTGCTCGAGCAGATGAGCGGCGGCGTGGCGGTGCCGGTCATCGGCGACAGCACGCTCGACGCGCCGGCGAATCGCTGGCTGCGCGCGGAGCTCCTGCATGCCGCCGGTCGCGACGAGGAGGCGCTGCGCTGGTTCGAGAGCGTCGATGCACCCAGCGGCATCGGCTGCTGGGTCGCGCCGATGCATCTACGCCGCGGCGAGATCCTCGAGAAGCTCGGGCACAAGAAGGAGGCGGTCGAGCAGTACCGCCTCTTCACCGACCTCTGGCAAGTCAGCGACCCCGAGGTGCGCCCGATGGTCGACGGCGCGCGCGCGCGGATGGCGGCGCTGGTCGGCGAGCACAGCGAGTAGCGCTCGGCTACTCGAGCTCCTCGCCGCGCGCGCCTTCGAACGAATCCTCGCCGGAGCGGATGAGCGCGCCCAGCGCGGGCGTGCGCGCGAGATCGTTGGCGAACCAGTAGCGCGCGGTGCGGATCTTTCCGCGCAAGAACTCCGCGCGCGAAGGCTGCGCCGCGATGGCGCGCGAGGCCGCGGTGGCCATGCGCAGCCAGAGCCAGGCGACCGCGGTCACCGAGAACATCTCGAGGTAGTCGGTGCTGTGGCGGAGCATGCCGTTGCGGTCGCCGGACATGCCGCGCTGCGCGACCTCCATCGTGGTCGCGCCGAGATCCTGCACCGCCGCCTCGAGCTGCGCGGCCATCTCGGAGAGCGGCGCGTGAGAATCGCCCTGCGCGCGCGCGGCCTCGGCCGCCGCGGTGATCTCGAGCGCGAACTGCTGCAGCGACGCGCCGCCGTCGGCCATCGCCTTGCGGCCGAGCAGGTCCATGCCCTGGATGCCGGTGGTGCCTTCGTGCAGCGTGTTGAGCTTCTGGTCGCGCAGATACGACTCGACCGGATACTCGGCGGTGTAGCCGTAGCCGCCGAAGATCTGCACCGCCAGCGCGCACGACTCGAACCCCTTCTCGGCGGGGAACGTCTTGGCGGCAGGCGTGATCAAGTCGAGCAGGAGCTGCGCGCGCTTCTTCGCGTCGGGATCGGTCTCGTGCTCCGACTCGTCGACCCATCGCGAGGCCTGCGCGCAGAGCGCGAGCGAGCCCTCGACGATGGCCTTCTGCCGCAGCAGCATGCGCCGCACGTCGGCGTGCTCGACGATGGGGATCTGCGGCGTCGAGGGATCGCGCGCGGTCAGCGGCCGCCCTTGCGGACGCGTGCGCGCGTACTCGAGCGACTCGTGGAACGCCGCCGACGCAGTGGCCGCCGCGTTGAGCCCGACCGCGAGCCGCGCGCCGTTCATCATCACGAACATGTGCGCGAGCCCGCGCCCCGCCTCGCCGACCAGGTAGCCGTGGCAGTCGCCGCGCTCGCCGAAGTTGAGCGCGATCGAGGGCAGGCCGCGCCAGCCGAGCTTGTGAAACACGCCCGCGCTCGCGCAGTCGTTGTCGACCAGCTCGCCGTCGACCAGGCGCTTCTTCGGCACGCAGAAGAGCGAGACGCCCTTGATGCCGGGCGCGGCGCCGTCGATGCGCGCGAGCGCGAGGTGCACCACGTTCTCGGTGATGTCCTGGTCGCCGCCGCTGATGAAGACCTTGCTGCCGGAGATGAGGTAGTGCCCCTCGGCGGTGGGCACCGCGCGCGTGCGTACGTCGGCGAGGCTCGAGCCGGCCTGCGGCTCGGTGAGCGCCATCGTGCCGCCCCAGTCGCCGCCGTACATGCGCGCCATGTAGTCGCGCTTGAGCCGCTCGTCGCCGAACAGCTCGAGCAGGTGGGCCGCGCCGCTGGTGAGCCCCGGGAAGCCCGCGGCCGAGAGGTTCGCCGCCATCAAGTAGGCGTTGCCCATCGAGCTGAGCAGGAGCGGGAGCTGCTGTCCGCCGCTCTCCACCGCGGCGTTCGAGTTGAGCACGCCCACTTCGACCAGCCGCGGCCACAGCTCGCGCATCGCCGGATGCACCTTGACCTGGCCGCTCTCCAGGCGGGGTGGCTCGGCGTCCATCGGCCGGTACGCCGGGAAGAGCACCTCGCGTGCGAGCTTGCGGCAGGAGCTCAAGTAGAGATCGAACGTCTCGCGCCCGTGGTCGGCAAAGTACGGCAGCCGGCAGAGCGACCCGGCGTCGAGCAGATCGTGGAGGATGAACTCGACCGTGCGGTCGTCGATGAGCTGGTTGGCCATGCGCGCACCCGGGGCAGGTTTTTCGCCGCGCACGCTGCGCGAAAAACAGTTGCGAGGTCAAGGTCTTCTGGCCCAGCTGTGGGACGGTGTGGCCCTTGACGCTGGGCGGGTCGCGGCACAATGGTCCAGCGTATTTTCAACCGATTGAGTTCGGCTCGAGGGATCCGCATGTCCTTCTGCTCGCGATACGCGCGCCCATTTGCCGCAGCCGCCTCGCTGCTCTTTGCCGCGTCCGCCTGCTACTCGCCGTCGCCGGGCAACGGCCTGCTCCACTGCGCCGCCGACGGCAGCTGCCCGAGCGGATATGTCTGCGCGAGCAACAACACCTGCTACCAGCAAGGCTCGGCGACTCCGCCCGATGCGCCCGGCGCGGTCGCGGCCGCGGGAGGGGTCCGCTCGGCGGTGGTGACCTGGAGCGCGCCCGCCAAGGACGGTGGCAGCGCCATCACCGGATATCTCGTCACCGCCACCCCGGGCGGCGCCACCGCATCGGCGCTCCCGACCGCCACCAGCGCCTCGGTGAGCGGCCTCGACGACGCGACCGCGTACACGTTCACCGTCATCGCCACCAACGCGATCGGCAGCAGCAGCCCGTCTGCACCCTCGGCTCCCACCAGCACGTTCGGCTTCCCGGGCGCGCCCAGCGCGGTCACCGCGACCGCCAGCTTCCAGAGCGCCTCGGTCGACTGGACCGCGCCCGCCGACTCGGGCGGCACGCCCATCACCGGATATCTCGTGCAGGCGAGCGTCGACGGCGGCGCGTTCGCGTCGGTGAGCGCGGCCGTCACCGGGACGCATGCGGTCGTCACCGGGCTCACCAATGGCGGGCACTACTCGTTCCAGGTCGCGGCGGTGAACGCGGTCGGCGCTGGCGCCTTCTCCACGCCTTCGACGCCGGTCCTGCTCGCCGCGCTCCCGACCACGCCGATCATCAGCACCGCCAGCGTCGTCACCGCGGGCGCCGCGGGCCTGACCGCATATGTCGCCGCCAACGCGGGCGAGACGTACGCGTGGACCGTCTCGGGCGCGCAGTTGACCAACCCCGACGGCGCAGCCGGCGAGATCGCGGGCGGCACCGACACCATCACCTTCACGGTCACCGCCGCCGCGGGCGCGCAGGTCAGCTTCAGCTGCGTCGCGACCAACGCGGTCGGCAGCAGCGCCGCCGCGACCTTCAGCGCCAGCGTCGCCGCCGCCGCCGCGCAGCCGTCCATCAGCGGCCCGCACGACGTCACGCTCGGCGACACCGGCCTCACCGCGAGCGTCGTCGCGCACGCGGGCATGACCTACAACTGGACCCTCTCGAGCAACGCCACGCTGCGCAGCCCCGATCTGCACGGCGTCACCAGCGGCCAGACCAACACGCTGACGTTCGATCTCAACAACGGCGCCGCGCCGGGCAGCCTGGTGCAGCTGACGGCCGTCGAGGTGAACGCGGCACAGGTCGCGAGCGCGCCCGGCGCGCTGAGCATCACCGTCGACGACGTACCGGTGGCACCCACCATCAGCGCGCCCGCGGCGGTCGCGGTCGGCGAGACCGGCGCGAGCGCGTCGCTCACCGCGCGCTCGGGCATGACGTACTTGTGGACGCTCACCGGCGCGACGTCGAACGGCGCGAGCACCTCGGCGGGCGTGACCAACGGCGCGAGCAACAGCCTGCAGTTCGACGTCACCGCCGCGCTCAACGGCACCGTTTCGCTCTCGGCGGTCGAGAGCAACGCCGCCGGCCGCTCGAGCAGCGCCGGCACCGCGAGCATCCCGGTGGTCGCGCTGCCGGGCACCCTCGGCATCGCCGTGCAGCTCGACAACGGCGCGCAGTCGCTGCAGTTCCAGAGCGGCGCCACGCAGGCGGTCACCGCGGCCGCGCTGGGCGTGACCGCGAAGGCGCCCGGCATCACCGGCGCGGCCTACGCGTGGCAGATCATCGGCAGCGGCGCGCAGACGAGCAGCGGCGAGAGCGGCCACTCGTCGCAGTTCAAGTTCGACGTGACCGGCAGCAGCGGCACCTTCCAGCTCCAGTGCACCGCGACGCTCGGCAGCGCCAGCGCCTCGGGCTCGCAGACCGTCTCGATCGTCGCCGCGCCGGTGGTGCCTGCCGTCTCGATCGACGCGAAGGGGGCCGCGGTCTCGCTCACCGCCGCCGACGCCTCGAGCCACACCGCCGCGGTCGTCTCGCCGGTGGCGGGCAGCACCTACGCGTGGAGCTCGACGGTGTCCGCCGACGTGGCGACACTCGGCAGCAGCGGCAGCAGCGTCACGTTCGCGCTCGCGGGAAGCGCCGCCGCGGGCGCGTCGTTCGCGCTGCAGGCGGTCCAGACCAACGCGGCCGGGCGCGCCGGGACCGCCGGGCAGGCGACCGTGGACGTGGTCGCCGCCACGCTCAAGCCGGCCATCGTCGCCTCGAGCACGGCGGTCGCGCCCGCGCAGAGCTACAGCGCGTCCATCCAGAGCCCGCAGAGCGGCATCAGCTACAGCTGGGCCATCGCCGAAAAGCACAACGCGCAGGTCGGCTCGGCGGTGGCCTGCCCGAGCAGCGGGCTCAACGTCTGCTCGATCAACGGCGACGGCTCGCTCTCGTTCACCGTCGACGCGAACCTGCCGGTCGACGGCACCTACTCCCTCGAGCTCTCGCTCACCGGCCAGAACGCCGCGGGCGAGACCGCCACGGCGGGCGTGGTCGATCTCCCGGTCATCGCGATGCCCGCCGCCACCATCACGTTCGGCACCTCGCCCGCCGCCGACGCGTTCGGCGCGCACATCACCGCCGGCGACACGCGCAGCGCGTTTGCTCCAGGCGCGGCCCAGACGACGTACGCGTGGACGGTCAGCGCGGGGCAGATCGTCAGCGGCGCCGCCGCGACCCAGGTCGTCTTCAACGCCTCGGGCGTCTCGGCCGGCGGCAGCCTGCTGCTCGGGCTCGCGGCCACCAACGCGGCCGGCACCTCGCATGCGAGCGTCTCCGTCGCGGTGGGCGCGCCGTCCAGCCAGCCGGCCATCAGCGTCAGCGCGTACGCCACCGATCCGGGCGCGAGCGCGGCCTACGCGACGCAGAGCTACACCGCGAGCATCGTCGCGCCCTCGGGCGGCGGAACGCCGGTCGCATATCGCTGGTCGGTGACCGGCGGTACCAGCTGCACCAACGGTGGCGCGCTCTGCGGCATCGCGCCCGCCGCGGGCTCCGATCCGAACGGCGGCACGTTCAACTACACGGTCAACGCCGCGCTGGGCAGCACGCTCTCGTTCTCGGTCGTCGCCATCGACGCGGCTGGCGATGCGAGCGCGGCGTCGGCGGCCGCGTCGCAGACGGTGGTCCCCGCGCCGACCGCGCCCGCGCTCACCGACCCGCTCACCATCCCCGGCGCGCCCGACGGCCTCACCTTCTCGGCGCTCGATGTCGGGCTCACCTATGACCTCCACGTCCCCGCGGCCGATGTGCACACCGGCATGACCTACAGCTGGATGCTCGGCGCCTCGGCGTGCAGCGCGGCGTCGCACGTCAACTGCACCGACAAGAGCAGCGACGGCAGCTACAGCGCGATCGAGTTCACCGTCGGGACCTGGATCAGCCTCAGCCAGCCCTCGTACGGCGAGGTGTTCCCCTTCACGGTCGCCGAAGTGAACCTCGCCGGGGCCTCGGCGACGTCGAGCGCGCTCAACCTCGAGGCGGTCAAGAAGCCGGGCACGCCGCTCATTCTCTTCCTCGGCGACGAGGGCCTCGGGGGCCACGTCACCGAGAGCACCGAGAGCTTCGCCTGGGTCTCCGCGCCCGCGGGCAACGACGCGGAGAACGACCTCGCGTTCCTCTGGAGCGCCACGCTCGCCGACGGAACGACCAGCGTCCTCGACGCCAGCTCCACCGCGAGCGGCACGGCCACCACCGACGCCCAGAGCGACCCGTTCAACGAGATCTTCTTCGACGCCCCTGCCTATTCGAGCGGAGCGCAGGTTCGCCTCAACCTGGTCGCCTCGAACGGCTCGGGCTATGCGGCCGCGAACGAGGAGGACATCACGGTCGAACCGGCGCCGGTGGCGCCTGCCATCGACGTGCCGCTCTACGACAGCGACGGGCGCTCGCCCGCGGCGCTCACCTACGGCGCGAGCGTGCCGATGAACGTCACAAGCAGCAAGACCAACGCCGACGGCAGCGCGATGCAGCTGCTCTGCAGCGCGACTCCGCACGCGAGCGTGAGCGGGCTGAGCAGCCCCTTCACGCTCAACATCGCGTCCATCTCGCCGAGCATCACCAGCGGCCTCTCGACGACGATCAGCTGCTCGGCGGCCAACGCGGCGCAGACCGTCGGCCCGGTGGCGACGCTGGCCATCCCGCTCGCGCCGCCGCTCGCGGTCAGCTCGACCACGCCGGCCGAGGGCGCCTCGAGCGTCGCGCTCAGCCCGGCCTTCACCGTCAACTTCACCTATGCGCCCGCGGCGGCCGCGCTCAACAACGCCAGCTGCAGCGGCCAGGTGGTCACGCTCACCGACACCACTGCGCAGAGCCCGGTCTCGCTGCAGAGCTTCTCCCTCTCGGGCGCGCAGCTCACCTTCCAGCCGTCGGCGTCGCTGACACAGGACGACGCGTACACGCTCGCCATCCCGAACAGCGGCGGCTGCGCGCTCACCGACGCGGAGGGCGTGCCGCTCGGCGCCGCGTTCGCGCTGCACTTCACCGCGCACGCGCCGCCCGACATCAACCCAGGCACGCTGGCCGCGACGCCGCTCCTGCAAGCGATGAAGCTCGCGTGGACGAACCCGACCGACGCGCAGTTCGATCACGTCGCCGTCTCGTACAAGCCGCACACCGGCTCGACCTACACCAGCGCGGGCAGCGCCACCTCCGGCAGCGCGGTCGTCTCCGGCCTGCTGCCGCTGACCTCGTACGATTTCAAGCTCCAGGTGGTCGACTCCTCGGGAGCCGCCAGCAGCGGCATCACCGTCACCCAGGCGACCGCGCTCTCGGGGACGGTCTTCGACTTCACGGCCGCGCAGCTGGCGCGGGGCGTCGACTGGAGCCTCGACGGCAGCGGCGCCTTCTTCGGCTTCACCTGGGACGCGAACAACCTCTACATCGGCTACTCGACCGGCAGCGGCGGGCTCGCGCCCGGCGACGCGCTCTGGATCGGCATGGACACCGGCGGCACCGGGAGCGACAGCGCGGGCGTCTCACAGATCACCTACGATCACTCGAACAGCCACGGCATCGTCTGGCCGTTTCTCCTCGACGATCTCGCCATCCTCACGCAGAGCGACGGCACGCTCGTCAGCTGCAGCGGCGCCACCGTGCCGAGCGGGACGTACGTGGCGAACCTCTACGCCGCGACCGATCCGCAGGGCAGCTGCACCGGCTCGAACCACTTTCCCGTCGATCGATTCGCCGGCACCACGCCGGTCATCTTCAGCGGCGGAACCACCGACGAGCTGATCATCCCGGTGGGCTCGACGCTGCTCGCGGACGCGAGCGGGAACACGCCGACCAAGCTGCGCCTCGCCTTCGCGTACATCCACGCGCCGGCGGCGGGCGACGCAACCGCCTACCCGAACCACCCGCTCGGCTCGGTGCCCTTCGTCGCGGACATGGCGCCGAGGAACCCGAACGCGACCGACGTGCTCGGCGGCTTCGCCAGCCTGACGGCGTCGCTCGACTCGGGCGGGCACGCGTTCAGCGCCGGCGGCGCCGACTTGACGCCCACCACCGGCAACACGGTGATCACGCCCGCGCCCGCGCTGGTCGCGTTCCAGCTCGACGGCTCGACGCACGGCGACCCGGCCGCGAGCGTCTTCGCCCCCAGCGACATCGTGCAGATCCTCGGGCACCAGCTGAAGTCGGGCACGCAGACGGCCGTGGCGGTCCCACCGCTCGCGCCGGTGGCGACCGAGAGCCGCTACCAGCTGGTCGACGACGGCACCCGCGGCGACGCGACGGCGGGCGACTTCATCTACAGCGGCCTCTTCAATTTCGGCGGCGCGCCGCAGAACGGCGGAGAGCTGGACTTCGAGTTCGCCGACAACGGCTCTGCCGAGCCGAACTTCGGCGGCGGCAAAGACCGCGTCTACACGCTCTCCGGCCAGAGCGAGCAGGTGACGCAGAGCCAGCAGAGCCCCGACCCGATCGCCTGGGGCGCGGTCTACAGCGCGACCCACGCCTTCACGCTCGGCTTCACCATCAACAACCAGACGGGCGACCTGGTGGTCGGCCTGGTCGGCAACGCCGTCGAGCTCGACAGCAACCTCGCCGCGCAGAGCGACCCCTCGCTCGCCCTCGACGGAACGGGGAACCTCATCAGCGGCGCGGCGGTCGCGCTCGACGAGGTCAACACCTCGAGCAGCTGGACGCAGAACGTCTCGATGTCGAACCACGACTTCGTCAGCGGGAACGCCGACTGCACCGGCGCCACCGCCAACGCCGGCTGCCCGCTGCAGTTCGTCGCCGTCTTCGGCAACGGCATCGACAGCACCGGCAACCAGTCCGAGGCGAACGTCCACACCATGAACGACGACGTGATCAACCGCCGCATCCTCTCCTGGGCGAACGGCGACACCTCGACGTTCTAGCCGCGCATCCGAACGGGCGTTCGAAAATTCGAACGGCCGTTGCAAAATTAGAACGGACGTTCTAAAGACCTCTCCAGGCAATCTGCGGGAGGTCTTTTCATGAGCGACGTCGACGTGGTGGTGATCGGTTCTGGCGCAGGCGGGCTCACCGCCGCGGTGGCGCTGGCGCAGGCGGGGCAGAAGGTCGTCGTCCTCGAGCAGCACGACGTGCCGGGCGGCTGGTGCCACTCGTTCACGCTCGGCGGGCATCGCTTCAGCCCCGGCGTGCACTACGTCGGCGAGCTGCAGCCGGGCGGCCGCCTGCGCAAGATCTACGAAGGGCTCGGCCTGGGCGGCGACCTCGTCTTCTGCGAGCTGAACCCGGACGGGTTCGACCGGCTGCTCGTCGGCGGCGAGCGGTTCGACGTGCCCAAGGGCCGCGAGAACCTGGTGCGCCGCTTCCAGGAGCGCTTCCCCCGCGAGGCGAAGGCGGTCCGCCGCTACTTCGACGAGATCCTCCAGCTCAACGAGGACGTGGACAGCCTGGGCAACGCGCGCACGCTGCAGCAGCACGCGCGCTTCCCCGGTCAGCTCTACCGCGTGCTGCGCCACGGGATGGGCTCGCTCGACGCGATGTTCGACCGGGCCGGCCTCGAGAGCCCGCTCTTGCGCGCGTTCCTCTCCGCGCAGGCGGGCGACCACGGCCTGCCGCCCGGCAAGGCGCCCGCGCTGGTGCACGCGGGGCTCATCGCCCACTACTTCGAGGGCGGCTGGTTCCCCCGCGGCGGCGGCTTCTCGATTCCCCGCGCGTTCGTGCGCGCGCTCAAGAAGGCCGGCGGCGAGATCCGCTTGAAGACCTCGGTCGAGCGCATCCTCGTCGAGAAGAAGCGCGCGGTGGGCGTGCGGCTGGCGAACGGCGAAGAGATCCGCGCCAAGCACGTGGTGAGCAACGCCGACCCGCACGCGACCTTCGCGAAGCTGATGCGGCCCGAGGACGTGCCGATGGGCGCCAGGCTGCGGCTCCAGCGCACGCGCTACTCGACCAGCTCGCTCTCGCTCTTCTTCGCCACCGACCTGGACTTGAAGGGCGCGGGGCTCGACTCCTCGAACGTCTGGTCGTTCCCCGACGGCGACGTCGCGGCCGCCTACGAGAAGGGCCTGACCAGCTGGGACCTCGAGCGCGAGACCTCGCTGCCCGGCGTCTTCCTCACCGCGACCACGCTCAAGGATCCCTCGAAGCAGCACGGCAACACGCACACCTGCGAGGCGTTCACCTTCGTCCACGAGGACGCGTTCCGCCGCTGGGCGACGAGCAAGTTCGGCGAGCGCCCGGCCGACTACGCGCAGATGAAGGAGGTGCTCTCGGGCAAGCTGCTCGCGGGCCTCGACAAGATCGTCCCCGGCCTCAGCTCGCGCATCACCTTCAAGGACCTGGGCACGCCGCTGACCAACGCCTACTACTGCGCCGCCACCGAGGGAAACCTCTACGGCACCGAGAAGAGCCGCTGGCAGATCGGGCCGTTCGGCTGGCAGATCGCCGGCCACCTCGACGGCCTCACGCTCTGCGGCGCGAGCACCATCAGCCACGGCGTGATGGGCGCCACCGTCTCGGGGCTGTTCGCCGCGCGCGCGATCCTCGGCGGCCGGGTCAACCAGCTGCTCCAGAAGGGCGGGCCGGAGATCACCTGCGTGCCCTCCGACCACCCCGAGCTGTGGCCGGCGGCGCTGCGCCCGCGCGCACACAACGCGGCCGCGGCGGGCGCGGTGCGCGACCCGCTCGACGTCGATCAACTCGACTCGGCCGATGTGTTGAACACCATCGATCTCGCGGCCGCCGCTCCCGCCGGCCGCGCCGAGGCGCGCTGATGCCTTCGCGCAGCGCCGCTGCGAAGGCGCGCCCGGCCGCGCGCAAGCCCTCGCCACGCCTGCCCGCGCGCAGCGCGCGTCGCGAAGAGGTCGCCGCGCGATCGGACACCCGGGATCGCGCCGGCGCGGGCGAGAACGCGATCGGCCAGAGCGTGCGCGAGCTGCGCCGCGGGCAGATCCTCGCGGCCTCCCGCGCGCTGGTCGCGGGCGAGGGGCTCGAGGCGCTCACCTTCGGTGCGCTCGAGGAGAAGCTCGGCTTCTCGCGCGGCGTGATCACCTACCACTTCGCCGACAAGGACGAGCTGGTGCTGGCGCTCCTGATGAGCGCGATCGCCGAGATCGACGCGAGCACCGCGATGGCGGTGAGCCGCTCGAGCACGCTCGACGAGAAGGTGCGCGCGGTGATCGCCAGCAAGGCGCGCGACTTCCTCGAACGCAAAGAGGCCACCCGCGTGCTGCTCTCGTTCTGGGGCCGCGCCGGCAGCGACGCGCGCGCCCGCGCGGTGCACTGCGAGCTGTTCGCGCGCTACCGTGGCCAGTCGGCTTCGCTGGCGCGGCTCGCGCGCAAGGAGCGCCCCGGGCTCGTCATCGACGCCGAGGCGATGGGCGCGCTGCTGGTCGGGACCATCATCGGCCTCGCGGTGCAAGGCATCCTGCAGCCCGACGCATTCCAGCTCGACGCCGCGCTCGAAGAGGCGGCGCGGATGTTCTCCGCCCGCCTGCGCGGCGCCTGAGCTCCCGCGGCGCGCGTGCTATATCGCCGCTCGATTCGCACGCATCGCCACGTCTGTCTGGGAGCCGTCCATGGCCGCGCAAAACCCCGAGCTGCAGCAGCTGCAAGAGCGAGTCTCCGTGCTCCGGGGGGCGCTTTGACGTCGATCGCAAGCGGCAGCGCGTAGAGCTGATCGAGCGCGAGAGCGTGCAGCCCGGCTTCTGGGACGACCAGAAGAAGGCGCAGGCCCTCTCGAAGGAGAAGAGCGCGCTCGAGCTCTCCATCGCGAAGTTCGAGCGCGAGCGCAGCAAGGTCGACGACGCCATCGCGCTCTGGGAGCTGGCCGAGGAGGCCAACGACGCCTCGGTGCGCGACGAAGCGTCCGCGGCCGCGCTGGAGGCCCGCGCAGGCGTCGAGCGGCTCGAGCTCGCCCGCATGCTGAGCGGACCGCAGGATCACCTCAACGCGATCATCGAAATCAACGCCGGCGCCGGCGGCACCGAGTCGCAGGACTGGGCCGCGATGCTCTACCGGATGTACGCGCGCTACGCGGACTTGAAGGGCTGGCAGCTCGAGCAGGGCGACTTCCAGCCCGGCGAAGAGGCGGGCATCAAGAGCGGCAGCATGATCCTGCGCGGCGAGAACGCCTTCGGCTGGCTGCGCTCGGAGATCGGCGTGCACCGCCTGGTGCGCATCTCGCCGTTCGACTCGAACGCGCGCCGCCACACCAGCTTCGCCAGCGTCTTCGTCTACCCGGAGATCGACGACGACATCGAGGTCGTGATCAACCCGGCCGACGTGCGCATCGACACCTTCCGCAGCTCGGGCGCGGGCGGCCAGAAGGTCAACAAGACCGACTCCGCCGTGCGCATGACGCACATCCCGACCGGCACGGTCGTCTCGATGCAGAACGAGCGCAGCCAGCACAAGAACCGCGACATGGCCTGGAAGGTCCTGCGCTCGCGCCTCTACGAGCTCGAGCTGCGCAAGCAGCACGCCGAGCGCGACAAGGTCGAGGCGGGCAAGAGCGACATCTCGTTCGGCTCGCAGATCCGCAACTACGTGCTCGCGCCGTACCGTCTGGTCAAAGACGTGCGCACGGGCGTGGAGAGCGGCAGCCCGGACAAGGTGCTCGACGGCGAGCTCGATGCGTTCACGACGGCGTTCTTGATGGGCGTGAAGCGCAGCGATCGCGGCGGCGCTGCGGTCGACGACGAGCTCTAATCGGCTGCGTGCAGCGCGTTCACTTCTTCGAACGATCTCGCCCGACCTGCGCGACCGCGCCGAGCATCAGCTCGATCTCCCGCCGCGTCGGCTTCGCGCGCCGGATCATCCGGTTGAGTTCGTCGAGGATCACGTCCGGCTTCTGCTTGTTGAGGAAGCCCGTCTCGAGCAGCAGCTTGCGCGCGTTCTCGCGGAGCAGGTTGAGCAGCCGCTCGTCGGCCGGTTCGGTCGACGGATCGGCGTCGAGCCGCCGGCCCTCCTGCTGCACCAGTTCGCCGCTCGCGTCGCGGCGCAGCTCCTGGCCCGGCTTGCCGTTGCCGCGCGCGAGCATGATCTCGTAGGCGAAGACGAGCACCGACTGGGCGAGGTTGAGCGAGGCCTTCTCGACGGTGGGGATGGTCGCGATCGCGTTCGCGCGGCGCAGCTGCTCGTTGGTCAGGCCGCGCACTTCGTCGCCGAAGACGAGCGCGACGTCTCCGCGAGTTCCGCTCTCGAGCAGGCGCGCGGCCGCTTCGCGCGGCGTGATCGAGGGGATCCCTTCGACCACGCGGCCGCTGGTGAAGACGAGATCGACGCAGGGGGCGATCGCTTCTTCGAGCGAGCGGACCACCTGCATCGCGTCGAGCGTCGCGTCGGCGCCGGCGGCCAGGCGCGCGGCCTGCGTGCGGTCGTACTGCTCGGCCTCGACCACCCAGAGCGGGCCGGCGCCGGTGTTGGCGAGCGCGCGCGCGGCCGAGCCGATGTTCTGTGCGTTGCGCGGGCGGTGCAGGACGAAGCGGATGGTCATCGGGAAAAAACTCGGCGGGGGCCGGCGGGGGCGTTGGAAACGACCGGTACAATTGTACCGATCGGTACATTTGTACCGGTCTTTTCAAAGCACCTGGTTCGCCCACCGCGCGCGCAGCCCGCGCGGCGGATGTTCCGGGCGATCACAGATCGACGACGACGAGCGGGTGATCGCTCGCGTCGGTCTCGACGATGCGGGCCGCGCGCGCGGGGCCCACGCCTTCGCCGAGCAGCGCGAGATCGATGCGCGCCTGCGGCCGGTCGTGCGGCGCGGTGCTGCGCTCGGCCGCGAGGCAGTCGCTCCACGCGTCGCGCACGCCGGAGACGAGCAGCCGCCGCACCGCGGGGCCGCTCGGGCCTTCGTTGAAATCGCCGAGGAGGATGGCGCCGCGCGTGCTGCCGAGCGCGGCGAGGATCGCTTCGGCCTGCTCGCCGCGGATGCTGTCGGGAAGGTCGAGGTGGGTGACGAAGACGCGGAGTCCCGCGGCGCGGGCGGAGAGCAGCGTGCGCGGCTCTTCGCCGGGGCCGCGGCCTCCGGGGAGCCGCACCGCGCGCACCGCGAGCTGCCGGTGTCCGATGAGCGCGGGCTTCACCAGGAGCGCGCAGCCGTAGTCGCCGCCGTCGAGCACGAGCGCGGAGGCGAAGCCGTGCGCCATCCCGAGTGCATCGCCGAGCTGCCGCGTCTGATCGACGTGACCCGAGCGTGGGACATCGCGGTCGACCTCTTGAAGACCGATCAGGTCGGGCTCGAGCGCGCGCAGCTGCGCGGCGATCGCGTCGAGTCCGCGCAGCTCGGCGTGCTTGATGTTCCAGGTGACGAGGCGCACCGCGCGCTTGTGGCAGAGCGCGGGCCGCGGGGTCAAGGCGCGCTGCTCGACGTCCGCGCGGGAAACGCCAGAGCGGCAGATGCCGTCCATTGCCGGTGATCGCAGCCCCTGCCTGCCTCGGGCCGGGGCCGGCCCTCGCTGCGCTGCGGCTGGCCGCGAAGTCGCTTCCCGCTTTGCCGCCCGGCGCGAGATCGCCGATTCTCTCGCGCATGGACCGCCAAGAGATGCTCCGCGCGCAGCTCCCGTTCACGCTGCGCGAAGCCGACTTCCCCACGCTGGGCGCGCACTACCGCGGCAAGGTCCGCGACAACTTCACGCGCGGCGACCGCATCGTGATGATCACCAGCGACCGGCTCTCCGCGTTCGATCGCGTGCTCACCAGCGTGCCGTTCAAGGGCGAGCTGCTCAACCGGCTCACCACCTTCTGGTTCGAGAAGACCAGGCACATCGCGCGCAACCACATCCTCGACGTGCCGGACCCGAGCGTGATGGTGGTGCGCAAGCTGCGGGCGCTGCCGGTCGAGGTGGTGGTGCGCGGACGGCTGACCGGCTCGCTCTGGCGCGACGTCGAAGCAGGGAAGGGCGCGAGCGCGTACGGGATCGCGCTCGATCCGTCGATGCGCAAGGACCAGGCGTTCGAGACGCCCATCCTCACGCCGAGCACCAAGGAGGCGGTGGGCGCGCACGACCTGCCCATCTCGCAGGCGGAGATCGTCGCGCGCGGCCTGGTCACGCAGGCGCAGTGGGCCGAGGTCAGCGAGAAGGCGCTCGCGCTGTTCGCTGAGGGGCAGCGCTGGGCGAAGGAGCGCGGGCTGATCCTGGTCGACACCAAGTACGAGTTCGGACTCGACGAGCAGGACGGCCTCTGGCTCATCGACGAGATCCACACCGCCGACTCCTCGCGCTACTGGATCGCGGAGGGCAGCGACGAGCGCTTCGCGAGCGGCGCCGAGCAGCGCGGGCTCGACAAGGAGTTCATCCGCCAGTGGCTCATCCGCGAACGCAACTGGAAGGGCGATGGCCCCGCGCCGGAGATCCCCGACGACGTGCGCGTGCAGCTGGCCGAGCGCTACTGCCAGCTGGTCGAGTTGTTGACCGGCGGGTCCATTATGCTGGCCGTGGGCGACACGCGCGCGCGCATCGAGCAGGCGCTGCGGCGAAGCGGCCTCTTGTAGTCGCTGCAAAGCGCCGCAGGAGCGCGTCCAGACGCGCTGGAATCCGACACAGTGCGAAACGTCCGAGCAACGCCCGAGCAACCCTGGGTGCGCATGCTCCTGTGCGTCGATACACAACCCAAGCGGCCGGCAGGCTCGGCCTCGAGAAGGAGCGGTCATGAAGAACAAGTGGATGGTGCTGGGGCTCTGCGCAGGCGCGCTGGTCGTGGTGGGCGCGGGAGCTGCGGTGGCGCACGGACGGGGCGGCCCGGGCTTCATGAAGATGGCGATGGAGCACCGCATCTCCGAACTCGAGGACTACGTCCAGGCGACGCCGGAGCAGCGCAAGGTCATCGAGGGCTCGCGCGACGCGATCGAGGCGAAGATGAAGGCCCACTTCGAGGCGAAGAAGGCCGAGCGCGAGGCCTCCGCCAACAAGGGCGCGCCGCCCGCCGACCCGCACGACATGGTCCGCCTGCTCGCGCAGGACAAGCTCGACGAGCGCGAGCTCTATGCCGAGATCGACCGCCGCGCCGAGGAGATGAAGGCGATGGCGCGCGAGATCGTCCCGGAGATCATCAAGGCGCACGACGCACTCACGCCGGCGCAGCGGCAGAAGCTGGCCGCGCGAGCCGAGGAGCGCCACCAGAAGATGCGCGAGCGGTTCGAGAAGGGCGGGCCGGGCGGCCACCGCGGACCCGACGAGCGCGGTGGGTTCGGCGGCCCCGATGAACAGTGAGCGAGGGCCCATGTCCGGCTTCTCCGAGAAGGATCCGCCCAACGCGACACTGACGGAAGCGGGCGATGCCCGTGCGCCGGCGGCGTTCTTGGGTAAAGTGCCGCCCGTGATCCGCGCACTGCTCATCGAAGATGACCGGAAGCTCTCCTCGCTGGTCGTCGAGTTCCTCGCCCAGCACGGCGTCAACGCAACGCCGGTGGGCGACGCGGCCCAAGCGCTGCGCGCGCTCGAGGCGGAGCGGTTCGACATCCTCCTCGTCGATCTGATGCTGCCGGGGATGGATGGGCTCACGCTCACCCGCCGCGTCCGCGAGCGCTGGGGCACGCCCATCATCATGGTCACCGCGCGCGGCGACGACGCCGACAAGATCGTCGGCCTCGAGCTGGGCGCGGACGACTACCTGGCCAAGCCGTTCAACCCGCGCGAGCTGCTCGCCCGGGTGCGCGCGGTGCTGCGCCGCAGCCTGGGCGACGCGCCGTCGGGTCCGTCGCGCTTCACCACCGGCGGCCTCGCCATCGACTTCGACGCGCGGGAGGTGATGGTCGACGGCAACCGCCAGCAGCTGACGGCGCACGAGTTCGACCTGCTCTGCGCGCTCGCGCGCAACGCCGGCCGCGTGCTCACGCGCGATCAGCTGCTCGAGCTGGTCAAGGGCCAGGACGGCGCCGACGAGGCGTTCGATCGCTCGATCGACGTGCACGTCAGCCGCCTGCGTTCGAAGATCGAGCCTGACCCGCGCCACCCGCGCTACGTCAAGACCGTCCGCGGGGCCGGATACCTGCTCGCGCGAGAGAGTTGAAGAGCACGCCTTGGGACGCCCGCTTTACCTGAAGCTCTACCTGGCGTTCCTCGGTGTGCTGCTGGCCATCGGGCTCATCTCGGCGCTGACCACCGCGCTGCTCGCGCGCAGCTTCCCTCTGGTGCGCGCGGGGCCGCGGGTGGCGCTCCACCTCTCGCGCTCGCTCCCTTCGCCCGACTCGGGCGAGCGGCTGCAGCGCGAGGTGACCCGCGCGAGCGAGGAGCTAGGCCTGGATGTCGCGGTGGTCTCGCTCGAGGGCAAGGAGCTCGCGCACGCGGGCGCGCACATCGAGCCGCCGCCGGTCGACCAGCTCGAGCACCTGCGCTTGCCGGCCTGGATGGCGCCCAGCCTGGTCGCGGCGCCGCTGCACAAGCAGGCTGAAGAGAATCCGGTGCGCGCCGCCGAGGAGCGCAAGCGCGCCGTCGAGGCCGAGCACAGCCCGCCCGACCACATGCCGCCGCCGCGCAACGCGATCGCCAAGCCGGGCGAGGCGCAGCGGCCGGGGAGCGGGACGGCGCCGTGGCCGCCGATGCCGTGGGACGCCGATCCCTCTTGGGATCCGCAGAAGGCGCCGCTCGCCATCGTGCTGGTCCGCGTGCCGGTGCCGGGCAACCCCGCGCAGCTCTGGGGCGTGCGGACCGCGGTGATCCTCTTCGGTGCGATGCTCTTCTCGGCCGCGCTGCTCTATCCGCTCTCGCGCTCGATCACCCGGCCGCTCGAGCACCTCACCGGCGCGGCCGAGGCGTTCGGCCGAGGCGATCTCTCGCGCCGCTCGGGCATCAACGCGAGCGACGAGGTGGGCCGGCTGGCGCACAGCTTCGACGAGATGGCCGGGCGCATCGAACGGGCCCGCCGCGCGGAGAAGGAGCTGCTCGCCAACGTCTCGCACGAGCTGCGCACGCCGCTCGCGCGGCTCACGGTCGCGCTCGAGATGATCGAGCCGCCGCAGGGGGAGGCGGGCGATGCCGTGCGCAAGCGGCTCGCCGGCCTGGGCGAGGAGATCACCGAGCTCAACAACCTGGTCGCGGACGTGCTGACGCAGAGCCGGCTCGAGCTGGCGGAGCTGCCGCTGACCAAGCGCCGCGTGGTCGTGCGCGCGCTCTTCGAGCGCTGCCGCGAGCGGGCGCAGGCGCTCTCGCCCGAGCCGATCCTCGTCGAGGCGCCGGAGGGTCTCGCGGTGCAGGCCGACGAGGCGCTGCTCAAGCGGGTCATCGACAACCTCATCGACAACGCGCGCAAGTACGCGAGCGGGCCCGAGCAGCCGGTGTCGCTCGCCGCGCGCGCCGACGAGGGCGCGCTGGTGCTCACCGTCAGCGACCGCGGTCCGGGTTTCCCTCCCGAGGATCTCACGCACGTCTTCGACCCGTTCTTCCGTGGCTCGAACGCGGGCGGGCGCGCGGGCGGCTACGGTCTCGGCCTCGCGCTCGCCAAGCGGGTCGCGGAGGCGCACGGCGGGACCATCGCCGCGCGCAACCTGGACGCCGGCGGCGCGCAGATCGAGCTGAGGCTGCCGGGGGCCGAGGCGTGAGTCGCAGGCCGCCGCGCGCGGCCTCGCCGCGCAGCCGGGCCCGTCCCCGCGGCGAGCGCTCCGCCTCCCAGCAGCTCGGCCAGTTGATCGCCCGCTCTCTGCCCGAGGTGGCGAAGACCGCGCGCTAGAGCTTCAGCGCGTCGAGCAGCGCGGCGGCGCTCGGCTGGACCACCAGGCCGTCGAGCGCGCCCGCGTGCACCAGCCCGTCGGCGCGGCCCTGCTCGAGGAAGCGCAGCATCGGCTGCCAGTACCCGGCCGCGTCGACGAGGCCCACCGGCTTCTGGTGCAGCTCGAGCTGCCGCTCGCAGAGCACCTCGAACAGCTCGTCGAGCGTGCCCATCCCGCCCGGCAGCGCGACGGCGGCGTCGCTGAGCGCGCCCATCACCGCCTTGCGCTCGGCCATGCTCTTGACGATGCGCAGCTGCGTGATGCCCCGGTGCGCGATCTCGCGGGTGGCGAGCCCGCGCGGCAAGACGCCGATCACGTCGGCGCCGCCCGCCATCGCCGCGTCGGCGCAGGCGCCCATCAGCCCGCGATCGGCGCCGCCGTAGACCAGCCCGAAGCCACGCCGCGCGATCTCCGCGCCCAGCTCGCGCGCGGCCTGCAGGTGCTCGGGCCGGTGTCCCAAGCTCGAGGCGGCGAAGACGCAGATGCGTTGCATGGCAACTAATTCCCGCCCGGCACGCGCGCGAAGATCGCGTCGACGTGGCGCAGCTCGTGCTGCAAGTCGAACGCGCGGCCCAGCCGCTCGCGGGAAACGCGCGCCTGCACCTCGGGGTCCGCGAGGAGGAGCGCGTGGAACTCGGCGTTCTCGTCCCAGACCTTCATCGCGTTGCGCTGGACCACCACGTAGGCTGCCTGGCGCTCCATCCCGCTCTCGATGAGCGCGAGCAAGACCGGCTGCGAGAAGACGAGCCCCTTGGTCGCGCGCAGGTTCTCCATCATCCGCTCCGGGTAGACGCGCAGGCCGCCGACCAGTCCGGCGAAGCGGTGGAGCATGAAGTCGAGCGTGACGGTGGCGTCGGGCCCGATCATCCGCTCGACGCTGGAGTGGCTGATGTCCCGCTCGTGCCAGAGCGCGACGTCCTCCATCGCGGCGATCGAGTAGCCGCGCAGCATGCGGGCGAGCCCGGTGAGGTTCTCACTGAGGATCGGATTTCTCTTGTGCGGCATCGCTGAGCTGCCCTTCTGCCCAGCGGTGAACGGCTCCTCGGCCTCGCGGACCTCGGTGCGCTGCAGGTGGCGGATCTCGACGGCGAACCGCTCGAGCGAGCCGCCCACCTGCGCCAGCGTGGTGAAGAACTCGGCGTGGCGATCGCGCTGCACGATCTGCGTCGAGACCGGCTCGGCCGCGAGCCCCAAGCTGCCCAGCGCGGCCTCCTCGATGGCGGGCGAGAGATGCGCGAAGGTGCCCACCGCGCCGGAAAGCTTGCCCACCGCGATCACTTCGCGTGCGCGCTGCAGGCGGCTGCGCGCGCGGCCCAGCTCGTCGGCCCAGCCGAGCAGCTTGAGCCCGAACGTGGTCGGCTCGGCGTGGATGCCGTGCGAGCGGCCGATGCAGGGCGTGTGCTTGTGCTCGCGCGCCCGCTGGAGCACCGCCTCGCGCGCCTTGTCGACGCCGGCGATGAGCAGGTCGGCCGCCTCGCGCAGCGTGAGCGCGAGCGCGCTGTCGAGCACGTCCGAGCTGGTCATCCCGAAGTGCAGGTGGCGCGCGGCGGGGCCGATCCGCTCCTCCATGAAGGTGAGGAACGCGATCACGTCGTGCTTGGTGGTCTTCTCGATCTCCTCGATGCGCAGCGCGTCCTGCGCGGAGAAGCTGCCGCCCTTGGCCGCGCACTCCTCGACCGCGGCGAGCGGGACCAGGCCCGCCTTCGCCATCGCGCGCGCGCCGGCCAGCTCGACGTCGAGCCAGCGCGCGTAGCGGGCCTCGGAGGTCCAGAGCCGGGCCATCTCGGGCCGTGAATAGCGGGGGATCATGCGGGCCTCCTGGGAAAGAGGCGCGCACAGTAGCAGCGGAGCGGCCCTCGATGGAGCGCGCAGTTCGCCGCTGGCCGCCTCTAGAACAGCGCGATCTGCGCCGCCCGCCAGCGCACCATCGGGAGGTTCCCCGGCTGCACCGAGAGCGTGCCCAGCGGCCGCTGCACCGAGCCGATGTGCAGCCGGGCGCCGCTCTGCGTCCGCGCCAGCACCGCGTCGGCCGCCGCCCGCGCGAGCGACTGCGTGTTGTTGTGCTCGGAGAGGTGCGCGAGCACCACGTGCGAGAGGCCCGGGTGGCAGAGCTGCATCAGCAGCTGCGCCGCCTGCGCGTTGGAGAGGTGGCCATAGTCGCCGCGCACGCGCTGCTTGAGCGGATACGGATAGGGCCCCTCGAGCAGCATCTGCACGTCGTGGTTGAACTCGAGCACCAGCAGGTCGAGCAGGCCGAACTGGGCCGCCAGCGTCTCCGGCACGTGGCCCAGATCGGTGATCACCGCCGCGCGCACGCAGCCCGCCTCGCCGCGCTCCTCGAACATCCAGGCCACCGGCTCGCTCGCGTCGTGCGGCAGCGGCACCGCGCGCGCCCAGAGATCGCTCAGGCCGACGCGCAGCCACTGCAGGCTCTCGACCTCGACGCGCAGCTCTTCGGGTGGCCGATCGCGCAGCCCTTCGTGCGTGCCGCGCGTGGCCCAGACCGGGAAGCCGAGCTTGCGCGCGAGCACGCCCGCGCAGCCGCCGTGGTCCGCGTGCTCGTGGGTGATGAGCAGCGCGTCCGCGCATTCGATGGAAGCGCCCGCCGCCAGTGCCCGCGTGCGCGTCTCGCGCAGCGGCAGGCCGGCGTCGAGCAGCACGCTGGCGCCGCCGCCCTCGATGAGCGCGCAGTTGCCGCCGCTCCCGCTGGAGAGAATCGTTACCCGCATCGTCCGTTCCTACCAGCGCCGTCCGACATCGCGACTTCAGGGGTGGCCCCATGGGCCGCTCGCGTCGCCAAGAGCGCAGATGGCCTGCGCATCGACTTCGTCACTCCTCGTCGCCGTACCACGAGGTACGGCTCCTCGTCGGTTCCTTGCGCTGCTTGGCCTTCCGCCCTCTGGCTCGGTCCGGGCCAATAGGGACACCCCCTGGCGCGCGTATTTTCTTCCCTCTCTTGTCGATCACTGCTAGGAACGCCGCCGATTTTCAGCAGAACAAAAGGACCACAGATGCCCCGCCTGAAGAAGACCATCAAGAGCCGCAGCAAAGAGAAGCGCAAGGCGCTCAAGCGCAAGCGCATCCGCCGCAAGAAGAGCCTCCGCAAGGGCACGCGCGGAAAGTAGAGCTGCGCTTCAAGCGGCCTTCGCCGGCCGCCAGCGCCTGGACTCACGCGCCGAGCGCTCGCACCGCGGGCGGCTCGGCGTTTGTGTTTCGTGCATCTGCGAGCCCGCCGCCCCGCGGCCCGCTCAAGCGCTCCGCACCAGCATCTTCATCCCGTGGCGCGGCCGCAGCGTGATGCTCGGCTCGGGCGTGCAGTCGTGACCGGCGAGCACGTCGAGCTGGAACCGCTGCCAGAGCGTCGCCAGCACCAGCACCAGCTCGGCGGTGGCGAAGCTGTTGCCGATGCAGATGCGCGGCCCGCCGCCGAAGGGAAAGTAGGCGAAGCGGGGCAGCTTCTCGGCGCGCCCGTCGAGGAAGCGCGCGGGGTCGAACCCCTCCGGGTTGGGAAAGTAGGCCGGGTTGCGGTGGCTCACGTAGGGCGAGATGAACATCAGCGTCCCCTTGGGGATGCGGCAGCCGTCCATCACATCTTCGCGGTCGACCGAGCGGCCGATCATCCACGCCGGCGGGTAGAGCCGCATCGACTCGTCGATGGCCGCGCGCGTGCGGACAAGCTTCGGCAGGTCGGCGAACGTCGGCACGCGCCCGCCCAGCACGGTCGCCAGCTCCTCGCGCACCAGGCGCCCCTCGGCCGGGTGGCGAGAGAGCAGCATCAAGGTCCACGTCAGCGCGTTCGCGGTCGTCTCGTGGCCGGCGATGTAGACGGTCATCACTTCGTCGCGCAGCTGCTGGTCGTCCATCCGCTCGCCCGTCTCCTCGTCGCGGATGTCCATGAAGAGCGAGAGCAGGTCGCCCGCTTCGCGCGGGGATTTGCGGCGCTCGGCGATGACGCCGAGGATCACGTCGTCGAGCGTGCTCAGGTTTCTCCGGAACCGCCGGTTCTCCGCGGTGGGCAGCTGCATCGGCGGATCGAAGACGCGCGTCATCCGCTCGTTCGCCGAGTGGAGCAGGTCGCCGATGGCCTGGCCCACCTCGTCGGCGCGCGCGCTGGTGTCCTCGGAGAGCAGGGTGATCGAGACGATGCGCAGCGTGAGCCGCATCATCTCGGTGAGCACATCGATCGGTTTGCCGGTGTCGGCGGCGGTGTCGGCCCACTCGTCGGCGAGCTCGTCGGCGCAGCGGGCCATCGTCTCGCCGAACGCGGCGATGCGCTTGTGGTGGAACGCCGGCTGCGCAATCCTTCGCTGCCGCCGCCAGAACGAGCCCTCGCTGGTGAGCAGGCCGTCGCCGAGCACCAGGCGGATCTTCTCGAAGCCGCGGGTCTGCTTGCCGTACTGCTCGTGGCGCTCCTGCACCACCAGGCGCACCGCCTCGGGGCTGCGCGCGAGGTGCGCGATGCGCGGGCCGAAGCGGAAGCGGACCAAGTCGCCGTACTCGTTGGCCGCGTCGAGGAAGAGCTTGAGCGCGTCCTTGCGCGCGGCCGGCAGGCTGCCGAGGAGCGGGTGACCGACCGGGCCGGGCGCCTTCTTGAGCGTGGGCATGCGCAGCGGTGTAACGCTTTCGCGCCAGCGCTGTCTTGTCTGCTGCAACGAACGCGGCGAGAGAAGGTCAAACACTTGACGACAGTTCCTGAAACGGGAACTGTACTCGCCCACTCTTTTCACCCCTGGAGTCCACATGAACTCGAAGCTGATCAGCGCCGTCCTCGGAACTTTCGCCATGGTCTCGCCGCTCGTCGCCCGCGCGGATGAGGCGGCGGCCCCCAAGGCCGACGACAAGAAGGCCGAGGCGGCGCCGGCGAAGGAGAAGAAGGCCAAGGCCAAGAAGGGCGACGCGGCCAAGAAGGACGCCAAGGGCGGCGAGAAGTCGTGCGGCGCCGACGGCAAGGGCTGCGGCGGCAAGTAGTTCGCAGCTTCTGTCATCTCGGAGGGGGCCGCGGCGTTTGGCTGCGGCCCTCTCTGCGTTTCTGGGAGCCTCTCGTGGCCGGTTCAGGCGCAGCTTCGACGCAGCGGATCGCCGGCATCGGGCTGGGCCTGCGCAAGCCGTTCGCGCGCGCGCTGCTGGAGACCGAACGGCGCGTCGACTGGCTCGAGGTCACGCCGGAGAACTGGGTCTTCTTCGGCGGCGGCGCGCGGCGCACGCTCGACGCCTGCCGCGAGCGCTGGCCGATGGTCGCGCACAGCGTGAGCCTCGACGTCGGCGGGCCTTCGCCGCTCGACCCCGTCTTTCTCGACGCGGTGGCCGGCCTCAACCGCCAGCTCGGCGCGCCCTGGTGGAGCGACCATCTCTGCTACTCGAGCGTCAACGGCGCGCCGCTGCACGACCTGCTGCCTCTGCCGTTCCACGAGGAGGCGGCGATGCACGCGGCCGCGCGGGCGCGCGAGATCCAGTCGCGCGTGCCGGGCGAGCTGGTGCTGGAGAACGCGACCTTCTACGCGCACATGCCGGGCGCGACGATGGACGAGGCGACGTTCCTGCGCACGGTGCTCGAGGCCGGGAACTGCGGGCTCCTGCTCGACATCAACAACGTCTATGTGAACGCGCAAAACCACGCCCCGCGCGGCTCGGATCCGCTGGCGGTGGCGCGCGCGTTCCTCGAATCGATGCCGCTCGAGCGGGTGCGCCAGCTGCATGTCGCCGGCCACTCGCGCGAGGGCGACACGCTGGTCGACACGCACATCGGGCCGGTGATCGAGCCGGTCTGGGCGCTCTACCGGCACACGCTGGCGCGCGCGGGGCGGCTCATCCCGACGCTGATCGAATGGGACAACGAGATCCCCGAACTCGACGTGGTGCTCGACGAGGTCGACCGCGCGCGCGAGCACGCCGCGGCCGCTCTGGGCGCGGCCGGCAGCGATCTGGCAACCGATCAGGCGCACCAGGACGGCGGGCCGGCGCGATGAGGCTCGCCGAGTTCTTTGCCTCGATCGCGCCGTTTCTCGAGGGGCGCGCGAGCCACCCAGAGGCCGCGCGCGCTCTCTACGGAGACGGCGGCGCGCCGGGCGGGGCGCACGCGCGCGACGCCGAGCGGCTCGCCCTCTACGGCCGCTTCTGCCGGCGCCACCGCTTCGACGCGCTCGACGGCACGTTCGCGAACACGCGCGCGGCCCTCGTGGAAGCGGGCGCAGGCCCGGCCGGCGAGGCGGCCTGGGAGTCGCTCGTCGCCGGCTACTTCCGCGCGCACCCGATGCACCACGCCGAGCTCAACGAGAACGGCAGCGCGCTGCCGGCGTACCTCGCGGCGCAGGCGAAAGCGCGCGGGCTCGCTCCGTGGATCGCCGAGCTGGCCGATCTGGACTGGTGGACCTTCCGCACGCGCGTCGCGCCCGACGAAGCGAGCGCGGCCGCGCCAGGCGCGGGTTTGCTGCGCCTCGCGCCCACTGCGGAGCTGCGGCCCTACACGCACGATCTCCCCGGCTGGCTCGACGCCCGCGAGGCCGGAGCGGCCCCCTCGTCGCCGGAGCCGCGCGCCTGCGTGGTGCTCTTCTGGCGCGATCTCGATCTGGACACGCGCTTCGCCGAGGCCGACCCGCTCGAGCTGGCGGTGCTCCACGCCGTCTACGCGGGGCTGCCGCTCGCCAGCGCGGCCGCGCGCGCGGGGGCGAGCGCGGGTGAGCTCGACGAGACGGTCGAGGATCTCGTCGCGGCGGGGATCCTGCTCGGTCCGCGCGCGCCGTGAGACGCGCTGGCTCGCTCGCCTCGCGAATCTCCTTCGCCGCGCGCGCCGCGCTGCTCGCGCTCTGCGCGCTCTCGACCGCGTCCCGCGCCGACGAGCCGCGCTGGAGCTTCACCGTGCGCGCGCCGGAGCTTGCGCGCGGGCTGCTCTCCGTCGAGATGACGCTGCAAGGGTTCCCGCTCCACCGCCCGATGCGGCTCTGCGCCGACATGGCCGGCGCGGCCGCCAGCGTGCGCGGCCTGCGCGCGATCCCCGCGGGCGGCGAACCGATCGCCGTCCCCCGCGCGCGCGACGACGCCGAGTGCTTCGACGCGCCGGCGCCCGCGAGCGGCCCGCTCACCGTGCGCTACGAGGTCGACCTCGCCGACCTCGCTCACCGCCGCGGCGACCCCGACTGGGCCGCGCGCGCGGGCGACAACTACGTGTTCAACGAAGAGTCGGTGCTGCTGCGGCCCGACCCGCTGCCCGGCGACGCACCCATCGAGATCGCGTTCGAGCTGCCCGAGGGGCTCTCCGTCGCCGCGCCCTGGACGCCGCTCGACCGCTCTGGGCGCCGCTTTGCGAGCAGCGCGCGGCAGTACGACGCCGGCAGCTACGTCGCGCTCGGGCACCTGGAGACGCTCGCGCCGGTCGAGCTGGACGGCGGGACGTTCGAGCTGGTGCTGCTCGCGAGCCCGCATCGGGCCTCGAGCGCGGCGCTGCGGGAGTGGGTCGCGCGCGCGGCCCGCGCGGTCGGCGCGTTCTATCGAGGCGTGCCGGGCGGTCGCGCGCTGGTGCTGCTCGCGCCGGTCGCGGGCGTCGACGAGCCGGGCGTGTTCGGCTCGACGCTGCACCGGGCCGCGCCCAGCCTGGTCCTCTTCTTCGGCGCCGACGCCGCCGACGCGAAGTTCGACCACGACTGGATGGCGGTCCACGAGCTATTCCACGTCGGCAACCCGCGCCTGTCCGGCAAGGTCCGCTGGTTCGCCGAGGGCAGCGCGACCTACTACCAGGACGTGCTGCGCGGCCGCGCCTCGATGGAGAAGCCAGAGATGATCTGGAGCGATCTCTACGACGGCTTCCGCCGCTTCTGCGACGCGGAGGTCGCGCCGGGCAAGGACGGGCGCGCACCGCGCTCGCTCGGCGAAGAGAGCGAAGAGCTGCGCAAGCTGCACCACTACACGCGCGTCTACTGGGGCGGCGCCTGCCTCTTCTTCCGCGCCGACGTGGCCATCCGCGAGCGCAGCGGCGGCCAGCAGAGCCTCGACGATGTGCTGCGCGCGCTGCTCGCCCGCTCGATGGAGGCGCCGCTCGACGAGGACGAGCTGGTCGCCGCGCTCGACGAAGCGGCCGGCTCTCCGCTGGCGCGCGAGCAGCTCGACACCAAGCGGCCGATCGCGATGGACGCGCTCTACCGCAAGCTGGGCCTGGAGCCGGTCGCGAGCGATCGCGTGCGCTTGAACGAGCGCGCTCCCGAGTCGGCGCTGCGGCGGGCGATCCTCGAGGAGAGAGCGGGCGCTACGACTTCGCGTCCGCGCAGCAGCGAAACCCCACGTTGACGTCGTGGGTCGCGGTGGCGAGTCGGCGGCGGCTCGAGCAGCGATCGTCGAAAGCGGGCCGGGTCGAGTTGCCGCCCTTCACCGCGCGCTCGGCGCTGCCGCCCTCGAACGGCGACGAGGTCCACTCGGCCGCGTTGCCCGAGAGATCGTAGACGCCGTAGCCGCTGCGGCAACCCGAGAACGAGCCGGCCAGCGCGATCTTGCGCGGGTTGGTCTGCGCGTCCTGCGTGTTGCACGCATCGGCGTTGAACGCCGCGCCGTACGGGAAGCGCAAGTTGCCGGGCCCCTTGCACGCCTTCTCCCACTCGTCCTCGCTGCAGAGCCGCTTGCCGGCCTTCTTGCAGAGCGCCTCGGACTCGCTATAGCCGGCCGCGATCTTGGGGACGCGCCCCGCCTCGTTGGGCCACTCGTAGAGGTCGATGCAGTAGGCCTTGAGCTGCACGGTCGCGGGCGAGCGGTCGCCGAAGTTGCGCATGTCGTCCGACGAGTCGGTCCCGACATGCGCAACGCCGGCGGCGATCAGCTTCATTCCCTCGGCGCAAGCTGGCTCTGCGGCAGCCGGTGCGGCAGCGGTCGCGGCCGGCTTGCGCTCTTTTGTGGCGACGACGCCCTCGTCGTCGACGCCGCTGATCCCTCCAGGCGTGGGCGCGGCCGCTGGAGGAGGAGGCGGCGCTGCGCCGGGGGTCGCCACCGCGCGGGCTGGCGCGGGCTCGCTCGCCGCCGCGACCGCAGCGGGCGCGGGAGTTGCGGCGGGCGCTGCCGCGGCTGGAGACGAAGACTCGGGCGCGCTCGCCTGCGCGGTGGCCGCGGGGGGCTCGCCCGGCGCTGCGGGCGCATCGCCGTGCGGCTCTCCATGCTGCTCGGGCGAGTCCTCGGTCTGGCCGTGCTTGCGCGCGTTGCGCCGCTGGAGAAGCTTGTCGCGGAAGCTCCGCTTGCTGCTCTTGTTGGGGAAGTCGTCGGGCAGCGGCTCGTCCTTCGCGGGTGGCTCGGCCTTGGCCGGAGCAGCAGCGATGGGCGCGGGAGCTGCGGCTGGCGCGGGCGCGGCGGCCGTGGCCTGCGCGGGCGCAACCGCGGGAGGTGCCGCGTTCGCGCCGGTGCTCCCGACCGGACCGGACGCAGCGGGGGCTCCCGGCGCAGGCGCACCCGGCGCGGGGGCTCCCGGCGGGGCGACCGGCTTGGCGGCGGGCGCCTCGACCGCCGCCTTGTCGTCGGCTGGCTTCTCCGCGCCGTGGCTGGAGAACTGCGTCCAGCCAAAGTAGAGCGCGCCCACCAACAGCAGCGCGCCGACTGCGAGCACCGGCGCCGAGGGGCCGCGCTTCTCGGTCGCGAGCGCGCCAAAGCTGGGTGGCGCGCTCGGCGCGCGCGATGGAGCCGGGCGCTCTCCGCTCGACACCGAGGAGACGAACGCCGGCTCGCGATTCGGGTTGGCGTTGGCTCGCGCGGCGGCGCGGGCAGCGGCCCGGCGCTCCTTGGCCGACATCGGCGCTGCCAGGGCCTCCGGCTCGGCGGCAGGCGGCGCGGGTTCGCCGGCCGCGGGCTCAGCTGTTGCCGCGGCGGCCACCACCGGTGCGGGCTCGGCGGGAGCCTCGCTGGCGGGCGGCGCGCTGCTGGCGGGCGCCTCCTCGGGCGCGCTCGCATCGGAGGCCGCCGGAGCCTCGGAGCCGCGCCGGCCGCGGACCTCCTTGCCCTTGCGTCCGCGTCCGCGGCGCTTGCTGCCGCGCGCGCTCGGATCCTCGCTCGGCGGCGGATCGCTGGCCAGCGGCGCCTCGGGCACGTCCTCGTCGTTGAGCGTGATCGGCGCCGCGTCGGCCTCCAGCGCGGCCGCCCGCGCGACCGTCGGCGCTGCTTTCGCCTCGGGCTTGGGCTGCTCGAGCGGCGCAGGGGACTCGGTCTCGCCCGCGGGCACGAAGCGCACGGCGGTCTCGGCGGTGAGCAGCTCGGGCGTCGCGCCGACCTGCGCGGCGACGCGCGCCACCTCTTCGTTGTTGGCTTCCGTCCGGCCCCCCGCGGCCGCGATCGGCGCGGGCTCGGCGGGCGCCGTGGACACCACTGGCGCGAGCGTCCGCTCGGAGAGCGGCACGCGCTCCTGCGGGCGCGCCACCGGCGCGGCGGGTGGGGCCGGCGGTGGCAGCACCGGCGCGGCCGGCTCTTTCGCCGCGGCCCCTCGCGGCGCGGGCGTCTCGCGGGGCGCGGGAGCGGGCGTCGCGGCAGGCCGCTCCGCCAGCGGCAAGGGCAGCGGCTCCGGGCGCGGGGCCTCGGGCGCGCGGGCCGACGGCGCGCGCGCGCTCGCTGGGGGCACCGGCGTGGGCACCGGCGCCTCGGCCCGCTCCTCGACCGGCGCGGGCAGCTCGCGCGCCGCCGGCTCGCGCGGAGACGGGGCGAGAGGCGGCATCGAGAGCGGCGGCGGCGCGGAGAACGGCTCGAGCGTGAGCGGCGGCATCGAGAGCGGCGGCACCGAGAGGGGCGGCAGCTGCGAGAGGGAGATCTGCAGGCTCGAAGGCAGATCGCGCGCGACGTTGCGGTTCTGCGCCTCGAGCTGGCGGCGGGTGGCCCGCTCGGCGTCCTGCGCGGCCAGCGCGCGGGCGAGCCGCACGCGCGGATCGGTCTGCGCGTGCTCGATGATCACGTCGTCTTCTTCGAGCCCGTCCGCATCGCCGTGGATCGCGTCGGAGAGCGCCATCGCCAGATCGCCCGCGGTGGCGAACCGCTCGTGCGGCCGCGGCGCCACCGCGCGCAGGAAGATCCGCTCGACTGCGGGCGGCGTGTTGGCCGCGCGCACGCGCGACTCGAGCTGCGCGTCGAACACCGCGCCGCCGAGCAGCTCGCCGAGGATGGCGCCCAGGCTGAACACATCGGCGCGCCCGGTGAGCGGCGCGCCGCCGAGCACCTCGGGCGCGAAGTAGCGCTGCACGCCGCCCGCTTTCTGCGCGGCGACGAACGGCAGCCGCGGCACGCAGAGCGCGAGCCCGAAGTCGGTCAGCTTGAGCAGGTCGGGGAGGACGACCACGTTCTCCGGCTTGAGGTCGCCGTGCGCGATGGGCGAGGCCTCGAGCGCCGCCGCGATCTGCGCGATGATCGGCTCGATCTCGGGCAGCGAGAATCCCTGACCCTTCTGCCGGCGCAGATCCATGATCCGCCGCAGCGTCAGGCCTTCGAGCAGCTGCGTCGCGATCCACGGCCGCGCGCCGTCGAGGCCCGAGCCGATGGTGGGCGCGATGTTCGCGTGCTCGAGCGCGTGCGTGCGCTCCATCTCGGAGAGGAAGACCGCCTGCTCCTCCGGCAGCTGCAGGAATCGCGGCGAGAGCACCTTGAGCGAGACCGCCTCGCCGCTCTCGGTGTCGACCGCGCGGAAGACCCAGCCGACCGGGCCGGCGCCGAGGTGGTCCTTGATCTGGAAGCGGGCGGCGACGGCGTCGTCGATCTTGTAGGGCGCTCCGTCGGTGGCGGCGCGCCCGCGCCGGCTCCCGGTTCCAAAGCCGGCGATCGAGCCCGGCTTGAGCCCGAGCGCGAAAGGCTGGCCGCAGCTCGGGCACTTCTCCGAGCCGTCCTTGACGTGGCCTCCGCAGCGGTAGCACAGCACGGCTTTCCCCTTGCTCTCTCTGGCCGCAGCGAACGGCGGCCGCACAGACATTGGCGCGAGCCGTCATTTTAGCGCGGCAGGCCGCGCCGGGTACGGGTTTCCGGCCCGCTTCAGGTCCGCCGCGTGACGGATGTCAGAGCTCCGCGGCGGCAGGAGGGAGCGGCCGGCCCCGCGCGGCGCTACTTGCCGGTGTGGCCGAAGCCGCCGCCGCCGCGATCGCTCGAGGGGAGCTCGGCCGCTTCGACCAGCTGCGCTTGCACGACGGGCGCGATGACCAGCTGGGCGATGCGGTCGCCGCGCTGGATGGCGAACGGCTCGCGCCCGGTGTTGCCGAGGATCACGCCGACCTCGCCGCGGTAGTCGCTGTCGACGGTGCCCGGGCTGTTGACGCAGGTGATGCCCCACTTGAGCGCGAGCCCGCTGCGGGGACGCACCTGGCCCTCGAAGCCGCGCGGGATGGCGATGGACAGCCCGGTCGGCACCAGCGCGCGCCCGCCCGGCTCGAGCGTGAGCGCGACATCAGAGCGCAGGTCGAGCCCGGCCGATCCGGAGGTAGCGTAAGCAGGAAGAGGCAGGGGCTCGCCGCGGTTTCCCACGCGCTGGAGCAGCAGCTGGATCGGGTCGCTCATGGCGGCGGAGCATGCGACGGTGCGCCCGCCGTCGGCAAGAAGGTTCGAACCGGTCAAGGAGCACGCGATGCAGGAGCAGAGCGGGGCCGACGCGATCGTGGTGGGCGGCGGCGTGCTCGGCTGCGCGGTCGCGTGGCGGCTGCGGCAGGCGGGGCTTTCGGTCGCGCTGGTCGAGCGGGGCGAGCCGGGCGCGGAGGCGAGCTCCGCGGCCGCGGGAATCCTCGGCGCGCAGATGGAGTCGCACGGGCCGGGGCCGCTGCTCGAACTGCAGCTCGCCTCGCGCGCGATGTATCCGCGCTTTGCCGAAGAGCTGCGCGAGGCCGCGGGCGTGGACGTGCGCTGCCGGATGGAAGGCGTGCTGGCGCAGGCCTTCAGCGAGGTGGAGCTGGAGTCGCTGCGGAAGAAGCTCTCCTGGCAGCAGGCGCGCGGGCTGCGCGCAGAATGGTTTGAACCCCAATCGTTGGCATCGCAATCATCGGTGCTGCAATCGTCTGCGCGGCTGCGCGCGGCGGGCGGCAGCGAGGGCGCGCTGGCGGCGCTGCTCTTCGCCGACGACGGGCAGGTCGACAACCGGCAGCTCGCGCGGGCGCTGCGCATCGCGGCCGGGCGCGCGGGCGTCTGGTTCGTCCGCGCCGAGGCGCGCGCGCTGGTCGAGGAGAGCGGACGAATTCGCGGCGTGCAGGTGATCGAGGACGGCGAGGCGCGCCTCCTCGCGGCCCCCCGCGCGATCGTCGCGGCCGGCAGCTGGAGCGCGCTGCTCGCCGGCGCGCGAATTCCCGAGGGCGCGGTGCGGCCGGTGCGCGGGCAGATGCTCGCGTTCGCGGCGCCCGGTCCGCTCTCGTCTCGCGTGCTCACCGGCGGCGGCGGCTACGCGGTCCCGCGTGGCGGCCGCGTGCTGGTCGGCGCCACCGTCGAGGAGGCCGGGTTCGAGAAAGCGGTCACGCCCGAAGGCGAGGCGAAGCTGCGCGGGGTCGCCGCGCGGCTGATTCCCTCGCTCGAGGGCGCGCCCATCCTCGAGCGCTGGAGCGGTCTGCGCCCGGCCTCGCGCGATGGCCTGCCGCTGCTGGGCGCCCCGCGCAGCGCGCCGGAGGGGACCTTCGTGTGCACTGGACACTATCGCAGCGGCATCCTGCTCACGCCCGTCTCGGCGGCGCTGCTCCTCGACGCGGTGCTCGGCCGCGCGCCCGCGCACGAGCTCTCGCCGTTCCTGCCCGATCGGCCGTCGCTCGATGCCGCGCCAGGCGCGGGCGAGCGGTAGCAGGACGCGCGGCTACTGCTCTTCGGTCTTCTTCAGCAGGTCGTCGTTGCGCCGCTGATCGTCCTGCTCGAGCTGGTGCGCCTTGAGCCGCACGTTGTCGAGCTGCTGGCGCGGCCGGGTGTGCTCCGCGTCGGCGGCGGTGCGCGTGGTGCCGGCCAGCTCGTACTTCACCGCGAAGGCGATCACCACCAGGCCGAGCACCAGCACGAGAATGCGCATCATCGGAGAGCCTCCAGACCGCGGGTGGAGAAGCTTCGCACGAAACGCCGCGAGGGCCGCTGGATCGCTCCAGAGGCCCTCGCGGGAACTGCGGTGGCTTGATTTGCGAAAATTACCGAATCGATAATTTTCGCAAATGCGCTAGGCGCTCGCCGGCGGCGGCGTGACTTCCTTGGGCGTCTCGCTGTCCGCCATCGCTTCCTTGCGCGAGAGGCGGATCTTGCCCGAGCGGTCGACCGAGACCACCTTGACCATCACCTCGTCGCCCTCCTTGAGGACGTCTTCGACCTTCTTCACGCGGCCGTTGGCGAGGTCAGAGATGTGCACGAGGCCGTCGGTGCCGGGGAAGATCTCGACGAACGCGCCGAACTCCATGATGCGGCGGACGGTGCCGAGATAGATCTTGCCGACCTCCGCCTCCTGGGTCAGCGCGCGGATCATCTTGATCGCCTGATCGACGCTCTCGCTGGAGGTCGAGGCGATGCTCACCTGCCCGTCGTCCTCGATGTTCACCGAGCACGAGGTGCGGGCGATGATGTCCTTGATCACCTTGCCGCCGGGCCCGATGACGTCCTTGATGCGAGAGACCGGGATGCGGATGGTGGTGATCTTCGGCGCGTACTTGCTGATGTCCGTGCGCGCGGCTCCCAGCGACTTGGTCATCTCCGCCAGGATGTGCAGCCGGCCTTCCTTCGCCTGCGAGAGCGCGTCGGTGAGGATCTGCTTGTCGACGCCGGTGATCTTGATGTCCATCTGGATCGACGTGATGCCCTTCGCCGTTCCGCAGACCTTGAAGTCCATGTCGCCGAGGTGATCTTCGTCGCCGAGGATGTCGGAGAGGATCGCGATCTTGCCGTCCTCCTTGATGAGGCCCATCGCGATGCCCGCGACCGGCGCAGTGATCGGGACGCCCGCGTCCATCAGCGAGAGCGCGCCGGCGCAGACCGTCGCCATCGACGACGAGCCGTTGCTCTCGAGGATGTCGCTGACGATGCGCACCGTGTAGGGGAACTTCGCGTCCTCCGGCATCACCGCGCGCAGCGCGCGCTCGGCGAGGATGCCGTGGCCGATCTCACGGCGGCCGGCGCCGCGCAGCGGCTTCACTTCGCCGACCGAGTACGGCGGGAAGTTGTAGTGGAGCATGAACTTGCGGAAGTGCTGGCCCTTGAGGGTCTCCATCCGCTGCTCATCTTCCGAGGTGCCGAGCGTGGTGGTGACGAGCCCCTGCGTCTCGCCGCGCTGGAAGAGCGCCGAGCCGTGGGCGCGCGGCAGCAGGCCGACCTCGGTCGAGATCGCGCGGATCTGCCGGGTGGTGCGGCCGCCGATGCGCTGGCCGTCGTGCGTGATCATCCGGCGCATGTGCTCGTACTTGAGGTCCTCGAGCGCCGTCTTGACGTCCTTCTCCTTGCCCTTGAACGCCGCGCCTTCCGCGCAGAGCTCGGCGACGACGGCCTTCTTGATCTCCGAGAGCTTGCCGTAGCGCTCGTGCTTGTCGTGGATGAGGTAGGCGGCCTTGACCTTCTCGAGCGCCAGCTCGCGGACCTTCTCCGGCGCGCCCGCGGCGAGCGCCGGCTTCTCGAACTTGCGCTTGGCCTTGCCGACCAGTCTGGCCAGCTGCTCCTGCGCGGTGAGGAGCGCGTCGATCGCCTTCTGCCCGAAGAGCAGCGCGTCGATCATCTCCGTCTCGCCGATCTCCTTCGAGCCGCCCTCGACCATGAAGATCGAGTCGCGCGACGCCGCCATGAGCAGGTCGAGGTCGCTGATGGCGCGCTGCTCTTCCGACGGGTTCGCGATCAGCTCGCCGTTGATGCGGCCGACGCGCACGCCGGCGAACTGGAAGCCGAACGGGATGTCAGAGACGGCCATCGCGAAGGACGCGCCGGTGAGCGCGAGCACGTCGGTGTCCTGGTGGTTGTCGGCCGAGAAGACGGTCGCGATGATCTGCGTGTCGTTCTGGTAGCCCTCGGGGAAGAGCGGGCGGCACGAGCGATCGATCATGCGCGACACCAGCGTCTCGCGCTCGGTGAGGCGGCCCTCGCGGCGGAAGAAGCTGCCCGGGATGCGGCCGGCGGCCGAGAGGCGCTCCTGGTAGTCGACCGTGAGCGGGAAGAAGTCGAGCCCCTCGCGCTTCTCCTTGGCGGAGACCGCGGTCACCAGCACGAGCGAGTCGCCCGCGCGGATGACGACCGAGCCGTCCGCCTGCTTGGCGAGCTTGCCCGTCTCGATGGAAATGGTCTGCCCGCCGACCTGCGCTGTAACCGTATGGACCTGCGTCATGTGCAAATTCCTTCCGCGACCCCCATGGGCCGCTCGCTTGCGTTTGTGTAAAGGGAGGGCGCCCTGCGCGCCGACCCGGATGGCTGCACGAGGAGAGCTGCCTCCTCGTTTGCGACCGCTTCCGGGGCTGTTGGATCCTGATCGCAACCGGGAAACCGCTGCTTCCCGTCTCCGATGAGGGACCGACGAACCTCGCGAAGCGAGCGGGGCGCCTTGAACGACCGGGCGCCCCGCGTGCTGCTTCTTACTTGCGGATGCCGAGACCTTCGATGAGCTTCTTGTAGCGCGAACCATCCTTGGTCTTGAGGTAGTCGAGCAGGCGGCGGCGCTGGCCGACCAGCTTGAGCAGACCGCGGCGCGAGTGGTGATCCTTCTTGTGCGTCTTGAAGTGCTCGGTCAGGTAGACGATGCGCTCGGTGAGCAGCGCGACCTGGACTTCGGGCGAGCCGGTGTCCGAGGCGTGCGTCTTGAACTTGGTGACCAGATCCTGCTTCTTCGACTCGTAGTGCAGAGGGCCGTTGCTCATGTTTCTTCTTTCGGTGCTCCCCAAGGGCTCCGCCGGCCAAGGCGAGAGCTCGAGCGAGCGTGTTGGATCCGAGGGAATGTCCCCGGAAGGGCGCGCAACCTAGAGAAGGTGGCTGCGCGAGTCAAGGGGGCAGCCGGCGCCCGGCGCGCGCGGAGCGGGCCTCCGCGGTTTGTCCCTCGACGCGGCCCGCGGTCGCTGTATATGAGCGCACCCGAATGAACCGGGACGGAGCCGCGATGAATGCGATGAAGCACAGCCTCTGCCGCGCGGGCGCGCTCGCCGCGCTCGCCCTCTCTGCCACCGGCTGCCCGTCGTACGATCCGCTCTGGTCGCAGCAGTCGACGGTCATCCCGGTGGTCGGCTCGCTGCAGGAGACCCTCTCGGTGAGCTCGCTCTCGGTGCCGGCGGGCGGCTCGGCGCAGCTGACGGTCACGGTGACGCCGGCGGGCGGCTTCACGGGGCTGATCCAGTTCGCGCCGATCAACTCGCAGGCGGGCGTGACGCTCTCGCCGACCAGCATCGACATCGAAGGCACCGCGCCGGTGCAGGTGCCGATGACCCTCTCGGCCTCGGCGGACGCGGTCGCGAGCACCCAAACCGTCACGCTGGCGGCGGCCGCGAACAACCAGGCCGCGCAGGCCGTGCTCAGCCTGACCGTCACCAACTAGAGCGAAGTTGAGCGTCAGGCCGCCCTGCTGCGTGGCCAGGCGACCGGCCGCCTGCGCGGGTCAGTGATCTTTGCGGATGTAGTGCGGCTTCTCGGTGTGCACTTCCCGGATCTGGTCCAGCCGCAGCTCGCGCCCGTCATTCATGCGCAAGAACTCCTGGTGGTCCTTCGTGTAGACCTCGGCGATGTGGCCGCGCAGCTCGGCGCGCGACGCGGTGTGATCGAGGAAGACGATCCGCACGTGGATCTTGTCGACCGCGAAGTGCTCCAGGTCATCGACGAGATCGGTATCGACCGGCTTGTAGGGTTGGGTTGTCATGCGCGCAAGCCTATGCAGGCGGCGGCGCGGACACCACGCAAATAGCGAGTCTCCGGCAGGGGTGAAGTTCTCCTTGGGTGCGACGCTCGATCTTTGGGTTCGGGCACCGCGAGAGGTGCCGCTGTCACAACGCCGCGCAGGCGGGTCTATTCGCGGTCCCGCACCGCTGGCGCTGTTCGCGCCGGAGAAGGAAGCCCTCATGCCCCGTTCGATGCTCATCGCCGCCCTCCTCGCCGTCTCCGCGCTCTCGCTCGTGCCGCGCACTGCCCACGCGTGTGGCGGCGGCGGAGGCTACGGCGGCGGCCTCGCGGTGGTGGTGCTCGGCGGCGCGGCGCTCGGGGTGGGCGATGGCGCGATGCTCATCTCCGACGCGGTGATCGCGGCGAACCACGAAGTGCCGAGCATGGGCCACGGCGTCGGCGAGCTGATCCTCGCGCTGCCCAACGTGGCCGTCGGCGGGCTGCTCTTCGCCGCGAACCCCGGCTCGCTCTCGAACAACCCTGGCTACTACGCGATCTCCACCGCGTTCCTCGCGACCGGCCTCTTCCTGGGGGCGCACGCGGTCTGGACGTTCACCCAACAGCCGCCAGAGACGGTGGTGATTCGGCCCACGCGCCCGTTCCATCCCAGACCGGCTCCTTCGAGTGCGCCGGGCGCCGCGCCAGCCGCCCCTCCAGCGGACCCGCCCGCGGCCGCGCCCACCGCGCCCCCTCCCGCGCAGCTCGAGGTGGCGCCCGCGCCGCCGGTGCCCGCCGCGCAGCTCTCGATCGCGCCGACCGTGCTCGCGTTCCACGACCGCGCCGGCGACAAGATGGCTCCCGGCGTCGGCGCGCTGCTGCGCTTTTGATCGCAGGCGCTGCGCGGTTTGAAGCAGAGTCGACGCATGCCTCCTTCTTCGCTCTCGCTGCACACGTTTGCCACGGCGCTGACCCGGCCCACGCGGCGGCAGCTCTTGCGCTGGTCGGCCCTGAGCGGGCTCGCGCTGGCGGTGCTGGGCGGCAAAGCGCGCGCCTCGCCCGCCCGCGGCGCGGATGAACCGGAAGACGGGCCGCTCGCGCTCGAGCCGGCCCACCACCAAATCCTCGAGGCGGCGACATGGCGAATCCTCCCTTCGGACCAGGCGCCGGGCGCGCGAGAAGCGAACGTGATCCGCTTTCTCGACCGTCAATTGGCAGGTGAGCTGCGCGCGATCCGGCCGGCCTTCAGCACCTGCGCGGCGCTGCTCGATCAATGGGCGCAGCGCCAATATGCAGGGAAGGGATATATCGACCTCGATATCGATGCCCAGGATCGCGTGCTGCGCGATCTATCGCTGGGCGCCATTCCCGCGCCGGGATTTCCCCAGCGAGAGGCCTTCCGCGCGCTGCATACCTTGACGCTCGAGGGATATCTCAGCGACCCCGCGCACGGCGGCAACGTGGACATGATCGGCTGGCGCACGCTGGGCATTCCCGCGCCGCACCGGCGCAGCGCCGCCGAGGCGCGCGCGGAAGATCCGGCCGCGCCCGCGCGCAAACACAAGCTGCGGATCGTCGAATGAGCGATGTCTATGACGCCGTGATTGTGGGCTCGGGCGCAGGAGGGGGGGCCGCGGCCTGGAAGCTGACGCAAGCAGGAATGCGCGTCTGCGTGCTCGAGCGCGGCCCCGAATATCAATCGAGCGACTATATCCATGACGAGCTGAGCATCTGCCGGCGCAACTTCTGGACGCCCGATCCGGCGCGCGATCCGCACGTGATCGCGCGCCCGGGAAAGCCGGTCGAGCAGACGGCGGAAGGATGGATTGCCACCTGCGTCGGCGGCGGCACCGTGCATATGGGCGGCTATTACTTCCGTATGCAGGCCGACGATTTCCAGCAGCGCACACGGATTGGCCAGCTGGAGAACGCGAGCCTCGCCGATTGGCCGTTCGGCCTGGCCGAGCTCGAGCCCCATTATGACGAAGCGGAGCGGGTGCTCGGCCTCTCGGGCGAAGGCCCGCTCCCAGAAGGGCGCCGCCTCCCCTTTCCCAACGGGCCGCTGCTCGCGCACCCCAGCGCCGCGCTCATCGACAAAGCCTGCCGCAAACTCGGCATGACCGCATTCACCACGCCGCGCGCGCTCCTATCCAGCGACTATCAGGACAGGAGCGCGTGCCGATATTGTGGCTATTGCGGCAGCTATGGCTGCGAAGTCGGCGCGAAGAGCTCCGCGCAGGCGACCTTCCTCGCGCAGGCGCAGCGCACCGGAAAGCTCACGCTGCGCGCCGATACCACCGCGATATCCATCTCCTTGAATCCGCGCGGCGAAGCGCAGGGGGTCATCGTCCGCGAGACCCATCCCAAGAAGCCCGGCGTGCGCGTGAAAGAGATCGAGGTGCGCGGGCGCGCCATCCTGCTCGCCTGCTCGGCCATCGAGACTGCGCGCCTCTTGCTCGGCTGCCAGAGCGCGGCCCATCCGCAGGGGCTCGCCAACGGCAGCGGTCTGGTGGGCAAGAATCTACAATTCGCGGCCTTCGCCGGCGGCCGCGGCCAGTTTCCCTATCGGTCCGAATCATTTCCCGAGAGCGCCGATCGGCTGCCGTTCATCGATCGCTCCTGCCAGGACTTCTATCGCCGTCCCGAGCTGCCCACCCGCCGGGCGGGGACGCTGCTGTTCCAGCGCGCTCATTTCAATCCCATCTATCTCGCCGAGCGGATCGCCGCGCAGGCGGGCTCGCCGCCGCTGTTCGGCGCGGCGCTGCAGCAGCGGTTGCGCGAGGCATTCCTCGAGACTCGCACGCTCGAATGGGAGGGCTTCAGCGAGTTCATTCCGCACGCCGGCTGCGAGGTATCGCTCGATCCGGTGATCCAGGATCCGCACGGGCGCGCCTCGGCGCGGCTGCAGATCTCGGTGCATCCAGCGAGCCGGGCGGCGAGCGAGTTTCTCGCCGCGAAGGGGCGCGCCGTCCTCGAGACCGCGGGCGCGCGCGGCCTGGTGCGAAATGAAGAGGATATCTATCCGGTGCTGCAGGCGGGGACCGCGCGCATGGGCACCCATCCGCGCGACTCGGTGCTCGCGCCTGACGGCCAGGCGCACGAGGTGCCGAGGCTCTATATCGCCGACTCGAGCGGATTCCCCTCGACGGGCGGCGCGCCATTTACACTCACCATCCACGCCAATGCGCTGCGCGTGGCCGCTGGCATCGCGGCGCGGGCGAAACGCCGCGAGCTGTGACCGGCGCACGCTGCTCTACATTTTCCGCGCGCTACCATGAGGTCGAGCAGATGCCGCTGGCGCAGCGGGCCCCATCCATGCAATCGCCGTCGCTCGCGCAAGTCGCTTCGCAGCGCGAGATGCTTCCCGACGTGATCGCGACCGAGCTCGAGACGCAGGTGAGGCCCTCTGCACAGTCGCTGTTTTCCGTGCAGATCTCTCCCGCGATCTGATGGCCGCACGCCGCCGCCAGCAGCAGCGCTCCAGCTGCGAGGAGCCGCGATACACGCGCCCTCGCGCGGCCGTTCGAGGAGCCTGCGGGGCAGTTCATCTGCGAGTGGATGGCGTCCATGGTCTCCCTTTCGTTGCAGGGAAGACCCGCCCGCTGGCGAACTGTGACCGGGCGCTCAGCCGCCGGATGGCGGATGCCCGCGCGGCGCCCTGCTAGCTGCCGTTGTTGCCGCTGCGCGACGCGCGGCTCGGGAGCGGTTTTCCCTCGACGCCGAGCACATTGATCATCACCGGCGTCCCCGCTTCCAGCTGGATCCCCGCGCGCAGCTCCGAGGGCGAGAACGTGACCTCCTCTTCGCCGGAGGCGCTCTGGTCCGCGGCGACAGGCGCGCTGCTGCTGGATGGGTCGGCGGGCATGCGAGCTCCAAGGAGAGTCCCCGCGCGGCGGCGGAGAATGCGCGATCAATGCTGAGCGATCCGGGCGGCGCGCGCAAGAGGCGTCGGCCCGCTCGCGGAGTCTATGGTGCGAGCGCGAGCCGCTGCCGCTCGCCGAACCGGGATATCCTCCTCGCGTGAGTCCCGCCCGCACCGTCCACGCCGCCGAGGCGCTCGCCTGGCTCGCCGCGAATCCATCTCGGGCGGGCATGGGCGCGATGACCTCGCTGCCGGACATCTCCGAGACGCCGCACGAGACGCTCGAGACGTGGCGCGCCTGGTTCCTCGGCGCCGCCGAGGCGGTCGTGCGGTGGCTCCCGGAGCGCGGGCTCGCCGTCTTCTATCAAAGCGATATCCGCCAGGGCGGAATCTGGATCGACAAAGGCACGCTGGTGCAGCGCGCCGCCGAGAGCGCGGGCGCGCATCTGGTCTGGCACAAAGTCGTCTGCCGCAAGCCGCCCGGCACGCTCGGGATAGGCCGGCCGACCTGGTCGCATATGCTCTGTTTCTCGAGGAGCCGCGAGTTCAACCTGCGCGAGCCGGGGCCCGATGTCATCGCAGACGCGGGCGAGATGACCTTCAGCCGCGCGACGGGCGCGAACGCCGCGCGAATCGCGTGCGCCTTTCTCAAGGCGAGCGGCGAAGTCGATACCGTCGTCGACCCATTCTGCGGTGAGGGGACCATCCTCGCCGCCGCGAATGAATGTGGAATGGATGCTCTCGGCGTGGAGCTGAATGAAAAGCGGGCAGGGAAGGCGAGGGCGCTCGTCTTGGCCCGGTGACGCGCCGCTATATCCCGCTCAGCGATGCCTTGGGAATGCGCACATAGTATGCCGGGCCGCGCGGATAGGCGGTGACATCGCCGGAGATCACCGCGATATCGATATATGACTCGCTCGCCAGCGTGCCAGTTCGCGGGGCGGCCAGATATGGATACCCACCGGTGATGGGGCCGGGAAACGCGATCTTCGCGCTGACCGCTCCGTTCACGGCGCGCACGTAGAGCGAGTCGTAGGTCTGGCAGAGCGTGAACATGCGCCCTCCCGATTCGAACAAGCGGATCCAGTTGCAGCTCCCATCGGGCATGGGCAGCGCCCCGCTGGTCCAGGCGCCGCTCTGCAAGACATCGTGCCGCATCGTGGTGGTGAAATAGGCCTGCTGTGGATCGAGATATTCAGCGGTGACGGCGTGAATGCTCCCGTCTTCCGCCTGATAGAAGTCGCTGGTCTGCAGGAGCGCGAGCCGCTGCGCCGCGAGGGCATTGCCGCGCAAGTCGATGAGCGAATCCTGCGACCAGGCGCCGCCCGACCGCCCGAAATATTGGACCATCTGGTAGATGTTGCTGGTCTGGTTGCCATAGGCCGGCCCGGCGTCGGCGACATAATCATCTTGAATGGCCAGCTGGGCGACGCCGCCGTCGCGGAGCGGCAATACATACGGATAGTAGAAGTCGTGCCCGAGCTGCGTCCCGGCAATGGAGGCGCTCCATGGCGAATCACCCGGCGCGCGCTGGTAGAGCTGCTCCGTCTGATCGAGCGGCGCCGGCTGGTCGAGTCCGAATCCAGCATAGAGCGCATCGTCGGGCCCGATGGCTCCGCCGACGCGGATGTTCACGGTCTCCGCGCCGCCGTCGTTGTCGATGGCGGTCTCTTCGGTGAAGTCGGTGATGTCGTCGGGGTTGGCAAACGTGTAGTGGCGCAGCGAACCAATCGAATCGTTTACCGTCATATCGAAAGCTTCGAAGACGAGCGCGTGGATGGCGCCGGCAGCGTCGACGAGGAGATTGCCGGGGCGCGATGTATTCAGCGAAGCCCCCGCGATCCAGGGGCCGTCGCCGAGCTTCTGATAGAGCGTGAATTGGAGCGGCGCGCCGGCGTCGACATCATTCTTGATCGAATAGGTCACCACGCGATCGCCGCGCCGGACAATCTTGGTCTGGTTGTATCCCCACCAGGTGGCATCGACCTGGTTGACGCTGTTGGGGAGCGGCTCGACGAGCACGCCGGGGAGAGTGGCGGAGGAGCGGCAGGCGGAGGCGAGCAGCAGCAGCGCAAGGAGGCAAAGAGGAGCGGCGCGGCTGGTGGGGAACATCTGCGGACGATAGCGCATATCGGGGAGCGCAGCGGGATTGATTGCCCCCGCAATGCTGGGCCGCGAGCGCCGCGACGGCTTGCCTCCGATTGGACCTTCTGACGGGCGCATCGCAAGTGTACATTCTGCGCCGTTCGAAGAGCGCCGACAGGGAAGGGCGTGAGAAGCCCTCGAGCGCGGACGCCGTGGAGCGACCTTGACCGACGCTGAATCCCCATCTGTTGCCGCGCGCCACCCGGGCCCGCTCACGCCCGCCTGGCGAATCGCCATCGGCGCGGCCGCCGCGTTCGCGTTCGCCCTCAAGCTGCGGCTCGCGCTTACGACGTACGGAACCAACGACGTCTACAGATACGAAGAGTTCGCCGCCGCGGCGCGGCTGTTCGGCGCAAGCGTCTATCGCGAGACATGGGACTTCAATCATCCCGCTTCGATGATCCACGGGCTCCGCGCGCTCGCGTGGGTCGCGGAGCGGACCCGGCTGCCGTTCGCGTTCTGGATCCGCGTGCCCGCCCTGTTTGCGGACCTCGGCTGCCTGGTCCTGCTCGGGCGCATCCTGGAAGCGCGCCTGCACGAGCGCTCGATCCGCTGGGCGCTGCTCCTCTTCGCGCTCGCGCCGCCGCTGCTGCTGATATCGGGCTTCCACGGCAACACCGATACCGTGATGATCTTCTTCCTGCTGCTCTCGATCCACCTCGAGGAGCGCGGCGCGAACATCGCTCTCGCGGGAGCCGCGTTTGGTCTCTCGATGTGCATCAAGCTGGTGCCGATCGTCGCGGCGCCAGCGATATTCTTCTATCTGCCCTCGATGCGGCGGCGCATCGCCTTCTTCGCCGCGGCCGGCGCGGCCTTGCTGATCTGCTGGTCGCCGTATCTGTTCCAAGAGCCTCGCTCCATCCTCGGCCAGGTCTTCGGATATCGCAGCTACTATGGCCATTGGGGCTTCTCCTTCTTGCTGTCCAAGCTGGCGCTGCGGCTCCCCGCGTTCGCGCCGCTGGACCAGGCCTTCCAACGAGCGGGCGCGCCCCTGCTCCTGGCGAGCGTCGGCGCCGTCTCTTGGGCGATGAATCGGGGAAGCGGCCCGCCGCGCCTCTACCAGCAGCTGGGCATTGTCTTCTTTCTCTTCCTCTCGTGCAGCAGCGGGTTCGGCGTGCAGTATCTCGCCTGGCCCGCCGCTTGGGTTGTCGGCCTCGGCGCGCTGCCGGCCGCGATCTACTTCTGCTGCGCGGGAACCTTCCTGTTTCTCGTCTACAACCAGTGGGCGCAGGGGCTCCCTTGGTATATCGCCGATAGCAACCGTGTTGGCGACTATGACGGGCATCTCGATGGGTTCCAGATCGCTTGTTGGCTCTCCGTCCTCATGCTTCTCGCGGTCGCGGTGTCGCAGTTGCGCGCGCGGCCAGCCTCGGCAGAGCCGCGGAGTGCGCCGAGGCTGGCTCTCGCGGTCGCCGCGGCAGCGATGACGCTCTTGCTTGCGCTCGGCCTGGTCCAGGCGGCGCGCGATACGGCGCCGATCTCCTGGCCGGAGCGGCTGCACCAAGCGGCGGCCGCTCGCGCGGCTCAATATGGCGAGCTCGCGTTTCAGCTCTATCAGGAGCATCGATATCAAGACGCCATCGCCGAGTGGAGCCGGGCGGGCGAGATCGACCCTCGCGCGGACGCTCCGCCGACCGACCTCGCCATCGCCTATGCCGCATTGAACGATTGGGATCGCTCTATCGAGAGTTCGCGGCGCGCGCTCGCGCTCCAACCCTCATCGCAGCTGGCAAAGAACAACCTGCGCTGGGCGCTCGAGGAGAAGGGCAAACGGCTCGTCGAATCGGCGGCCAGCAACTATCAGGCAGGGCGGTTCGACGCATGCATCGCCGATGCGCAGGCGGCGGTGCAGCTCGAGGCGAGTCTGCCGCTCGCGTACAACGACATCGCCGCTTGCCAGGCGAGCCAGCAGCATTGGGACGAGGCGATCGCGGCGGCGACCGAGGCAATCAAGCTGGCGCCGGAGTTTCAATTGGCGAAGAACAACCTCGCGTGGGCGCGGCAGCAGAAGGCAGGGGCGGAAAAGAAGCCGTGAGAATCGGTCGGGGCCAGATGGCCGACATCCATTACTCGGCCGCGCCCTTGCTTCCCGTTCCGCTCTTCTCCGGCTTCTCCGGCAACTTGTCCCCCTTCTTCGCCGGCACCAGCTGCGCATATCCCGCATATCGCTCGTCGATATGCCGCACGTAATCGACCGGCTCTGTCCCGCGGCAGAATCCAAAGCGTGCCTTCGCGGCCACTTTCCGGTCCGCGAGCTTCAGCAGCCACGCCGACACTTCCTTCCACTGCTGCGCGTCCTTCCCCGCGCCGCGCGTGAGCCGCCGCGCATCGTCGACGTGACCAAACCCCGAGTTGTACGCGGCGAGCGCGAACCGATATCGCTCGATCGGATCGTTGATATCCGAGTAATGGGCCGCCAGCTGGCTCATGTATTTGAGCCCGCCGCGAATCGACTGCTCTGGATCGGTCGGGTCGACGATGCCCAGGCCCTTGGCGGTCGCGGGCATGATTTGGAAGAGGCCCTGCGCGCCCACCCAGCTCTTGTTCTTCGGGTCGAAGCGGCTCTCTTGGTAGATCTGCGCAGCGACCAGGCGCCAATCGAATCCATAAGGCTCGCTGTGCTTGATCACCAGCGGGTCATAGGGGCTGAGCGTGCCCGTCTCTGACGCATAGAAGGCGTCCTTGCCGCGCTTCTTGAAGTCGCGCTCCGCCTCGAAGTACTTCTTCTTCACGATGTTGAAGTCCGGCTTCTTGCGCATGTCGTGGAAGAGCGCGTCGATCTCGGCGGCGAGCTTCTTGTCCTGCGGGCGCACCGCCCAGGCCACGTCCTGCTCCGCGCTCAGGGCCGGCCCCACCACGAGGTTCGCGAAGTAGGCGGCGTGGATCTGCGCGAGCATGTCGTCGGCGACCGTGTACGTGTAAGCGCCCTTGGCGAGCGCGGTCAGGATGGTGTCGGTCTCCTGATCGTCGGGGATGAGCTTGATTTGAATGGCCGGCTTGCCCTGCTTCTCGAGCTGCGCGGAGAGCGCGGTGAGCGTGTCGAAGTAGGTCGAGTTCTTGCGCACGCTGACCTCCTTGCCGGCGAGATCCTGCGGCGCGCGGACGGGCGGGGTGCTGTCGCGCCAGACGAGGACCTCGCGCACCTGCGTCCAGGGCTGCGTGAAGTGGACCTCCTTCTGCCGCTCCGGGGTGACGGTCATCTCAGCGGCGATCACGTCGCCTTCGCCGCGCAGGAGCGCGGGGACCATGTCCTTCCAGTCGTTGGTGATGACCATGTCGACGCGGATGCCGAGCCGCTGCGCGAGGCGCTTGCCGATCTCGTAGTCGAAGCCCATCCGGTGGCCGCGGTAGATGAAGAAGCTGGTGTCGTTGTTGCGCGTGAGCACGCGGATGTAGCCCGAGGCCTTGATCTCCTCGAGCGTGCGCGCGTGGTCGGGGCGGCCCGAGGCGCGGCTCTCCAGGCCCTCTGCGCCGACGGCGTCGTCGTCCGCGCCGCTCTCGGCGGCGGCGAGCTGCTGGTCGGCGGCGCTCGGCGGGGGCTCGTTGGCGGCGATCGATTCGACGGCGGCGCCCGCGCCTTGGCCCTGCGTCGCCTGCGGAATGCCGGGCGCCGACGTGTCGCTCATGCCGCCGTCGATGGCCGGCTGGGGGAGCGCGTTGGGCGGCGCGGAAGGCGAGTTGCCCGGCGCGCCTGCCGGTGAGCCGCCCGCGTCCGACCGGTCGGCGTGGATGTCGCGCGGCTTGGGCTTGACCTGCGACGGCGCGTCGAACGGGGCCGCTCCGGTCTCGCTGCCGCCGATGGTGGAGACGTCGGCCTGCGCCGGCTGGCCGTTGAACGCCCCCGGCGGCGGCCCACCCGCGCTGTTTCCTGGCGCGCCCGGCGTCGCGCAGGTGCACATCAAGGCCAGCACGGCCGCGGCGGAGAGCAGACGAAAGAGATTCATGGCCGGGGACCCTATCGAGCGCGTTCCTCGCTGGTCAAGGCGAGCGACCTGCGGCGAGGCGGCGCGGGGCCGGGCGAAAAAGTGGCTCTGGACAGTTGTCGTTTGTCTCTGATGAGAAGAGCGCGCTCCGCTTCGGGCGTCCGTGCATCCACCGCACGTCGCATCCAGCGGACCGGCTTGGACCGTCCGAAGTTGGACGCTGCAGAGTTTGGGTTCGAAGGAGTCACGCACCGTGTGGATCGTCAGACTTGCGCTCCGTCGCCCGTTCACTGTCGCGGTGCTTTCGCTGCTGATCATGATCTTCGGGGGCATGTCGGCCGAGCGGATGAAGGTCGACATCTTCCCCGCCATCGACATCCCCGTCGTGCTGGTGGTCTGGGCGTATCCGGGCCTCTCGGCGGAGGACATGGAGCGGCGCATCGTCTTCCTGAGCGAGCGCGCCTACTCGACCACCGTCGACGGCATTGAGCACATCGACTCGCAGTCCATCTCCGGCATCGGCATCCTCAAGATCTACTTTGATCCGAGCGCGGACATCGGCGCGGCCATCGCGCAGATCGCCTCGGTCTCGCAGACGGCCAGCCGCTCGATGCCGCCGGGCATCACTCCGCCCATCGTCATCCGCTACAACGCTTCCAACGTCCCGGTGGCGCAGCTGACCATCTCCAGCGACACGCTCACCGAGCAGCAGCTCTTCGACTACGGCCTCAACTTCATCCGCATCCGCCTCTTCACCATCGAGGGCATGTCGACGCCCGCGCCGTTCGGCGGCAAGTCGCGCCAGATCATGGTCGATGTCGACCCGGCGGCCTGCGCCGCCAAGGGGCTCTCGCCGCAGGACGTGGTCAACGCGCTGCTCGCCGAGAACGTGCTGGTGCCGGCCGGAACGGCGCAGATCGGCGACACCGAGTACGACGTCACGCTCAACTCCAGCCCCGACACGGTCGAGCAGTTCAACCAGCTGCCCATCAAGGTGGTCGACGGCCAGCCGGTCTACGTCGGCGACGTCGCGCACGTGCACGACGGCTACGCGGTGCAGAACAACATCGTCCACGTCAACGGCAAGCGCGCGACCTACCTCGCGGTGCTCAAGCACTCCAACGCCTCGACGCTGGCGGTGGTCGACGCGACGCGCGAGATGATCCCGGTCATCCAGGCGGTGGCGCCGCAGGGGCTGAACCTCAAGATCGACTTCGACCAGTCCATCTTCGTGCGCGCGGCGGTGAAGAACGTGCTCCACGAAGCGATCATCAGCTCGATCCTCGTGTCGCTGATGGTGCTCTTCTTCCTCGGCAGCTGGCGCAGCGTGGTGATCGTCTCCACCTCGATCCCGCTCGCGATCCTGGTCGGCGTGGCTGGCCTGTTCCTCCTCGGTCAGACCTTCAACCTGATGACGCTGGGCGGCCTCTCGCTCGCCATCGGCATGCTGGTCGACGACGCCACCGTCGAAGTCGAGAACATCCACCGCAATCGCCACCTCGGGAAGAAGCTCACCGTCGCCATCCTCGACGGCGCGCACCAGATCGCGGTGCCCGCGCTGGCGGCGACGCTGACCATCTGCATCGTCTTCTTCCCGGTGGTGATGCTGGTCGGCCCCGCCAGGTACCTCTTCACGCCGCTCGCGCTCTCGGTGGTCATCTCGATGATGGCCTCGTATCTGCTCTCGCGAACGCTGGTGCCGACGCTCGCGCGCCTGTTGATGGAGCACGAGTCGCTGGTGCCCACCCAGAGCTGGTGGGGCCGCTTCAACACCTGGCGCGACGCGACGTTCGAGAAGTTCCAGGAGAAGGTCTACGGCGCGATGCTCTTGCGCACGCTCGCGCACCGCGGCTTCGTGATGACCTGCGTGGTGCTGGTGCTCGCGGTCACCGCGGCGCTGCCGCTGGTGGTCGGGTTCGACTTCTTCCCCACCATCGACGCGGGCCTGATGAAGCTGCACTTCCGCGCGCCCATCGGCACCCGCATCGACGCCACCGAGCTGATGGTCGCCGACGTGGAAGATCGCATCCGCAAGATCATTCCGGCCGACGAGATCGAGACGATCAACGACAACATCGGCATCCCCGTCTCGTACAACCTGGCGTTCGTCGGCACCGACAACATCGGCGGGTTCGACGCGGACATCACCATCGAGCTGAAGGAGAAGCACCACCCGACCGAGGGCTACGTGAAGCGAATCCGCGCCGAGGTCGCGCCCGCCTTCCCCGGCTCGAGCCTCTACTTCCAGCCGGCCGACATCGTCAGCCAGGTGCTCAACTTCGGCCTCTCCGCGCCGGTCGACGTGCAGATCGAGGGAAACGATCTGGAGAAGTCGTACGCGCTCGGGCAGCGGCTGGCGTCGAAGATGCGCGAGATCCCCGGCACGGTCGACGTGCGAATCGCGCAGGTGCTCGACCACCCGGCGCTGCACGTCGACGTCGATCGCATGCGGGCCGCCCAGGTGGGGCTCGCGCAGAGGGACGTGGCCAACAACCTGATCACCACGCTCTCCTCGAGCGCGCTGGTGGCGCCGTCGTTCTGGCTCTCGCCGATCAACAACGTGAACTACACGGTGGCGGTGCAGACGCCGCTGCGCGAGCTGAACAACACGGCCGACCTGATGGCGACGCCGATGATCGGCGGCACCACGCCGCTCCACCAGGTCACCACCAGCGGCGCGGCGGCGGCGGCGGGCCTGACCACCGCGCGCAACCCGAACGACATCAGCTCGGCGCCCTACCTGGGCAGCATCGCGCTCTTGCGGCCGGGCGCGGACAAGGCGCTGATCAACCACGCCACCGTGCAGCGGGTCATCGACGTGCAGTGCTCGGTGGAGGGGCGCGACCTGGGCGGTGTGGCCAACGACATCGACAAGGCGATCAAGAGCCTGGGCGACCCGAAGACGTTCCCGCCCGGCACCCGCTTCCACGTGCGCGGCCAGAGCGAGAGCATGTGGACCTCGTTCAAGTCGCTCGGCGCGGGGCTCATCCTCGCCATCGCGCTCGTCTACCTGCTGATGGTGGTCCTCTTCCAGTCGTGGGTCGACCCGCTCATCATCCTGGGCGCGGTGCCCGGCGCGCTGGTCGGCATCCTTTGGATGCTCGCGGCCACCGGGACCACGCTCAACGTCGAGTCGTTCATGGGCTCGATCATGGCGGTGGGCATCGCGGTCTCCAACAGCATCCTCTTGGTGAACTTCGCCAACGACACGCGCATCGAGCACGGCTGGAACGCGATGCAGGGCGCGCTGGCCGCGGGCAAGACGCGGCTGCGCCCGGTGCTGATGACCGCGCTGGCGATGATCATCGGCATGGCCCCGATGGCGCTCGCGCTCGGCGAGGGCGGTGAGCAGAACGCGCCGCTCGGCCGCGCGGTCATCGGCGGCCTGCTCGTCGCCACCATCGTCACCCTCTTCATCGTCCCGGTGCTCTACACGCTGCTGCGCAAGGCGCCGCCCAGCGCGCATGAGCTCGACAAACAGTTCCAGAGCGAGGCAGAAGGCGCCTCGTCGGAGTCCATGACATGAGCGACCGCAAGCCAGACGCGCCCGAAGAGCAGCTCTACCGCGCGAACCTCAACGAGGCGCCCGAGGCGCACGAGCGCGGGGAGGCGCTGGCCCGCACCACCGCGCAGATTCACGCGAGCCAGATGGGCGCGGACCTCCATCACATGGCCGGCCCTGGCGTCGCCGAGCTCGACGGGCCGATGCCGTCGGGCGGCGTGCTCTATCCGCTCGGACTGCTCGCCATCGCGCTCGCCGTCGCGGGCGTGTTCTTGCTCTGGAGCCACAAGGCGCACGCGGAGAAGGCGGAGGGTGGGCAGCGCACCAGCGACGTCGCGCAGGGGCCGCTCATCCGCGTCGCCACTGTGCAGAAGGCGGCGGGCGATCGCGCGGTGCAGCTGCCCGGCGAGGTGCACGCCTGGCAGCAGGCGACGCTCTACGCGAAGGTCAGCGGCTACCTGAAGACGATCCTCGTCGACAAGGGCGATCGGGTGAAGGCGAACCAGCTCCTCGCCACGCTCGAGTCGCCGGAGACGGACCAGCAAGTGATCGCCGCGCAGGCGGACCTCGAGCTCAAGCGGCAGCTGGCGGAGCGCTCGCGGAATCTCTCGAAGAGCGGGGTGGTCTCGGAGCAGGATCTGGAGAACGCCAACAGCGGCGAGAAGGTCGCCATCGCGACGCTGCGGCGCGCGCAGGCCACCAAGGCGTACGAGGAGATCCGCGCGCCGTTCGCGGGCGTGGTCACCGCGCGCTACGTCGACGTGGGCGCGCTCTTGCCGGCCGCGACCGGCTCGACCACGAGCGCGCAGCCGGTGGTCGACGTGGGCGACTTGAGCCGCCTGCGCATCTGGACCTATCTCGGCCAGGACGACGCCGCTCAGGTGCAGGTGGGCGACACCGCGAAGGTCACGTTCGATCCGCGGCCGGGCGAGGTGCGCATCGCCAAGGTCGCGCGGCTCTCGCAGAGCCTCGACGCGCGCACGCGCACCATGCTCACCGAGCTGGTGCTCGACAACAAGGACGGCGCGCTCTACCCGGGCGAGTTCGTCCACATCGAGCTGACGCTGCGCGCGCGCATGACGCCGCTGATTCCCGCCGAGGCGCTCATCGTGCGCACCGGCAAGCTCTACGTCGCGGTCATCGACGGCGGGCGCGCGCACCTCAAGGAGATCACGGTCGGCGCGGACGACGGCAAGGTGCTGCAAGTCTCCAGCGGCCTCTCCGGCGGCGAGCAGGTCGCCATCAACGCGGCCGGAGAGATCGTCGACAACGGCGCGGTGCGCATCGACGGCAAGAACAGCCAGACCGGAGCGGTCTCGCCAGCGCGGTAGCGGCCGCCGATGTGCGAGAGTCGCAAGCGTGAATCTCCTCGAGACCAACGCGGCCGTCGCCCTCGGAGTTGCGCTCTTCGCCGCCGTCTGGATGGTCCGCCGGTCGGCCGCGGCGCGGCGCGCGCCCGCTGCGCGCGAGGTGCTCGACGAGCTGCGCGCGCCGCAGATCGCGCTCGGCGTCTACCTGCTCGCGTGGGCCTGGCTCTTCATCCACCGCGCCTCCACGCACGCGTTCGGCGATGCGCAGCAGCTGCGCGCCTCGCAGTTCGCCGTGGCTGCGCTGGGCGGCGTGGCGCTGCTGCGCGCTCTCGACGTCGCGCTCTTCGGCCTGCTGCGGGCCGTGCGCAGCGAGGGGCCGCCGAAGATCGTCCGCTCGCTGCTGCTCTGGCTGCTCAGCGTCGCCATCGTCGCGGCGGCCGCGCGCAAGGCGTGGCAGTTCGATCTGGCGAGCCTCATCACCACCTCGGCGCTGCTCTCGGTGGTGCTGGGATTTGCGCTGCAGGAGTCGCTGGGAAACCTCTTTGCCGGGCTCACGCTCAACGCCGAGCACCCGTTCCAGGCGGGCGACTGGGTCTCGTTCGGCAAGCACACCGGCCGCGTGCTCGATGTCGGCTGGCGCTCGACGCGGCTGGTGACGCAGGACGAGGACGAGCTGTTGGTGCCCAACGGGTTCATCAGCCGCGAGGTGGTGGCGAACCACTCGCGCCCCTCGCCGCGGCGCACGCTGGAGATGCAGCTGACGCTCGACCTCGCGGCCGCGCCCGACCAAGCGCGGCAGACGATGCTCGCGGCGGCGCGCGGCGTCGAAGGCGTGCTCGCGCTGCCGGCGCCGGTGGCGCAGCTCGAGCGCTTGAGCCCCGACGGCGCGCACTGGAAGCTGCGCATCTCGACCTCGGACTTCGCGCACAACGACGACCTGCGCGACCGCGTGCTGCAGGCGGTCTGGTACGCGCTGCGCCGGGCGGCGCTCGAACTCGCGGTGCCGCAGCTCTCGCTCGCGCGGCGCGAGCGTCCCGAGGAGGCCGGGGCGCGCCGGCTGCGCGAGCACCTCGCGGAGGCAGAGGAGCTGCTCGGCCGCATCGACTTCGTCACGGCGCTCCGGCCGCAGGCGCGCGCGGAGCTGGCGCGCCACGCCCGCTTTGTCGAGTACGGGCCGGGCGAGCCGGTGGTGCGCCAGGGCGAGCCGGGCGACACGTTCTACCTGGTCGCGCACGGCCACCTCGCGGTGCGCGCGTCGGGCCGCGAGCAGGAGATCGCGCGGCTGTCGCGCGGGGACTTCTTCGGCGAGCTGGCGCTGCTGACCGGCGAGCCGCGCTCGGCCTCGGTGATCGCGGTCGAGCGCGCGGCGCTGCTCGCCATCGAGCGCGACGCGTTCGCCCAGCTCTTCGCCGCAGACGAGGCGATGATGGAGCAGCTCGCCCACGTCATCGCCGGCCGCAAGGCGCAGCTGGCGACGGCGCTGGAGAAGGTCTCCGCGGAGACGGTGCACGAGGAGCAGAGCCTCCTGGCGCGCATTCGCAGGATCTTCGAGCGGCGCGCTCGCGGCGGCGTCGATTCGGGGCCGCAGCAGCGGCAGCCTTAGACGGGACTTTTCCCGAGAGCCAAAGTCCAAAGCCCCCTTGCAGACTGCAACCGCCGCGGCTACAGATGGAGCATGGCCTCCTCGTCCCGGTTCAACACCGCGCTGCACGCACTCTCCCTGCTGAGCTTCTTCCCCGAGGGGGCGTCCAGCGAGCTGATCGCCAGCAGCGTCCGCGCGCACGCGGTGGCGGTGCGCCGCGTGCTGCAGAAGCTCGTCTCCGCGCGGCTCATCGAGGCGGCGGAGGGGCGCGGCGGCGGCTACCGGCTGCGGCGCCCTGCTGCCGAGATCCGGCTCGATCAGGTCTGGCACGCGGTCGAGAGCGACGAGCTGCTGGCGGCGAACCCCGCGGTCCCCAGCGCGAGCTGCCCGATCGGCTCGGGCATGCGCAAGGCCTTCGCCGAGGTCTCGCACCGCGCGCAGGCGGGGATGCTCGACGCGCTCGCCGGCGAGACGGTCGCGCACGTCGCCCGGCGCGCGCTGCAGAGCGGGAGCGAGGCGCGCAAGAGCGGCAAGCGCGCCCCTGCGCCGCCTGCCCGCCGCGCGCGCGCGTAGCCAGCCGGCCTCGGCGCACGGCCCGCGGGCGGGCGCTTCTGGGCGAGCTCCAGAGCCAGCCTGCGAATCCATCCTTGGCCCGGCGCATCTTGAACTGAAACAGATGCGGTTGCAGTTGAAGCGCATCCCCACCTCGGGCGGAAACCTCATGGCCAACCAGATTCTCGTCACCACTCCCAACGGCAAGGTCGGCCGCGAAGTCGCGGCGCAGCTCCTCGCCCGCCAGGCGGACGTGCGCATCGGCGCGCACTCGGTCGAGAAGGCGAAGAAGCAGTTTCCCGGCGCCGAGGTGGTCGCGCTCGATCTGCGCGACGCGGCCAGCGTGAAGAGCGCGCTCGCCGGCGTCTCTGCCGTCTATCTCGCGGCGCCGGGCGAATGGGAGGCCGGGCCGGAGCTGCAGCTGATCGCGCTCGCGAAGGCGGCGGGGGTGAAAAAGATCGTCAAGCTCTCCGCCTTCGGCGCCGAGCAGCTGGACGGCGCGGCGATCCGCCAGGTCGAGAAGGCGCTCGAGGCGTCGGGCCTCGACTACACGCTCCTGCGGCCCAACTGGTTCATGCAGAACTTCACCACCTCGATGGCCGCGTCCATCCGCGCGGGCGTGCTCGCCGAGCCGGCGGGCGACAAGCGGACCGCCTTCATCGACGCGCGCGACATCGCGGCGGTGGCGGTGAAGGCGCTCGCCGACGGCGCGCTCTCGCGGCAGGCCGCGTCGCTCTCCGGGCCCGAGGCGCTCTCGCGCACCGCGCTGGCGCAGACGCTCACGCAGGCGATCGGCCGGCCGGTGGAGTACCAGGAGCTGACCGACGCGCAGTTTCGCGAGGCGGTGAAGGCGCACCTGACGCCGTCGTACCTGGAGCTCATGTCGCAGCTCTACGCCGCGCAGCGCTCCGGCTTCTATGAGGCGACCACCCCGTCGGTGGAGCAGCTCCTCGGCCGGCCTGCGCGCAGCTTCGACGCATTCGCGCGTGAGCACGCGGGCGTCTGGAAATAGTTGGTGTGCAAATCAAAATGATTTGAACACCAACTAATAGCTGTAGAAGCCCTCGCCACTCTTCTTGCCCAGCTTGCCGGCGCGGACCATGCGGCGCAAAATTTGTGGTGGCCGGTAGCGCTCGCCCAGCTCGCGGCAGAGGTGCTCGGCGATGGCGAGCCGCACGTCGAGGCCCACCTGGTCGGTCAGCTTGAGCGGACCCATCGGGTGGCCGTAGCCCAGCTCCATCGCGCGGTCGATCTCTTCGGCGGAGGCGACGCCCTCTTCGAGCATGCGCATCGCCTCGAGCGCGATGGCGATGCCGAGGCGCGAGGTGGCGAACCCCGGAGCGTCGCGGACCACCACCACCTCCTTGCCCATCCGCGCGCCGAGCGCGCGCGCGGCGATCACCACCGCGGCGTCGGTGCGCTCGCCCTGGACGATCTCGAGCAGCTTCATCACCGGCACCGGGTTGAAGAAGTGCAGCCCGATGACGCGCTCGGGGTGGCTGGCGGCCGCGGCGATCTCGGTGATCGGCAGCGACGAGGTGTTGCTGCCGAGGATCGCGTTCGGTCGGGCGGCCTTGGAGAGCCGGGCGAAGAGCGCCTTCTTGAGCGCGAGATCTTCCGGCGCCGCTTCGACGATGAGGTCCGCGTCGGCGGCGGCCGCGTCGAGGTCGGCCGAAGCGGCAAGGCGCGAGAGTGTCGCGGTGCGCTCGTCGGCGGTGAGCTTTCCCTTCTCGACCGCGCGCGAGAGCGAGTCGCCGATCCTTCCGATCGCGCGCTCGGCCGCGCCAGGCGCGACGTCGAACAGCTTCGTCGTGAGCCCGGCGCGCGCGGCCACCTGCGCGATGCCGCTGCCCATCGTCCCTGCGCCCACCACCACCGCACGCTGCAGCTCGAGCACGTCGACCACCGAAGACCTCACACGTTTCCGAAGTAGACGCCGCGCTTCTGCTGGCCTGCGCTCTCGAGGAGCGCGATCACGCGCGCCAGCAGCTCCGCCCAGACGTCGGCGACGGTCGGCGCGCGCTTCACCCGATTCTGCGCGGCGGCGAGCATCGACTGCAGATCTTCCGGCGAAGCGAACTGGTTGTTCTGCTCGAGCAGGAGCGACGCGGGCACGCTCGCCAGCTCTTCCTGCGCGAGTTGGAGGCCCGCGAGCACGTCGTCGGCGGCCTGCGCCTCGAGCGGGCGCTCGTTCACCAGCGCTTCGAAGTGCGGCTCGAACCGCTTGCGGCCGCGCTGGCTGTTCATGCGCAGCTGGTAGAGGAAGATGGCCCAATCGCCGGTGGAGCAGAGGCGCTCGGCGGCCTCCCAGGGGTGGTCCTTCAGCCAGCGGTCCCACTCGGGGGCGCCCCAGCGCGTGAAGCCATCGGGGGGCGCGACGCTCAAATAGACGGACACGCGGGATCGTCTACCACGATCGCGAGAGCGCCGCCGGGTTCGGTGGTCGCGGTCCGTGCTCGGACAGGTCCTCGGCGCGGGGGCGCCGGGTGTTCGAGCGAACGGCTAGGCGCGCAGCGCGCTCAGGACGCGCGAGAGGAAGAATGCGAGGTCGAGCGCGAGAACGGCGAGGGAGGAGCCGAGGAGGACGGTGGTGTCGGGGCTGGGGGACTTCCAACGGTAGCGGAGGCCGGCGATGGCGAGGCTTGCGAGCGTGGCGCCGAGGAGGTCGGAGTAGAAGCGCATCTGCACGCCCGTGGGCGCGGGGGCGACGAGCCAGATGCGCGCGGCGGGGTCGTAGATGAGGCCGGGCAGGTGCAGCGCGCCTTGGAGCAGGTAGACCGCGGCGAAGGTGGTGATGCCCCAGAGCGCGGCGGTGAGCAGGTGCGCCGAGGGCGTGGACGGCGCGGCGCGCTTCGAGTCGGTCATGGCAGGCCCACCGGGTGGCGCGCGGTGATGTAGAGGCCGATCAGCGCGGCGGCCCAGACCAGCGCGGCGGCGGTGGTGGAGAGCGCGGCGACGGCGCGGGCGATTTTTTTCTGCGCGTCCGCGTCAGGCGAGCTCTCCTTTGCGAGAGCCCGGCCGATCAGCGCGGCGGCCAGAACCAGCGGCAGCGCCAGCGCGGCCGAGTGCTCCTTGAAGTCGAACAGCTGCGAGAGCCAGTTGAGGTTCTCGTGGTCGAAGTGCGCTCCGCGGACCCGCACCCGGTAGGTCGGGTAGAGCACGAGCCCCAGCAGCAGCTGCGCGCCCACCGCGAGCGGCGCGATCCAGCCGAAGCGCAAGAGCTGCGGCACCCGCTTGGGGCCGCGCAGCGACAGCCACGCGTAGACCGCGTGGTGGGTGCACGAGAAGACGGTGGTGAAGCCGACGATCGCGTGCACCAGCAGCAGCGTGCGCGCGAGCGGCTCGAGGAAGATGGCGCGGCCGGCCTGGGCGATCATGGGAGCACCGGCAGCGAGCGGGCGCCCGGCTTGCCTCCGGGCTTCCCGGGCGCGGGCGAGGCTTGGTGTACTTTGGACACGATCCCCTCGGGGTGGGCGGCCCGGTGCGCGATGACCTTGGGGCAGCCGGGGTCGGGCGCGTGGAAGTCGCCGTGCGCGTTGGAGACGGCGCGGCACCCCCCGCGGCAGAGGTGCAGGTAGTCGCAGCTTGAGCAGGGCGCGGGCGCGCGGGCCGCGAAGGCGCGGAAGTCGCGGAAGCCGTCGCGCCAGTGGGCGCGCATCTCGCCGGGCACGCGCGCGTCGGCCTCGGGCGGGCCGGCGAACGAGCAGCCCATCAGCTGGCCCTCGGGCGAGACGGCCGCGAGCACGTCGCCGGCGACGCAGCCCTGCACGCCGAAGAACGCCGCCGCGGCCGCGCTGGGCTGGTGCCAGAAGACCATCGGCGCGAACGAGCAGTCGAGCTTCACGCGGATGCGGTGGCGCAGCATCAGCTTCTGCGCGAGCGGGTAGATGGCGACGCTCTGCTCGAGCGTCAGCTCTTCGTCGAGGGCGGACGCGCCGCGGCCCACCGGCTTGAAGCGCAAGAGCTCCAGCTCGTTGAGCTTGAGCTCGCGCACCAGCGCGGCCACGCCGCCCAGGCCGTCGAACGAGGAGCGGCTGACCACGCAGTTGACGCCGACCTCCTTCTTCACCGTGCGCAACAGGCGCAGCGCCTTCTCGGCGTGCCGGTAGCCGTCGAAGCCCCGCGAGCGCGCGTAGCCGTCGCCGATGCCGTCGATGCTGACGTTGATCTGCCCGAACGCCTTGCAGCGCTCCGCCATCTGCGCGGTGAGACCGAGCCCGCTGGTGGTCAGGTTCGGCACGATGCCGACCGAGGTGGCGTGAGAAGCGACCGCGAACAGGTAGTCGAGATCGATCGCCTCGCCCCCGCCGAGCGCGACGTGGAACACGCCCATCTGCGAGAGCTCGTCGAGGATGCGGCGCGCTTCGTCGAGCGAGAGCGCGGCACCTTGCGGGGTCGCGTCGACGTAGCAGCCGGTGCAGCCGGCCGAGCAGCGGCGCGAGAGAACGACGTGCACCTCGGTGGGCCCGGAGAGCGGCTGCGCGCCGGGTCCGTCGAGCTGCGCCACCGCGTCGTCGTCGCCGCCTTGCCAGAGCGCGGACTCGGGCTCGCCCAGCCGGCGCATCATCGCGCGGTCAACGTGCAGCAGCGCGCGCGGCCAGCGCAGCTCGACGATGCCGCCGAAGCTCTCGGCCCGCTTGCGCGAGATGGCGAGGCCGAGACCGAGTTCGGACAGCTTCATCGCGCGCGTCCGCCCGCGCCGCCGCTTGAGCTTCCCTCGGCGCCGCCGCCGCCCGTCGAGCCGCCTGCCGCGCCGGTGGACGCAGGCTCTGCGCCCTTCGGGCTGCGCAGGAGCGCGCCCAGCGCGAGCGCGAGCGCGCTCGCGAATGTGGCGCCGAAGAGCAGGAACGTCACGTCGACGCCCAGCGAGCTGGAGTTCGGATTGCACCCGAAGGTGGCGCGCAGCACGCGGCCGCGAGGAAGCAGCTTCATGGATTCATCTTATGGCCGCATTCGCCGCGCGCCTCATCCGGCGGCTGTCGCATCGGTCACCCGACCGCGCGGGCGAGCGCGGCGAGCGCGCGCCGGTCCTGCGCCGGGGTGCCTACCGAGAGCGTGAACGCCGCCGGGTCCCAGTGCGCCTCCTGCGCGGGCAGCTCCGCGGCGCGCAGCGCGAAGAGCAGCCGCCCCGCGTTCGTGCCCGGCTTCGGGTCGCGCACGAGGATGAGCGGAGAATTTCCCTCCGAGGCGAGCAGCCCGAGGGCGCGGATGCCCTGCGCGAGGCGCGCGCGTTTGCGCTGCAAGAGGCGCGCGATGCGGCGCGCGCGCGGGAGCTCGTCCAGCGCTGCGCGGGCGGCGGCGATCTGCGGCGCGCCGAGGGGAAACGGGGGCTCGAGGCGGCGCAGCAGCGCGGCCAGCTCGGGCGAGGCGAGCGCGTAGCCCACGCGCAGCCCGGCGAGGCCGTGCAGCTTGCTCAAGCTGCGCAAGCGGACCAGCGGCGCGTCCAAGGGGGAGCCAAGCGCTCCCAGCGCGGGCTCGGTCTCATCGCCGGCGACCGTGAGCGACCAAGCCTCGTCGAGGATGAGCGCGATCCGCGGGCCGAGCTGCTCGCGCAGCGCCCGCTCCTCGGCGGCGGACAGCAGCGCGCCGGTCGGGTTGTCGGGGGTCGCCACGTAGACGGCGCGCGTGCGCGGACCCACCGCGCGCAAGAGGCCGCCCGCCTCGTGTGGCAAGAAGAGACCGTCGGGTCCGCGCCGCGAGAAGACGGGCCGGTGGCGCAGGCCCAGCCGCGACGCGAGCGCGCTGAGCACCTCGAAGGTGGGAAACGGGCTGACCACCTCGTCGCCGCTCGCGCCGACCGCGGCGAGCGTGCGCTCGAGCAGCTCGGTGGCGCCGCCGCCGGAGAGGAGCACGCAGCTGGGATCGACTCGATGCAGGCCAGCGAGACGGCGGGTGAGCGCATGCAGCTCGCGCGGGTAGCGGTGCAGCGCGCTTGCGCTCTCGCGCATCGCGCGGCGCACGCGCGGCGAGGGCGGCCGGCCCGGCTCGGCCTCGCCGGGCTCGTCTTCCTGCGGGTCCGACGGCGGCGGCTGGAGCGGCTGCAGCGGCGCGAGGTGGCCATCGCCCCAGAGCGCGGCGCTCGGATCCTCGGAGAACGAGTCGGCGTCGATGCAGCGCCCCGAGAGCCCGGGCTGGTCTGGCGCCGCAGCGAGGCGCGTGAGCAGCGCGACGACCAGCGCCGCCGCCTCGTCCGCGCTGGCGAGCTGCTCGCGCACCTCGCGTGGCGTGCCGGCCTGCTCGTGCATCCGCGTCGCGATCGGGCCGAGGCAGAGCGCGTTGATGCGCACGCGCGGCCAGAGCTCTTCGGCGAGCGTGCGCACGAGCGACTCCAGCGCCGACTTGGCCGCGCTGTACGGTCCGACCCCGCGCGCCGCGGGGCGTCGGGTGACCAGCGAGCTGAGCACGAGGATCTGCCCCCTCGCCTGCGGGCCGCTCCAGGCGCGGGCGAGCGCGATCGCGGCCAGGGCCGGGGCGATCGCATTTCCCTCGAACTGCGCCAGGAGTTTCGCGCGATCCTGATCGAGCAGCAGCGCGGGCCGCTGTGAGACGCCAGCGCAGATGAGGCCGAGGTCGACGCCGCCGAGCCGCGCGTGCGCGCCCAGGGCGAAGTCCGCGGCGCCCGCGTCGGTCGAGAGATCGCGGGCGAGGCCGTGCGCCTCGATGCCGCTCGCGCGCAGCGCGCGCAGGTGCTCCTCGAGGTCTCGCTCGTTGCGCGCGCAGAGAAAGAGTCGCGCGCCCGACTGGCCCAGCTGCGCCGCGCAGGCCGCGCCCACGCCGTGGCTCGCGCCGCCGATGGCGACCCGCAGCCCCTCCAGCGCGCGCTCGCCCGCCACTAGCTCTTCCCTTTGCGCGCGGGCGGGCCGCTGTGCGCGGGCGCGACGCTCCCGGTGCGCGCGAGCTTTCCCCAGCCGACGGTGAAGCCGGACAGCGCGCTCCAGATCGACCGGGCGAGCGCGACCCAGAGCAGCTGCCGGTACGCGATGCGCTGGACGAACAGCCCCAGCAGCAGCTTGAGGTCCTCGCCTTCGAGGAGGATCGCCGCCGCCGAGAGCAGCAGGTCGAGCGCAAAGAAGAGGAAGTAGTAGCCGGCCACCTCGCCGAGCCGGCCGCGCACGAGCGCGAGGATGAGCAGCAGGTCGACCACTGGCGCGATGAGCGGCACGAGGAACTGGTAGATGGCGAACGCGGGCAGGATCAGCCAGCCGAGCACGCCGCCGCCGGGACGGAAGAGGCGGCTCTTGTACTTCCAGCAGGCCTGCAGGACGCCGTATGTCCAGCGGTAGCGCTGCTTGAGCAGCGCCTTGGCCGTCTCCGGCGCCTCGGTGTAGGCGAGCGCGCGATCGGCGTAGACCACGCGGTGGCCTTCGGCGATGAGGCGCAGCGTGAGGTCGGTGTCTTCGGCCAGCGTGTCTTCATGAAACCCGCCCGCGTCCAGCACGGCCTTGCGCCGCCAGGCGCCGACCGCGCCCGGCACCACCGGGACCGCGCCGCAGAGATCCCACGCGCGCCGCTCGAGGTTCTGCGCCGTGACGTACTCGAGCGCCTGCCAGCGGGTCAGCCGGTTGATCCGGTTGCCGACCTTCGCGTTGCCCGCGACCGCGCCGATGCTCGCGCCGCGCTCCGGGTCGAAGAACGGCGCGGCCAGATGCGCGACGGTGTCGGGCGCAAAGAGCGTGTCGCTGTCGAGCGCGACGACGATCTCCCCCCGCGCCTCGCGAAAGCCGAGGTTGAGCGCGGAGGCCTTGCCTCCGTTGGGCTTGGTGAGCACGCGCACGCGCGGGTGTCCGTCGAAGCGCTCGCGCAGCACCGCCAGCGTGCGGTCGGTCGAACCGTCGTCGACGCAGACCACCTCGAGCACCGGCGGCTCCTGCGCGAGCAGCGAGTCGACCGTGCGGCAGATCACCTTCTCTTCGTTGTAGCCAGGCACCACCACCGAGACCGTGGCGCTGTCCGGCGCGGGTGGCACGCTCTTGCGCGCGCGGCTCGCCTGCCAGGGCGCCGCCACCGCCAGCACCACCCCGCGCAGCGCGAGCAGGCCGATGGCGACCGCGAAGGCCGCGCCGAGCAGCGACGCGAGCGTCGAGAGCACGCTGAAGACGATCGAGTCGCCCGCCGCGACCAGCTTGTCGCCGGTGGTGTGCGCGGCGGGCGGGAGCAGCTCGGCGCGCGCCATCCCGGTCAGCTCCGCCGGCTCGACCACCTGGATGCCCATCTTGGCGAGGCCGTCGACGATCAGCGGCAGCGCGGCCACGGTGGCGCTGCGATCGCCGCCGCCGTCGTGGAGCAGGATGACGCTGCCGCTCTTCGCCTGCGCGAGCACGCGCGCGGCGATCTCTTGTGGATCGCGCAGGTTGAAATCCTCGGGGTCGATGTCGAGCCCGAGCACCACGAAGCCCATGCCGGCGGCGCGCGAGATCACCTCGGCCCAGGCCGGCTCGTCGAGCGAGCCGTCGGAGTAGTAGGGCGGGCGCAACAGGCGCGTGTGCAGGCCGCTGAGCCACTCGAGCAGGCGCTCGGTCGAGTTGAGCTCGAGATCGAACCGCAGCGGCGAGACCAGCGTGAGATCGGGATGGGTGAAGCTGTGGTTGCCGATCAGCTGGCCCTCGGAGACCTCGCGGCGCACCAGGCCTGGGTTCGCCTGCGCGTTCTCGCCAATGAGGAAAAAGGCCGCGTGCAGCTGGCGCGCCTTGAGGAAGTCGAGGATCTGCGGCGTCCAGGTCTCGTCGGGACCGTCGTCGAAGCTGAGCGCGACCTTGCCCGCCGGGTGGCCGCCTTTGCGCTCGAGGATCCAGCCCGACGGGTACTGGCTGTAGTCGACCTTGGCGACCGAGCCGTCGGGCGCGAACGTGACGATGCGCTTGCCCGGCTGCGGCGAACCCTTGGCGGTGATCAGCTCGCCTTCGCCCGCGAGCTGCACGTCGGCCGCGTCGTTGGCGATGACGCCGTCGAGGCGCGTCTGCACGCCGGCCGGGTTGAACGCGCGCGGCGCGGGCGCGCGGGAGAAGAGATCAAACAGCTTCGGATCCTCCGCGCCCAGCCGCCAGACGGCCGCGCCGCGCAGCTGGAACTGCTGGAGCGCCTGCAGCTGCGCGAGCGAGGCGGGCGCGTCGAGGAACCAGACCGCGTGCTTCTCGTGCGCGTCGTCGTCGTCGTACTCGAACGAGGAGCTCTTGCTGTCGGTGTGCCAGTCGATCGGCACTTCGTTCTCGCGGGCGAGCGCGAGCGCCTGCGCGTAGCCGATCTCCTCGCCCTCGCGCGCGGTGTCTCCGTCCGGGTCGAGCGGCCAGTCGTAGCCGTAGGCGCCGAGCGCGACCACCAGCTTCTCCGCCGGCACCTGCGCAAGCCACGCGGCCGCGCTCGCCGAGACCAGCGCGGGTGAGGCGATGGGGCCCGGGTTGTCGGTGGAGGCGTGCTCGTCGTAGGCCATCAGGACGAGGAAGTCGCTCGCCGCCGCGAGCCGCGCCGCCAGCATGGTCTTCGGATCGGGCGGCACATCGACGGTGACCAGGTATCCGCGCGGGTGCAGCTCGGCCCAGAGCGCCTCGACCAGCTCGGCGAAGTCGCGCTGATCGGCCGCGGTCAGCTCCTCGAAGTCGAGGTTGATGCCGGCGTAGCCGTGCTCCTCGCAGAGCGCCGCGAGCTTGCGGGCCGCGTCCTTGCGCGCCGCCTCGCTGGCGAGAAACGGCAGCGCCAGCGCGCGCGAGAAGCCGTCGTCGCTCGCGTTGCTCACCGTCGGCACCAGCTCGAGGTGCGCGGCGGCGTCGCGGATGCGCGGGTCCTCGTCGACGCTGAACGTCCCGTCCGCATGCGCGCGGATCCACTCCGGCATCGCGTGCGTGAGCTGATCTTGGTGGGCCTGCAGCGACTGCAGCGAGCTCGGGTCCCAGTTGACGACGAAGCCGGCGAGCACCGGCTGCGGCGAGCCTCCGCTGAGCCGGTTCTTCTGCGCTGCCTTGGCCTGGGCGAGAAGGTTCGCGAGCCGCGCGCTCTCTTTCTTGAAGGCCGCCTCGCGGACCCTCTGCTCGCCCTTGCTGCCGGCGGTGGCCGGCGGGGGAATCGCGGCGGCGCGCGCGGCGGGCGCGGGCTCCTCGGCGGTGAGAGCGCGCTTGTGCGGCACCACCGAGATGATGAACGCCGCCAGCGAAGCGATCGCCACCACCACGCCCAGCGCGGTCGCCAGCTTGATCGCGCGGGCGCGCCGCCCTGTCTCGTCTCGAAACACCGCCATCGTCGGTCGCCTTCGCTCTCGTGCGCGCGGGTCCAAAACGAGACCCGCCCGCTTCATTCTGGTCCGCCTGCGGACCGCCGCACCCCACTCATAGGGCACTTCCCAGGCCTCTCGCGCGCAGATGTGCAGGGCGCGTGCCGATGCGCGGTGGAACGTCCTCGCGAAATCTTCTCGGGCGGGCCGGTGGCTCCGCGCGCGCGGCGTGCTAGAGAGCCGCCAATGCACGATGACCTCGAGCAGCGCAAGTCGCAGCACCTGGAGCTGGCGATGCGGCCGGAGATCGAGCCGGGCACCGACTCGCTGCTGTCGTGCGTGAAGCTGGTCCACTGCGCGCTGCCGGAGCTGCGGCTGGACGAGGTCGATCTCTCCGCGCGCCTCTGCGGGGCTTCGCTGCGCGCGCCGCTGATGATCGTGGGCATGACCGGCGGCACCGAGCGGGCCGGGCAGATCAACCGCGAGCTGGCGCAGCTGGCGCAAGAGGAGGGCATCGCCTTCGGCGTCGGCTCGATGCGCGCGGTGCTGCGCGACGAGGCGGCGCTGGCCACCTTCGACGTGCAGCCGGCGCGGCCGCCGCTCTTGATGGCGAACCTGGGCGCGCAGCAGCTGGCGCAGACGCCCGGGGCCGCGCGCAGCCTGATCGAAAAGCTCTCGGCCGACGGCATCTGCATCCACCTGAACGCCGCGCAGGAGCTGGTGCAGGAGGAGGGGGACCGCGACTTTCGCGGCTGCCTCGACGCCATCGGCGCGCTGGCGCAGGAGCTGGGCGAGAAGCTCATCGTCAAGGAGACCGGCTGCGGGATCTCGCCGCGCGTCGCGCGGATGCTGGTGGCGCGCGGGGTGCGGACGATCGACGTGAGCGGCGCGGGCGGCACCAGCTGGACCCGGGTCGAGGAGCTGCGCGCGAAGAGTCCGCAGGCGAGGGCGCTCGGCGCGCTCTTGTCGCGGTGGGGCCTGCCGACGGCGGCGGCGCTCGGCTCGGTGCGCGCGGCGCTCGATCTGCCCGGCGCTCCGCAGAGGGAGCCCGGGGCGGAGCGCCCGACGGGACTTGGAGCTCCGGTCGCGGGCGAGCGCGTGTCGCTCATCGCTTCGGGCGGCATCCGCGACGCGATGGACGCGGCCCGCGCGCTGGCGCTCGGCGCCGACGTGGTGGGCCTGGCCCTGCCGGTGCTGCGCGCGCACCAGCAGGGCGGGCTCGAGGCGGCGCGGGCGGCGCTGCGCGAGCTGATCTCGTCGCTGCGGGCCATCGTCCTGCTCTGCGGCGCGAAGGATCTGGCCGCGCTGCGGGCCGCGCCCCGCGTGATCGAGCAGCCGCTCGCCTCGCACCTGGCGCAGCTTTCGCGCGTGCCGGCGGGAGCGCGGTAGCCCGATGGCGACGGTCGAGACGAGCGGCCTTGCGCCCATCCGCGCCTCGGCCGCGGGCAAGGTGATCCTGCTCGGCGAGCACGCGGTGGTGTACGGCCAGCCCGCGCTGGCGGCGGCGCTGCCTCGCCGCGTGCGCGTCGAGCTGCGCGACCTGCGCGGGCAGCCTGGCGCGGGTCTGCGCATCGTGATGGACGGTCCCGACGGCCTGCCGGGCGCGCCGCAGGAGCTGCTGCACGCGCTGGAGGAGATGGCCCGCTCGCTCGGCATCGCGCCGCAGCTCGAGGTGCGCGTGCAGAGCGAGATCCCGCTCGGGGGCGGGCTGGGCAGCTCGGCCGCGCTGGGCGTGGCGCTCGCCCGCGCGCTCTTCACGATGGCCAACCGCCTCGCTTCGCCCGAAGAGCTGGCGCTCCTGGCGCTCGCGATCGAGCGGCGCTTCCACGGCGCGCCCTCGGGGGTCGACCCGGCCGTCTCGGCGCACGAGGGGATGATCCTGTTTACGCGCGGCGAGCCGGCGCTGATCCAGACGGTGCACCCGGCGCAGCCTGTCCACCTCGTCGTCGCGCTCACCGGCATCTCGCGCGGGACCAAGCGCGAGGTCCTCTCGCTGCAGGCGCGGCGCGAGGCGCGGCCGTCGCTCTACGCGCCGCTCCTCGAGGCGCTCGGCGAGCTGGCGCGCGGCGGGGCGGCGGCGGTGGAGCGGGGCGATCTCGCCGACCTGGGCGTGCGGTTCGACGCGGCCCACGGGCTGCTCTCGGCGCTCGGCGTCTCCTGCGCGGAGCTGGACGGGCTGGTGGCGCAGATGAAGCGCGCGGGCGCGCTGGGCGCCAAGCTCACCGGCGCGGGCGGCGGCGGCGCGGCGATCGGGCTCTGCGACGACGAGGCAAAGGCGCGCGCGGTCTGCGCCGGGCTGGAGGCGGCCGGCGTCGAGGCGTTCCCGGTCGCGCTGGGCGCGGATGAGCGCGATCGGGCGGCGGCGCAGCGCACGCGGTTCGCGGTGGGCGCGCGAGGTTCGAGGTTCGAGGTTCGAGGTGCGAGTGCGAGTGCGAGTGCGAGTGCGAGTGCGAGTGCGAGTGCGAGTGCGGCGCCCGCGGCACGTCCGGCGCGGCCGCATGCTTCGCGCTGGGCGGTCGCGCAGGCGCACGCGAACATCGCGCTGGTCAAATATTGGGGGAAGCGCGACGAGGCGTTGCTCTTGCCGGAGGCCGGCTCGCTCAGCCTCGCGCTCGATGCGCTGCGCACGGTGACGCGGGTCGAGCTGGGCGCGCCGGCAGACGAGCTCTGGCTCGACGGCGCGAAGGCCTCGCCGCGCGAGCTGGCCCGGGCGCGCGCGCTGCTCGACGCGGCCGGCATCTCGGCGCCCGCGTACATCGAATCGCACAACGAGTTTCCCACCGGCGCGGGGCTCGCCTCGAGCGCGAGCGGCTTTGCGGCGCTGGCGGTGGCGGCTTCTGCTGCCGCGGGAACACCGCGCACGATGCGCGAGCTGTCGGCGCTCGCCCGCCTGGGGAGCGGCTCGGCGACGCGCAGCGTGCCTGGTGGCTGGGCGGTCTGGCGCGACGAATCGGCGGAACAGATCTTCGCGCCCTCGCACTGGGACGTGCGGATGGTGGTCGCGGCCTGCGCGGCGGGGCCGAAGGAAGTCTCCTCGCGCGACGGCATGCGCAGCACGCAGGAGACCTCGCCGTTCCATCGCGCCTTCATCGAGCAGTGCGGACGCGACCTGCCGCGCGCCATCGACGCGGTGGCCGCGCGCGACCTCGAGTCGCTTGGCCGCATCGCCGAGAGCAACGCGCTGCGGATGCACGCCGACGCGCTCGCCGCCGACCCGCCCATCCTCTATTGGCAGCCGGCGACGGTGGCCTGCTTGCAGCGGATCGCGCGGCTGCGCGCGGAGAAAATAGTTGCTTATGCAACCATCGACGCGGGTCCGCACGTGGTCGCGCTCTGCGCGGCGGCTGACGCAGAGAAGGTCTGCACTGCGCTCTCCGAGATCGACGGCGTCGAGCGGGCCTTCATCTGCGCGCCCGCGGGCAAAGCGCGTGTGCTCGAGGGGAGCTCGGCGCAAGTCCCCGATCTGGACGATCCGTAATCCGGGGCGCGGCTGGCATGGGCGAGACCAACGAGACTCCAGCGCCGGGCCCCAGCGACGCCGCGCGAGCAGGCGGGGCGCGGCTCTCCGCGCCGGGCAAGCTGATGCTGGCGGGCGAGTACGCGGTGCTCGAGCCGGGCCGCGCGGCGCTGGTGGCGGCCGTCGATCGCACGCTTTCGCTCTCGCTGCGGCCCACCGGCGACGCGACGCTCGAGCTCTGGCACAAGCCGTCCTTGGTCGCGCTCCAGGGCGAGCTGACTGGAGACGTGCGCGCGCCGGTGCGCTGGATCGGCGGCGTGCCGGGCGAGCTGCGCTTCGCGGCGCGCGGGACGGAGCTGGGCCTGCGCCTCTGCGCCGAGGAGGGCCGCCCGCTGCGCGGCTTCTATTCGACGTTCGAGAACGACTTCGCGCTCGCGCCCGCCGCCGCAGGGCCGGAGAGCTCCGCGGCCCAGCCCGCGCAGAAGCCGGGCCTGGGCGGGAGCGCCGCCTCGACGGTGCTGGCGGTGCGCGCCGCCTGCCTCGCGCAGCAGCGCTTTCTCTCTCCGCGCGAGACGCTCGCGCTCGCCGCGGCGGCGCACTGGGTGGAGCAGGGCGGCAGCGGCAGCGGCGCGGACGTGGCCGCCTCGTCGCTCGGCGGCGCGCTCTCGGTGCATGTGCGCCGCGTCGCCGCGTCGGCCGGCGCGCTCTGGAGCAGCTCCGCGCTCTCGATGCTCGCCGAGCCGCTCCTCGAAACGGCGCCGCTGTCGCTGCCCGCCGACCTGCGCCTGCTCGCGGTCTGGGCAGGCGAGCCAGCCGACACCCGCGCGCTGGTCCGCTCGGTGCGCGAGTTCGCCGCGGGCGACCCGGCCGGCTTCCGCCGCTGCATCGACCGCATCACCGCCAGCGCCCAATCGCTCCAGTCCTCGCTGGGCGCGGCCGCGCGCAATCCGGACGATCACGCCTCGCGCGCCGCGGCGCTCGCCTCCGTGCGCGCCGCCGCCGTCGCCATGGCCGCGCTCGGCGAAGAGTCGCTCACCGAGATCGTCACCCGCGAGCACGTCGAGATCGCCGGCATCGCCGCCTCGTGCGGCTGCGCGGCCAAGCCGAGCGGCGCGGGCGGCGGCGACTGCGCGGTCGTCTTCGCCTTCGGCAACCCAGCGCGCGACCGCGTCCAGCGCGCGCTGCACGCCCGCGGCATTCTCGCGCACGAGCTCTATGTCGCATCCTCTGTTTGAGCCCGCGGAGGGGCGCTTGGTCCCTTGACCGGCTGGACCTGACCTCCGACACTCCCGCGCCTCTTGCTTGCCGCGCTCCTCGCCGTCTTGGTTTCGCTCGCCGCCGCCACCGACGGCGTGCGCGAGGCGCCTCCGCAGCCGGCGGAGAAAGCGCCGCAGCTGACCCGGCTGCCGACGCTCCTCGAGTTCCACCCCGCGGTCTATCCGCCCGCTGCGCTCGAGGGCGGCATCACCGCCGACGTCGGCTGCTCCATCGACATCGACGCCAGCGGCGCGGTCTCGCAGGTCGTCGTCGACAAGAGCGCTTCTCCCGAGTTCGACGCCGCCGCCATCGCGGCCATCCGCCAGTTCAAGTTCTCGCCCGCGGAGTTCGACGGCAAGCCGTCGGCGGTACGGATTCAATATGTCTATCACTTCATTATCGAGAAACAGCCGGTGCCCGCCGTGGCGCCGCCGCCCGCCGTGGACCCCGATGCGGGACATATCGAAGGAGAAATCCGCGAGGCCGGTACGCGCAATCCGCTCGCGGGCGCCGATATCAGCGTGGTGGGCACCCATCTGCAGACCAGCAGCGACAAGCGCGGCCACTTCGCGCTCGACGGCGTCTCGCCGGGCGCGCTGCGCCTCTCGGTTTCGCTGGGCGGATATGGCGAGGGCACGCCGCGGGTGAAGCTCGAGTCCAGAGGCGAGGCGAAGGTCACCGTCTATCTGCACCGCAGCGAGCCGGGCGAACTCTCCGCTACCGTCGAGGGTGAGCGGGCCGCCGAGGCGCCGACGCGCCATTCGCTCTCGCAAGCCGAATTGGAGAATGTCCCGGGCGCGCTCAACGACCCGATCCGCGCGGTGCAAAATCTTCCGGGCCTGGCGCGCGCGCCATTCCTCTCCGGCGCGCTGATCGTCCGCGGCAGCTCGCCCGCCGACACCGGCATCTATATCGACGGCGACAAGGTTCCGCTGATATTCCACTTCCTCGGCGGCCCGTCGATCCTCCCCGATTCCATGCTGGAGAGAATCGATTTCTATCCCGGCGGCACCGGCGCGTATTACGGCCGCAATCTGACCGGCGCGCTCGACGTCGCCACCCGCGGCGGGGAGGGGAGCGGCTTCCACGGCGAGGCGTCGGTCGATCTATTGCAATCGTCGCTCTTTCTCGAGACCCCGCTCGGCGACTCCACGCGCATATCCGCGGCGGTGCGGCGCAGCTATATCGATGTATTCCTCCCGCTCTTCCTCAAGAGCGATTCCAGCGGCAGCACCTCGGTGGTGCCGGTCTATTACGACTGGCAAGCGCGTCTCGACCACAAATTCGCCAACGGCGATACCCTCGATATCTTCGGCTTTGGCAGCGACGACAAGCTCGCGCTGGTGCAGACGGGGCCCAAGCTGGCGCAGACGCTCGCGGTCGATACCCACATCGGGCTCAATCGAGTGCACGGCACTTATAAACACTCATTCTCTTCCGACCTGCAGCTCACGATATCTCCTTCTTTTGGCGAGACGACGACCAGCTTCGACACCTCGGGCACCGGCTCCGGTCCGCTCGGCGCCTCGGAGAGCGGCTCCATCCGCGACCTGACCGGCGGACTGCGCTCGGAGCTGCGCTGGCAGGCGGCCTCGTTCTTCTCGCTGCGCGGCGGAGTGGACGCGCTGTTGGATCGCGCCGTCGTCTCCGCCGACTTCTCCAGCGGCGCGAACGTGGTCAGCGTCGGCACCCCGCAGGTCGAATCGGTCCACCTGCAGGCGGTCGAGCCGTTCCAGCAGTGGGGCGAATATGCCGAGGGCAAACTCAAGCTGGGCAAGTTCGAGATCGTCCCCGGCATGCGCCTCGATGAGCTGCACGCGCGCGGCAATACCGAGCTATCGGCCGATCCGCGCCTCTGGATCCGCTTCGCGCTCACCAGCGCGGACGCGTTGAAGGCCTATGCGGGCCTCTATCACCAGCCGCCCACCGCCAATCAGCTGCTCCCGCAGATCGGCAATCCCAACCTGGGTCTGGAGAGCGCGGGCCAGGTCGGCTTCGGATATGAGCGGCGCTTCTCCGATGTATGGAATGTCAGCATCGAGTTCTTCTACAACCGCCAATGGGACCTGGTATCGCCAGTGGCCGCGCAGACGCTGCCAAACGGGGTGGTGCAGAACAAGATCTTCGACAATGTCGGCGTCGGCCGCGCCTATGGAATGGAGCTGCTCATCCGCCGCGAGATCACCGCTTCTTTGTATGGATGGATCTCCTACACACTCTCGCGCTCGCAGGTCATCGACAAGCCGGGCGACCCTTGGGCCGCCTTTACCTATGACCAGCCGCATATCCTCACCGTGGTGGTCGGCTGGCGGCCGAGCGTGGGCTGGGAGCTATCGAGTCGCTTCCGATATACCAGCGGAGATCCGACCACGCCGATCACGGCGGCTTCGTTCAATGCCGACAGCGGCAGCTATGACCCGGAGAAAGGCACTTTCGGAGACGCCCGCTCTCCCGCCTTCGCGCAGCTCGACGTGCGCGCTCAATACACCTGGACTTGGGATCTCTTCCGCTTGACTCTCTATCTCGATATCCAGAATGTCACCAACCGCAAGAATGAAGAGTTCCATGTCTGGGACTATCGATATCGAGACAGCGGCAGCATCAGCGGACTGCCCATCTTGCCCACGCTGGGACTGACGGGGAAGTGGTGATGACTCGGGCGCTCACTCTCGCTTTCTGCGCGGCGCTGGCCGCCTGCACGCCCTCGTTCGCCTCGCCGACGCAGGTGACCGACCTGCGCATCCTCGGCATTCAAGCTGAGCCGCCCGAGGCGCTGTTTGATGCGCAGTGCACCGATCCCAACGATATCTCGACCTGCACCGTTTCGAATGTCGACGATATGCAGATCACCATTCTCTTCGTCGACCCGGTGCACCCCAGCCAGCCGGGGGTGATCACGCCGGAGCTCTGCGCGCCGTCGACGACGAACCCGATCTGTGGCGCGAACGCCGTCGTCCTGGCGACGCAGCAGGGGCCGCAGGACTCGATCGACTACTCGCTGCGCGGGGCATTCACCGGCGATGACCTGCAGCAGCTGCCGGCGCTCTTGATCGCCTCCGCCGAGGCGAGCCCGCTCAAGGGATATGGCGGTATCCAAGTCGAGCTGCAGATGGGGGTCGATACCGACGATCCCTATGGCGTACAGCTCTCGCACAAGACGTTGGTGTTCAATCCGCGGACGCCGGACGGCAATCCCAATCGAAACCACAACCCGCAAGTGACGGGGATGAAGGTGATCGACACCGCGAGCGGCGCGACGGTGGGCGTCCTTGCGCCCGGACAGACTCTCTCGCTTCCGCTGGGCGTCGAGGTCGGGCTGCGGCCGGTGCTCGCGCCCGGCTCGATCGAGACGTATCAGACGGTCGATTTGAATGGCCAGACAGTGACCATCACCGAAGATCTGCAGTGGGACTTCTATTCGACCACTGGCGCCGACTTTGACAATGGCACTGCCGACGAGCCGCTCCCGGGCGTGGGCGACCCGCCGCTGGGGCTGACCCGCATCACCGCGACGGCGGCCCGCTCTGGCACGCTCTGGGCGGTGGTTCACGATGGCCGCGGCGGCGACGCCTGGATACAGTTGCCGTGGGTGTCGGGAGGCAATCCATGAGCCAGGAAGCCAAGGCGAAGTGCCCGACCTGCAAGGGGCCAGTCGCGCCGCGGGTCGACAACCCTTATTTCCCGTTCTGCTCGGAGCGGTGCAAGGCGGTCGATCTCGCCAAGTGGTTCACCGGCGGATATGCCGTGCCGGGGGCGCCGCTCCGGCCGAAAGACGACGACGAGTTGAATTGAGATCGCTTCAACTCCGCGCGGGGCGCGGGCGCGCGGCGAACGAGTGCGCCCAGGCGAGCGCGGACAGCACGAGCGCGAGCGCGCGGCGGCGTGTGCGGATAGAGTGCGCGCCCTCCATGGCTTACGCCGACCTCCACTGCCACCTGCTCTGGGCCACCGACGATGGCTGCCGCGACGCGGCCGAGTCGCTCGAGCTGTGCGCGGCGCTGGTGGCAAACGGCTTCTCCGAGGCCGCGCCGACGCCGCACGCCTGGCCCGAGCTGCCCGGCGCGGCCGCCAACGCCGCGCGCCGCGAGGAGCTCGCGCGGCTGCTCGCCGAGAAGGGGGTCGCGCTGGCGCTGCACGCGGGCGCGGAGAACCGGCTCGACGGCGAGCTGCTCGAGCGGATCGCCCGCGAGGACGCGCGCCCGCTCGGCGCCGGCAAGTGGCTGCTCGCCGAGGCGCAGCACACGCTGCCGCATCCGGGCCTCGAGCAGCTCTGCTTCCGCCTGCGGGTCGCCGGCTACCGCGTGCTGGTCGCGCACCCCGAGCGCTGCCGCGCGTTCCGCGACGACGCAGACCTCGGCCGCCGCCTGGTCGAGTCGGGCTGCGCGCTGCAGCTCGAGCTGGGCACGCTCGCGGGCATCTATGGAAAAGACGCGATGAAGGCGGCGCGCAAGCTGCTCGACGCCGGCCTCTATGCGGTGGCGGCCAGCGACGTGCACCGGCCCCAGAGCGGCATCCGCTTGCTCGAGCAGGGGCTGCCCGCGCTGCGCAAGGCGGTGGGCGAGGCGGCCCTCACGCTGCTGCTCGATGAAAACCCCCGCCGCATCCTCCGCGGAGAGGCGCTCGCCGCATGAAGACGCTCCTGAACCACCCCTCGGTGAAGTTCGTCCTCCGCCTCGTCGCCTCGCTCTCGCTGAGCGGCCTGTTCGTCTGGCTCTCGCTGCGCCACGCGCCGGTCGCGCAGGTGGCGCACGCCATCGCGCAGGCCGACAAGCGGCCGCTCGCGGCCTACCTCGCGGTGCTGCTGGTCATCCACCTCATCCGCACGCTGCGCTGGGGCGAACTGCTCGCGCCGCTCGGCCGCGTGCCGTTCGCGCGGCTCAACTCGGCGTCGGCGGTGGGCATCATGATGCTCATCGTGCTGCCGCTGCGGCTGGGCGAGTTCGCGCGCCCGCTGCTCATCGCGCGGCCTGCCGGCGGCAACGGCCCGCGCCTGCGCCGCAGCGGCGCGCTCGCCTCCATCGTGGTCGAGCGCATCGCCGACGGTCTCTTTGTCGGACTGCTCGGCATCATCGCGCTGCACGCGCTCGGCTCGCGCGCGAGCGGCACCATCGCCGAGTTCGCGCGCCACGCGGCGGTGCTGGTCACCGCCGGATTCTTCGCCGGCTGCGTCGCGCTGGTGGCCGCGTTCCTGCTGCGCACGCAGGCGCTCGCGCTGGTCCGCCGCCTGGTCACGCCGCTCTCGCCGCGCCTCGCCGAGAAAGCCGCCTCGATGCTCGACGCGTTCATCGACGGTCTGCACCTGGGCTCGGCGCTGCGCGTGCTCGGCTTCTTCGCCACCACCGCCGTCTACTGGGCGCTCGCCGCGTTCGGCCTCGCGCTGGCGGGCGACGCGTTCGGCCTGCACCTGGGTCCGCTCGAGGCTTGCACCGTTCTCGCCGTGCAGGTCGTCGGCGTGATGGTCCCCGCCGGCCCCGGGATGGTCGGCACCTTCCAGTACTTCACGCAGGTCGGCCTCGCGATCTTCCTCGTCGGCGCGAACGGCGACGGCCCGCAGGCGGTCCAGGCGGCCGCCTACGCGAACACCGTCTGGCTGATGCAGTTCGTCCAGCAGGTCGGCCTGGGCCTCATCTTCATGGCCACCGGCCACGTCTCGATGCGCGGGCTCTTCTCCTCGAGCGAAGAGCCGGCCGCGGGCGACGACGCGCTCGCCCCCGCGAGCGAATCGTCGAGCAGCGGAGCGGCCTAGCGAAACGCGCAGCGCTCGGGTTGCGCGCGCCGCCGGACCGCGTCTGCCTCTCGCGGGGAGCGCAGGCGGCTTGACGAGCGCGGAGGGGCTGGCGTACACGGGGCGCCCTGTTTTTCAAGGGCACCTTGGCGGTGTAGCTCATCTGGCTAGAGCGGCGGTCTCATAATCCGCAGGTACGTGGTTCGAGTCCACGCACCGCCACCATTTTACAAGTCTTTTTCGCAAGGCGACCTGAGCGGGGCCCCAGTTGGGCCCCACTCAGAGTCTCCTCGAGGCACGCCGGCCG
>Ga0302196_10000018_pt1 | contig 168051 bp, 139 predicted proteins | sample II_Bog_N1_3_FD_198794 | JGI IMG/M metagenome (GOLD analysis project Ga0302196, IMG submission 198794) | Peat permafrost microbial communities from Stordalen Mire near Abisko, Sweden - II_Bog_N1_3 | ecosystem: Environmental > Terrestrial > Soil > Wetlands > Peat | place: Sweden: Abisko... | reverse complement strand
ATGAGCCTCGCATCCCTTTTGCGAAGGGGCTGCTGTGCGATTTTCGATCATCGCAGCGCGGTGGGAGCGTTGGCGTAGAAGCGCTGCGTGAGCAGCGCATTGATGTGGCCCAGCGCAGCGGGCGGCTACTTGCCTTGTGACTTGAGCAGCGCTTCGAACTCCGGGCGGCCGTGGAGCGAGATGAGATCGGTGTCTTCGCGGGCGTGCACGGCGAGCGTCGCGTCGAGGGCGAAGGCGCCGCGCAGGTGATCGACGGCGCTGGCAGCGTCGCCCAGGCGGGCGAGCGCGCAGGCGTAGTTGTATTGGCCCTCGGCGAGCTCGGGGGCGCGCACCACCAGCTCGGCGAGCGTCTGCGCGGCCTCTTTCACCTGGTCGAGCGTCAGCTCCATCACGCCCATCGCGGAGAGCGCGAGCTGACGCTGGTCGGGGGTCAGGTCGTGCTCGGAGGCGAGCGCCTGCGCGCCGTGCGGGAGACCGCGCGGATAGGCGGCGCGGCCCAGCTCGAAGGCCGACATCAGCGCGCCGTAGTGGGCGAGAGCGAACGAGGGCTCGCGCCGGGCGAGCGCGTCGAAGCGCTCGAATGCCGAGGCGGGATCGCGCTGCTGCAGGAAGCCCATGCCCGCGAGCACGTCGATCTCGCGCTGGCGCTCGGCCGGCAGCGGCACCGTGTGCGCGGTGCGCTCGGCGTGGCGGAAGACCGCCTCCGCGGCGGGCGAGCCGAGCGGGCCGGTCACTTCGATGAGCAGGCAGTCGGCGCCGCGCACGAAGAAGGCCCAGCGGCTGCGCACGGCCATCCGCTCTGCGCCGCGGGTGAAGCTCCAGCTCGGCGACGGCTCGTCGCTGGTGCTCTGGTCGCGGGGCAGCTCCATCGCCTCGGCGGCGTGCGTCTCGCGCTCGCCGGCGGATGTGTTGTGTCCCAACGACTGTCCAGACTCCTGGCCGGCGCCCGCGTCGGCATCGCGCGCGCTCGCGGTCTTCTGCTCGCGCGCGTCCTGCTCCTCGGCCGCGCGCTGCAGCGCTTGCAGCCGCGCGCGCGCGGTGTCGCGGCAGTCGGTGACCGTGCCCGGCTTCGCGAGCGGGAACGAGCCCACCTCGACGCGCACGTCCTTCGCGAGCCGCGTGCCCTCGTCGGTGGTGGTCCAGCCGCCCTCGACCGCGGGCAGCTCGAACTGCAAGCCGTGGATGGGATCTTCGACCGGCTCGGAGGGGCCCGCCGCCACCGCCTCGGCCGGCTTGGAGTGCGCGCAGCCTGGCCCCGCCATCGCCGCGAGCAGCGCGCCGAGCGGAGCGACCGCGATCCGCGCGGACCCGCGCAGCTTCACTGCATCACCAGCTTTCCCTCGACCGACCAGTAGCGCAGCGGCAGCTCGCAGGCGCTCTGCTTCTCCAGGTTGTACGCGAGGCACGAGTCGTACGGCCGCGAGTAGACGTGCAGGCTGACGGCCGGCTCGTCGAAGGGATTGGAGACGCGGTGGATGCCGTCGTCGCCCTGCTGCAGATCGAGGCAGCCGGCCTCCGCGCGCGCGAGGCCGCCCGAGGAGACCAGCCGGATGCTCTCGCCGGGGCCCGGCCCGTCGAGCGAGTGGAAGTTCTCCAGCCGCAGCGCTCCCTGCTGGATCGACAGCCAGCAGAGCTGGTTCGCGTGGTTGTGGATGGGGCTCTGCGTGTGCGGCGCCCAGCAGAGCGCGAGCAGCTCGAACAGCTCGTTGCGGAAGATCATGTTCCGCGTGTAGCGCCCCTTCGAGAAGTGCAGGTACGGCGCGAGCGTGGACGGGTTCACTTCCGCGCCCGCGAGCAGCCGGCAGACCTCGCCCGGGGAAAAGCGCGGCGCCGGCACCGTACGCAGCGTCTCGACCACTCCTCGCACTTCGATCTGCATGAGTTCTCCGCGAGCGAAACCTGCGCTCCGTCCCGAAGAGTAACACCGGTGCCGCGAGGCCACCCGGGACGTGCGCATGCGCACTTGTTTCTAGATTGCGTCGGGCGGCGGCGCGTGCGCGTGGCTCGCGTAGTCGCGGCCGAAGCGCTTTTCGATCTCGGGCGTGCCCCACTCGGCCACCACCGGCCGGCCGTGGGCGCAGCGCGCGCCGTAGTCGGTGGCGTCGAGGGCGTCGAGCAGCGCCTGCGCCTCGGCGGGCGCGAGCGCGTCGTGCGCGCGCACGCTGGCGTGGCAGGCGGCGCGGGCGAGCAGCGCGTCGCGCAAACGCAGGAGCGGCTCGCCGCGGCCGTGCAACTCCAGCTCGTCGGCGAGGTCGCCCAGCATCGCCAGCAGCTGCGCGTCGCCGAGCGGGCCCAGCTCGCGAGGGAGCGCCTTCACCGCCACCGTGCCCGAGCCGAAACCGGTCAGCTCGATGCCGCACGCGGAGAGCGCCTCGCTCGCGGCCGAGAGCGCCGCGGCCGCGCCAGGCGCGGGCGAGAGCACGCGCGGCACCAGGAGCGGCTGGCCATGGACGCGCGACTCGGCCGCCTTGCGCAGCCGCTGGTAGTTCATCCGCTCGTGCGCCGCGTGCTGATCGATGAGCACCAGCCCGCGCGGCCCTTCGCAGACGAGGTAGCTGCGGTGCAGCTGGCCCAGGTAGCGCAGCCCGGCGAAGAACGGCGCGGGGCCGACCAGCTCGATCTGTCCGCGCTCTTGCGGGATCGCGAGAGGAGCCTCCGGGCCGCGCCCCGCGCGGTCGCGCGCGTTTGCGGCAGCGATGGCTGGCCACTGCTTCTCCTCCGCCGAGAGCGCACCGGACCGCGCGCCGAACCGCGCCAACGCTTCGCCGACGCGCGCGATCCGCTCGGCGTCGACCGCCACTTCCCCGCCCGGGGAGATCGTTGCGGTACCAACGATGTGGGTCTCGGCCGCGCCCAGCAAGTACGTGCGCGTCGCCGGCACCGCCGCGGCGCCCCCCGGCCGCAGCCACGCGCCCGGCGCGAGCACCGCGGTGAGCCCGGCCGAGATCGCCTCGTAGGCGGCGCGCGCGTCGGCGAGCCGCACCTCGGACTTCGCCGGGTGCACGTTCACATCCACCTCGGCAGGAGGCACCTCGACGAAGACCACCGCCGAGGGAAAGCGGCCGTGCTGGAGCACCTCGCCGTAGGCGCGCAGCACCGCGTGCGTCAGCTGCCGATCGCGGATGGCGCGGCCATTGACGAAGAGCCAGATCGCCTTCGCGCTCGCGTGCGCGACGTCGGGCGAGCCGGCGATGCCGTGCGCGCGGATGCCGCGCACGCTCGCGTCGAACGCGGTCCAGCGGCCGTGCAGCTCGCGGCCCAGCGCCTCCTCCGCGCGCGCCTGCAGCGTCTCGCCCGCGAGCAGCTGCAGCAGCGTCCGCTCGCCCTCGCGCAGCACGAACGAGACGTCGCGCCGGGGCAGCGCGAGCCGCAGCACCGCGTCGATGGCGTGCTGCTGCTCGGTGGCCGCGCGCTTGATGAACTTGCGCCGCGCCGGCACGTTCCAGAAGAGATCGCGCACCTCGATGGTGGTGCCCGCCGGAGCGCCCGCGTCGCGCGGCTCGCCGACCGCGCCGCCCTCGACCTCGATGCGCGTACCCGCCAGCGCGTCTGTTTCGGCGGTCAGCAGCGTGAAGCGCGAGACCGCCGCGATCGACGGCAGCGCCTCGCCGCGAAACCCGTAGCTCGCAATGGCGAAGAGATCCTCCTTGGTGCTCAGCTTGGAGGTCGCGTGGCGCAACAGCGACAGGCGCGCGTCCTCGCGGCCCATGCCGCTGCCGTCGTCGCGCACGCGCACCAGCTTGCGGCCGCCCTCGAGCAGATCGATCTCGACGCGCCTGGCGCCCGCGTCGAGCGCGTTCTCGACCAGCTCCTTCACCACGGCCGCCGGCCGCTCGATCACCTCGCCCGCGGCGATCTGGTTGGCGAGCGTCTCGTCGAGGAGGTGGATGCGCGGCATCGCGCGAATGTAGCAGCGCCGCCGCGCCGCGAGCGTCCGCTTTTTGCGCGCAGCGCGCGGCACTTCTTCTAGAGTCGCCGCATGAGTGACACGCCCTTCTCCATCGAGCTGGCCCGCCGCGACGACGTGCCCGCGATCCTGGCGATCGCCAACTGGGCCGCCGAGCACACGCCAGCCAACTTCGCCACCGCGCCCGAGCCGCTCTCCGACTGGCTCTCGCTCTACGACCGCACGCAGGAGCAGCACGCGTGGCTGGTCGCGCGCGCGAACGGCGCGGTGATCGGCTTCGCCAAGTCGGGCCCGTACAAGCCGCGCGGCGCGTATCGATTCTGCGCGGAGATGTCGGTCTACATCGCGCAGGCGTGGCACGGCCGCGGCGTCGGCAAGGCGCTCTACGCGCGGCTCATCCCGATCCTGCGCGCGCAGAACTTCGTCCAGCTCTTCGCCGGCATCACCTCGCCACATCCGCCCAGCGAGAAGCTGCACATGAGCTTCGGCTTCCAGCCGGTGGGCGTCTTCCACCGCTGCGGCTGGAAGTTCGACCGCTGGCACGACGTCGGCTTCTGGGAGCTCACGCTGCAGCCCGACGGTCCCCCGCGCGAGCTGCTGCCGGTCGCCAAAGTCTGGTCACGCTAGCTCGGGCGGGCGAGCGCGCGCCTGCGAGTTCAGCCGCGCGGCGGTGCTCTCGCCCGCGCCGGGCCGGCCCGCGAGCAGCGCGATCGCTGCTGCCTCGCTCACTTCGTTCGATTCGCCCATCGTCTGTCTGCGCTCAGTACATCTGCCGGATCTCGGCTCCCGGGTAGTAGTGCGCGAGGATCTGCTGCGCCGTCTGGCCCGCCTCGGCGCGGCCGCGCGCGCCCCACTGGCAGAGGCCCACGCCGTGCCCGCTGCCGCTGCCGCGGAAGACCGCCTCGTGCTTCTCGACCTCCACGGTGAACGCGAGCGAGGGCAATTTGTTGTAGCCGACCAGCTGGCGCAGCTCGGCCCCGCGCATCGTCACGGTCTTGCCGCCCGCGCGCAGCGCGACTTTGCGCGCGCGCCCCGAGGCGGTGGTCTCGCTCACCTCCAGCCCGGTCAGCTCCGCGCGCAGCCGGCCCGCCACGCGCAAGGTCTTGCCCAGCTGCGCGAGCGGGATGCGCACCGTCCAGCGCACGCGCGGATCGCCCGCGTCGAAATCGCCGTCGTCCTGGACGGGCAAGTACGGCGTGCTGCCCGGCGCCACGTCGAACGCGCCCTCAGCGCTCTCGCTCTTGCCGCCGCACGAGGCAGAGAAGTAGGCGGCGATGGGCGCCGCGTTCCAGGTGAGCACCTCGCCGTAGGTCGCCTTCGCCGCGGCTCGCGCGCCGCTCTCGGGGTGGGCCGCGCCGGCGTAGACCTGATCGAGCACCGACGCGCCCAGGTGCGCGCGCGCGCCGGGACCGCTGGAGATCTTCTGCGCCACCGCGTAGGTGCGCGCCGCGATCGACTGCGCCTCGAGCGCCGCCGCGGGCCACTTCGCCGGCATCTCGCTGGAGACGACCGCCGAGACGTACTCCTCGAGATCGAGCGCGTTGACCACCACCAGGCCGCCCTGCTCGGCCCAGATCTCGATGCGGCCCGGCAGCGCTTTTCCCTCGAAGAAGAGCGGCGCGGAGCCCGGCTTGATCACCAGCGGCGGCTGCACGCGGGCGCCGTCGAGCGAGAGCGACTCGCCGCGCGCCGCGAGCACGTGCGCGGGCCCCGCGGAGATGGCGAGCGGCGCCCCTTGCGTTCCTTCGCTCGCGGTCGCCGCCTCTCCCGAGAAGTGCGCGAGCGGCTTGCCGCGCGCGACCTCGATGCGAATCTCCTCGGCCGGCGCGCCCGCCGCCGCCAGCAACAGCGCGACGAGCGCGGCCCAGCCCCAGACGCGGGCGAGCCGGGGCCCCAGGGTCGGCGAACGCGTTCGGGGAGCCTGCGTCACTCGGGGCAAGAGGCGCAGGAGCGTGCCGTCCGCCCGACCGAGCGTCAACACTGATAGAGTGCGCGACGTGCTCCAGGGGATCCGCCGCTCGCTCGCCCTCAAGCTGATCCTCGTCTCTGCCATGCCGTCGGCAGCGGTGCTGCTGCTCGGCCTCTGGGGCTTGATCAACCACTCGCAGAAGCTCGCGCTGATCGCGCCCGAGCGCGCGTTCGCCGAACTGCGCCAGGGCGCGGTGCTGGGCGCGCTGCTCACGCTGACGTTCGCCGGCGTCGCGGTCGCGCTCGCGGCGCGCCACTACCTGCTCAAGCCGATCCAAGCGCTGATGCTGGCGATGCGCCGCGCCGAGGCGGGCGAGATCCTCATCCGCGCCAAGGTCGACAGCCACGACGAGCTGGGCATGCTCGCCACCTCATTCAACAGCATGCTCGCCAAGGTCACCGACATGGCGGTCGCCGAGATCGAGCAGCAGCAGAAGCTCACGGTGATGGAGCGCGAGCTGGTGCTGCAGGGCGAGCTCAAGCAGGCCAACGCGCAGCTCGGCGAGCACGCGCGCGAGATGGAGCTGGTGCTCGAGGTGGCGCGCAGCCTCTCCGGCACGCTCGACCTGCGCGAGCAGCTGGAGGAGCTCGGACGCCACACCTGTCTGCAGCTCGGCGTGAACGAGTTCTCCGTCCTGCTCATCGACGAGGGGTCGCAGCAGCTGGTCATGGAAGCGGTCGCCGGCCGCGCACCTTCGTCGGCGCGCGGGATGCGCTTCTCGGTCGGCGAAGGGGTGGTCGGCGACGCGGTCGCGCGCGCACAGACCATCTATGTCCCCGACGTCGATCAAGATCCGCGCTACCTCCACTACAAAGGCCTGCAGCGCAGCACCGGCTCGTTCCTCTCGGTGCCGCTGCAGGCCAAGGGCCGCGTGGTCGGCGTGATGAACCTGAGCCGCCCGGAGAAGGCCGCGTTCCAACCGCAGGAGATCCGCATCGCCGAGGCGATCGCCGCGCAGGCGGGCCTCGCCATCCAGAACGCGCGGCTCTACGCGCAGATGCTCGAGCTCTCGTACACCGACGTGCTCACCGGCGTGCCCAACCGGCGCCAGCTCTTCCAGCGGCTCGAGCAGGAGTGGACCCGCTCGCTGCGCTTCGGCGACGAGCTGTCGATCCTCATGATCGATCTCGACCGCTTCAAGCAGGTCAACGATCAGCATGGCCACACCGTCGGCGACGCGGTGCTGCGCGGCGTGGCGCTCGCGCTCGAGCGCAACGTGCGCAAGGTCGACACGGTCGCGCGCTTCGGCGGCGAAGAGTTCTGCATCGTGCTGCCGCGCATCGCGAAGGTCGAGGCGCTCGAGGTGGCGGAGAAGCTGCGCCGCTCGGTCTCACAGACGCCGCTGGAGACCGCGCCGGGCAAGCCGCCGATGTTCGCGACCATCTCCATCGGCGTCGCGTCGTACGGCGCCGATGCCGCCGACGCGGCCGCGCTGCTCGATCTCGCCGACCAGGCGCTCTACGAGGCCAAGCGCAGCGGCCGCAACACCGTGCGCTCCGCGTAGAGAGCGCGGCGGCGCCCGGCCCGCCTCTACTCCTTGGCGACCGGCAGGAAGATGCGAAAGACGGTCGCGCTCGCGTCTGGCTCGAGGTCGATCGAGCCGCCGGCTGCCTCGAGGATGTCGCGGCTCAAGTAGAGCCCGAGGCCGGTCCCCTTCCCGTCCGGCTTGGTCGTGAAATACGGCTCGAAGAGATGCTCGCGCACCTCGGGCGCGATGCCGCAGCCGCGATCGATCACGCGCACCGACACGCCGCCCGCTTCCTCGCTGACGCGCACCTCGACGGTGCCCTGGCCGCCCAGCGCGTGCAGCGCGTTGTCGAGCAGGTTGAGCAGCACCTGCGAGAAGCCGCCCGGCGAGCCCATCACGCGCGGCATCGCCGGCAGCTCGAGCTGCACGCGGCCGTTGCCGTGGTGGGCCCGTTCGAAGATGAGGATCGCCTCGTGGAGCGGCGTCTCCGGATCGAACTCTTGCGCCTCGCTCGGGCTGCGCCGGGCCATGCCTTTGAGCGCGGTGATGATCGCGTTGACCCGGTCGAGCCCGTGCAGCGAATCGCGCAGAGCCTCGCCCACCATGGCCGCGCGCATCGGATCGCGGATGAGCACGTGCTCGGGGATGAGGCTCTCGAGCAGCTCGATGTTCGAGCGCACGAACGCGAGCGGGTTGTTGATCTCGTGCGTGATCGCCGAGGCGAGCTGGCCGATCAGCGCCATCCGCTCGCGCTGCACCGAGATCTCTCTCGCCCGCGCCACGTCGGCCTCGAGCTTCTTCTTCTGCGTGACGTCGCGGAAGACCGCGCGCACCGAGAGATCGCTCTCCGGCGAGGCGCGGCCGAGCGAGACCTCCACCGGCAGCTGCTTGCCGTTCGGGTGCACCACCATCGCTTCGGCCAGCGGCGACGCCTCGCGCTCGGTGGCGCGGATGCGCTCGATGAAGAACGCGCGATCGGCCGGCGCGACCAGCTCCTCCATCGGCGAGCCGATCAGCTCGTCGGCAGTGCGCCCGAGGATCGGCATCACCCGGCCGGCCGCGACCGAGATGTTCCCTCCTGCCCCGCTCTCGACGATCGCGTCGGGCAGGTTGTCCATCAGCGTGCGGCGCGCCTCCTGCTCGCGGCGCAGCGTCGCGTCGCGGCGCGAGCGGGCGAGCAGCGCGCCCACCGCGTCGGCGAGCCCTTGCACCAGCCGGATCTCCCCTTCGCCGAGCAGGCCGACGGGCCCGCAGACGAAGATTGCGCCGAGCATCTTGTCGCCCGCGCGCACCGGCAGCGCGAGCCCGGCGAACTTGTCGCCGCCGACCATCTCGCGCTCGGCAGGAAACGGCGCGCGAGAGAGCAGCCGCAGGTAGACCGGCGCCGCGGTGATGGCCGCCCGCCCGATCGCGCTCGCGGTCGCGCCCACCGCGTGCGGGAGCAGATAGGGCTGGTGCTCGAGCGGCACGCCTTCGTGCGCCACGCAGCGCAGCTCGCGCCCCTCGGCGTCCATCTCGAAGAGCGCGACCCAGCCCGACGTCAGCGTCCCCGCGAGCGAGGCGAGCCCCGGCCCGATCGCGTCGCCCACCGACGTCTCGGTGGTCACCGCCTCGAGCAGCGCGCGCAGCACCTGGATCTCCGCGCGCAGCCGCGCCGTCGCCGAGCGCTCGATGTACGCGACAAACCCGCTCGTACTCTCGGAGCGCGCGAGCAGGATCCGCAGCTCGCCCACCGCGCCGGCGCTGAGCACCACCTCGACCATCCCGCCCGTCGAGGCGGCGCGCACGCCCATCTTCTCGAGCGTGCGCAGGAGCTGTGGACCGACCGGCCCCTCGAGAAGCTGCTGCGCGATGGGGTTGCACCGGCCGGGGACGCGCGCCTCGTCGAGGAAGACGACGCCGAGCGGAAGCTCGTTGATCAGCTCGTGCATCGCGCTCTGCGGGGCGTCGGCGTCGGTGATGCGGGAGCTCGTCAACATGGGGCAGGAAGACGTGCAAGCAAATGGCCAGCGACGTCAATCTCCGAGTGAGAGACGAGAAGAGAGTGGCGCGATGTGGGCAGACCTGATCCGCGGTGTTCACTGACAGCCGCACCGCCAGAAGGTTGGCGTAGAGGAATTGGCGATCTGACGCTTTCCATCGCCAGCGCATTGACGTTCGTCACCGAGGTGGCGTCAGGTTCTCCGTGAAAAATGACACCCGCGACGAGGCAAGACGATTCGCGCAGGGCCGCGCCCACGCTGCTCCAACTCGAGATTCCCCGCTGTAAATTTGCGCCTTGCGCACATCGTGATCGTCTGTAGGCAGACGTGATCCACTCCGAATTGGCCACGACCTTGCTCCACGTTCCGCCAGCTGCATGACGTCAAAGTTGCCGGAAGGTCTTCACCAGTCGCCGGAGGTTTTCGTGAATCAGCCCGCTCCTCGCCAACCGCGCCGCGCTCATGATCTCGTCTACGCCAAGGGATCTCCGCTGGAGGAGCTCGAGATGCAGTGCCGCACCATCGCCAACAGCGACTCGACCGTGCTGATCATGGGCGACACCGGCACCGGCAAGGAAGTGTTCGCGCGCCTCATCCACACCGCGAGCCAGTCGGCGTCGGGGCCGTTCGTGCCGGTCAACTGCGGCGCCATCCCGGAGGCGCTCCTCGAGGCGGAGCTGTTCGGCGTCGAGAAGGGCGCGTTCACCGGCGCGCACGCCACCCGCAAGGGTCGCGTCGCGCACGCCGACGGCGGCACCCTCTTCCTCGACGAGATCGGCGAGCTGCCGCTCTCGATGCAGGTCAAGCTGCTGCGCGTCCTCCAAGAGAAGACGTACGAGCCGGTCGGCGCCACCCACTCGATCCGCTCGAGCTTCCGCCTCGTCGCAGCCACCAACCGCGACCTCGCGGCCGAGGTCGAGGCGGGCCGCTTCCGCCGCGACCTCTACTACCGCCTGCACGTCTGCCCGATGACGCTGCCCGCGCTGCGCGAGCGCCCGGCCGATGTCGAGGCGCTGGTGAACCACTACTGGCTGGCGCGCAACGAGCAGCGCGAGATCGCCCCCGAGGCGATGCGCGTGCTCACCCGCTACAGCTGGCCGGGCAACGTGCGCGAGCTGCAGAACATGGTCGAGCGCATCTCGGTCTGCACCACCGGGCCGCGCATCGAGCTGGCGCACCTGCCGTCGAGCGTGCGCGGCGAGCCGCCGAAGGAAGCGCCGCTCTCGCAGCCGCCGCCTTCGCGCACCTCGGGCCTGCGCCTGGTGCAGCCGGAGGACGGGCTCGAGCCCACCATCCCCGAGCTGACCCTGCCGGTCGATCTACCCGCGCTGCTGCGCAACCTCGAGGAGGCGTACGTCGACGCCGCGCTCGCCCGCGCACAAGGCAGCCGCAAGGCCGCCGCGGAGCTGCTCGGGCTGCAGCGGACCACGCTGGTCGAGAAGCTGCGCCGCTGGGGCCGCGAGCCGACGAAGGCCGCGCGCGCAGAGACGAACACCGCTCCGCTCACCGAGAGCGTCACGACATGAGCTTCGCGCGGCGCACCTGGCCGGGCTTGCGAGCGGTGGCGATCTTCGCCGCGCTCGCTGCCGCCGCTTCGCGCGCCGCCTCGCCCGTGACGCTGGTCTCCGCGAACGCCTCGAACACGCCGGGGCTCTTCAGCGCTGCTTCGCCGCCCAACTTCGCGGCCTCGACCACCGCCGCCGCGCACCGCATCCCGCTGCCGCCCGGGCCGCCGGTCCACCTGCGCCTCTCGGTGCTGGAGTCGACCATCGAGGTGCTCACCGCTTCGGGCGCGCCGCTCAAGGCCCGGCTGCCGCTCCTCTCGACGCCCTGCCGGCCGGTCAATCCGCTCAGCGATGAGCTGGTGCTCCACTGCTCGACCGGCCGCCTTGACGCAGCGATCGTCGAATCGAAGGGGCGCCGCTACCTCGACCTGCGCGAGCTGCGCGGGATCCCCACCAACGACGGCGAAGAGGGTCCGCCGCTCTTCGACTACCCGCCCGATCAGGTCGGGCTCGGCAAGGCCTGCCCGGGCGACACCGAGGCGGCACGCGGCGAGTGCTTCTTCGAGCTGGGCCAGAACGAGAAGGCGCAGGTGCTGCTCGCGAGCGCGCTCAAGAAGGAGGAGACGCGCAACTTCGCCGCGCTCCGCCTCGGCGATCTCGCGCTGCGCCGCCGCGACCCGAACCGCGCACTCGCGATCTACGCGATGGCCGGCGACGAGGGGCCGTGGGGCCGGCTCGCCACCGAGCGCATCTGCGAGCTGACCGGCCTCTGCCTGCGCGAGGCGGGCCTGCCTGTCTACGACCCGGTCGCGCTGCCGCCGGCGATGGCCGACGAGCTGGCGATGCGCCAGGTGCGCGCGCTCGCGCTGCTCGGCCGCTGGAGCGAGGCGATGGAGCGGCTCGCGACGATGCTCGACGCTTCGCCGGCCATCTGCATGGGCCAGACGAAGATGCTCTGCCGTCGGCTGACGCTCGCGGCGCTGCACACGCCCGACTGCCCGCGCGAGGCGGCGCTCTCGACTTACTTGCGCCTGCCGCTCTTCCTCACCGGACCGCTCGCCGCAGAGCTCGCGCGCGCGGCCGGCGAAGACTCGAGCGAGCTGGGCGCGCCCGAGTACGGCGCGACGCTGCTCTCCGCGACCGCACGCCTGGCCGACCGGCGCGATCTGCTCGCCCACGCGCGCGAGACCATCGCGCTCTACCAGGCGGCGCACGATCCAATCCGCGCGCACGTGATGTGGTCGTGGGCGAACACGCGGCTGACGCCCACCGAAGCGCGCCTGCTGCAAGCGGACGGCGACGGCGGCCCTGCGTCGCCGCCTTCGCGCGTGGAGCTGCTGAGCGCCAATCTCGCCACCGACGAATCGGCCAGCACGCTCGCGGTGGCCCGCTCGATCCTGCTGCGCGCTCGCCTCGCCGCGCCGCCCGGACGCAGCAGCCGCAAACGCTGACACGTTCGCGTCAGGCCAGCGCCAGGCTGTCACGCCCGTGACGCCACAAGAGTGATGAGCGGCCGGTCCGGGCCGCCCCGCTCTCTCCCTCGAAGAAAAAGCGCAGCGATGGCGCGCAGCCGCAGATGGCACGCTTCGCGCAGTTGTCCTCTGCATGCCGCTCTTCGACGCCACCCTGTCCGTCCTCGAACGCTCGCTCGACGTTCGCCTCGAGCGTCAGAACCTCCTCGCCTCGAACCTCGCCAACGCCGACACGCCCGGCTACGCGGCGAAGGACCTCGACTTCACCGCCGCGATGCACTCGGCGGCGCAGCAGCTCGAGCAGTCGGCGCACCACCACTCCTTCTCCACCTCGGAGCAGTCGGGCGACGCCTTCTCGATGGGCGGCGACAGCGGCACCCCCGACGCCTTCGCGCCGCCGGTCTCGCTCTCGCTGCCCGCGCCCACCTTCGAGAGCGGCGCGCCGATCATCAGCGCCGACGGCGCGATGAGCCTCGACCAGAACAAGGTCGACACCGACCGCGCGATGGTCGCGCTCTCGTCGAACGCCATCAGCTACGGCGCCAGCGCCAAGGCCGTCGCGAAGAAGCTCGCCATCCTCGCGTACGCCGCGAACGACGGACAGGGCTAGCTCGTAAACCGCATTTCTGACCGGAGAGTCATTCATGGATTTCGCGACCGCACTCAACATCAGCGCCTCGGGACTCTCGGCAGAGCGCACGCGCGTCGACATCGCCGCGGGCAACCTCGCCAACGCCGACTCGACCCGCGGCGTCGATGGCCAGCCCTACCGCCGCCGCGACCCGGTCCTCACCTCGGCCCCGTTCGAGCAGCAGCTCGGCACCGCGATGGGCGGGCCCGCCGCCACCGGTGTCAGCGTCACCCAGATCGTCGAGGACAGCTCGCCCGGCCGCCGCGTCTACAGCCCGGACCATCCGGACGCGGACGAAGAGGGCTTCATCACGCTCCCCAACGTCGACCCGATCCACGAGGTGGTGAACCTCGTCTCCGCGCAGGGCGGCTACGACGCCAACGCGACCGCGATCGAAACCCTCGAGACGATGGCGAGCCACGCGCTCGACATCGCTCGCTAACGGAGCCCGCCATGGACGGCATCGGATCGCTCGCCCTTCAGCAGATGCAGCGCACCGGCGAGACCTCGCCGCTCGAGGTGGTCCGCGGCGGAAACGCGGTCGGTGGCGCCGAACGCACGAGCGGCAGCTCCTTTGCAGATGTCCTCGGTCAAGCCGTCAAGGCGGTCGATGCCCAGCAGATCGAAGCCGACCAGCAGTCGGCCAATCTGGCGATGGGCGGAGGCAACCTGCACGAGACGGCGATCGCGCTGGAGAAGGCCGACGTGGCGATGCGAGTCGCCACCAAGGTCCGCAACAAGCTGGTCGAGGCGTACCAAGACGTCATGAAGATGAGCATCTAAGCCTGCTGCGAAAGAGACCCGGATGGAACCGCTCCTCAAGCAGCTCCGCGAGCTCCCGAAGAAGATCAACGAGCTCGCGCTCACGGTGCGCATCGTCGGCCTGGTGCTCGTGCTGGCCGTCGTCGGGGCCATCGCCTACGCGGTCTCCGCGGGCGGCGGCGAGCACATGGAGTACGCCTTCAGCAGCCTGACGCCGGAGGACTCGGCCGAGGCGGCCGCGCAGCTGAAGGCCGCGGGCATCCCCTTCCGCCTCGAGGCGAACGGCGCGGCCCTCGCGGTGCCGGGCGACAAGGTCTATGACGCGCGCCTGCTCCTCGCGGCGGCCGGGCTTCCTCGCGGGAGCGCCGGCCTCGCCGGCTTCGAGCTGTTCGACCGCGGCGACCTGGGCATCTCGGAGTTCACGCAGAAGATCAACCTGCGCCGCGCGCTCGAGGGCGAGCTCGCCCGCACCATCGGCCACCTCGCCAACGTGCGCTCGGCGCGCGTGCACATCTCCCTCGAGGAGAAGGGGCTCTACCGCGACGACGAGCGCAAGGCCTCGGCCGCGGTGGTGATCAACCTGCAGCCGGGCCGCACGCTCGGCGAGCGCGAGATCTCCGGCATCCGCCACCTCATCGCCAGCGGCGTCTCCGGCCTGCAGCCCGAGTCGGTCACCATCGTCGACGGCCGCGGCACGGTGCTCTCCAGCGAGTCGATGTGGGGCGAGGCCGAAGCGTACCGGCAGCGCGAGATGGAGAAGAGCCTCGAGTCGCGCATCGTCTCGCTGCTCGAGCCCGCGGTGGGCGCGGGCGAGGTGGTGGCGCGGGTCTCCGCGACGCTCGACGAGAGCGAGCAGACCGAGAGCAAGGAAGTGGTCGATCCGACCGGCGTGCTGCGCAGCGAGCACAAGCAGACGCAGACGCAAGGTGCGGGCGGCGCTGGCGGCGCCACCACGGGCGGCGTCGCTGGAGCCGCGGCCAACGCGCCCGGCGCCCCTGCGCCGACGACCGCGGAGAGTTCGCGCGGCACCTCGAACAGCCAGGACGAGCAGCGCACCTTCGATGTGGGCCGGACCGTCACGCACACCAGCGCGAAGGGCCCGCGCCTCACCAAGCTCTCCGTCGCCATCCTCGTCGACGGGCAGGACGGCAAGCCGCGCAGCGACGCCGACCTCGACCAGCTCCGCGAGCTCGCTCGCAAGGCGGTCGGGTTCGACGAGGCGCGCGGCGATCAGCTCGAACTCTCCAGCACCGTCTTCGCCAAGTCGACCGAGGTGGAGCCGGCCCCGGTGCCGGCCAAGTTCGCCCTCCCCGGTCAGACCTGGTGGTGGCAGGCCGGCGGCGCGGTCCTCGTGCTCGGCGTGATCGCGTTCCTCGCGATGCGCGGCGGCGGCAGCCGCGCCCAGGGCCGCAGCGAGATGGCGATGGTGAAGCCGGGCGAGCGCGTCGCCACGCTCGAGGCGGTGCTCGCGGGTTCACCGGCGCCGACGCTCGCGCCGACCGCGGCGCTGGCCGAATCGGCACCGGACGCGAGCATCAGCTTGCGCGACCGTGCCCGCGCGCTGGTCGAGGGCGACCCCGCCCGCGCCGCGCTCCTCTTGCGCGCTTGGATTTCTTCCGACGAGGCTGCCCGTGGCTGAGACAGAGGCACATCCGACACCGCCCGCGTTTGGTGGACAAAGTGGCCAGCAGCAGCAGCAGGCGGCAGGGCCCGGCGCGCGCCGGGCGGCCGCGGTGCTCCTCGGCCTCGGCGGCGACCTGGCGCAGCACATCTTCCGCCTGCTCAACCCCGAGGAAGTCCGCCTGGTGGCCCTCGGCGCTCGCGAGCTGAAGAAGGCGCCGGCCAACGCGGTCCCCGAAGCGCTCCGCGGCTTCATCGAGGCGATCGGCCGGGTCGGCAGCGAGAGCAGCATGGGCGACGACCTGCTCCGCGAAATGGCCGAGAAGGCGCTCGGTGGAGACGCCGTCCGCCGCGCCTTCGACGGTGTGCAGGCCCCGGCGGCGCCGGACGAAGTGCTCGGGCCCATCGCCGAAGCCGACCCGGAGTCCCTCGCCATGGTTCTGGCGCGCGAGCAGCCGCAGACGACCGCGCTGGTGCTCTCCGCGATCGCCTCGGATCGCGCCGCGGCCGCGCTGGACAAGCTCCCGGCGAACATCCGGCCCCAGATCATCCGGCGCATGGCGGCGATCGAATCTGTGGCGCCAGAAGTTTTGAAGGAGGTCGGCCAGGCGCTCGCGCAGGAGCTCCGCGCGGTCATCGCCGGCGGCATGCGCCGGGTCGACGGCAAGGGCGCCGCGCTCGAGCTGCTGCGCCGCTCGCCCTCGGCACAGCAGGGCGAAGTCGTCTCGGCCATCGAGAAGGACGACCCGGGCCTCGCCAACGATTTGCGCTTGAAGCTCTTCACCTTCGACGATCTCCGCAACCTCACCGACCGCGACCTGCAGGCGGTGCTCAAGGAGATCGACGGCTCGCGCCTCACCCTCGCGCTCAAGGGCGCGGCACCCGCCCTGCGCGACAAGTTCCTGCGCAACATGTCGCAGCGCGCCGCACAACTTCTCTCAGACGATTTGTCGGCGATGGGAGCGGTACGGCTTTCGCAAGTGGAAGAAGCACAGAGCGAGATCGCCAAGCTCGCGCTCGAACTCTCCGGCCAGGGCCGCATCACGATCGTCCGCGCAGCAGACAAAATGGTGTAACCGATGACTCAGCCTCCTCCACGCAAGCCGCGATTCCTCTCTTCGGTGCCGGCGCAGCCGGTCGAAGCGGCGCGGTTCGGTGCGAAGCCGGCCTCGGCCCCGGCGCAGCTGCGCCAGCTTCCCGACGCGCAGAAGCAGGAGGCGCCGAAGATTCTCCCCGCGCACGCGGTCGCGGCCGACAAGAACGTGGCGCGCGCGCCAGCTTTCTTTGGAACGCCCGCCGCTCCCGCCAACAATCCGGCGCCGGCACCTCACCCGGCCGGCGCAGCGCCGGTTCCCGCGGCCGCTCCTGCGCCGGGCGCGGCGAACACGCCGGGCGCGGTGCAACCCAAGACGGTCGAAGTGGGTGCGCCGGTGGTTCCGGTCGAGATGATCCGCGAGCGGCTCGCGGCGGCCATCGACTCGCTCCGCATGCAGAGCGAGAAGCTCGCCGAGCAGGCCCGCGCCGACACGCTGGAGATGGCCTTCCAGATCGCGCGGCGCATCGTCGAGGTGGAAGTGCGGCAGAGCCCGGAGCCGCTCTTCGCGCTGGTCCGCTCTTCCATCATGCAGCTGGCGGCGGCGCGGCGGATCACGCTGCGCGTCTGCCCGGGCGACCTCGAATCGCTGCGCAGCCCGCGCGGCCAGGAAGCGACGGCGGGTCTCTCACTCGCGCAGATCGAGCTGTCGGCCGACGCGTCGCTCGAGCCGGGCGAGTGCCTGGTCGAGAGCGACCTCGGCCAGATCGACGGCCGCCTCGCCAACCGATTCGCCGAGCTGCGCCGCCAGGTCTCTGAGTCCTCCGAGAGTGTGGCATGAGCGCCAGCGAGATCGAGCGCATCCGCCGCGCGCTGGCCCAGAGCGCGCCCCTTCCGGTCAGCGGCCGTGTCGTGCGCGCGGCCGGCGTGGTGGTCGAGGCCGCCCTGCCCCGCGTCGCGCTCGGCGCGCAGTGCGAGATCCACCTCGACGGCGACGAGCGGCTGCTCGCGGAAGTGGTCGGCGTGACCGCGGGCCACGCGCTGCTCCTCCCGTTCGGCGAGCTGCGCGGCATCCGCGAAGGCTGCACCGTGGTCCAGCGCGGCGGCGCTCCCGAGCTTCCGGTCGGCGACGCGCTGCTCGGCCGCGTGGTCGACGCGCGGATGCGCCCGATGGACGGCGGCCCGCCGCTGCTCCTGCGCTCGCGCGCGCGCCTCGACATGGTTCCCCCTCCGGCGATGTCGCGCCGCCGCATCTCCAAGCAGCTGCACACCGGCGTGCGCGTGCTCGACGGCTGCCTCTGCATCGGCGAAGGCCAGCGCGTCGCGGTGATGGCCGGCCCGGGCGTCGGCAAGAGCGTGCTCCTGGGCATGCTCGCGCGCCACTCGGCGGCGGACATCATCATCGTCGGCCTGATCGGCGAGCGTGGCCGCGAAGTGCGCGAGTTCGTCGAGCGCGACCTGGGCCCGGGCCTCGCGCGCTCCATCGTGGTGGTCGCGACCGGCGACGAGCCGCCGCTGCTCCGCATCCGCGCCGCGCAAGCGGCCACCTCGCTCGCCGAGCACTTCCGCGCGCGCGGCAAGAAGGTCCTGCTGCTGGTCGACTCGCTCTCGCGCGTCGCGATGGCGCAGCGCGAAGTGGGACTTGCCGCGGGCGAGCCGCCCACCAGCAAGGGCTATCCGCCGTCGGTGTTCGCGGCCCTGCCCCGCCTGGTCGAGCGCGCCGGCAACGACGAGGGCGAGGGCAGCATCACCGGCTTCTACACGGTGCTCGCCGAGGGCGACGACCTGGCCGACCCGGTCGCCGACGCCGTGCGCGCCGCGCTCGACGGCCACATCGTCCTCTCGCGCAAGCTCGCCGAGTCGGGCCACTTCCCCGCCATCGACATGCTCCAGAGCGTCAGCCGCGTGCTCACCGACATCGCCGGCCCGCCCGTGCGCGAAGCGGCGCGCGACGCCCGCGACCTGCTCTCCGCGCACCGCGAGGCGGCCGACCTCATCGACGTCGGCGCTTACGCCGCCGGCTCGAACGCCCGCGTCGATCGCGCGCTCAAGGTTTTGCCCAACCTCCGCCGATTCCTCCAGCAGGCGCCCGAGCCCGCGCCGATCCCGCTCGCAGACACCTTCTCGATGCTGCGCGGCGCTCTCGAGCTCAAGCAGGTCCCGCCGGAGAAGAACTCATGAACGCGCCCCGCCCTCTCCTCTCGCTGCTGATCGCCGCCTTCGCACTCGCGGCGCCGCACGTGCGCGCCGAGGACATCCAGGCCGACACCGACCTCGCGCAGCAGGCGCAGACGGCCAAGGCCAACGAGAAGGCCGAGGAGCAGAAGAAGAAGGACGCGGCCGCGCAGAAGAAGAAGGACGACGCGGCGAAGGCGGCGGCGGCGAAGGCCGCGGCGGCCAAAGCGGCGGCGGAGAAGGCGGCCGCGGCGAAGGCGGCGAGCAGCGGCCTGCCTCCCATCCCCGACTCTCCCGCAGAAGCGGCGGACAAGGCCGAGGCGAACGCCGACGCACAGAAAGATTCGAAGAAGGACGCGAAGGCCGAGGCCGCCGACGACAAGAGCAACGCTCCCAAGGCGGCCGCGACCCGGCCGTCGCGCAAGCGCGCCAAGGCCGCCGAGCCGAAGAGCGCCGCCGCTGCCGAGCCGGCCGCCGAGGCCAAGGGCTCCGCGCTGACCAAGGCCGACGACGTCGCGCCGAACGCCCCGGCCCTCGCGCCGGCCGCGCTCTGCGAAGAGCTGCGCCGCACCTCACGCGAGCGCAAGGAAGAGCACGCGCGCATCGCCGACGAGCGCGCTGAGCTGGCCAAGGAGCGGGCCGCGCTCCAGGCGCTCGCCGACTCCATCGAGCAGGCGCGCAAGGATCTGCGCGACGAGACGGCGCGGCTGCAGGCGCTGATCGACAAGGTCCCGGACAAGAACTCCGCGGGCGGCGGCAGCGCTCGCGGCGCGAAGACGGCGGGTGCGAAATGAGCTCGCTCCACTTCGCCAACCTCGGCCTGCTCGACGAGGCCCGCGCGCCGGAAGCACGCGAGGCGCACAGCGCGAACCACGAGGCCCGCGAGTTCACGTCGGTGGAAGCCCGCCCGGTCGATGGCGCGGTCCGCGAGAGCGCCTCGAGCAGCCCGGCGAGCTCGGGCGCGCAGATGGCCAGCGCCACGAGCGCGGGCCAGGCCGAATCCTTCGAGCAGGTGCTCGATGCGGCGAACCGCGCAGCGACAGCGAGCGACGCCGCGCCGGCGGCGAGCCGCGAGTCCGCTCCCGCGGCGGCCCGCGAGTCCGCTCCCGCGGCGGCCCGCGAGTCCGCTCCCGCGGCGGCCCGCGAGCCCGCTCCCGCGGCGACCCGCGAGTCCGCTCCCGCGGCGGCCCGCGAGTCCGCTCCCGCGGCGACCTGTGAGTCCGCTCCCGCGGCGACCCGCGAGTCCGCTCCCGCGGCGACCCGCGAGTCCGCTCCCGCGGCGGCCTGCGAGTCCGCTCCCGCGGCGGCCCGCGAAGACACGCACGCGGCGACCCGCGAATACACGCACGCGGCGACCCGCGGGCCCGAGCAGGCAGCGGTCAGCGAATCCACGCCGCTCGCCGCTCGCCCAGCCGCTGCGGCCGCGCAGGTCGCGCCGGCAGCCGCGAAGCTCGCCGCCGCCCCCTTCGCGCAGGTCGCAGGCCCGGCGGCCGCCCAAGCCGCTCCGGCCGGTCTCCCCGCCAGCCCGCGGGCAGGCAAGAGCAGCGAGCGCGCGGCCGGCAAGAGCGCCGAGGCGAAGAGCGCCCCCCAGAGCGGCTCGTCGGCGAGCCCGGGGGTCGGCGCCGCCAAGAGCGCGATCGACGATGCCGCGACCGCCGCGCAGACGGCGAGCCTGGCCGCCGCGCCCGCGCCGGCTTCCAGCGAGGTTCCGGCTGCGCCAGCCCGGGCCCGCGCGACCGGCAAGAGCGCGGAGGCCAGCGATGCCTCGAGCGCGGGCGGCAAGCCGGCCTCGTTCCGCGATCTCGCCGCCGCCACGGAATCGCGCGCGGCCGCTCTGCATGCGGGCCGGAGCGATTCGTCCGGCCAGCGCTCGAGCGAGTCCGACGCAGGCAGCGCGCGCGCGAGCACCGAGCATGCGGCCAAGAAGGCCGCCACCTACGCGGCCGCCGCCAAGAGCGAGAGCGCCGCGCCCGCGGCACAGCCGGCGCCGGTCGCGAGCGCGCCGTCCGCGGCGACTGCCTCGAGCGCGAGCCCGGCGGCCCCCGCGAGCGCCGCGGCCCGCGCGCCGGCCGCGATGCCGTTCGCCCGCGACGCCGACCTGGACCCCACGCTGCACGTGGCGGTGCTCCCGCAGGCGGCGCACGTGCGGATGAACCTCGACGGCGCCGGCGACCTCTCGCTCCACCTGCGCATGCGCGAGGGCGTCGCCCACGTCACCGTCTCGGGCAGCGCCGCCGCGCTGGTCGACTCGCACTCGAGCGACCTGCGCACCTCGCTGGCCGGCCAGGGCGTCACGCTCGGCCGCGTCGAGGTGGTCGCCAGCGCGTCCGATTCGCGCGGCAGCGACGTGGGCCAGCAGGGCCAGCCGCAGGACCGCTCCAAGAGCGACGGCCGCGAGCCGGCCGAGCGCGAGGAGAGCGGCAAGCCCGCGCCTGGCGCGGCCCAGAAGACCGAAACCGTTGGCTACACCATCTCGCGCTCCGCGCAATCGCACGCTGCACGCACGCGCTAGCGCGCGAAAGGAACCTGCCATGTCGAGCGTCGCATCCACCACCAGCAGCACCGCCGCCAGCACCAGCAGCAACACCAACTCGGACGGCAGCCCCATCCTCGGCAAGGACGACTTCCTCAAGCTGCTGATGACGCAGATGTCGAACCAGGACCCGCTCAACCCGACCGACGACACGCAGTTCGTCTCGCAGCTCGCGCAGTTCTCCACCGTCGAGCAGATGTCGAACATGAACGACACGCTGAGCAGCCTGCTCACCGCGCAGGCGAGCGCGAACCAGATCTCGGACGTCTCGCTGGTCGGCAAGTCGGTCGAGGTGAGCGGCAACACCGTGACGCTGGCGAGCCTGGGCAGCACCGCCACCATCGGCGGCACCGTCTCCGGCGCGGGCGTCGTCACCGCGACCATCACCGACTCGACCGGCAAGGTGGTCGACACCTTCCAGTCGCCGGCCACCGCGGCGGGCAACTGGAGCGCCACCTGGAACGGCTGCGACTCGACCGGCTCGCCCGTCGCCGCCGGCACGTACACCATCGCGCTCACCGCGCAGACCACCAGCGGCACCGCGCTCACCGCCAGCCCGTACACCACCGGCGTGGTCTCGGGAATCTCTTACGCCAACGGCGCCGCGCAGCTCGTCGTCAACGGCCAGTCGGTCGCCATGTCCTCGATCGTCGAGATCGATCAGACGCCCGCGACCAGCACCAGCGGCTCCACTCCCTGATTTGATTTGAGTCCCAACCTTTTGCGTACCAACGAATTCCACCCCCACCTTCCACGCTTCTAAAACCAGGAGAAATCCATGAGTCTCTTCACCGCGCTCGATTCCGGCACGTCAGGCCTCCAGGCGAACAGCGACGACCTCTCCGTCATCGGCGACAACATCGCCAACGCCAGCACCATCGGCTTCAAGCAGAGCCGGACCGACTTCGAGGAGCAGTTGTCGCAGTCGCTCATCGGCGGCGGCGGCATCGGCGACGGCGTCAGCATGAACATGGTCCAGCAGATCATCACGCAGGGTTCGCTGGAGAGCACGGGCAACGCGACCGACCTCGCGCTCTCCGGCAACGGCATGTTCGTCGTCTCCGGCAGCCAGAACGGCGTGACCGGCGACTTCTACACGCGCGACGGACAGTTCAGCACCAACAGCGACGGCTACCTGGTCAACCAGAACGGCATGCAGGTGCAGGGCTACACCGCCGACTCCACCGGCGCGATCGGCGACTCGCTGGGCAGTCTGCAGGTCGGCAACGAGACCTCGCCCGCCGAGCCGTCGACGACCGTGACGATGAAGGGCACGCTCAACCCCAATGCGCCGGTGCAGACGGGGGTGTTCGACCCGACCAACCCGACCGCGAACAGCAGCTCGAGCGAGCCGGTCACGATCTACGACTCGCTGGGAAATGCGCACCAGGCGACCGTCTACTTCACGCAGACGAGCGCGGGCACCGCGACCACGGGCGCCCAGTGGGATTGGCACGCGGTGATGGCCGGCTCGGCGCTCACCGAGTCTGCGCCCCCCGCGGCGAACCCCTCGGGCGTCACCATCGCCAGCGGCTCGCTCTCGTTCAACAGCAGCGGGCAGCTCCAGTCGGAGGGGGCGGCCAGCGACGCCGCCACGAATCCGCCGCCGGCAACCTTCCAGCCGGTCGGGGCCGCCTCGCAGACGCTCACCTTCAACCTGGGTGACCCCATCACGCCGACCTCGCCCAGCACCACGGTTGGCACCGGCGTCGCGGGCCTGACCTTGACCGCGCCCTCCTCGGGCTCGGCGGACGCGGCGTTCTCCTTCGCGAGCGCGGACGGCAGCACGGCGGGCACGATGAGCAGCGTCGCGGTGGGCACCGACGGCACCATCACCGGCACCTTCTCGAACGGCACGCAGCGGGTGGTCGGCCAGGTCGCGGTGGCGAGCTTCACCGCCGCGGATCGCCTCGAGCGCATGGGCGCGAACCTCTACATGGCGACCCCGGGCTCGGTGCAGGCGGGCGCGCTCGGTGAGGCGAGCGGCGCCACCGGCGGGAGCGACCAATCGGTGAGCGGCTCGGGCGCGGCGAGCATCGGCGTGGCCGGCAGCGGCGGGCGCGGCACCATCACCTCGGGCTCGCTCGAGGAGAGCAACGTCGACATCACCACGCAGTTCGTGAGCATGATCTCCGCGCAGCGCGACTACGAGGCGAACTCGAAGACCGTGACCACGGCGGACCAGATGCTCAGCGATCTGATCCAGATGAAGCGGTAAGCTCGACACTCGGTGCGCCGGCGCTTATCCAAAAGCGCTGGCGCACCGATGAGTCACCAAGAGCCCTCGCACTCTGGCGGGCGGAGCGAACGAATGATCCTCCTCACCAGACTCGGCGGCGAAGAGTTCGTGGTCAACGCAGACCACATCCTCTTCCTCGAGCGCACGCCGGACACGGTGCTCACCCTCACCTCGGGTGCGCGCTTGATGGTCCATGAGCCGGTCGAAGCGGTGGTCGCTCGCGTCGTCTCGTTCCGCAGGCGTATCCTGCACGGGCCGGAGATCGTCGAGAGCCCGCCGAGCTTGGAGACCTGATCATGGACATCACCACCATCGGAGGAATCGTCCTCGCCCTCGGCTGCATCGTGCTCGGCCAGGCGCTGGAAGGCGGCCACCTCGGCTCGATTCTGCAGGGCACCGCCGCGCTGATCGTGTTCGGCGGCACCATCGGCGCGACCGCGGTGGCGTATCCCATGAAGGACCTGATGCGCGGCTTGAAGATGGGCGCCACGGTCTTCACCGAGAAGAAGCACGACCTGGGCGAGCTGGCTGGCGAGATCGTCGAGCTGGCGAACATCGCCCGCCGCGACGGTGTGCTCGCGCTCGAAGGACGCCTCGCCAGCATGAAGGATCCGTTCCTCAAGCGCGCGCTCGGGTTCGTCGTCGACGGCCTCGACCCCGCGGTCACCCGCAACACGCTCGAGTCGGAGATCGACGCCGAGTTTGAAGAGGCGAACTTCGCCGCCAAGCTGTTCGAGACCGCCGGCGGCTTCTCGCCCACCATCGGAATCATCGGCGCCGTTCTCGGCCTCATCCACGTCATGGAAAACCTCTCTGACCCCTCGAAGCTCGGCGGCGGTATCGCCACCGCCTTCGTCGCGACGGTGTACGGCGTCGGCGTGGCCAACATTTTCTTCCTGCCGATGGCGGGCAAGATGAAGCGCAAGATCACGCTGGAGAAGGAGCGCAAGACCATGGTGGCCGAGGGTGTCCTCGCCATCCAGGAAGGGCTCAACCCGCGCGTCCTCGAAGAGAAGCTGCGCGCGCTCACCGGCGGGCACGTCGCGCCCGCCAAGGCCGCCGCGTAGTCCGCGGCCAGAGAGCGCGCCATGGCGAGGAAGAAACACGCAGAGGAGCACGAGAACCACGAGCGCTGGCTGGTCTCGTACGCCGACTTCATCACCCTGCTCTTCGCCTTCTTCGTCGTCATGTACTCGGTCAGCCGCGTCGACAGCGCCAAGCTCAAGAAGACGAGCGAGGCCATCCGCTGGGCGATGCACATGGCCGGCACCGGCGGCACCGGCGCCCCGCCCATCTTCAACGACCCGAACGCGGCCACCGAGGGCGGCTGCGCGGCGAACATCGGCACCTCGAGCGCGAGCGCGGGCCTGCAGGCGGCGCAGCAGAAGGCGATCGAGATGCTCCGGCGGCGAGTGGAGAAGCGGCTCAAGCCGTTCCTGCTTGAGAAGAACCGCGTGCAGTCGGTGCTGGTCGACGCGGACGCGCGCCACCTGACCATCCGCCTCGCCGCGGCCCGCTTCTTCGAGCCGGGCCAGTCCGCGCTCGCGCCCGACGCGCTGCCGGTGCTCGACGCGGTCGCCGATGAGCTCAAGCAGCTGGGCCGGCCCATCCGCGTCGAGGGGCACACCGACGAGACCGCCGTGAACGGCCAGCGCTGGGGTTCGAACTGGGAGCTCTCGGCGAGCCGCGCAGCCGTGGTGGTCGACTTCATCGAGAAGGCGCACCAGATCGACGGCCACCTGCTCTCCGCGCAGGGCTTCGGCTCGACGCGGCCGCTGCCCGGCCCCGACACGCCGGAGCAGCGCGAGATGAACCGCCGCGTGGCGTTCGTGGTGGAAGTGACGGGCAGCAACGACTCGCTCGGCCTCGCCGCGCCGTAGCGAGCACGCGCGCTGCGAGAAATCCGCGCACACGCGCGGACCTCCAACATCCTGACGCGCCACGATTCGCCACGCGGATGGCGTCACCGCATTGACCGCGAGGGGTCTCCGCCAGCAGGCTGACGTCGGCCTGGCAGCAATCTGACCCGCGGCGCAGTTTCTCGAGCCAAAAACGAGCGTTTTTCGTCCGGGCATGATGATTGCTCCCTAGGCCTTCCGGGAGAACCCATGTCCGAGAACCAATCCAATCCCCCGCCGACCGCAGCCCCCGCCAAAGGGCCGCCGAACATTCTGCTCTTCGCGATCCTCGGCCTGATGGTCGTGGTGCTGGGCGCGGTGGTGATGCTCTTCCTGCAGATGAAGAATCATCCCCCGGCCGCGGCGGCGCCCGCCGCAGAGGGCGCGAAAGCCGAGGGCGGCGAGGGCAAAGAGGGCGCGAGCCAGTCGCACGTCGTGCCTGGCGCGGGCCCCACGGTTCGCCTCGCCGACTTCGTGGTCAAGCTGCGCAACCCCGAGACCGACCGCTACGCGCGCATCTCGTTCGAGCTCGAGGTCGGCAACGACAAGGACAAGGAGACGCTCACGCTGCACTCCGCGCAGATCCGCGATGCGTTCCTCTCCTTCCTCTCCGACCGCACCGTCGAAGAGCTGCGCGGCTCGACGGGCCTCGCGACCATCAAGCAGCAGCTGCTCGACCTGACCAACAAGCTCGCGGCGGACGCGCACGTGCGCGCCATCTTCATCACCGATTTCGTCGTCCAGTAGAGGCCACGCCCATGCCGGATACGCTGAACCCAGACGAGATCAATGCGCTGATGAGCGCGCTCAAGGAGGGGCGGGTTGCGACCCAGCCGCTCCCGGGCGCGCGCGGCTCGGTGGTGCCGTACGACCTCACCAGCCAGGACCGCATCATCCGCGGGCAGATGCCGACGCTCGACGCCATCAACGAGCAGATCGCCGCGTCGCTCGGCTCCGGCCTCTCCGGCCGCACGCGTCTGAGCCTGCGGGTCGAGACTTCCCCCGCGTCGCTCTTCAAGTTCGTCGACTTCGGCTCGGTGCTGGCGGCGCCTGGCGCGATCTGCGTCTTGAACCTCGGCATCTCCGGCGCGCACGGCCTCATCGTGCTCGAGCCGGGCCTCGCCGACTCGCTGCTCGCCGCCGCGCTCGGCGATCGCCACCCCGAGACCGCGGGCCCGGCAGGCGGAGTCCGCCGCGAGCTCACCGCCGTCGAGCAGCTGGTGCTCCGCCGCCTCCTCTCCATCTTCACCGACGCGATGCAGATCGCCTGGGCGCCGGTGCTGCCGATGATCCCCTCCGTGCTCCGCTTCGAGCCGGACCCGCGCATGGCGAGCATCGCGCCGCCGGCGGACGTCGTCATCGTCTCGACGTTCCAGATCACCAACGGCCTCGAGGGCCGCCTCTCGCTGGTCATTCCTTATGCGGTGGTCGAGCCCGCCAAGCAGCGCCTCTCCTCGCCGCCGCGGATGAACCCCGGCAGCGACCAGCGGTTCGCCCGCGCGCTCGAGGCCGAGCTGGTGCAGGTCGAGGTCGAGCTGCGCGGCGTGCTCGGCACCACCAAGGTGAACTTCGACAAGCTGCTCGAGCTCGAGGTGGGCGACGTGCTGGTGCTCGGCACCGACGAGACTTCGCCCCTGACCATCACCGTCGAGGGCCAGCCCAAGCTGGCCGGGCATCCGCGCGTGGTCGGCGGCGCCATCGCGCTCGAGATCGACCACGACCTGAGCGCTCGCACCGAGACTCCCCGTCCTCGCGGCACCTCCCCTTTCGCACCGCATCCCGCCACGCCGTAGCTGGCAAGCTTCTTGAAAGGAAGAATCCTCATGGAAACGGAGTCACCCGACCAAGACCGAAAGTTGGACCTGCTGCTCGACGTGCCGCTGGAAGTCAGCGTCGAGCTCGGCCGGTCCCGCCTCTCGATCCAGAACCTGCTCGCGCTCGGCCCCGGCTCGGTGGTCGAGCTCGACAAGCTCGCCGGAGACCCGCTCGACATCCTCGTGAACGGGCGCCTGGTGGCGCGCGGCGAGGCGGTCGTCGTCAACGACAAGTTCGGCGTGCGCATCACCGACATCGTCAGCCGCGCCGAGCGCGTCGCCCGTCTGCGCTAGAGGAGAAAACACATGCTTGCGTCCACTGCGCTCGTGCTGTCGCTCATCGCCGCCGGTCCGTCCAACAACGATCCGGGAGCCGCGCCTGCGTCGGGCGCGACGGTCAAGAGCCAGCGGGCCGCCAAGCACGCCGCAGAGAGCGCCGCCGCGCAGGGCGCGAATGGAACGGTGGCCGCCGCCGCTGCCGCGCAGCCCGCGTCGGTGTCGCCCGCCTACAGGGACGCGCCGGTCGTCGCCACGCCCGCGCCGGCCGCGGCCGGGAGCGCGACCTCCGCGAGCGGCTCGAACAGCGCAATCGACACCGCGTCGGCCGCGCTCAACGGCACGGCGCTCGGCGGCCTCGCCGACTCGCCCGCGCACAGCTCGGGCTTCCCGCTCGGCTCGATGTTCTCGGTCTTCCTCTTCGGCATCTGCGGCGCGGCCGCGCTCATCTTCATGCGCAAGAAGCAGGCGGTCGCCTCGCGGCTGCAGATCCTCGAGACGCACAGCCTGGGCGGCAAGCGCGCGCTCATCGTCGCGCAGCTCGCGGGCGAGACGCTGCTGCTCGGCTCGAGCGAATCGGGCCTCTCGCTCCTGAGCACGCGGCAGGGAGAGATCGCGCCGCAGGCGGCGTTCGTTCCGCAGGGCGCGCCCCGCGCCGACGCTCCCGCCGGGCGCGGCCGCGACCTCCAGGCGGACATCGCCAGCGCGTTGAGCAACTCGTGGCTGGGCAAGCTCAGCCTCGCCCGGCCGCCGCAGCCGCAGCCGAGCTTCGAAGAGCTGCTCGAGCGCGACAACCAGATCCGCTCGCAGAGCCGCGGCCCGCGCGCCACCGCGCCGCTCACCGAGGTCGAGCCGGCCATCCTCCGCACGCCGATCGACCCGCTCGCCGAGAGCGCCGAGGACACCGAGCTGCGCCGCAAGCTCGCGGCCGGCCGCGGCGGGAGGATCGCGTGATCGCGCTGGCTCCCCTGCTCGGGGGCCCCACCGAAACCGCGCTCTCGCTGCAGCTGGCGGGGACCGGCTCCTCGGCGGTGAAGCTGTTTTTGCTCTTCACCGCGCTGTCGTTCGCCTCCGCGCTCATCGTCTCGCTGACGTCGTTCACGCGGATCATCATCGTCCTCTCTTTCGTGCGCCAGGGACTGGGCACGCAGCAGCTTCCGCCGAACCAGGTGATGCTCGGGCTGGCCTTGATCCTCACCGGGTTCGTGATGGCTCCGACCGCCACGCGCGTCTACGACAGCGCGCTGGGTCCGTATCTCGAAGACAAGATCGACCAGGGGACCGCGCTCGAGCGCGGCGCCGCCCCGATGCGCGAGTTCATGCTCCGCCAGACGCGCAACGAGGACCTGCAGCTGTTCTACGAAGCGAGCGGCCACCCGATGCCCGCCCGCGGCGACCTGGTCCCGATGACCATCGCGGCGCCCGCCTTCATGATCTCCGAGCTGACCACCTCGTTCCGCATGGGGCTGTTCGTCTACCTGCCGCTCCTGCTCATCGACGTGCTCGTCGGCGCGCTGCTGATGGCGCTGGGCATGATGATGGTCCCGCCCACGCTGGTGTCGCTGCCGCTCAAGCTGGGCGTGTTCCTCCTCGCCGACGGCTGGCACCTGCTCGCCGGCTCGCTGATGAGGAGCTTCTAAAAATGGACGTCGGGCTCCCCACCCAGCTGCTCCACGACGGCATGATGCTGCTCGCCCAGCTCGGCGGGCCGCTCATCGGCATCCTTCTTGTAGTGGGTCTGGTGATGGGCGTTCTTCAGGCAGCCACGCAGATCAACGACCCCGCGGTCGGCTTCGTGCCGCGCCTCTGCACCGCCATCGTCACCTGCTACTTCCTCGGCGGCTGGATGATGGGCCGCCTCGCCAGCTTCTTCGCCAACGCCGTCGCCGCGATGGTCGCCCGCTGATGGAAGCCGCCCTGCCGCTTGCGTGGGGATTCTTCCTCGCGCTCGCGCGCACGGCGGCGCTGATCATGGTGGCGCCTGGCCTGTCGAGCAAGATGGTCCCGACGCGCGTCAAGGTCGGCCTGGCGACGGCGATCGCGCTCTGCGGCTTCTCCGGCGCCCCCATCCACGCGACCGCGCTCCCGGAGAACATGTTCGTGCTGGTCGCGTCGGTCGCGCAGGAGACGCTCTTCGGCGGGCTCGCCGGCATCGGCGCGCGGCTCATCCTCGAGGCGGCAGGCGCGGCCGGGCACGTCGCCGGACTCTCGATGGGCCTCGGCTACGGCTCGCTGATCAACCCCGACTCGGGCGCCACCTCGAGCGTGCTCTCGGACCTGTTCGGCATCATCGCCTCGTCGATCGCCATCGCGCTCGGCCTGCACCGCGAGGCCTGCGCGTGGGTCTGCCGCTCGTTCACCATGCTGCCGCCGGGGAGCAGCTTGCCGCTGCGGGCCATCGGCGCGCAGGCGCTCGCGCACACTGTCTTCGGGATGTGCCTCGCGATGCGCGTCGCCTACCCGCTCCTGCTCGCGGTCACGCTCGGACACGTCTTCCTCGGGCTGCTCGGCAAGTTCGCCCAGCAGCTCAACCTCAACACCATCGGCTTCTCCGCCTCGATCATCGCGGGCGGCGGCGCGCTCTATCTGTTCGCGCCGCAAGCCATCGACCTGGTCGCGCGGGAAGCCCTCCGCGCGCTGCCGAGCTAGGCGGCCATGGCGAACGAGGACGAGGGAAAAACAGAGGCAGCAACAGACAGGCGTCTGGCCAAGGCGTTCGAGGAAGGCGAAGTGCCGCTCGGCCGCGACGCGATGGTCGTCGGCAACATGGCGTTCGCGCTGGTGGCGCTCTCGATGTTCGCGGTGCCGCTGCGCAACACGCTGACCCAGCTCCTGCGCGATCGCTTCACCGCGCTGGCCGACGTCGCGCACGGGCCGGCCGATCAGTCGAGCAGCCTCTTCGTCCACGTGGTGATGATCGCCGTCGGCGTCTCTTGCGCCGCGGCGGCGGGCGCGATCGTGGTCGGCCTGGTGCAGACCCGCGGCGGGATCTGGCCGGAGAGGAGCGCGCCGGACCTGACCCGGCTCATCGGCGGCGGCAAGCTGATGGCGCTCTTCTCGACCAAGACGTTCACCGACATCGGCCTCTCGCTCCTCAAAGTCATCTTCATTGGAACCGCGGTGTCGGGCATCTGGCGCGACAGGTTCATGGCGCTGCCTGCGCTCTTCACCGCGTCGCAGAGCTCGCTGCTTGGCACCGGGGCGTCGTGGCTCTGGCCGGTGCTCGTTCGCGCCCTCACCGCGGCTGGTCTGCTCGCTGGCTTGGACCTTGCTCTTCAACACCATCGATTCCGCGAGAGGCTCAAGATGACTCGGGACGAAGTGAAGCGCGAAGGCAAGGAAGACAACGGCGACCCGATGATCAAGGGCAAGCGCCGCCGCCGCATGCGTGAAATCTCGAAGGGCCGTGTCGCGGTCGAGGTCCCCCGCGCCGACGCGCTCCTGGTCAACCCGACCCACATCGCCATCGCCATCCGCTACCGCAAGGACGAGGGAGCCGCGCCCCGCGTGATCGCCAAGGGCAAGGGCAAGCTCGCCGAGATCATGCGCGAGATCGCTCGCGAGAACGGCATCCCCATCGTCGAGGACATCCCGCTCGCGCGCCTGCTCTACAAGCGCGTGAAGGTCGGGCGCTCGGTGCCCGCTGAGACGTACAAGGCGGTCGCGGCCATCCTCGCCTTCGTTTATCGCCTCACCGGCAAGCGCCCGGGCGGCGCCGCGAAGGCCGCATGAGCGGCGCCGCCGACACGCCGGTCGCCGGGCCGGAGGCCGCGCGCAACATCGACATGCTGATGCCGCTCGCCGTGCTCGGCGTGCTGGCGATCCTCATCCTGCCGCTGCCCGCGCCCGCGCTCGACGTGCTGCTCGCGTTCAGCGTCGGCGTCTCGGTGCTGATGCTGCTCGTCTCGCTGTCGCTGGCGCGGCCGCTCGACTTCTCGGTCTTCCCTTCCCTGCTGCTCATCACCACGCTGTTCCGCCTCGGCCTGAGCGTCGCGACCACGCGCCTCATCCTCCTGCACGGCAGCGAGGGCCCGCAGGCGGCCGGCCACCTGATCGAAACGTTCGGCCGGTTCGCGGTGGGCGGCTCGCTCATCGTCGGCGCGGTGGTGTTCCTCATCCTCCTCGTGGTGAACTTCGCGGTCATCACCAAGGGCGCCGGCCGCATCGCGGAAGTCTCGGCCCGCTTCACCTTGGACGCCTTGCCCGGCAAGCAGATGTCGATCGACGCCGATCTTTCGGCAGGCATGATCGACGACCGCCAGGCGAAGGAGCGGCGCGCGGGCCTCGAGCGCGAGACCGAGTTCTACGGAGCGATGGACGGCGCCAGCAAGTTCGTCCGCGGCGACGCGATGGCCGGTCTCGCCATCACCGGCATCAACATCATCGGCGGCCTCATCACCGGCCTGGTCCGCGATCACCTGACGCTCGCCAACGCGGCCGAGACGTACACGCTGCTGACCATCGGCGACGGCCTCGTCCAGCAGATCCCCGCGCTGCTCATCTCGACCGCGGCCGGCATGGTCGTGACCCGCGCGGGCGCAGGGCAGGCGCTCGGAGGACAGGTCGGCAAGCAGCTGTTCGGCAACCCGATGGTGCTCAAGGCGGGCGCGGGGGTCTTCGGGATGCTCGCGCTCCTGCCGGGCATGCCGACGCTCGCGTTCCTCGGTCTGGCGGGCGGCGCCTTCGCTCTCTCCCGCAACGCGCGCAAGCCGACGCCGGATGCCCGCATGGCGGAGCGCAAGAAGAAAGAGGAGGAGGCGCTCAAGCCCGAGCGCATGGCCGACGTGCTCGCGGTCGAGCCGCTCGAGCTGCAGATCGGCGTGGGCCTCCTGCCGCTCATCGACATCGCCAAGGGCGGCGAGCTGCCGGGCCGCGTGGTCGCGCTGCGCAAGCAGCTGGCGCAGGACCTCGGCGTGGTGCTCCCCTCGGTCCACCTGCGCGACAACCTGCGGCTCGGCCAGTTCGACTACCGCGTGATGCTGCGCGGGCTCGAGATCGGCCGCGGCATCGCGTACCCGGATCGCCTGATGGCGCTCGACCCCCGCGGCAACGCGCCGGCGATGGAAGGCATGCCCGCGAAGGAGCCGGCGTTCGGCCTGCCCGCGGTCTGGATCCGCCCGAACGAGCGCGCGGCCGCCGAGGGCAAGGGCCTGACGCTGGTCGACCCGGCCTCGGTGCTCACCACGCACCTCTCGGAGCTGCTCAAGCGCTCGGCCTACGAGCTGCTCGGCCGCCAGGAGGCGCAGGAGCTGATGGGCACGGTCGCCAAGGAAGCGCCCAAGCTGGTCGAAGAGGCGGTCCCCGGCGCGGTGTCGCTCGGCGAGCTGGTGCGCGTGCTGCGCGGCCTCTTGCGCGAGGGCATCTCCATCCGCGACATGCGGACCATCCTCGAGGCCATCGCCGACTCGGCGCCGCGCAGCAAGGACATCGGCTTCCTGGTCGAGCAGTCGCGCCGCCGGCTGGCGCGTCAGATTACTACCAGGCTGTCAGACAATACCGGCGTCGTCCGCGCCATAACTTTGGAGCGGCCGGTGGAAGACCAGCTGCGCGCCTCGCTGGTGCAGAGCGACGGTGAGGCGCAGCTCTCGCCCGACCTGGCGCTCGCCAAGAACCTGCTCGCGCAGCTCGAGACGCGCTCGGCCGCGCTGGCCACGGCCGGGCACGCCGCGGTGCTGCTCGCCCCGCCCGATCTGCGGCGGCCGCTCTTCGATTTCGCCCACCGCTTCACGCCCGATCTGTGGGTGGTGAGCGCGCGCGAGCTCCTTCCGGGGACGACGGTTGAACCGGCAGGGGCCTTGCAGTTGTCCCGGTAACAGAAGCGCGCGTCAGATTCCTGTGTCTGGTTTCGCAAAGATTGGGAGAACGAACCGATGAGTCACTCGACCATCCGCACCTTCCGGGCCCCTAGCGTCCGTGAAGCTCTTGCCCAGGTGCGCGCCGCCTTCGGCCCCGACGCTGTCGTCCTCCAGGCCCGCGAGGTTCCCGGGACCCTCTTCCGCAAGGCGGAGTTCGAGGTGATGGCCGCGCTCGACGACGCGCAGGTCGCCGCCGCCGAGAAGAAGACGCCGCGCCAGGAAACCTCGCTGCGCGACACGTCGCCGGCGGCGCAGACCCAGCCGCGCGAGAACAGCTCCGGCTACGATACGCGGGTGGCCGCGTTCCATCCGCCGCGCGCCGCCGAACCCGCGCCCCGATTTGCGCCAGCCAATGGCCCGATGGCGAGCGAGCCCGCCTTCACCAGCGGCCCCGGCTTCTCCACCGCGGAGCCGCGCAACATGGAGCACCGGCACGCGCCGGCGCCCGCACAGCCTCCGGCACGGGCGGGCGGCTTCAGCGAGTGGCAGGACGAGGTGCGCGACCTGCGCGCCGCGCTCGACGAGGCTCGCGCGATGCTGAGCAAGTTCTCCGCGCAGGGCCGCGCCGGGGCCGAGACCATGCTCGCCCCGGCCGCCTCGGAGGCCCACGCCAAGCTGCTCTCCTACGGGATCGATCCGCAGATCGCCGCGCAGCTGATCCGCTCGGCGCTCACCTCGGGCACCGCGCAGGAGCCGGCGGCCATCCTCGAGGCGATTCGCGCGCCGCTCGCGAACCAGCTCACCGCCGACCGCGCGCCCTGGCTGCGCGGCGGCCGCCACACGCTGGCCTTCGTCGGGCCGACCGGCGTGGGCAAGACGACCACGCTCGCGAAGATCGCCGCCCGCGCGCTGATGGAAGGCAACCGGCGCGTCGGCCTCATCACGGTCGACACCTACCGCATCGGCGCCAGCGAGCAGCTCGCCCGCTACGGCGAGATCATGGACGTGCCGGCCTTCGTGGCGAAGAACGCGAAGGAGCTGGCGGCCGCCATCGAGCGCTGCGCGCGCTGCGACCTGATCCTCATCGACACCGCCGGCCGCTCGTCGCCCGATCAGCTGCAGCGGCAGATCGAGCTGGTCCGCTCGGTCCCCGATGTCGAGCTGCACCTGGTGGCCAGCGCGGCGAGCGGCTCGCGCGACCTCGCCTCCATCGCCGAGCGCTACTCGCCCCTGCGTCCGGACCGCCTGGTGATCACGAAGGTTGACGAGGCGGTGGCTCCTGGCGCTCTTCTATCTGCTGCCACCGGGCTGGCTGTGCCGGTAAGCTGCGTTTGCAATGGGCAACGGGTGCCCGAAGACATTCACGCAGTGACACGGGCCGACCTCGTCGACCTCGTGCTTGGGAGCTGGAACAATGACCGGATTTGAAGATCCGACGGGGCCGCACATCGACCAGGCCAGCAGCTTGCGCCAGATGGTTGCTGCCGCTCCGCCACCGCTGCGCGTGATCGGTATCTGCAGCGGCAAAGGTGGCGTCGGGAAGACGCACGTTGCCGCGAACCTCGCCGTGCTCGCGGCGAAGAAAGGGCTTCGCGTCCTGGTGATCGACGCAGACTTGGGCCTGGCGAACGTGGAGATCCTCTACGGGATCAAGCCGCGCTACCACCTGGGCCACCTGCTCGAGGGCTCGATGGAGATCGACCAGGTCCTCGCCGAGGGGCCGCACGGCATCCACGTGCTGCCCGCCGGCTCGGGGATCCAAGGGCTCACGCGGCTGGACAACGCGCAGAAGCTCCGCCTCGTCACCGCGCTCGATGAGCTCGAGGATCGCTTCGATCTGGTGCTCGTCGACAACGGCGCCGGCATTGGCGAGAACGTGCTCTTCTTCACCAGCGCGGCCCAAGAGGCGCTGCTGGTGGTGACGCCCGAGCCGACCTCGTTCACCGACGCGTACGCGGCCGTGAAGGTGCTCGTGCAGCAGGCGGGCGTGCGGCACTTCAACGTCGTCGTCAACCAGGTCTCCGGCGAAGCGCAGGCGCGCGATCTGTTCGCCAAGCTGACCCAGGTCACCGACCGGTTCCTCTCGGCGAACATGCGCTGGATCGGCTACCTCCCGCGCGACGAGAACGTGCACCGCGCGGCGATGGCGCAGCGTCCGCTGGTCGAGCTCTATCCGGCCTCGCCCTCGACGCGCGCGCTCACCCAGGTCGCGTCGCGGCTGTTCGACGAGCCGGCGCCCGCGCCGGTGGACGGGGGCATCAAGTTCCTCTGGCAGCGGCTGTTCCGCGAGTCCCCTCTTCACCCCTAGGCATCGATGATGCACCGAGCCCACGCCATCTACGGAGCCGCACCGACCGACGACGGCGCCCTCGTGCGAGAGCACGCGGCGATGATCGACCGGTGCGCCCGACGAATCGCCGCCAAGGCGGGAGCGCCGCAGCTCGCCGACGATCTCTGGTCGGTCGGCGCGCTCGGCCTCATCGATGCGGCCCGCCGCTTCGAGGGCGGGCGCGGCGTGCGCTTCTCCACGTTCGCCGAGCACCGCGTGCGTGGAGCGATGCTCGACGAGCTGCGGCGGATGGATCACCTGCCGCGGCGACTTCGCGAGAAGAGCGACGCGGTCTCGCAGGCAAGAAAGAAGATTGCGCAGGAGAAAGGCCGCCCGGCGGAAGACGCGGAAGTCGCCAAAGCCGTCGGCGTCACGCTGGAAGAGATGGCGGAGATCGAAGGAGCTGCGATGCCCTTGGCCGAGCTGGATATCGAAGTCTCAGCAGCGGACGAAGAGCCGGGGCCCGAGGAGCTGACCTCGCGGCGGCAGCAGGCCGACCGGCTCAAGGCGAAGATCTCGGTGCTGCCCGAGCGGCTGCAGACCGTGCTGGGCCTGCACTACATCGAAGGCTGCACCTATCGCGAGATCGCGCAGATGCTCCAGGTCAGCGAACCGCGCGTCTGCCAGCTGCACGCCGAGGCGGTCGCCCTGCTCCGCGGCGCGTTCAACGACAAGCCCGACACCGCCGCCGACGACGCCGCGTAGCTGTGCTGGCCGCCGCGCGGAGCGGCCCTTCCCTCGCGAGCTGGCCGGCTCGCGGCACGGCGATGAAGTCCTGGCCTTGGCGCGAAGCAGGACGCGCTGGTGGAACGCGGAAAGTCCGCTCCCTGCCCTCGAGAAAACTTGAACGAAGAGCGCGCTAGCCGGTCGCAGCGCGCTGGTGGCGCGAGATGGCGATCTCGTCGAGCTCGCGCACTTCCTTGCGGTTGATCTCGCGGATCTGCTCGCCGCGCAGACGCTCGATGGCGCGCCGGATCGACTCGGCCTTGCGGTGCGCGACCGAGAGCTCCTGCCGCTTTTCCTGCTCGAGCTTCTCCGCCTTGGCGATGAGCGCCTCGGCCGCGCGCAGCCCCTCGACGAGCCGCTGCCGCTCGAGCTCGATCACCATGAACTCCTCGATGCGGCCACGGGCGCGCCGGTCGCGCTGGAGCTCCGCGCGAAGCTCTTCCACCCGGGCGCGGGCGGTGAACAGATCGCGGAGGGAAGCTGCGTGAGCAGACGTTGCTGCCTGCTCATCCAGCTCCACCACGCGGAGGAACGCATCGAGTCTGGTGTGGAGGGCGCTCATGCACTGCTCTTCGGTGCAATGCGCGGACCTCTTTAAGCCGGCGAAACAGAAAACCACCGCGCGCGCTCGCTTCTCCTCTGACGATCGCGCGCAACGGAGGACGCGTGCGCGCGCGTTCGTCACTTCCGCGCGCGGCGCGCGTCAGATGTGCTCGCGATCCGCCACGCCTATGACGTGCCGCTCACGGCCTGACGCGCGGCCGGCCCGCGCGCGGGAGCGCTCCGCGAGCGGCGGCCTGAACCTTGTAACGGCCTGGATCCGCGGCAACAGACGCAATTGAGCGCGATCGCGGCCCTGCCGCAGCGCGATCCGCGGGACTGGCAAAGGGCTTGCTCTAGCCCACCAGCAAGGAGGCCAGAATGTCAGACGGCATCTACGTCAGCATGGCAGGAGCGAGCGCGCGATCGGCGCAGCTGGACTCGATCGCGGACAACCTGGCGAACGCGCAGACTCCCGGCTTCAAGGGGGCGAGCCCGGTCTTCTCCACGGTCCTCGCCGAGGCGAACGGCGCGTACGCCTACGCGCAGGAGTCGGGCAGCGGCACCGACCTGCGGCCCGGCCCGGTCTCCAACACCGGCAACCCGATGGACGTGCTGCCGGACAACGGCGCGTTCCTCGCCGTGCAATCGCAGAGCGGCGCGACCGCGTTCACCCGCGATGGCCGCCTCTCCATCGACGCCGACGGCACGCTGCGCACCGCCGGGCTCGCGGTCCTCTCGCAGAGCGGCGAGCCCATCCAGGTGCCGCACGACGCGGCCATCCAGCTCACCAACACCGGCCAGGTGATGGCCGACGGGCGCGAGATCGATCGCATCGCCCTCTTCCAGATCGACGGCAACGCGCAGCGGCTCGGGCCCAGCGTGATCGCGCCCGCCGCCGACGGCACCGGCAGCGCCACGCAGCTCGCCGACGGCCGGATGCAGGTCGGCGCGATCGAAGAGAGCAACCACTCCGCGCTCAACAGCGCCGTCGAGATGGTCTCCGCGCAGCGCTCGTTCGACTCCGCGATGCAGGCCATCGAGACCTACAAGCACTTGGGCGACAGCTCGAACCAGCTCGGCCGGGTCCGCTAGCCACGCGGCTCACCGCACCACGACACAACGCAATTCGTAGACGCACCGTTCGCAAAACGCAGGACCGCAAGAAGGAGACGATCATGCTGCGCTCGCTCTACACCGCCGCAAGCGGGATGGCCGCCCAGGAGTTGAAGATGGACGTCATCTCGAACAACCTCGCCAACGCGGGGACGGTCGGCTTCAAGAAAGAGCGGGCCGAGTTCGAGGACCTCCTCTCCGAGACGCTGCGCGCGTCGCAAGGGCCGAGTCCGCAGGGCAGCTCCTCGCCGGTCGCGCTCCAGGTCGGCATGGGCGTGCGCGCCGCGGCCACCTCGCGCTCGATGGCGCAGGGAGATCTGACGAACACCAACAACCAGACCGACCTGGCCATCCAGGGCGACGGCTTCTTCCGCGTGCAGCAGGCGAACGGGCAGATGGCCTTCACCCGCGCGGGAAACCTGCGCGTCGATGCCACCGGCAAGCTGGTCACGCAGCACGGCGAGATCCTCCAGCCCGCCATCAACGTGCCGACCGGCACCACGCAGCTGACCATCGGCTCCGACGGCACGGTGACCGCGCTGGTGGCGGGAAACACCACGCCGCAAGAGCTTGGAACCATCGAGCTGTCGACCTTTGTCAACCCGGCCGGCCTGCAGAACCTGGGCAACAACCTGCTCGGCCAGACGCAGGCCTCGGGCGATCCGCTCAACTTGAAGCCGGGCGACCAGAACGCGGGCACGCTCGCGCAGGGCTACACCGAGGGCTCGAACGTCACGGCAGTCGACGAGATGATCGACATGATCACCACGCAGCGCGCCTACGAGCTGAACTCGAAGGTCGTCGAAGCGGGCGACGAGATGCTCCAGAAGCTGACGAGCCTGAGGTAGCTGATGCGCGCGACTTCCTGGATTCGCAACACCCTGCTCGCCTCCGCCGCGCTCGTCTGCGCCGTGTCCGCGCGGGCGGCCAACGGGCCGGTCATCCACTTCATCTCGGCGCCCGTCGTCGCGCCGCAGAAGACGGTGGCGGTCAGCGAGTCGAGCCGCGCGCGCGACGAAGCGCCGCCGGCCATCGTGCTCGACGAGCTGCAGCGGCAGGCCCCCTTCCCCAACGCGCAGATCACCGCCTCGCGATACCGCGCGGTGAGCGGCTGCAAGGTCGAGAGCGCCGAGCTCTCCGCGCCGCTGGTCGCCAGCGGCACCACCTCGCTGCGCGTGAGCGGCCGCGGCGCGAACGGCAAGCCGTGCAGCGCCTACGCGTTCGTCGACGTGAAGGTCGTGACCGACGCGCTGGTCGCCACCAAGCCGATCCGCGAAGGCGCGGCGCTCGAGGGCTCGGTCCGCATCGTCCGCCGCGAGATCATCCACGGCGAGACGCCGCTGACGCAGCTGCCGGCCGGCGTGGTCGCGAGCCGCTCGCTCTCGACCGGCCAGCTGGTCGAATCGCAGGTCTACCGCTCGCCCGCGCTCGCGCCCGGGACGGCGGTGCGCATCGTCGTCTACACCGGCGCGCTCTCGCTCGAGATGAACGGCCAGATCGCCCGCTGCGTCGATGTCGGCGCCAGCGAGCGGACCTGCGCGATGCTCCCCTCGGGCAAGCGCATCGAGGGGCAGTACGAAAACGGCGTCCTTCTCGTGGAGCAGCCATGAAGAGTCACTCTCGCGTTCGCGCCGGCCGCACCGCCTCTCGCCGCGGCCGCACCGCGCTGGCCGCGCTCGGCGCAGCTCTGCCGCTCGCCTGCGCCGCGCCGCACATCACGCCTGTTCCGGAGAAGCACCGCGACTACCAGGTGCCGCCGATGGAGAGCCAGAACGCCGCGCAGTCCTCGCCGGGCAGCCTGTGGCGCGATGGCCGGCCCGCCTCGATGCTCTTCACCGACGCCCGCGCGCTGCGCGAGAACGATCTGGTCGTCATCAAGATCGAAGAAATTGCTGACGCCAACCGCACCTCGAACACAGACCTGACGCGAAACTCTGACGCCAACATCGCCATCGCGGCCTTCCTGAAGAACGCGGCGGCGGTCACCGCGGGCACGGCCGGCGTCGGCGGCTCTCTGGGAATCACCGCCAACACCGACATGACGTTCCAGGGCGACGGCAGCAGCTCCCGCAGCGAGCACTTCATCGCGACCGTGCCCAGCCTGGTCCGAAAAGTGCTCCCGAATGGAAACCTGTTCGTGGAAGGGCACCGCGTGGTGCTCGTCAACAGCGAGGAGCAGCACTTCTACATCTCTGGAGTGATCCGGCCGATCGACATCGAGCAGGACAACTCGATCAAGAGCACGCAAGTTGCAGATGCAGAGATTGAGTTCACCGGACGCGGAGATCTCTCCGACAACCAGCGCCAGGGCTGGTTCGCGCGGCACCTGGGTTGGCTGTGGCCCTTCTAGTGGAGCTTGACATGCGCAAGACCTCGAGCTTCCAGAAACCCCTCCTCCGCGCGCTGGCCGCGATGCTCGCGGCCGCGCTGGTGGCGGCCCCGAACGTCGACGCCGCGCCCGGCGCCACCGCGCGCATCAAGGACCTGGTCGACGTCCAGGGCATGCGCACCAACGAGCTGTTCGGCTACGGCCTGGTGGTCGGCCTCAACGGCAGCGGCGACACCGAGCAGACCGGCTTCACCCAGCAGGCCCTCGCCGGCATGCTCGGCCGGTTCGGCACGCGCCTGTCGAGCAAGGACATCCGCGTCCGCAACGTCGCGGCAGTGATGGTGACCGCCAAGCTGCAGACCTTCGCGCGGCCCGGCACGCGCATCGATGTGTCGGTCGCCTCGCTCGGCGACGCGCGCTCGCTCGCCGGCGGCGTGCTGCTCATCACCCCGCTCACCGGCCCCGACGGCCAGGTCTATGCCGTCGCGCAGGGCCCGGTGCAGGTCGGCGGTTTCGAGGCGGGCGCGTCGGGTTCGTCGTCGCGCAAGAACCAGCCGAACTCGGGCCGCGTGCCCGACGGCGCCTCGGTGGAGCGCGAGGTCTCGGTCGATCTCGCCGCCGGCCCCATCGTGCTCGAGCTGCGCCACCCCGACGCCACCACGGCCAACCGCATCGCCATCGCCGTCAGCGGCAAGCTCGGCGACGGGACGGCGCGCGCGCTCGACCCGGCCGCCATCGAGATCAAGCCGAAGACGCCGCTCGACGCGGTCACCCTGCTCTCGCAGATCGAAGGCCTCGAGGTGGAGTCGGACGACCACGCGAAGGTGGTGGTCAGCGAGCGGACCGGCACGGTGGTGGCGGGCGAGCACGTCCGCCTGCGCCCCGCGATGGTCGCGCACGGCGGCCTCACCGTGAACATCGCGAGCACGCCCTGGGCCTCGCAGCCCAACCCGTTCAGCCAGGGCCGCACGCTGCGCGGCGAGATCTCCAAGGTCGACGCGACCGAGGCGGCCGGCAAGCCGGTCGGCATCCCCGCGACCACCACCGTCGACGAGCTGGTCAAGGCGCTCGGCAGCCTCGGCGCGACGCCGCGCGACCTCATCGCCATCCTCCAGGCGCTGCAGGCCGCTGGCGCGCTCGACGCCGAGATCGAGGTCCTCTAGCCCATGACGTTCCTCGACCCCACCAGCCGCGCCGCACTGGAGCGCGACCCGCAAAAAGCGGGGCAGGCCATGGAGTCGCTGCTGCTGCAGCGGATGCTCTCCAGCTGCAACCTGATGGGGAAGAGCCACGCGCCCGGTGCGGGCATGCGCAGCGACCTGTTCGTCGAAACCTTGGCAGACGCGGTGACGAAGAGCGGCGGCCTGGGACTTGCGTCTGAGTTTGCAGGAAAAGGGGTCGCACCAGGAGGAACGCCGGACGAATCTGCAAAAAATATTTTGACGGTCAACCCGCCGAATTCTGGCGGAGATCTGGAAACGCAGCTCATCCAGCGTCAACCGCGCCTTATCGGCACCACGAACGCGACCGACAATACCCTCGGAGAACCGTAGAACCGCAAGCGCCGAGGGAACACCATGAAGATCTCCGACACACAGCCGCCCATCCCCGTCGTAGCCACAGCACCGGCGAAGCCGGTGGCGCAGGTTGGGGAACAGTCCGCTGGAGACAAGGTCAGCCAGACGCAGAGCCAGCAGTTCACGCAGGCCGTCGCAGTTGCGCAACAGACGCAGGGCGCCTCGCGTTCGGCCCGGCTTCAGGACCTGACCACCGCCGTTCGGAATGGAACCTACAAACCCGATCCCGGTCAGATCGCCGAGGGCATTCTCGACGACGCTGAGATCGACGCACGTCTGCAGGCGATGCTGCAGAAATGAAAGAAGGAGTAGATGGTTGCCACAGCGGTCGTATGCGCCGAGGAGCTCGTCGACGAATTGACTGCTGAAGTCGCGCGGGCGCGCGGCGAGCGGCTTCTGTTGAAGTCGCTGGATGGTGCCAAAATCGAGGTCAGGCTGGCAGAGCGGCGCGCGTTCGAGGAGCGCGCGGACGCTCTGCAGCGGCGTTTGCGGAGCTCGATCCGCAGCGCGGCGATCGCCGCCGGCATCTCGCCCGAAGGCGAGGACGTGGCGGCCCGGCTGGCGAAGACCGGCGATGAAGCGGCCCACCTGGCGCAGCGGATCGACGCGGTTCGCGCGCTGGCGGCCCAGCTCTCCGAGATCAACTCGTTCAACCGCATGCTCGCCGAGCGCGCGCTCTCCTGCACGCGCGCTTTCGTCCGCGCCCTCTCGCCCCGCCCCTCGGCCTACGACCGGCGCGGCGCGGAGCCGATTCCTTCCTCGGCCATCGGGTCGATCTCGAGGAGGGCGTAATGGGCGACCTTCTCTCCATCCTCTCCACCAGCGCCAACGCGCTCAACACGCAGCAGAGCGTGGCGCAGGTGGCGAGCAACAACCTCGACAACGTCGACACGCCTGGATACTCGCGGCAGACGGCGAACCTCTCCTCGAGCACGCTCGACGTTCTCGGCGGCGTGGTGCTGGGCGGCGGCGTCTCGGTGACCAACGTCACGCAGACGCGCGACCGATTCGTCGAGGCGCAGATGCCGGGCGCGCAGGGAGCCGCGGCCTACACGCAGGCGCAGTCGGACGCGCTCACCTCGGTCGATGTGCTGGACGCCTCGAACGCCGATGGCATCTCCAGCACGCTTTCGCAGTTCTGGACGGCGCTGCAGTCGCTCTCGCAGGACGCGGGCGACTCGAGTTTGCGCACGGGCGCCATCGAGTCCGCGCAACAGGTGGCGGCCTCCTTCAATTCGACCGCGTCCGGGATCTCCGAGGCGCAGACGGGCCTCGACAGCCAGATCTCCGCGTCCGTCACGCAGGTGAACACGCTCTCCGCCCAGCTCGCCACGCTCAACACGCAGATCCGCGGCGGCACCGTCAACGGACAGCAACCCAACGACCTTCTCGATGCGCGCCAGCAAGTGCAGGATCAGCTGGTCACGCTGACCGGCGGCCAGGTGGTCACCGACGCGCAGGGCGACGTGAACATCACGCTCGGCGACGGAACGGCGCTCGTCTCGGGCGAGACGTCGGCGACGATGGCCGCGGTGCCCGACCCGACCAACAACAACCACCTCGCGATCCAGATCACGCGCGCCGACGGCACCGGACCGGTCGCGGAGAGCGACTCGTCGATCGGCGGGCAGATCGGCGGCTGGCTGTCCGCCCGCGACGGCGCGCTGCAGACGGCGGCGAACTCGGTCGATCAGCTCGCGTTCGACTTCGCCAACGCGGTGAACACGGCGCACTCGTCGAGCTATGGAATCGACGGCTCGACCGGGAACGCGCTCTTCACTGTCGGCTCGACCGCCGCTGGCACGGCCGCGTCGATCACGGTCAACAGCGCCATCGTCAACGACCCGTCGATGCTCGCGACCATGGGCAGCTCGACCGCAGGCGACGGCGATGCCACGGGCGTCCAGTCGATGCTCAACGTCGAGAACGCCGCGGTGAGCGGCGGTCAGGACCCGTCGGACGCGCTGGCCGCGCTGACGGCGCAGTTCGGCTCGAGCACGCAGCAGGCGACCGCGAACTCCACCGCCGACGCGGCCACGCTCACGCACCTGACCACGCTTCGCTCTTCGGCCTCCGGCGTCTCGAGCGACGAAGAGCTCGTCAACATGCAGCGCGCGCAGAGCGCATACCAGGCCATCTCGAAAGTCATCACCACCGCGCAGACCATGCTGGACGCCCTGATGGCGATCCAGACGACGTGAGGCGACCGCTATGCGCATTACAGACACGATGCTCTACACGAACGCCTCGACCTCCATCGACCTGGCGCGCAGCAATGTGAACACCGCCACGGAAGAGTCGTCGAGCGGCCTGCGCGTCACGCAGCCGGGCGACGATCCGGCGGCGGCGGCGGGCGTCATCATCCACTCGGCCGCAGAGTCGTTCGCCACTTCGGTGCAGCAGACCGCGACCGCGGCGGTGGACGAGCTGCAGACGGCCAGCGGCGCGCTCAACTCGGTGAGCACCGCGCTCACCACCGCGCGCGAGCTCGCCGTGCAGATGTCCAACGACACGTACAACGCGACCGACCGCGCCGACGCGGCCGCGCAGGTCGGCCAGATCTTCAACGAGGTGGTGGCGGCGCTGAACACCAAGTCCGGCGACCGCTACGTCTTCGGCGGAAGCCAGGATCAGACGCCGCCGTTCGACGCTTCGGGCAACTACAACGGCGACACCGAGGTCCGCACCATCGAAGTCGCGCCCGGCGTGCAGCAGCCGGCGTCGCTGCGCGCGGATGTGGCGATCACCGGCGCGGGCGGCGGCACCAACGTCCTCGCGGCGCTCACCGCGTTCCAGACGGCGCTGACGAACAACGACACGACCGGCATCGAGGCGGCGGTGGGCGCCCTGCAGACCGGCACCTCGCAGGTCGCGCAGCTCATCTCGCAGGCGGGCGGCGACATGGACGCGCTCTCGACCGCCGCGACGGTTGCGCAGGCGACCACGCTCAGCGAGACCAAGGATGTATCGAATCTCCAGGACGCCGATGTGGTGACCGCGGCGACCCAGCTGCAGATGGCGCAGACCGCGCTGCAAGCGGCTCTCGCGGCCAGCACGCAGAGCTTCAAGTTCTCCCTGCTCGACCAGAGCGGATAGTCATTCCTCAACAAAAACTGGACGGCAGCTTGAGAGGATGTTCAGTTGGAGGTCTGTGGCTGCCAATCCGCTAGGTCGAGCACCCGCTTCGCGTCGGGCGCCGAAAAAAGATGAAGGCGGCACGCGGGCCTTGACCGCGATGTTGCGCTGGCGCTTGCGCTGGACGCTCGCGCGTCTGCCTGCCGAGCAGGCCAACGCGCTCCGCTTCCTGCCCGCGCTCTTGCAGGCGAGTTTCGCTTCGCCGCCGCTCAAGGGCGAAGCGCCGGGCATCGCCCGCCTCAAGTTCCGCCGCAGCTGGTCCACGCTGGCCCGCGCGTTCGGACTGCCTCCGCCGTCGAGCATGCAGCGCGCGAAGGGCGCCATCGACGCCGTCTTCGCCGTGCCGCGCACCGACGGGATGGATCTCTACGCGCTGCTCGCGCAGCCGCTGCCGCCGCCGGCGCGCGCGCGCGTCGTCGAGCGGCTCACCGCCGCGCAGGCCGCGCTGGGCCCGGCCGGGCGCAACTTCGATCTCAAGCTGTTCGATCCGAACACGCTCGATGAAGAGCAGTTCGAGTCGATCATCGCGCTCGGTTCGCTGGTCGCGGGCGCACCGCAGCCTTCTTTCTTCACCGTCACCAACCCGGCTGGCAACCCGGTGCTCACGATTCCGGCGACGCTGGCCGAGCGCGCGCCCACCCCGCTCTCGACGCTCGCGCTGATGCTGCAGGTGGGCGCCAAGCCGGTGCCGCCGGTCGAGGTGGTCCGCAAGGCGCTCACGGAAAAAGTGAGCCCGCGGCAGCTGGCCGATCCGTCGGTCTTCTGCAGCCGCTGGGCCGGGACTGCGACGGGCAACGAGCCGCTCCTCGCCACCATCCTCACTTGGGCCAACGGCACCGCGAACGCCGAGGATCGTCCGCAGCCGGGCGAGATCCTGCGCGTCGGCCGACAGATCACCCTGCTCTGCGCGCGCGCGGTCCATCGCTGCCCGATGCCGGCGGCCAAGAACCTGCGCATGCGCTTCCGCCGCGATGTCGTCGGCGCGGGGCTGCCGGCGGCGCTGCTCCCCGCGCTCGGCCAGTGCAAGCTGCGCTTCTCGCCCGCGCCGGTGAAGGTCGACGCGAACCACGAGGTGCGGCTCACCGACGGCACCGTGCTCGGCCGCGGACACACCGCGATCCAGGCGCGCATCCGCGCGCTCGCGCTCGTCACCGCGGCCGGCTACCCGACCGAGAGCAAGCTGGCCGCCCGGCTGGCGAAGAACACGACCACCCCGACGCTGCATCTGATCGTCGAGACCGACGAGTCGCCAGGCGCTCCGTCCGACGCGAAGAACAGCGCCTCGCAGCGGCCGTTCGGCGTGGTCGGCGCGACCGCGCTGCTCCTGCGCGTCGGCTACCGGCCGACCGCGCTGCGCTTGAACGGCGCCGAAGCGGTGCGCCAGCTCGCCGAAGATGCGCTCAAGGCGCGAGAGATCGAAGTCATCCCGCTGATGCCCGAGGGCCAGCCGGCCGCCGCGCGCCTGTCGCGCGTGGTGACGCTGATGCAGAAGCGCGGCGCGCACCCGGCCGCAGTGGCCGCGGGCGGCATCGTCCTCCTCGAGCACGACGGGCGCATGCGCCGCATCCCGATGCACAACTTCGCCAAGCGGCCGACGGCGTGCACGACCGATCCGGAGGCGTTCGACCTCTCGCTCTCCCCCGAGCGCGGCGCGCGCAGCTCCGGCACCTTCGCGATCCCCAACGCGATCGACTGCCGCGTCTTCCAGCTCAACGACACCACCGCGTGCGTGCTCTCGCGCGACGACAAGGGACGCCTGCTGCGCGAGGAAGTCCCGCTCGATCGCCTCGAGGATCATCTCCGCGAGGGCCAGGAGATTCTCCGCGCCGGCGTCCCCGCGGCGCCGCTCGCCGCGCGCCTCTCCGATGGAATGGAGATGCTGCTCCTGCGCCACCGCCGCGCGCTCTTCGCGCTCGGCATCGTCATCGGCGGCGAGCTCCCCTTCGGCTTGTGGGCCGAGATCGCCGGCGCCCGCGTGCAGCTCTCGCGGCCGGGCGGCTGGGCCGGCGTGGCTCAAGCGATCATGTCGATGCTGCCGATGGGCGCCGAGCCGCACCTCAAGATCGTCCGCTGCGACATCACCGAGAAGGGCGAAGCAGCCGCGCCGATCTCGCGCCTGTACGCTCGCGCGATGGTGCTCCGCCGCCTGGCGATACACATGCGAAAGCAAATGGGCCTTATCGGAACTTGAGCTTGCGTCGAAGAGCTTGGTGAGGCGGCTTAAACCAACGCCAACCAAGGAGTCCGGCCATGCTTTCGATTATCAGCAACATCAGCTCTCTGGACGCTCAGAACAACCTGACGAATACAGAGAACCAACTCAGTTCCTCTCTGCAGAAGCTGTCCAGCGGTATGCGCATCAATACCGCGATGGACGACGCGGCTGGCCTCGGCATCTCGGTCAACCTCGAGTCGGACATCAGCAGCTACTCGCAGGCTTCCAACAACGCAAACGACGGCATCTCCGTCGCCCAGACGGCGGAAGGTGCGCTCAACCAGACGTCGAACATCATCAGCCGCCTGCGCGACCTGGCGATGGAGTCGGCCTCGGACGGCATCAGCGATACGCAGCGCGCGTATGTGCAGACTGAGGCCACGCAGCTCACGAGTGAAGTTGATCGCATCGCGAACGACACCACCTACAACGGCACCGCGCTGCTGAACTCGTCGTCCGGCACCCTGAACTTCCAGGTCGGCATCGGGAACAGCTCGGTCAACGACCGCATCTCGGTGGGCACCGTCAACGCGACCGCGGCCACCCTGCTCGGCTCGGCGACGCTCGACTTCTCGACCGCGTCCGGCGCCGTCAACGCGCTGGGAGTGCTGAGCACCGCCCTCGACACCGTCTCCAACGACCGCTCGAACCTGGGCGCCATCGGAAACCGGTTGAGCGACGCGGCCTCGACCATCAGCACCATCTCGCAGAACCTCTCGGCCGCAGACAGCCGGATCCGCGACGTGGACGTGGCCGCGGAGACGAGCAACATGACCCGGCTCCAGGTGCTCGCCCAGGCCGGTGTCTCGGTTCTCGCCCAGGCCAACCAGACGCCGCAGGTCGCGCTCAAGCTCCTCCAGTAATCCGCCGATTGAGTGAGAGAGCCCGCCTCGCGCGCCACCTGATGCGCGCGAGGCGGCACTCTTCCGGAGGCTGCCATGTCGACCGTGACCAGCACGACCAGCACCAGCTCGAGCACGGCCGCAGCACTCTCCCAGCTGGTCTCCACCAGCGGCAGCTCTTCCGGCCTCAACGACAACACCATCATCAGCGAGCTGGTCTCGATCGAGTCCCAGCCGTACGTCGCGCTGCAGACGCAGACCACCGCGCTCCAGTCGCAGATCTCCACCCTCGGCCAGATCTCCTCGGCCCTCTCGACTTTCTCCGCTGCGGCGGAATCTCTCCAGACCAACGGCGTCGTCGGCCTGACGGCGGGCAGCAACACCGCGTTCACGGCCTCCGCCGACGTGGGCGCGCAGCCCGGCAGCTACCAAGTCGACGTGGAGACCCTCGCGGTGGGCGCCAAGGCGCGCTCCCAAGGGTTCGCCTCGACCGACACGGTGCAGGGCGGCACGCTCAACTTCACCGTGCAGGGACAGGCGTACTCCTTCGACGTGGCCGACGGCAGCTCGCTGTCGCAGGTCGCGAGCAACCTCTCCTCCGCCGGGATCCCCATCACCGCCTCGGTCATCTCCGACGGCACCGACAGCTACCTGTCGATCACCGACAACACCACCGGCTACCCGATCGGCGGCAGCCCGAGCGACGCGCTCGCGATCACGTTCACGCCCTCTACCGGCGCCACCGGAACCACCGCGCTCGCCTTCAGCAGCGTGGCCACGGCGGCGAACGCGACGCTCACCGTCGACAATCTGCCCATCACGAGCCAGAGCAACATCGTCTCGACCGTGATCCCCGGGATCACGCTGAACCTCACCGGGACCGACACCGCCGCCGAGACGCTCAACATCGAAGCGGACACGACGGCGACCGCGAACAACCTGCAGGCCTTCGTCACCGCCTACAACGGCGTGATGACGCTGCTCCAAGCGCAGCTGAACGTCAGCGCCGGCGCGGACTCGACGACCTCGCTGGCGGGCGACTCGACGCTCACCAACTTGCAGCAGCGCATGCAGGCCCTCTTCACCTCGACGGTCTCGGAGGCGAGCGGGATCAACTCGCTGCCCGCGATGGGCCTGACCACCAGCGACACCGACGGCTCGCTCTCGCTCGACACCACGGTGCTCTCTTCGGCGCTCGCGTCGAACCCCGCCTCGCTCAACGCCATCTTCGGCCTCTCGGCGGACAGCATCGGCCAGCTCGCGCAGCAGATCGCGACCGACTACACCGACCCGGCGACCGGCGCGCTCGCGGTCGAGACCGACGGGCTCAACGATCAGATCACCGAGAACAACAGCGAGGAGGACGACCTGCAGGCGCAGATCGCCACCTACCAGGCGAACCTGGTCCAGGAGTTCTCGACCATGGAGTCGCTGGTCAGCAGCTTGAAGTCCGGCAGTTCATACCTGACAGCGCAGTCGAACGCAGCCAGCTCATCGAGCAGCTAACTTCGGAGGAGACGACAAATGAACGCAGCGGCGCGGTACGGATCGATCCAGAACGAAACGGCTTCTCGCGAACGGCTGATGGTCATGCTGTTCGAGGCGGCCCTGCGCAACATCCGCCAGGGCATCGGCGAGATCGAAGAGGGGCGCAAATTGGACGGATCGCGCACGCTGCTCAAGGCGTCCGAGATCGTCGCCTATCTGCGGCGCACTCTCGATCATGGCCGCGCTCCCGAACTCTGCTCGAACCTGTCGGCGGTCTACACGTTCGTCTGCGCGCGGCTCATCAAGGCAGCGACCGCGCGCATCGCCCCGCCCGCGCGAGAGGCCGAGAAGGTGCTCGCCCCAGTGGTCGAGGCGTTCGCGACGGCCGTGCGCAAGGCCGCTTGAGCCCGCGATGACCGAGCAGGAGGTCGACAGCTTTCTCGCCGAGGTGCGCGAGGTCTCCGCGGCGCTGCGGCGCGGAGAGATGAAGCACGCCGACGACCTCCTGCGCGCATGCCGGCTGATGGAGCGGCTGCCGGAGATCCCGCCCGGGCCGCTCACCGAGCGCGCGCGGGTGATCGTCGATGAAGCGCTGCAGCTCGCCCTCGAGATGCAAGCGGTCCGGCAGACTGCGCTGACGCAAGGGGGCGCTTCGCGGCGCGCCATCGGCGCCTACGCGCGCCGGCGTTGAGTTCGTTGGGACACAACACAAATTGCGTTGTGTCCCAACCATTGGAACACAAACATTATACTTAGAATAATATTCTAAGTATAATATTCTAAATATTTAATTGACGACACCCTCGAGCGCTACGAGCCGAGCAGCCGCCGCGGATCGAGCGTCGAGGCGGCGAGCGAGATGCGCCGCCAGGCCTCCGAGTCGATGCGCAGCCGCTGGCGCGCCGACTCGCGCTGCCCCACCGGGATGGCGTCGAACGTCCAGGCCGCGAGCTGCTGCGCGCCCGCGCCCAGCTGCGCCTTGTCCATCGAGCGGGTCCAGGGGATCGCCAGGTCCTGCGCGAGCGCGATCACCGCGGCCACCGGCGGCGCCTTCGAGAGGTCGGGCTCGTGATGCACCTCGAGCGCGGCGATGCCGTCGCCGGAGAGGTGCCACTCCTTCACCAGCAGGCGGGTCGCGTCGATGTGCACCTCGTCCATCGCGGAGAGCAGCGGCGTGAGGTTCGTCGGCGGCGTCGGCGAGCTGTACATCTCGCGCAGGAGCAGCGCCCAGCCGGCGTCGTGCAGCAGGCCGGCCATGAACGGCTCCTCCACGTCGATGGAGATGTGCTTGCAGATGATGCGCGAGATGTGCGCAACGACGAGGCCGTGCCGGCGCAGCACGCGCATCGAGTCGCGCGCACCAGGGGCGCGGAAGATGAGCGCGGCGGCGGCGAGCTCGAAGGCGAGATCGCGCAGGCCGATCAGCCCGAGCCGCAGCGCGACCTGCTTGAGCTCGCGCGCGTCCGGCTTGCGCGAGCGGCCGGCCGGCGGCTTGGGCGGCTCGGCCATCGGCGAGCCGGGCGAGGTCACCTGGCCGACCGCGCCCATCCGGACCCGACGCGCGATGCGCGAGGCGAGCAGCGGCTGCGTGTTGAGGACCGCGACCGCCTCGTCGAACGAAGCCATTGGCCGGCGCGTCAGATCGATCAGGGCGCGCACTGCAGGGGGAAGCGCCGGCACCCGCAGGCTCTTCTCGGCAATCGCCCGCGATGCTGCTCCACGGAGAGCATCTGCGTTGATGAAGTCAGCCTGGTTGAAAATCGTCATCGTCCTGTTTTGGTAACATGGCGCGCGAGGCTGTCCATTTTTTTGCCTTGACACTTTGCGATCGGTTTGACCTCGGCCTATGCGCCTGCGCCGCCACATCCTCGCCGCCCTCTCGATCGCGCTGGCGGCGGCTGCGCGCGCAGAGGACCCGCTCGCGTCGCCGTGGAAGCAGGTCGCCCCCGGCGTGGAATCGGCGCGCGCCGCCGACCTGGGCGCGGACCCTCGCTGGGGCGCGCGGCTCGCGCTGGTCGACCCCGCGCGGGTGCTCGTCTCGGTGCAGTTCGATCCGCAGACCCCGCGCCCCGAGGGCTGGCGCGCCCGCTTTCCCCAGGCGCTGCTGCTCGCCAACGGCTCGTACTACTCGCTCGACCACGAGGTGCGCCCGACCTGCGAGCTCATCTCGGCGGGCAAGCTGGTGCACGGCGCGGGGTGCCGCGTGAAGGACGCGCTCTACTTCGGCGCGCAGGCCAGCTCGCCCAGCGGCCCCTCGCCGCGCATCCTCCCGCCCGCCGAGTTTTTCAGCGGCGACTGGAGCGAGGCGCTCAAGAGCTTCCCCGCGCTGGTGCGGGCGAGCGTGCCCGCTTGCCTGAGCCCGGGCTACTGCGCCGAGAGAAGCCGGACCGCGGCGGTGGCGGTCCTGCGCGACGGACGGCTGCTCTTCTTCGCCTCGCAATGGCCCGCGGTGCGGCGCGAGGTGGCCCGCTTCCTCGCCGAGCAGATGGGCGCGGTCGACGCGCTCAACCTCGACGGCGGCCCCGAGGCGACGCTGCTGCTGCGCGGCGAGCGTCTCGAAGAGAGCGTGGCGACGCCCGGCACGCCGCTGCCGCTGATGATCGCGGTGCTCCCCCGCCCGCCGGAGCCCGCGCCGGCGCCGCCGCCCTCGTCCGCGCCTGCGCCAGCCAAGCCGCCGCGCCCGGCGCCCGCGGGAGCAAAATAGTTTCGCGGCGCATGAAATGCCGGCCGATCGGCCGCGTCCTGTCACATCGGCGTGACCGGCAAGTCGACCGCTGGAGTCCGGCGCTGTAGATTGCGCAGTCCGTCATCCAGGGGTCCGACGCCTTGCGCAAACCCGTCACATCGGCTACTGGACCGCCGATTCGACTGTTCTCCGCTCGACCGCGAAAAGGCGGCGTGCGGCTCTCACGGAGAGGGTGACCCTGCTGCTTCTCGCCCTGCTGGCTGTGGTGGTCCTGCTGCTCGGCTCGTATGCCGCGCGGGTGGCTCTGTACGGCCGCTACCAGCACGACCGCGCCAAGAAGGAGCCGGGGAGCCTCTTCCTCGGGCGCTTCCTCATCGAGTTTGGCTACTGGCTGTTCGCGGCGCTCGAGAAGGGCGCGCACGCGCTGCACCTCACGCCGAACCAGCTGACCGGCGCGTCGATGGCGGCGGCGCTGGGCGGCGCGTTTGCGTTCGCGGCGGGCAAGCCGGCGCTGGGCGGCGCGCTGGTGCTCACCTGCGCGGTGCTCGACGCGCTCGACGGCATGGTCGCGCGCGCGCGGGGTACCGCGTCGGACGCGGGCGAGCTCATCGACGCGGCGGTCGATCGCTACGCCGAGATCGCCACCTTCGCCGGCATCGCCGCCTACTACCGTTCGTTCCCGCTCGGATTCTGGCTGGCGCTCGCTTCGCTCGGCGGCGCGCTGCTCGTCTCGTACGCGCGGGCCAAGGGCGAGATCAGCGGCATCGACGCGCGGATGGGCTCGATGAACCGCGGCGAGCGCGCTCTCTACGTCGGCCTCGCCGGCCTCGCCGCGCCGGACATCTCGCGCTGGCTCGAGCCGGGCGCGACCCGGCCGGTCTACTACGCGCTCCTGGCCGTGCTGGGCCTGGTCGCCCTGATGGCGAACATCACCGCCGTGCGCCGTTTCATGTTCATCTATCGCGAGCTGCGCACGCGCGACCCCAAGCCCGAGGAGCCGAAGGGCGAGGTGAGCGAGCCGGAGATGCAGGGCTGGTTCGGCCGCGCCTGGCTTGCCTCGGCGGCGGCGTCGGTGGTCGACTACGGCTCGTTCTTCATCCTCATCCTGCCGTTCGCCGGTGTGCCCTACGGCACCGCGACCGCCACCGGCGCGTTCCTCGGCGCGATCACCAACTTCACCATCAACAAGCTCTGGACCTTCCGCACGCACAAGACGCCGATCTGGGTCGAGGCGCCCCGCTACGCCGCCATCTCGCTGACGAGCCTGCTCTTCAACACCGCGGGCGTGGTGACGCTGGCCGACGGGCTCAAGTGGAACCCGGGGCTCGCGCGCATCCTGGTGGGCCTGGTGGTCTCGCTGGCGTGGAACCTGCCGCTGCACCGCTGGTTCGTCTTCCGCGGTGAGAGCAAGCGGCGCCGGCCGGCGCTCTCGCTGCTCGGCGCGGTCGCCTCCGCGATGGCGGCCTGGGCCGTCCTCTCGATGGCCTACGGCAGCCCGTTCGCCGACGAGCGCGTGCACGGCTTCTCCAGCGCGCTCGACGACACCGTCAAGGTCACCAAGGAGCGGTTCCTCCCCAAGCTGCGGCCCGAGGCGTTCTACTCGGAGAGCTACAGCTTCCTCTTCGCGGCCGAGGACGGCTCGTTCGCTCGGGTGCAGTTCCTCGTCTCGAACGCGGGCCTCGCCGGGCGCGGCAAGGCGGCGGTGCGGGCGGTGGTGGTCAGCCCCGACGGGACGACCACCGAGGACGCCGACACCTTCGACGTCGACGGCTGGAACGTGAGCCCCGACGGCGCCATCGAGATGGGCTCGCACCAGCTCACCATGGGCCCCGACGCGAGCCACCACGTCCACTTCGGCGGGCGCAAATTGGTGATCGATGCAACTGTTTTGCCCGAGACGCAGGCGCTGCGCCCGGGCGGCGGCCAGATCAGCTTCGACGAGTCGGGCCACGCGCTCTACGACCAGACCATCTTCGCGCTGCGCAGCAAGTTCGAGGGCTCGGTCTGGAGCGCCGACCGCGGCTCGCGCCGCGCGCGCGGCTACTGCTACGCAGACACCAGCTTCAGCACCATCCCCGGCTACAAGTCGGCCTCGCTGACCATCCGCATGGAGGCCTTCGACGAGCCGCACCGCGAGTCGAACGTCGCCGCGCAGGACAAGTTCGGCGAGAAGATCGAGCCCTCGGGAGCCGCGAAAGTGGACGACGAGATGACCACCGCGCTCGCCATCCTCTACCCGCCCGCCGGCTCGCGCCTGCCGCCGCAGGGCTGGCTCTACTCGACGCGCGGGCCGCACACCGAGGTCCGGTCGAGCGACGTGACGCTGGTCTTCGAGAAGCCGCACCACGAGGCGGGCGGCCACTTCGAGTACGACGTGCCGCAGAAGATCACCGCGCTCGCCCAGGGCTCCAATGGCGAGAAGGTCACCGTCTCTCTCGAGGCGAAGAGGCTGCTCTACAAAGAGGACGTGCTCGCCGAGATGGAGCCGCTCTCGCGCTTCCTGCTCTCCGCCGTCGCGGCGCCGATGGCCTACACGTACGAAAACAAAGTCACCGTGCGCGTCGAAAAGCCGGGGCAGCCGCCGGTCGAGCACGAGGGCGTCGCCATCACCGAGTTCGCCTTCGCCAACAAGCCGCCGATGCAACTGTTCTAAGAGCTCTCTTGGCCTTTGGGGCGCCGCTGTCGGGGCTGTTGGCGGACTTCCGAGGCGGCTCCAAGCTCTCCGATCCAGATCCCAAGGCCCAACCCACAAAGCCCTATTTTTTTGGAGCTCCCATGACGCTGACGGCCCCGCACATCCAGACTGAGATCCCCGGCCCGAAGTCGAAGGCGCTGTTCGACCAGGAGCAGGAGAAGCTCGCGCCCGGCCTGCAGGGGTTCGCGCTCTCGAGCGGCATCGCGGTCGAGCGGGCGCAGGGCTCGGTGATCGAAGACGTCGATGGCAACCGCTTCGTCGACCTGATCGGCGGCATCGGCGTGAACGCGCTCGGGCACGGCCACCCGGCCTACAAAGAGGCGCTCCACGCGCAGATCGAAAAAGTGACCGTCGGGTCATTTACCACCGCGGTGCGCGCGCAGCTGGTGCAGGAAGTGGCGAGCGTCGCGCCCAAAGGGGTCGACCGGCTGCAGCTCTACTCGAGCGGTGCCGAGGCGGTGGAGAGCGCGTTCCGCCTGGCGAAGAACCACACCGGCCACCACGAGATGGTCGGCTACTGGGGCGGCTTCCACGGCAAGACGCTGGGCACGCTCGCGGTCAACGGCGCGGGCAACGCGAAGACGTACGGGCCGATCCCGCCGGGGCACAAGCTGCCCTACGCGAACTGCTACCGCTGCCCGCTCAAGCTCGAGTACCCGAGCTGCGGCGTCGCCTGCGCGGACCTCGCGAAGGAGCAGCTGAAGAACTCCACGGCCGGCAGCATCGCCGCGGTGATCATGGAGCCGATGCAAGGGACCGCCGGCAACGTGATCCCGCCGCCGGAGTTCATGCAGCGCGCGCAGCAGCTCGCCCAGGAGAACGGCGCGCTCTTCATCGCCGACGAGATGATCACGGGATTCGGCCGCACCGGGCGCTGGTTTGCCAGCGAGCGCAGCGGCGTCACGCCCGATCTCATCACGCTGGGCAAGGCGTTCGCGAGCGGCTTCCCCGTCAGCGGCGTGCTCGCCAAGAGCGACATCGCGCAGGCGAAGCCGTGGAGCAACCCGAGCGGCTCGTCGTCGAGCTACGGCGGCAACCCGCTGGCGGCGGCGGCGGCGCTCGCGTCGATCCGCACGCTGAAAAAAGAGAACGTCCTCGAGAACGTGCGCGAGGTCGGCGCGGCGATGCTCGCCGAGCTCAAGCAGTGGACGAACACGCTGCGCTGGGTCGGCGACGTGCGCGGCGAAGGGCTCTTCCTCGCCGTCGAGCTGGTCGCCGACCGCAAGACCAAGGAGCCGCTGGCAAAGAAGCTCTGCGAGGAGATCTTCCAGGAGGGCCTCAAGCGGGGCCTCTTGGCGATGAGCTACACCCACTGCATCCGCCTGCAGCCGGCGCTCACCATCGACGCCAAGACCGCGCTGACGGGCCTGGGACTTTTGCACGAGGCGATCTCAGCGGTCGCGCGCAGGCACGCCGCGGGGTAGAGAAACCCCCATGCGCGTGTACATCGATCGCTTCTTGACCGCCTGGAGCGAGCTCTCCCTGCGGCGTCCAGGTCTGCTGTCGCTCTGTGTGGTGGGAATTCTCCTCGCGGGACTGCCCTCATCCATCCAGCTCTACGGCAACCTGCACACCGACCTGCGCGAGCTGTTGCCCAAGGGCGCGCCGGCGGCGGTCGGGCTCGATGAGATGGAGAAGCGGCTCGGCGGGCTCTCGCACCTGGCGATCGTCGTGCGCACCGGCAACTTCGCGGCGACCACCCGCTTCGTCGACGCGCTGGTGGCCAGGCTCAAGACGCTGCCGCCCTCGCTGGTCGCGCGCATCGACTACCGCGTCGACGAGGAGAAGAGCTGGTTCGAGTCGCACGGCGCGCTCTACGCGGACACGAAGGATCTGCAATCGACCCTCGATCAGCTCCGCGCCAGCCATCGCGACGCGGCGAAGAAGGCCAACCCGCTGCTGGTCGATTTGAGCGACGACGACGCGCCGGCGGCGGACGCCAAGGGCGCGGACAAGACTGGCGACAAGAAGCCGGCCGACGATCCCGAGCTGCGGCGCGGCCTCGACAAGCTGCGTTCTGCCTTTGCCGCGCTCGATCGATATCCGGGCGGATATCTCGCGGGCGAGAACAATTCGACCTTCGTGATTCTCCTGACGCCGCCCAACGCGGCCGTTTCGCTCGCGGCCAACCAGCTGATGAGCCACGCGGTCGAGGCTGCCGTCGCCGAGGTCGACCCGAAGAAGTATGACCCATCGATGACCGTGGGATATGGCGGCGAAGTGCGCGCGGTCATTGAAGCGCAGGAGGCGCTCACTCGCGATCTGATGGTCTCGTCGGTATTGGTCATGCTGCTGGTCGCTTTCGCGCTGCTCATCTACTACCGCACGCTGCGATCGCTCCTGCTCCTCGGGCTGCCGCTGCTCGCGGGCGTCTCGCTCAACTTCGCCATTGCGCGCGCCTTGATTCATTACTTGAATCCGAACACCGCGTTTCTCGGCAGCATCATTGTCGGCAATGGAATCAATCCCGGCATCATCCTCCTCGCGCGAGTCTTTGAAGAGCAGCGCAAGAAGAAGCCGATCGCCGAGGCGCTGCGGCTGGCGATGTTGCACACCTGGCCGGCCACGCTGGCGGCGAGCACGGCGGCCGCGGTCAGCTATGGCACGCTCATCTTCGTGCGCTTTCGCGGGTTCAATCAGTTCGGCTTGATGGGCCTGGTGGGAATGGTCCTCTGCTGGCTGATTACCTATCTGGGCATGCCGCCGCTGATTGCGCTGGTGGAGAAGTTCCGCCCGCTGCCCACCGAGGGAAAGCGCGCGCAGCCGGCGATCGGCAGCGGCGGCATCTGGTATGCGCGGATGATCACCCACTCGGGCGGCGCGCCGCTGCTCGTCGCGGGCGTGCTGCTGGCCGCTTCGCTGGTAGGCGCCGCGCGTTTCGCGCAGGACCCGCTGCTCTACGATTTCACCAAGCTGGGCAGCCGCGGCGGACTCGAGCACGGCGCGGCGGCGTGGGACGCGCACGTCGACGCGGTGCTGCAGTCGTACCAGACGCCCACGGTGGTGCTGACCGACTCGCCCGCCGAGGCCGCGCTGGTGGCGGCGCGCGAGACGAAGAGCAAGGCCGATCACGGCGAGGCGAGCACCATCGACTCCGTGCAGACGCTGGCCGGTCTCATCCCCGACGACCAAGCGGCCAAGCTCGCCATCTTGAACCAGCTGTTTGCCGAGCTCACGCCCCAGGTCATCGAGCGCGCGCCCGCCGACGTGCGGCCGCTGCTCGAGCGGCTCAAGGCCAAGACGGAGCTGCGCGCAGTGACGCTCGCGGAGGTGCCGGAGCGGATGCAGCGCTTCTTCCACGAGAAAGACGGCACCCTCGGGAAGCTGGTGATGGTCTATCCGACGCTCGCCAGCGACTCGCACCATGGCCGCGCCGAGGTGGCGCACGCGAAGGAGGTGCGCGACGCCGCCCACGCCGCCGTCCCCGGCGTGCGCATCGCCGGGCAGATCGTCCTCTCCGCCGATATCGTCGATATCATCTCCACCGACGGTCTCTATGCCGGCATCTTCAGCTTCCTCGCGGTGGCGCTGCTGACGCTGATCGCGATGCGCTCGTTCCGCCACGCGCTCTGGGTGGTCGGCCCGCTCTGCCTGGGCGTGCTCTGGATGTTCGGGGCAATGGGCCTGTTCGGCATTCAATTCAACTTCGTCAACTTCTCCGTGCTGCCGATCACCTTTGGTATCGGCGTCGATTACGCGGTGAATCTGTATGAGCGCGCTCGCGCGGAGAATTCGATTCAAAAGGCGCTCGCGGCCACCGGCGGCGCGGTCGCGCTCTGCTCGACCACCACCGTGATTGGATATGCGGTGCTGCTCGTCGCCGACAACCAGGCGATTCAATCGTTCGGCCTCGCCGCGGTGATCGGCGAACTGACCTGCTTGTCGGCCGCGCTCTTCGCACTTCCCGCCCTGCTCGCCTTGCGCGAGCGCCGCGGGCACCCCACCGGCGATGTCGCGCCGGACGCCACTCCGATCGGAGCTCCGTAACCGTGCTGACCCTCACCCAGCGCACAGCGCAGTTCAAGCGCGCCCACTGGTTCTTCAAATACTTCATCTTCGCCGCCGTCGCGGCCTACCTCGCTGCGCTCTACGCGGTGGGCGGACTCGACGCCGCGCACGTGCTGGTCGGCGGCGTCTTCATCGTCTTCTCCGTCTGGTCGGACGACTCGCGCCGGCTCGCGTCGGTGGTCTTTCCCTTCTTGTTATATGTGGCCGTATACGACTCGATGCGCTGGTATGCGGACTATATCCGCTCGCCCGTCATCCACCTGCGCCAGCCCTATGATTTCGACAAGCGCTTCTTTGGCATCAACGACGGCGCTGCGACGCTCACGCCGAACGAGTGGTGGCAGAAGCGCACCGTGCCTTTCCTCGATTTCATCTGCGGCCTCGCGTATACGCCGTTCTTCTTCGTCGGCGAATCGGCGGTATTGGCGCTCTATTTCTATTTCTCCGGCCGCGAGAAGCGGGCCGTCCGCTTCGTCTGGGTCTTCGTCGCCGCCAACTTCATTGGATTCAGCTGCTACTACACCTATCCGGCCGCGCCGCCCTGGTATGTGGCGGCGCACGGGTTCGTCGCCGATTTCTCCGTGCACGCTTCGGCCGCGGGCGCCTTGCGATTCGACAAGCTGGTGGGAATGCCGATCATGGAGAACTTCTACGGCAAGAGCGCCGATGTCTTTGGCGCGGTCCCCAGCCTGCACGTGGTCTATCCGTATCTATGCCTCTGCTATACGTGGCGCGTGCTGCCGCGCTTCCGCTGGATCGCGCTCGCCTATTGGCTGCTGATTCTTTTCTCGGCGGTCTATCTCAATCACCATTACTTCCTGGATATCTTCGTCGGCATCAGCATCGCGACGCTGACGATGGCGGCGTTCCGGCTCATCCTCGGGCCGGTCGAGCCGGATCCGGTGCCGGTAGCGGCGCCCGCCGCGGCCTGAGCAGCAGCGATATATCGAGCTATTGAATCGAGGCGCTGTCTCGGCCGACCGCGTCTCGCAGGCTGGCGAAGCCGTCGCGCTCGAGCCGCGCGGCGAGGCCGCGGGCAATTCGCGCGGCGATATCCGGCCCGCCATAGACGAGCCCGGTATAGAGCTGCACCAGGCTCGCGCCGGCGCGGATGCGCGCATAGGCATCGTCCGCGCTGGCGATCCCCCCCACGCCGATGATGGGAGTTGCGCCGCCGGTGGCGCGATAGAGCCGCGCGCAGACCGAGAGCGCTCTCGCGCGCAGCGGCTCGCCCGAGAGCCCGCCCGCTTCCTGCGCGTTCGCCAGCGGCTCCACGCCAGCGCGAGAGAGCGTCGTGTTGGTCGCAATCAAGCCATCGGCGCCCGCGGCCACCGCGGCCTGCGCGATCGCCTCGAGCCGATCGTCCGGCTCATCGGGAGAGAGCTTCACCAAGAGCGGCACGCGGCGGCCCGCCGGCTGCGCGGCATATCGATCGCGCTCGGCCGATACCGCCGATATCAGCGCCGATAGCTCGGCCGCGCCCTGCAATGCGCGCAGGCCCGGGGTATTCGGGCTGGATACATTGATGGCGATGTATCCGGCATAAGGCGCGAGCGCGCGGAAGCCGGCGAGATAGTCGTCGGCGGCGCGCTCGTTGGGCGTGTCCTTGTTCTTGCCCAGGTTGATTCCAATCGGACCCGGCTGTGCGGGCAACGACCGGAGCCGGCGGGCGACCGCCTCCAGGCCATCGTTGTTGAAGCCCATCCGGTTGATCAGCGCGCGCGCCGCCGGCAAGCGGAACATCCGCGGGCGCTCGTTTCCGCTCTGCGGCCGCGGCGTGATGCTGCCGATCTCCACCGAGCCGAAGCCGAGGCGGAAGCAGGCGGGCGCGATCACGCTGCCTTTGTCGAGGCCGGCGGCGAGCCCGACGGGCGTCGTGAAGGAGAGGCCAAAGAGCGTCTGCCGGAGCCGCGCCGCGCTCTGCGCGTCGAGCCAAGGACCGGCGCGCTTGGGTCGTGGAGCGAGCCGCGACCAGACGTTGAGCCCGCCCATCACCAAGCCGTGCGCGCGCTCGGGCTCGAGAAGAAAGAAGAGCGGCCGCAGTCTTCGATAGAGCCAGCTGAGCATTGCGTCCACGTTCTCTCGAGAAGTCAGAAGCCGCGGTCGCGCAGCTCGCGCAGCATCACCACCGCGTCCTCGCGCTCTTCGGCGTAGTAGTTCTTGCGGATCCCAGCCTCGCGGTAGCCCAGCTCGCGATAGAGAGCGCGCGCTCCGGTCGAGCCCTTGCGCACCTCGAGCGTGAGCAGCGCGATGTCCGCGGCGCGCGCGCGCTTGTCCATCTCGGCGAGCAGCAGCCGGCCGATGCCGCGGCGGCGCTGGTCGGGCGCGACCGCGACATTGAGCAGATGGATCTCGTCCTGCACCAGCCAGTAGAGGAGGAAGCCGAGGACCCGCTGTCGCCGCTCGCCCGCCGCGGCGCCGTGGCGCGAGTCGGCGCGCGGCTCGGCGTAGACGAGAAACACGCTCCAGTCGTGCTCGAGCTCGCGCAGGAACATCTCGCGCGACCAGGGGTGCAGGTAGCCGGCCGCCTCGATGGCGAGCACCTCGTCGAGGTCGGCGGGCTGGAGCCGGCGGATCTCGCCCGGCAGCGCGCTCGCCCGCGCGGGGAGCGGACTTGCGGCGTCAGGGGGCATCGTCCGACTCGATGGGGTCGAGCACGCGCACCGAGGTGCGCTTGCGCAGGTCGGCGAGCAGCTCGGTGAGCATCCGGTCGTACTTGGCCTGCCCCAGCTCGCGGCGCAGCGCCTCCTGCTGCGCGCGCGACATCGAGGCGAGGCCACCGCGCTCGCGGGCCGCGTCGGCCAGCTCGCTCTCGCGCAGCTGCGCCGAGAGCCGCAGCCGGTTGTCGAGGTAGCGCTCGACGCGCAGCTCGCGGCCGAGCACCGCCTCGACCTCCTCGTCGGTCATCTCCAGCGCGCGGAGGAACTTGTCGTAGAGCGCCGGCGAGCCGAACCGGTCGCGCAGCATGCGGACGCGCTTGTCCAGCTCGGCGCGGTCGGGCTCGGCGAGGCGGAGCCGCTCCACTTCGGCGAGCACGATGCGCTCCTGCACCAGCTTGCGCAGCGAGGCCGCGAGCAGCCCCCGCGAGAGCGGCGCGGCCGAGAACTCCACGCCGCGGTCCATCACCAGCTCGATGCGCGTCTCGCTGGCCAGCTCGGAGAGCGTGATGGCCTGGGCTTCGACCACCGCGACCACCTCGTCGAGCAGGCGGCGCGGCGGCTCGTCGGCGCGCAGCGCAGCAGCGGCCAGCCCGAGCGCGATCGCGAGCGCGGCCCGGCGCGCCGGGACAGGGAGCAGACCTCGAGGAAGAAAAGACGCGCGCACGGACCGCTCTTGTAATCCAGCGCGGGCGGCCGAGGCCAATCGTCTGCGCGGGCGCTTTCGCCGCAGCGAGAAATCGCGCGGAGAAGAGCCCGCTGTCGTTGACCCTCCCCCTCTCGATGCTTATCGTCCGCACGTGCCACAGGACCTCTACGCCATCCTCGGAGTCGCGAAGACCGCCACCGCCGACGAGATCAAGAAGGCCTACCGCCGGCTCGCCAAGAAGCTGCACCCCGACGCCCACCCGGGCGACAAGAAGTCGGAGGAGCGCTTCAAGGACGTCTCGGGCGCCTACGAGACGCTCGGCGATGCGAAGAAGCGCGCCCTCTACGACGAGTTCGGGGAGATGGCGACCAAGAGCGGCTTCGACGAGAAGAAGGCGCGCGCGGTGCGCGACTACCAGCGCCAGGCCGAGGAGTACCAGGGCGGCGGCCCCAACTTCGGTGGCGGAGGCGGCCCCGACTTCGGCGGCGGCGGCGGCGGCTTCGACCCCGGCGACCTCGGCAGCATGTTCAGCGACTTCTTCACCCGGCGTGAATCGGCGCGGGGCCGGCGCGCGCGCGTCGAGGAGCCCGAGGAGGAGACCGGCGGCGCCGACGCGGAGAGCGAGCTCACCGTCGACCTGCGCGACGCGGTGCTCGGCTCGGAGCGCGAGCTCTCGGTGCGCAAGCCCGTCTCTTGCGCGGACTGCAAAGGCACCGGCGTGAAGCCGGGCGCGAAGCCCTCTGCCTGCCCCGACTGCCACGGCACGGGCGAGCTGCGGGTTGGACATGCGCGCCGCATGTGCCCGCGCTGCCACGGTGAAGGGCAGGTCCGCGAGCAGTGCACGCGTTGCCACGGCGAGGGCCAGGTCGAGGAGTCGGTGCACTTGAAGGTGCGCATTCCGGCTGGCGTCGAGACCGGCTCGCGCGTGCGCCTGCCCGGGCAAGGTGCGCCGGCGAAGGGCGCGGGCAAGGCGGGCGACCTCTACCTGCGCATCGTCGTCGCGCCCCACCCGCGCGTGCGCGTCGACGGCCGCGACCTCTCGCTCGACCTGCCCATCACGGTGGGCGAGGCGCTGCTCGGCGGCGAGGTGACCGCGCCCACCTTCGAGGGGCCGGTGAAGCTGAAGATCCCGCCCGGCTCGCAGAGCGGCCGCAAGCTGCGCCTGCGCGGGCGCGGCCTGCCCGCGCTCAAGGGCGGCAGCACTGGCGCGCCGCGCGGCGACCTCTACGTCGTCCTGCAGATCCAGGTCCCGCCCGAGAGCGACGCGGCCCGCAGCGCGGCCACCGCGCTCGCCGCGCTCTACCCGGACGACGTGCGGCGCGACCTCGCGCTGTGATAGATCGCCGCCCCTTCGTTCGCGTCGCAACGCGCTTCTCCAGAGGCGCGACTTTCACGGGAGCACCCGCACCATGAGTCTCTTCGACATGCTCGGCATCGGCGGAACCAAGGAGGAGCGCGAGACCCGCTCCATCGCCAGGCTGCAGAAGAAGGTGATGGAGAAGTTCGGCCCGCCGGAGAACCGCCAGGGCGCCATCGAAGAGCTGGGCGCGATGAAGACCACCGCAGCGATCGAGGCGCTCTTGATGCGCTTCACCATCCGCATCGACCCGGGCATCACCGACGACGAGGAGAAGCACCGCGCGCTCGACCTGACCATCGACGCGGGCGAGGCGGCGTTGCCGGCGCTGAAGAAGTTCATCGCGACGCGCGACGAGATCAGCTGGCCGCTGCAGGCGCTCTCCGATCTGGTGCCCGAGTTCGAAGTGGTCAATGTGCTGGTCGAGACGCTGCGCAAGGCGGCCATCGAGTACGCGCGCGTGCCGGAGAAGAAGGTGCTGCTGCTGCACGCGCTCGCGCACCACCGCGCGGGCGAGGCGGTCTCGGCGGCGCTGCCGTTCCTCGAGGACATGGACGATGACGTGGTGATCGCGGCGGCGCAGGCCATCGCGGCGCAGGCCCATCCGCCGGCGCCCAAGGTTGCCGACGCGAGCGCGGCCGCTCCTGGCGCGGAGAAGAGCGCTCCCACGGCCTCCGCAGATCCGGTCGACAAGGCGGCTGCCGACGCAGCGCTCGCCGCCGGGCGCGAGCCGCTCATCGCCGCGCTGGTGCGCTCGCACGAGCTGAAGAACGCGCGCGTCGCCGACGCGCTCGCCGGCTACCTCATCGACACCGGCTGGGACGTCAAGGGCTTCGCGCCCAAGGTCGAGGCGGCGCTGCCGGAGAGCTACAAGCTCGACAACAAGGCGCGCATCGTGCGCAAAGCCGCGCCCCAAGCGGCTGCGAAGTAAGCACCGGCCGCAACCCGATCGTTGCGATCGCAATGATTGGTGTAGCAACTACTTTAGCCAGGCCGGTCCGTAGATGATCGCGCCGGCGGTGAGCGCCCAGCCGGCCACCGCGACGAGGATGCCCTTGTCGCGCAGCACCGCCGAGGTCGGGTCGCCTCCGTCGCCAGCGACCACCATCGCCTGGTAGCGGAAGAGCGCGTAGACGACGAACGGCACGGTGTAGACGAGCGCGGTGGTGCCGAAGTGCTCCACCGTGCGCGGCGACTGCGTGTAGAGCGCGAACGCCACGATGGTCGCGCCGGAGAGCGCGGTCAGCCAGCCGTCGACGAGCGGCGCGCTGTAGCCCGCGAGCACCGCGCGGTGGTGGCCGGCCGCTTCTCCAAGCAGCTCCACTTCGCGGCGGCGCTTGCCCAGCACCAGAAAGAGCGCGAGCAGGAACGAACAGACCAGCAGCCACGGCGAGATGAGCGCGCGCACCGCCTCGGCGCCCATCGCGGCGCGGAGCACGAAGCCGATGGCGACCACGAACGCGTCGAGCAGGAAGACTTGTTTGAGGCCCGCGCTGTAGGCGAACGACTGCGCGAGGTAGATGCCGAGCACCGCCAGCGTGGAGAGCGAGAGCGCCCAGGCCGTAGCGAGGCCGGCGGTGCCGAGCAGCAGGGCGGCGGCGAGCGCGGCGGCGACCGGCAAGCGGCCGGAAGCGATCGGGCGGAAGCGCTTCTCGGGATGGCTCGCGTCGGCCTTGCGGTCGGCCACGTCGTTGACCAGGTAGACCGCGCTGGCCGCGGCCGAGAACGACGCGAAAGCGGCCAACGCACGCAGCATCGACGCGGTGTCGAACAGCTTTCCCGCGAAGACGAGACCGGCGAGGACGAAGACGTTCTTCGCCCACTGCCGCGGCCGCATCGCTTGCAGCAGCGCGCCGGCGAGGCCACCGCGCGCGGGCGCGTGCTTGCGCTCTTCGGCGGCCTCGGCGAGCGGGGTCAGCGGCACGTGCACGCGGGCACTCTACTCGGAAATCGCGCGCGCCCGCAGACGAGGCTACTTGCGGATGGCACGCCAGAGCTTGCCGAGAGCTGCGCCCGCGAGCTCGCCCGCCGCGGCGCCCTGCAGCTCGGGCAGGAGCGCGTTGGCGGGCGAGGGGCGCGCGGGCGCCGGCGCGTCAAGCAGCGCGAGCAGCGGCGCGGCCGACTTCTCCCAGGTGTAGCCCGGAGCCGCGCTGAGAGCCGCCGCGCGCGCGGTGCGGCTCGCGAGCGGATCGAGCAGCAGCTTGAGCGCCTCGGCGAGCTGCGCGTCGTCGCCGGGAGAGATCGCCGCGCCCCACCCTTCCCGCTCGGCGCGCGCAGAGAGCTCGTCGCCCGCCGTCGCCGCCACCGGGAGGCCGGCCCAGACGCAGTCGAGCAGCCGCGTGCGGAAGGCCAGCTCTGCCTCGAGCGACGGCGTGTGGCAGCTGACGGCCGCCGACGCCGCGGCGAGCAGCGGGCCGCGCTCGGCGTAACGGATCCAGCTCGAGAGGCGGCCGACCCCGCTCCCCCACAGGCCGGCGCGGCGCGCCTCGTCTTCGGCGAGCGCCGCCGCGCGCATCGGCGCGGCGCCGGGACGGTTGCCCGCAGGCAGCACCAGCGCCGCGCTCAGCCCCTCGGCGCGCAGACGCGCGATCGCCCGGACCGCCGTGCGCGGATCCATCCAGTCCCACAGGCCGCCCCACCAGAGGATCGCGTGCTCGGCGCCGCCCGCCGCCTCGCGCAGCGCCTTGGCACCGGGCGCCTCCGCGTCGGCCACGCACGGCCCGTCCTCGATGCCGAACGGCACCACCGCGAGCAGCGCACGCGCCGCGGGATCCTTCGCGAGCGCCTCGGGCGTAAGCCGCGCCGCCGCGCCCAGCCAGCCCAGCCAGAACGCGCGCTGCCGCTCGGAAGCGCAGAGCACGTGATCGGCACGGGCGAGCAGCAAGAAGAGGCGCGCGCGCACCGCGAGCAGGTGCAGCCGCGTCTGCGCGTCGGGCGCGCCGCCCGCGCGGGCGAGCAGCTCGAGCAGCACCGGATCGTAGAGGTCGACCACCAGCCGCACGCGCGAGGGCAGCGCGAGCAGCTCGCGCGCGGGAAAGCCGAACCCCTGCGCGATGAGCACGTCGGCCTGCAGCTCGTCGAGGAGCGGCCGGAGGCTCTCGCCCTCGGCCAGCTCGCGCACCGCGAAGGAGCGCGAAGACCCGCGCGCAGCGGCCGGCGAACCCGCGTCCGCGCCTGGGCCAGGAATCTTCGCCGCGCGCAGCGCCGCCGGGAGCGCGCTCGCGCCCGGGCACGCCAGCGTGACCTCGTGCTTCGCCGCCAGCCGCGACGCCAGCTCGACCGCACGGATGGCGGGCCCGGCCATCGCCGCTCCAGCGCGATCTTCGCAGTGCCAGACGATGCGCATGCGGTCCGCGCTAGCCGGGCACGGCGGTGGGCCCCGGCTGCGGCCCCCGCTCGAGCTCGCGGTAGCGCTCCCAAGCCACGTCGATGGGCCCGTCGTGCTCGAGCCGCCCGTGGTGCAGCACCACCGCGCGCGGGCAGAGCTCGGCGGCGGCGGTGAGAGAGTGTGAAACGAACACGAAGGTCACCCCAGCCGTGCGAAAGTCGCGGATGCGGTTCTTGCACTTCTCCTGAAACCGCTCGTCGCCCACCGCCAGCACCTCGTCGACGATGAGGATGTCCGGCTCGACGTCCTGCGCGATGGCGAACCCGAGCCGCGCGTACATGCCCGACGAGTAGTTCTTCACCGGCATGTCGATGAAGTCGCCCAGCTCGCTGAAAGACACGATGCGATCGAACTTCGACTCCATCTGCTTGCGCGAGAAGCCGAGCAGCGCGCCGTTCAAGTAGACGTTGTCGCGCCCGGTCAGCTCGGCGTCGAAGCCCGCGCCCAGCTCGATCATCGGCGAGATGCGCCCCTCGACTGCGACCGCGCCCTCGCTGGGCCGCAGCACGCCGACCACCGTCTTGAGCAGCGTGCTCTTGCCCGAGCCGTTGTGGCCGACCAGCGCGATCGCCTCGCCCGGCTGCACGTCGAGCGAGACGTGGCGCAGCGCCCAGAACATCTCCGACGTCCGCAGGTGGCGGAAGCGGTTGGCGAACGCCTCCTTCAGCGTCGAGACCTTCTCCCGGTAGAGGCGGAAGGCGACGCCGACGTCGCGAAGTTGGATCTGGCCGGGGCGCATCATTGCTTTCCGAAGCAACTGTTTTGGTTGGTACCGCAACGATCTCGAAGGCGAGTCTAGAAGTGGTGGATGTGCCGCGGCTCGAGCTTGGTGAAGAGCGCAAACCCGACCGCGAGCGCGCCCAGCGCCCACGCGAGCGCGATGAGCATCGTCTGCAGCGGAGGGAGCGCGCCCGCGTAGACCGGATCGCGGATGAGCGGCAGCAGGTAGCTGAAGGGGTTGAGCTGGAGCTCTTGCAAGAAGAGCGGCCGCCACCAGGCGCTGCGCGCGCTGCCGGTGTTGAGCTGCGCGGCATCGTAGAGCACCGGCGAGAGATAGAAGAGGACTTGCAGCAGCACCTCGGTGAGGTGGCGCACGTCGCGGAAGAAGACGGTGGCCGAGGCGAACACCAGCGTGATGCCGCTCGCAAACAGCGTCAGCACCAGCGCGGAGACGGGCAAGAAGAGCAGCGCCGGCCGCAGCGGGTGGCCGACGAAGAGCATCACCAAGAGCAGCGGCACCAGCGAGAGCGCGAAGTTGACCAGGTTCGAGCCGACCACCGAGAGCGGAAAGACCGCCTGCGGCAGGCGCACCTTGCGGATGAGCTCCTGGTTGCCCAGCACCGACGCCATCCCCTGCATGAGCGCGGTGGAGACGAAGATCCAGGGCAGCAACCCGGCCAGCAGCCAGATGGAGAAGTCGGGGATCTGCGACGGCATGATGGTGGTGAACACCACGGTGTAGACGACCATCAGGAGCAGCGGGTTGAGCATCGTCCAGAGCATCCCGAAGACGCTGCGCTTGTAGCGGACCTTCAGCTCGCGGACGACGAGCACGCCGATCAGGTTGCGGAAGGCGAAGAGGTCGGCGAGCGGACCGCGCCGGCGCGACGAGCTGCGCGGAACGAGGGCCTGCTCGTCGGGCGCGAGCGGCGCGGGCGCGGAGGTGGCCGCCCCGCCCGTCTCGATGGGAGCGGCCGCGTTCACGCGCGCGCCCCGGACTGCTCCTCGAGGAAGCGGGCGATCGCCGCGTCGACGGAGAGCGGGTGGCCGCCGAGCGCGCGCACGCGATCGACCAGGAGCCCGCAGCGCAGCGGGCGCGGCGCGGGCAGCTTCAAGTCGGCGAGCGCGACGGGGACGATCAGCTTCTCGTCCGCGCCCAGCGCGGCCGCGAGGCGCTTGCAGAAATCGACGCGGGAGACGACGTCGGCGCCGCTGCAGTGGACGATGCCCTGCGCGTCGCTCTGCAGGACGGTGATGCAGAGCCCGGCCGCGTTGTCGGCGAGCGTCGGCGAGACGAACTGGTCGTGGAACGCCTTGACCTCGCGGCCCGCGCGCAGCGCCTCGGCTGCCGAGGCGGCGAACGTCTTCTTCGCGCCGGGCCGGCCGCTGAAGATCACCGCCACGCGGCAGACGGCGCAGTCGGGGGCGAGCAGCAGCGCCGCCTCTTCGCCGGCCCGCTTGGTGCGCGCATAGACCCCGCGCGGGAGCGGCACGTCCTCTTCCGAGTAAGGCCCGGCGAGCCCGTCGAAGACGTAGTCGGTGGAGAGCGAGATGAGCCGCGCGCCGGTCTCGCGGCAGCCGAGCGCAGCCTCTTCGACCGCGCGCACGTTGAGCTGCCACGCCATCGGCACGTCGCGCTCGCAGGCGTCGACGTCCGTCATCGCCGCGGCCATCACCACCGCCGACGGGCGCCGCGTCTCGATCAAGTCCTGCAGCGCGCCGTCGAGCGCGATGTCGAGATCCTCGTACTCGATGCCCGCGTGCAGCCCCTGCGCGGGCGCCGCGTGCCGCTGTCCGGTGGCGAGCGGCGGCCGCGCAGCGAGCGCTTCCTCGCTCTGGTGATCGGCCGCGAGCAGCGCCTGCAGCTCGCCCCGCGCCGGCCCGCGCGCGACCGCGATCACGCGCTTCTCCTTCGAGAGCCGCGCCACGATGCGGCTGCCGACGAGCCCGTTCGCGCCCACCACCACCACCGGCGCGTGGCTCATCCGCGCGCCCCGTAGTTCTGCGCGTAGTAGTTGCGGTAGACGCCCGAGCGCACGCGCTCCCACCAGCCGCGGTTCTCGGTGTACCAGGCCACGGTGCTCTTGAGCCCCTGCGCGAACGGCACCCGCGGCGTCCAGCCCAGCTGCGCGCGCGCCTTGCTCGCGTCGATGGCGTAGCGGCGATCGTGTCCGGGGCGATCCTTCACGTACTCGATGAGGTCCGCGCCCTTGCCCTCGCCCATCGTCAGCTTGAGCAGCTCGCGCACGATGAACAGGTTCGGGTGCTCGTTCTCCGAGCCGAAGTTGTACACCTCGCCGCTCTGGCCCTGCTCGAGCGCAGCCAGGATGCCGCGCGCGTGATCGTCGACGTGGATCCAGTCGCGGATCTGCTGGCCGTCGCCGTAGACGGGCAGCTTCTTGCTTTCGAGCGCGTTGGCGATCATCAGCGGGATCAGCTTCTCGGGAAATTGATACGGCCCGTAGTTGTTCGAGCAGCGGGTGACCACCACGTCGAGGCCGAACGTCCGCTTGTAGCTGAGCGCGATCAGGTCGGCCGCGGTCTTCGAGGCCGAGTACGGCGAGCTGGGCTCGAGCGGCGAGAGCTCGGTGAACTTGCCGGTGGGGCCGAGCGATCCGTAGACCTCGTCGGTGCTGACCTGCACGAAGCGCACGTCCGCCTTGCGCGCCTCGTCGAGCAGCACCTGCGTGCCGGCGACATTCGTCTCCACGAATATGGCCGGCCCGAGGATCGAGCGGTCGACGTGGCTCTCGGCCGCGAGGTTCAAGATCGCGTCGACCTTGTGGCCCGCGATGAGGTGCTCGACCAGCTCGGCGTTGGCGATGTCGCCGCGCACGAAGATGTGGCGCGGGTTGTCCTTCAGGTCCGCCAGCGACTCCAGATTCCCCGCGTACGTCAGCTTGTCGAGGTTGACGATGGTCCAGTCGGGCCGCTCGCGCAGCAGGAGGCGCACGAGGTTGCCGCCGATGAAGCCGGCGCCGCCCGTCACCAGCACGCAGCGGATGGGCCGGGTCACAACCCCTCCGCTTCCGCCGCCGTCTTCGCGCGCCCGCTCACCAGCGCGTTGGCCGCGTGCAAGGACTCGAAGGTGCCCGCGTCGGTCCACCAGCCCTCGAGCTGGTCCCACTGCAGCGCGCCGGCGTTCAAGTAGTGGTTGTTCACGTCGGTGATCTCGAGCTCGCCGCGCTTGGACGGCTTGAGCTCGCGGATCGCGCCGAACACGGTGGCGTCGTAGAAGTAGACGCCGACCACCGCCAGGTCGCTCTTCGGCTCCTTCGGCTTCTCGACGATCTTGGTGACACGCCCGCCGTCCACCTCGGCGACGCCGTAGCGCTGCGGGTCGTGCACCTTCTTGAGCAACAGCCGCGCGCCCGCGCCCTGCGCGCGGAACTTCGCGACGAACGGCGTGAGCGCGTCCTGGAAGATGTTGTCGCCGAGGATGACCGCCATCGAGTCGTTGCCGGCGAAGTTCTCGGCGAGGCCGAGCGCCTGCGCGATGCCGCCCGCCTCGTCCTGCACCTTGTAGGTGAAGCGGCAGCCGAACTCCTTGCCGCTGCCGAGCAGGTTCACCACGTCGCCCATGTGGTCGACGCCGGTGACGATGAGGATCTCGGTGATGCCCGCCTCGACCAGCTTGTGCACCGGGTGGAAGATCATCGGCTCGTTGCCGACGGGCAGCAGGTGCTTGTTGGTCACCTTGGTCAGCGGGAACAGGCGCGAGCCGGTCCCTCCTGCGAGAATCACACCCTTCATGTGCAGTGCTCCTAGCGCGTTCCAGCTGTGAAGCCGCGAGAGCTTCTGCCAGAAAGCGCCCTCTGAGGGAAGCGCGCTCTCCCTCTCAGCCGAGCAGGCAGAGCGCGGCGAAGAGCGCGCTGGCGACCAGCGGCAGGAGGCCTGCGGAGAGCGGCGAGAGGTTCCCGCCCACGGCTGCGGCGTGCGCGACCACCGAGAGGGTCCAGAGCGCGAGCACCAGCACCAGCGCGGAGGCGAGCGCGGACGCGAGCGGCGGCGGGCGCGCCTTGCCCTTGCGGCGGCGAAGTGTCAAGCCCACCGCGGCCAGCGCGGCCGGCAGCGGAATGAACGGCTGCGCGGCCCGCTCGACCACCGCGGTCCGGTACTCGACGTCGGGCTGCCCGAGCGCGGCGCGGCGCTGGGCCTGCTCGACCAGATCGCGCCAGGGCAGCTGGCGCGGCCGGCCCGAGCGCAGCGCCAGCTCTTCGAGCCGATCGGGCAGGCTCAGCCGCAGCTCGGCGGCGCGGGTCTCCTCAATGGACGCGTCTTGATATCGCCGCTCGACCGCATCGGTGAGCCGCCAGCTCCCGTCGGCGAGCTGCTCGAGCCTGTGCGCGTCGAGCCGGCGCACGAGGCGGAACGGCGCGCCGACCTCGAAGACGGTGGCCGGCTCGAACCCCGCGCCCTTCTGTTCACCGAGGAGAAAGAAGCGCCCTTCCTTGCCGCGGACCCAGCGCTGCTTGGCGTGCCACTCGCCGTAGTCACCCCAGCGGTGGAAGTGGACGGCGGTGATCTCCTCGGCGCGCGCGTCGGCGAAGACGACGACGTTCTCCTCGAGCGCGACCATGCCCGCGCCGAGCAAGAGCGCGAACGCGGCCAGCGGCAGGCAGAGCCGCAGCGGACGCACTCCGAGCGAGAGCATCGCGGTCAGCTCGCCGCGCCGGTCGAGCTGCGCGATGAGCAGCGCCGACGCGATCACCAGCGCGCCCGGCGCGAGCTGCAGCGCGACCACCGCGGCCTTGTCGGCGTAGAGCTCGGCGACCGCCAACAGCCACGCGTCGCCGTGGTAGATGGAGCCGCGGTCGGCGAAGTCGATGACCAGATAGAGCAGCACGACCGCGCCCAGCGTGGCCGCGAAGAGCTTCGCCAGCTCCGCCAGCAGCATCCGGTCGAGCGCCGGCAGCAGCGAAGACGGCGCGCGCGGCGGCGGAGGGTCTCGCGTCACGAAGCTCAGATCTCGCTGGCGGCGATGTCGCGCCGCAGCTGGCGGCCGGCGAACGTGACCGTCTCGGCAGCGGCGTAGGCGTGCGCGCGCGCCTCGCGCACATCGCGGCCGAGCGCGCAGAGCGTGAGCACGCGGCCGCCGGCGGTAACGATGGACGCGCCGTCCCGCCGGGTGCCGGCGTGGAAGATGGCGAGCGACTCGCTCTGCGCGAGCTCGAGGCCCGCGATCGCGTCGCCGGCGCGCGGCGCCGCGGGGTAGCCGTGCGCGGCGAGCACCACGCCGACGGCAGCGCGCGGATCGACGTCGAGCGCGTGGGCCGGCGTGAGCGTGCCGCGCGCGCAGGCGTCGAAGAGCGGGAGCACGTCGCCGCGCAGGCGCATCAGGATCGCCTGCGCTTCGGGGTCGCCCAGGCGGCAGTTGAACTCCAGCACGCGAACGCCGCTCTTCGTCAGCATCAGCCCGGCGAAGAGCGCGCCGCGAAACGGCGTCCCGCGCCGCTGCATCTCGCGCAAGGTCGGCTGCAGCACCGTGCGCGCCACCTCCTCGAGCAGCGCCGGCGTCGCGTCGCGCGGCGGGCTGACCGCGCCCATCCCGCCCGTGTTCGGACCGCGATCTCCCTCGAGCAGCCGCTTGTGATCACGCGCGGCCGGCAGCACCAGGAACCGCTCGCCGTCGCAGAGCGCGATCACCGAGAGCTCGGGGCCTTCGATCTTCTCCTCGACGAGAATCTTCACCGCGGGCCCAGCGGCGCCGGGTGGCCAGAGCTCGTCGATGGCCCGCTCGGCCTGCGCGGCGCTGTCGCAGACGATGACGCCCTTCCCCGCCGCGAGCCCGTCGAGCTTGACCACGCAGGGGCCCAGCTTGCCCGCGTACGCACGCGCGGCCTCGCGCTCGGTGAACAGCTCGCTCGCGGGAGTGGGCACGCTGGCGGCGCGCATCACGTCCTTCGCGAACGACTTGGAGGCCTCGATCTGCGCGGCCGCCGCGGTCGGGCCGAAGACGGCGAGGCCGGCGGCGTGGAGCCGATCGGCGAGGCCGGCCGCCAGCGGCGCTTCGGGGCCGACCACCACCAGCGCAGGCCGCTCGGCGAGGACTGTCCGCGCGAGCGAGGCCACGTCGCTCGCGCAGGAAACGCAGCGCGCCTCGAGCGCGATGCCGGGGTTGCCGGGGATCGCGACCACCTCGCGCTCTGCCGCGCCGGGAGCGGCCGCGCCGCGCAAGAGCGCCCGCACCAGCGCGTGCTCGCGCGCGCCAGAGCCAACCACGACGATCTTCTTGGCTGTCATCGCGCGTCCTCGGCCCTGTTCCCGAAGTCCAAAGTGCAAAACCCGGAACTAGTGGCGGAAGTGGCGCGCGTCGGTGAAGACCATCGCCAGACCGCGCTCGTTGGCGGCCGCGATCACCTCGGCGTCGCGCACCGAGCCGCCCGGCTGCGCGACCGCGGTGACGCCCGCCTCGGCCGCGGCGATGAGCCCGTCGGCGAAGGGGAAGAACGCGTCGCCCGCGAGCACCGAACCCTTCGCCTTCTCGCCCGCTCGCTGCGCCGCGATGCGCACCGAGTCGACGCGGTTGGTCTGCCCCATCCCGATGCCCACGGTGACGCCCGGCTGCGCGAGCACGATGGCGTTGCTCTTGACGTGCTTGACCACGTTCCAGGCGAACGAGAGCGCCGCGAGCTCGTCGGCGGTCGGCTCGCGCCGGGTCACGCAGCGCCAGCGCGCCGGCTCGGCCTGAAGCAGGTCGCGCGATTGGATGAGCAGGCCGCCGGGGATGGAGCGGAGCTCGCGCGGCTCGTTCGTCCACGCCTTGCGCCCCTCGCCGAGCAGCGGCAGCTCGAGCAGGCGCAGCTGCTTCTTGGCCGCCAGCTTCTCGCGCGCCTCGGCGGAGAAGCCGGGCGCGATCACCACCTCGAAGAAGGTCTCGGCGATGAGCGCCGCGGTCGCCGCGTCGACCGCGTGGCTCAGGGCGACGATGCCGCCGAACGCGCTCACCGGATCGGCGTCGCGCGCGTTTCGATAAGCGTCGGTTATCGAATTCGATAACGCGACCCCGCACGGATTGGTGTGCTTGACGATCACCACCGCGGCCTTGCCGTCGGGGCCACGCGCGTGCTCCTTGAGCGCCTCCAGCGCGGCCGAGCCGTCGAGCAGGTTGTTGAACGAGAGCTCCTTGCCCTGCAGCTGGCGCGCGCCCGCGAGCGTCGGCTCCTTCGGCTGCGGCACCACCGCATAGAAGGCGGCCTTCTGGTGCGGGTTCTCTCCGTAGCGCAGCGGCTGCACCAGCTTGTACTCGCCGAGCGGCGGCGACTCGGACCAGCCGGTCGATGCGGCCGCGCCCTCGGCGACGGGGGCCTTCGCCTGCTGCTCGGCGAGGAAGGTCGCGATCGACGCGTCGTACGCCGCGGTGTGCGCGAACGCGCGGGCCTGCAGGCGCGCGCGCGTCGCGGCCGAGACGCTCTGGCTCGCGCGCAGCTCCTCGAGCACCAGCTTGTAGTCGGCCGGGTCGACGATGACCGCGACGTGCGCCGCGTTCTTCGCTGCCGAGCGCAGCATCGACGGGCCGCCGATGTCGATGTTCTCGATCACCTCGTCGAACGGCAGCCCCTTCGCGACCGCTTCGCGGAACGGGTAGAGGTTGACGATGACCAGATCGATCATCGCCAGCGCGTGCGCGGCGATGTCGGCCTGATCCGCCGGCAGATCGCGCCGCGCGAGGATGCCGCCGTGGATCTTGGGATGGAGCGTCTTGACCCGGCCGCCGAGCATCTCGGGCGCGCCGGTGAAGTCGGCGACCTGGCGCACCGGCACGCCGCCCTGCGCGAGCGCGGTGGCGGTGCCGCCGGTGGAGAGGAGTTCGATGCCCAGCTCGGACAGGCCCCGAGCAAACTCGACGAGGCCGTTCTTGTCCGAGACAGAAAGGAGCGCGCGAGAGACGGTCATGCGCGCCGATCTACCATGGAGGGATCGCGAGCGTCAGCCCGGCGATCCGGCGCTCGGCTACTCGTCGTCCTGATCGCGATCGTTCGAGGGCAGCGGCCCCGGACCGTCGTCGGCGATGACGCGCAATCCATGCAGGCCGCGGGTCTCCAGCTGGCGCACGCGCTCGCGGGTCAGGTTCATGATCGTCCCGACCTCCTCGAGCGTGATGCCGCCGCGGTCCGCCACGTCGAGCGCGCAAGTGTCGCCCACTTCCCAGAGCTCCTTGTCGGGGAAGTTCAGCTTCACCGAGCCCGTGCGCGGGTTCACGTCGACGAACAGGTTGTACTTGCACGAGACGTACGGGCACGGCCGGTGGCCGCCCTCGCAGTCGGCGCGCGTCTTCGGACGGTTCGCGTCCAGCTCGACCATCAGCGCCTTGAGCTCGGGGTCGACGCCCCCTTGCGCGGTCTGCTGGCGGAACTGCCGCGCCATCTCTTTTCGGCTCATCGTCCGCGCGCGCTGCCGCGGTCCGTCGGCGTCGGCATCTCCGTCGGGAACGACCGGTTCGCTCTGCTTGGGCTCGATCACCATCGTCATGAACCTCGCTGCCCTGATGACTCTTCGCGCGCTGTGACCGCGGAGACGGTGCGCTCCATGTCCTTCACAAACTGCTCCGCCTTGTGTCTACATTCTAACAGAAGGCGCTCCAGCTCTTTGCGGCGGGACGGCTTGATCTCCGGCCGCTCCGCCAGGCTCTTGTCGAGCGCCGCGAGCAGCTCGTCGAGCGAGCGCTCCACGCCGTCGAGCTGGCCGCGGAAATAGATGAATGAGCGGCGGATGTCCTCGAGGGTCATCCCCTCGTCCATCAGCGACTTGATGACGTGGATGCGGCGGACGGCGCTGGAAGGATAGAGGCCGCGCGAACCCTTGTGCTTGCCCTTCTCGCCGATGCGGCGCGAGCGGGGCAGCAGGCCGAGCTGCACGTACTTGCGGAACGTCGCCTGCGCGAGCTTGACGCCGCGCGGGAGGAAGAACTCGACGATCTGCCCCGCCGAGAGCCCCTGCGGGTACTGCTCTTCCAGCTCGTCGAATTCGTCGAGCGTGCGCTGGGCCATTCCCACCTCTAGCTCCGCTTTCCGTGCTGCGCTTCGCGAGGACTTCGATACTGCAACGACGCAACTGAGTGCCATCGCGTCAGTGTGATCATGCAAATATCGTATCTTGAGTGGAGTGTCAAACGCGAATCGCTTCGGTATATCCGGGCGGGTCCGGGAGGGATGGCCGAGATCGATCAAAAGGAAGTGTGCGGCGGCGGGGCCGGTGCATCATGGAGCCATGCTCTTGGCTCCTGGCGAACGGCTCTCGGACGACGACGCGCTCGTGCGCTTTACCGAATATGTGGAGTCGCAGGGGCTGACGCTCTATCCGGCGCAGGAGGAGGCGCTGCTCGAGCTGCTCTCGAACAAGCAGGTGGTGCTCTCGACGCCGACCGGCTCGGGCAAGTCGCTGGTGGCGACGTTCCTCCACTTCCTCGCGCTCGCCCGCGGGCAGAGCAGCGTCTACACCTGCCCGATCAAGGCGCTGGTGAACGAGAAGTTCTTCGCGCTCTGCGACACCTTCGGCGCCGAGCGGGTGGGGATGGTCACCGGCGACGCGAGCATCAACGCGGACGCGCCCATCCTCTGCTGCACGGCGGAGATCTTGATGAACCGCGCGCTCGCCGATTCGAGCAGCGAACGGCAGGCGCCCGACGCGGTGGTGATGGACGAGTTCCACTACTACGCGGACCGCGAACGCGGCGTGGCGTGGCAGGTGCCGCTGCTGCTGCTCGAGGAGACGCAGTTTCTCTTGATGAGCGCGACGCTCGGCGACACCACGGTGATCGAGAGGTCGATGGCCGAGCTGACCGGCCGCGAGATCGCGCGCATCAGCAGCGTGCAGCGGCCGGTGCCGCTCGACTTCGTCTATGCGGAGACGCCGCTGCACGAGACGATCGAGTCGCTGATCGAGAGCGGGCGCGCGCCGATCTACTTGGTGAACTTCTCGCAGCGCGCGGCCGCCGAGCAGGCGCAGAATCTGATGTCGACCGACTTCTCCACCAAGGACGAGAAGAAGGCGCTCAAGGAGAAGCTGCTGGAGATGGGCGCGAAGTTCGACACGCCCTTCGGCAAGGAGCTGCAGAAGCTGGTCTCGCATGGCATCGGCCTGCACCACGCCGGGCTTCTGCCGCGCTATCGATTGATGGTCGAGCGGCTCGCGCAGCAGGGCGCGCTGAAGGTCATCAGCGGCACCGACACGCTCGGCGTCGGCGTGAACGTGCCCATCCGCACCGTGCTCTTCACGCAGCTCTGCAAGTTCGACGGGCAGAAGACCGGCGTGCTCTCGGTGCGCGACTTCTTGCAAGTGGCCGGGCGCGCGGGCCGCAAGGGCTTCGACGATCGCGGCACCGTCGTCGCGCAGGCGCCCGAGCACGTCATCGAGAACCTCAAGCTGGAGCAGAAGAAGCAGGCGGGGAAGAAAGTGGTCAAGCGGCTGCCGCCCGACAAGGGCTACGCGCACTGGGACCGCGCGACGTTCGAGCGGCTGCAGAGCAAGCCGCCCGAGCCGCTCGAGTCGCGCTTCCAGGTCACGCACGGGATGATCTTGCAGATCCTCCAGAGCGAGGCGGAGAGCAACGCGCGCGATCACCAGGGGCCGCAGGGCTACGCGCGGCTGGTGCAGCTGGTGATGCGCGCGCAGGAGCCGGAGACGCGGCGGCGCATCCATTTGAGATCGGCGGCGCAGGCGTGCCGGCGGCTGCGCGCGGCGGGCCTGGTCGAGCTGGTGCGCGGGAACGAGTGGCGCGCGCCGCACTTGAAGCTCGCGAGCGATCTGCAGCACGACTTCTCGCTGCACCACACGCTCGGCCTCTGGCTGCTCGACACGCTCGGGGAACTTTCGCTCGAGAGCGACACCTACGCGCTCGATCTGCTCACGCTGGTCGAGGCGATCCTCGAGGAGCCGGTGCCGGTGCTGCGCGCGCAGCGCGATCGCGCCAAGGGCGAGAAGGTGGCGGAGCTCAAGGCGCAGGGCATGGAGTACGCCGAGCGCATGGAGGAGCTGGAGAAGGTCGAGCACCCCAAGCCGCTGCGCGAGTTCATCTACGGCTCGTTCAACATCTTCGCCGACAAGCACCCGTGGGTCGGGCAGGAGAACGTGCGGCCCAAGAGCGTCGCGCGCGAGCTGTACGAGAACTGCGCGACGTTCGCCGAGTACGTGCGCGACTACGGCCTGCAGCGCAGCGAGGGCACGGTGTTGCGCTACCTGGGCGACGCCTATCGCGCGCTGGCGCAGAGCGTGCCGGAGCGCTTCCGCGACGAGCGGGTCGACGACATCCTGATGTTCCTGCGGCAGACGGTCCGCTCGGTCGACTCGAGCCTGCTCGACGAGTGGGAGGCGCTGCGCGACCCCGCCGCGAGCGCGCTCGAGAAGGCTCGGCGGCTGCGCGAGATGCAGAGCGCGGCGGCGCGGCCCCGCACGCTCGACGCGCGCGAGGAGCTGCTGCGCGACCCGCGCAAGCTGGCGGCGCGCGCGCGCGCGGAGATGCACCGGCTGCTGCTCGCGCTGGCGAAGCGCGACTTCGCGGGCGCGGCCGCATCGCTGCGCGCCCCGGCGGCTTCGGGCGGCGCCGCGGAGATCGTTGGCACACCAATCATTGCGATCCCAACCAGTTCCGCTGCGGCGGCAGAGCCGGCCTGGACGCCCGAGGAGCTGGAGCAGGAGCTCGCCCCCGCGCTCGCCGCGCTGGGCGCGCTCGACACCACGCCGCGTGCGCGCCGTCCCGATCGCACGGTGATCCATCCCGACGGGCCGCAGCGCTTCCGCGTCTCGCAGAAGCTGCTCGCGCCGCAGAAGGCGCAGACCCTGCAAGAGCAGGCCGCCGACGAGGGCATCGAGCAGGCCGAGCGCGACAGCAACGAGTCCGAAGAGTGGGCGATCGAATGCGAGATCGATCTCGGCGAGCCCATCCCCGACGACGCGCGGCTGATCCAGCTCGTGCGGATCGGCGTCTAGCTACTTCTTCATCGAGTCGCGGTAGCTGCACGCGATGGAGTCGCCCTCCGCGCACTGCTTGACGATCTGCTCCTTGGCCCAGCTCTTCTCCGCGGGCAGCGCCTTCATATTGACGATGGTGAAGCAGGCGGGGGCCAGCCCGCTCGCGCAGGTCTTGCGAAGGGTGGCCAGCTGCTGCTTCGGATCCTTGGGCACCCCCGAGCCGTCGCCGTAGGCCTGCGCGACGGAGTAGCAGGCGTTCTGGTCGCCGGCGTCGCAAGCGGCCGAGTAGAGCGTGAACGCGAGCGCTTTGTCGGTGTCGAGCTCGAACTGCCCGTGGTCGTAGCCGCTCGCCAACATCCCGCACTTGTCTCGCGACTCGCGGCAGAGCTTCTGCAAGCCGCAGTGGGTGCTGCTTCCACACGGCGTGTAGAGCGCCCAGCCCAATGTGCCGCGCTCCATCGAGGTCCCCGGCGGCGGCTGGACCACCACGCGCGCGCTGCACGCGTCGCGGTTTTCCTGACGGCAGAGCCGCTCGAGGACGTCGTCGACGAACTCCCGATCGGCCCGCTTGGCGCTCTCGCGGAAGGAGGTGCACGCGTGGACTTCGCCGAGCTCGCAGCCGCGCCGGTGGAGCGCCATCGCGCGCTTCTTGTCGGCGGGAATGCCGTCGCCTTGGTCAAACTTGATCGCGAGGAACCAGCAGTCGAGGCCGTTGCCCGCGTCGCAGGACATGAAGTAGCCGCCGACCCCGAGCCGCTGATCCTTCGGCATGTCCCAGGCGCCCTGCAGGTAGCCGAAGCCGATGCCGCCCTGTCCGCACTTCTTTCGATCCGCCTGGCAGGCCTTGAGCTCGAAGCAGGCGGTGCTCGATTGGCACTTGATGCCGAGGATCTCGTCGGCGCTCGCGGGGACGAAGGGGCCGGGCGGGATCGGGGAGACCGGCACGCCGACCGGTCCCGAGCCTGAGCCCGATGAGTAGACAGGCGCGGCCGCGGTGGCCGGAGCTGGCGAGGCGGTCGGCGCGGCGGGCGCGTTCGAGGGGGCTGCCGGCGGCGGTCGCTGCGCGGCGAGCGGCGCCATCAGCTTGTTGAGCGCGGCGGAGACCTCCTCGTCGAGCTCATCGGCGCTGCGGCCGCTCGCATGGGCGCCCGCCAGCAGCCGGCCCTCCCGGGTGTCGTGAAGACGGAGATCGAGCTTGTAGTGCGTGCCGAATTTGAGCAGCTCACCGCTGATGACGAGGTCCGCGCCGAGGAGGCGACCGGTGTCGACCTCGCACTCCCCTTCGCACTCGGCAAGCGACTTGCCGCTCGCCTGGACCAACACCAGCATGTTCTCGCGGGTGATGACCTTCAGGCCGGGCACCTGCTCCACCGCGTGCGAGCGGATGACATTGGACAGATAGGTGGAATCGATCGCGCTCGCCTCGGCCCCGGCCAGCTTGTTCTTGAGTTCGAGCACCGCCAGCACGCGCTGTTCCCCAGACTTCGGCGCGGAGCCGGGCGCACCCGCAGGCGCCGACGAGGCGCTTTCCGTCGCGCAGCCGAGAGCGAGCACAAGCAGCGATGCGCCAATCCATCGAGCTGAATTCATGAGCCGTATCTTTCGCCGGGCCTGCTTGGAGAAGTGTCCGCAGCAAGACAGCGGGGGAGCCTATCCGACTTGACCCGATTTGCGCTGCCGTTCGCAGATCGGTGCAAGATGCGCGCGCTCGATTCGACCGCGCGCCCAGACCAGACTCCTTGATCCCTCTCCGCGACACCGTCCGCTCTCGCACCTTCCCGATCGCGACGGTCACGCTCATCGCGGCGAACCTGCTCGTCTTCGTCCAGGAGCTGCGCGTCTCGCCTGCGTTCCTCGAGCGCGTCTTCTTCGCCTACGGCCTGGTGCCGGAGCGGTTCATGCACTGGGGCGACATCGGCGGCTCGCCGCTCAGCCTCTGGCGCTTGCTGCCGCTCGTCACCTGCCTGTTCCTCCACGGCGGCTGGCTGCACCTGCTGGGCAACCTGCTCTACCTCTGGATCTTCGGCGACGCGCTCGAGGACCGGCTGGGCCACGGCCGCTTCGTCGCGTTCTACCTCGCGTGCGGAATCGCGGCCGGCCTGGCGCAGTGCCTCTTCGATCCAGCCTCGCCGGTGCCCACCGTGGGCGCGAGCGGCGCCATCGCCGGCGTGCTCGGCGCGTATCTGGTCAGCTATCCGCGCGCGAAGATCGTCACGTTCATCCCCATCTTCTTCCTGCCCTGGATCGTCGAGGTGCCGGCGGTGGTGTTCCTCGCCGTCTGGTTCCTCGCGCAGCTGGGCAGCGGCCTGCTCTCGATGGGTCGAGACCTCAATGGCGGCGTCGCCTGGTGGGCGCACGTCGGCGGCTTCCTCGCCGGCATCGCGCTGGTGCTGCTGCTCCCCCCCAGCGCCGCGGGCGTTCGCGCTAGACCGGATAGCCGACCATCTTCCCCTGCTCCGGGTCCCACAGCTTGAGCGCGAAGCAGTCGCGGATGCCCTGCGGCGTCAGCGTGGTGCGCCCCGGCGTCTGCAGCTCGGGGATGGCGGCCATCGCCTCGGGCAGCCGGTAGAACGGGATGCCCGGGTTCAAGTGATGGATGTGGTGGTAGCCGATGTTCGCGGTGAAGTAGGCCATGATCGGCCCCATCGGCATGTAGCTCGACGAATCGAGCGCGGCCCGCGAGTAGTCCCACTGCTCGCGCGGGCGCAGCTCGACCTCGGGATAGTTGTGCTGCGCGTAGAAGAGGTACGCGCCGAGCGCGCAGGCGATGAAGTGCGGCAGGAAGATCGCCCACGCCCAGACCGCGAATCCGTAGCGGCCGATCACCGCGCCCGCGAGCGCGAAGAAGAGCGCCAGCGCGAAGAGCGAGTCCCAGCGCTTCTTCTTGCCGCGCAGGAACGCGAGCACGCACATGTCGAGGAAGAAAGCGGTGAACCAGGCGAACAGGATGGTCAGCGGGTGGCGCACGAACGCGTAGAGCCGCTTCTCGCGCGCGCCGGCGCTGCGCCACCACTGCAGCGTCTGCAGCGGGTACGAGCCGATGTGCGAGCCGACGATCTTCGCGTTGTGCGCGTGGTGGTAGTTGTGCGTCTCGCGCCAGACGCGCGGCGGGGCCATCACCCAGCAGCCGAAGACCCAGAAGAGAGCGCGCGCGGCGGGTGCGCTGCGCAGGAGCGCCGTGTGCAGATGGTCGTGGTAGAGCACGAACGCGCGCACGGTGATGAGCGCCTCGAGCACCGCCAGGCACAGGCGCAGCGGCCAGGGGCTCGGCTGGGCGAGCAAGAGCGCGCCGCCCGCCATCAGCGCGAACGTGCTGGCGAGCGACCACCACGACCGCAGCCGGCTCTCGGCCGTGAAGGGCCGGGTGGCGTCGATCAGCTCTTTGCCAGTTCGCGCGGGGGCGTTGCTCATGCGGCGGCCTCCAAATTTTTCAAGCCCACGGTCGCTCGAAGGGGCTTGCGTCCTAGCAGAGATGACGGCCGGGCGACAACCGCCAGCCGTCGGCCGGCCCTTGACTGCGCTCATCGGCACCGCTAATGCGTCGCGCTTTCGCACGTGCCCCACCCAAGTAGGAGGGATCGCATGAGCCACGCGTCCGACGACTCTGCTGCCGCTCGCTTTGTGTCCGCGCCGGGCGCCGTCGACGTCATCGACGCGCTCGACCGCAGCAGCGGCATCCACGACCGCGGCTTCACCTTCGTCGGCGCGCTCGGGCCGGGCCAGGATCTCTTCCTCTCCTTCCACGCGCTGCGCGAGGAGATCCAGAAGCGCGCGCACCACTTGAAGGCGCTGGGCCTGAAGAAGGGCGACCGGCTCGCGCTGGTGGTCCCCGACGGCGATCAGTTCGTGCCCACGTTTCTCGCCGCGATGTGGGCCGGCATCGTGCCGGTGCCGCTCTACCCTCCTCTCTCGCTCGGCAAGCTCGACGCGTTCATGGAGGGCCTCGTCACCATCTTGAACGTCGCGAAACCGCGCGTGCTGGTGGCCGGCGAGAAGGTCGAGCAGCTGCTCTGGGGCGCGATGGGCAAGGTGCCTACGCTGGAGAAACTTGTCGTGGATAAGCAGTTGGGCAAGCCCATCCCCGAAGGGGTCGCGCCGCTCGCGGAGACGAAGGACGCGGTCGCGCCGGACGAGCTTGCGTTTCTGCAGTTCACCTCGGGCTCGACCTCGATGCCCAAGGGCGTGATGGTCACGCGCCAGAGCCTGGCGGCGAACTGCAAGGCGATCATGCAGGACGGGCTGCGCGCGGACCCGAAGGTCGACAAAGGCATCAGCTGGCTGCCGCTCTACCACGACATGGGCTTGATCGGATTCGTGCTCGCGCCCATCACCGCGGGCGTGCCGGTGGTGTTCATCCCGACGCTCTCGTTCGTGAAGAACGCGACGCTCTGGCCGGAGACGATCAGCAAGCACAAGGGGACCATCTCGTTCGCGCCGAACTTCGCCTACGCGCTGGTCACCAAGCGCGCCAAGCCCGCGCAGATCGCCAGCTGGGATCTCTCGCAGATGCGCGTCTTCGGCTGCGGCGCCGAGCCGATCAACCCGGGCACCGTGCGCGCGTTCACCGAGACGTTCGCGCCCACCGGCCTCAAGCCGACCGCGATGCTGCCCGCCTACGGCATGGCCGAGGCGACGCTGGCGATGAGCTTCATCTCGCTCGACGAGGAGCTCTCCACCGACCGCATCGACGCCGGCAGCTACCACGGCGATCGCGTCGCCAGGCCGATCGGCAACCACGCGGTCGCGCTCTCGCCGGCCTCCAGCGAGAAGGGGCCGGACACGCTCGAGGTGGTCTCCTGCGGCCGCACCTTCCCGGGACACGAGCTGCGCATCCTCGGCGAGAACGGCGAGGTGCTCCCCGAGCGCGCCGTCGGCGAGATCTGCTTCCGCGGCCCGAGCGTCGCGGCCGGCTACTACAACGATCCCGAAGCGACCCGCCGCGCCGGCATGGGCCCCGACGGCGACGGCTGGCTGCGCACCGGCGACTTGGGCTACCTGGTCGGCGACCGCTGCTACGTCTCCGGCCGGCTCAAGGACATCCTCATCCTCAACGGGCGCAACTACTACCCGCAGCGGATCGAGTGGTGCGTCGAAGAAGTGCCCGGCGTGCGCAAGGGCTCCGCGGTCGTCTTCTCGCGGCCCGGCGCCTCGAGCGAAGAGGTGGTGGTCGCGCTCGAGTCGCGCGAGCAGGAGCCGGCCGCCGTCGAGGCGCTGGTCGCCGCCATCAAGGCGCGCGTGAACGAAGAGCTGCAGCTCGCCGTCGCCGACGTGAGGCTGGTCGCGCCGGGCGCGCTGCCGAAGACCTCGTCGGGCAAGGTGCAGCGCCGCAAGACGCGCGAGCAGTACTTGACCGGCAAGCTGGGCAAGGAAGGCGTGCGCACGCTGGGCGGGATGGGCTCGCGCCTGCTCATCGCCAAGCACCTCGCCAGGTCTCTGATGGGCCGCGCGCAGCATACGGCGCGCGGATGGATGCGGCGGGTCCTCCCCTCCGCGAGCGGAGGCAAGTAATGGGCTCGAGCAAAGCGGACATCGCGGTCAGCTACGACGTCGCCAACGAGTTCTTCCGGCTCTGGCTCGACGAGCGGATGAACTACACCTGCGGCGTCTTCACCGCCGAGGAGCACCTGTTCGATCACGACGACGCCGACGCGGTCGATCGCTCGGTGACGCTCGAGCAGGCGCAGCTCAACAAGCTCGCGGTGCTCTCGCGCTACGCGCACGTCAAGCCCGGCTCGAAGGTGCTCGACATCGGCTGCGGCTGGGGCGCGAACGTCGAGTACCAGGCGCTGAAAAACCAGGCGCAGGCGCACGGCATCACGCTCTCCGAGGCGCAGTGCGCGGAGATCCGCCGCCGCGCCATCCCCGGCGTCACCGCCGAGGTCTGCAGCTACCTCGACTACAAGCCCAAGGAGAAGTTCGACGCGATCATCTCCATCTGCATGATGGAGCACATCGTGAGTCCGCAGGAGGCGCGCGACGGCAAGAGCATCGCCGCCTACCGCAACTACTTCCGGCTCGCGCACGAGTGGACCCGGCCGGGCGCGTGGTTCGGCCTGCAGACCATCCTGCGCAACTTCGTGCCGCGCGAGCGCAAGGACGTGCAGGACATCGGCTGGGTCACCTACGAGATCTTCCCCGGCGGCATCACCCCGCGGCTCGAGGAGATCATCACCGCGGTCAACCCGTACTGGGAAGTGGTCGAGGTGAAGACGCGCCGGATGCACTACGAGCGCACCACCGCCATCTGGCTGGAGCGCCTGCAGAAGAACGAGACGAAGATCCGCGCCGAGTACGGCGACAAGGTCTTCGACGACTACGTCCGCTACCTGTCGACCTGCGTGACCGGATTCCAGAAGCACTACCAGTCGCTCGCGCAGTACGCGCTCAAGCGCATCGACTGACCGTCCGCGCGTTACCGATTTTATCGAATTTCGACAATCGTCTTACCGAAACAAACCAGAGTCCCCATGACCACCACCGCCCCCGTCAATGTCCTCGAGCTCTTCACCCAGGCCGCCCTCGAGGTCGACAACCGCAAGCTCTCCGGCCTCACCAAGGACACCGTCATCTCCACGCTGGGGATGGACTCGGTCGCCGTGATGGAGCTGGTCAGCTTCTTCGAAGAGAAGCTCTCGGTGCGCATCCCCGACGAGGAGCTCTCGCGCATCCGCACGGTCGGCGACCTGCGCGACGCGCTCGCCAAGCTGTTGCCCGCGGGCACGCAGGTCACCGCGTAGCATCGCAGCCAGCGCGGGCCGGCCGCGCCCGGTGACCGGCCTGCGCGTTCGATCGTCCTGACAAGCAAGGAGCGCCCCGCGCAAGCGCGGCGCTTCTCCCGCTGGCACTCCTTGCCGCGGCGCTTGCTCGAGGAGTCGAACATGAATCCCATCCGCAGCGCTCTCCTGGCTTTGCTCGCGTTCGGTCCCGCCGCCGCATTCGCGCAGCCGTTGTCGGACGCGGACATCTTGAACAAGATCCACTCGATCGATCGCAACGAGATCGCGGCGGCGGAGCTGGCCAGGAGCAAGTCGTCGGACGAGCAGGTGAAGAAGTTCGCCCGCGCGATGATGCGCGATCACGCGAAGGCCGACGCCCAGGTCGCGGAGCTCGCGAAGAAGAAGGGCATCGCGCTCGACGAGGCGAAGCCCTCGGCCGATCCGCTCGCCGACATGAGCGGCGTCGACTTCGATCGCGGCTACGCGAACAAGATGGTCAAGGGCCACGAGGAGGCGCTGGCGTTCCTCGCGCAAGCCGAGGTGCAGACGAGCGACGCCGAGGTGAAGAAGCTGGTGGAGAAGCTGCAGCCGGCCGTGGCGCACCACAAGAAGATGGCCGAGAAGATGGAGGCGAAGCTGGGCGCGTCGGACACTCCATAGAGCGCCGCGGATGGGGACCGATCAACCGCGACACGGGGGCCATGCGCAGGAAGCTGGTATGAGTCGCGCGGCATGGCTCAAGAACATCCGCGCGATCCGCTGCACGGGATCACTCTCGAGAAGATCGTCACCGAGCTGGTGGCCCACTTCGGCTGGCCCGAGCTGGGCGAACGCGTGCGCATCCGCTGCTTCACGCACGACCCGAGCGTCTCCTCGAGCCTGAAGTTCCTGCGCAAGACGCCGTGGGCGCGCGCGAAGGTCGAGGAGCTGTATCTGCACTTCGTGCTGAAGAAGGACGAGCCCGCGGCGAGCTAGGCTGGGCGCGCTCGCGGGAGCTCTGCCGCGGGCGAGGAGCGCGGCCCCCCGCCCGCGTGCAGCGGTGCTTTACGAGACCTGCTTGAGCATCGTCGCCGCGTCGCTCACTTCGAACTTGCCCGGCTGCTCGACGTTGAGCTGCTTGACCACACCGTCGTCGACCAGCATCGAGAAGCGGTTCATCCGCACGCCCATCCCGTGCTTGGAGAGATCGACGTCGAGGCCGAGCTTCTTCGCCAGCTCCGCGCTGCCGTCGCCGAGCATGCGGACCTTGCCGATGGCCTTCTGCTCGCGGCCCCAGGCGGCCATCACGAAGCCGTCGTTCACCGAGACGCACCAGACCTCGTCGATCTTGTGCGCCTTGAGCTGCGGCAGCGCCTCGAGGTAGCCGGGCACGTGCTGCGCCGAGCAGGTCGGCGTGTATGCGCCGGGCAGCCCGAAGATGACGATGCGCTTGCCGGCCGTGGCCGAGGCCACCGAGACGCTCTTGGGCGCGACCGGGCAGGCAGCGCCGAACTCGGTCGATTCGGTCAGCGTCGCGTCGGGGATGCGGTCACCAATCTTGATCATGACGTGTTCCTTCTTGTGGCGGATGAGTGTGGAACGGCAGAGGCAAACCGCCGCGCGCCGGGTCAGGCCGCGTGGACAGGATAGTCGGTGTAACCCTCGGGACCGGGCGTGTAGAAGGTCTTCGGATCGGGCGCGTTGAGCTGCCAGCCGTGCGCGAGCCGCTCGACCAGGTCCGGGTTGGCGAGGAACGCGCGCGCGAAGCCGACGAGGTCGCACTCCTTCGCGTCGAGCAGCGCCTCGGCCTTGGCAAGATCGAGCCCGCCCGACGCGATATAGACGCCGGGGAAGCGCGAGCGGATGCCCTGCTTGATCGCGTGCGGCACCGGCGCGCTGCCCATCGACGAGTGGTCGAGTACGTGCACGTAGACGATGCCGATCTTCGCGAGGCCTTCGGCGAGCGCCGCGTAGGTCGCGTCGATCTCGGGATACGCGCTCATCCCGTTGAACGCGCCGTAAGGCGAGAGCCGGATGCCGACCTTCTCCTTGCCCACCGCGGCCGCGCACATCCGGGCCGCCTCCAGCGCGAAGCGGACACGGTTCTCCACGTTGCCGCCGAAGCGATCGCTGCGCTGGTTGGTGTGCGGGTTCAGGAACTGCTCGATGAGGTAGCCGTTGGCGGCGTGCAGCTCGACGCCGTCGCACCCGGCCTGCACCGCGAGCTTCGCGGCGTTGGCGAACTCGGCGAGCGCCTTCTCGACCTCGCCCGTCGTCATCGCGCGCGGCACTGGGTAGTCCTGCATCTGCTGGGCGTCGGTCCACATCTGGCCCTCGAGGCGCACCGCCGACGGCGCGAGCACCTCGGCGCCCGCGGGCAGGTTGAGCGCGTGGCTGACGCGTCCGGTGTGCATCAGCTGCACGAAGAGCTTCGCGCCGCCCGCGTGCACCTGCCGCGCGATCTCCGACCAGCCCTTCGCCTGCGCCTCGTTGTAGACGCCGGGGATGCGCGCGTAGCCGAGGCCGTTCGGCGAGGGCGAGGTGCCTTCGGTGATGATCAGGCCCGCGCCCGCGCGCTGCGCGTAGTAGGTCGCCATCAGCGCGTTCGGCGTGTTGTGCTCGACCGCGCGCGAGCGGGTCATCGGCGACATCACGAAGTGGTTCTTCAGGGCGAGCGGGCCGAGCTGCGTCGGGGCAAAGATGGCGTGGGTCATGCGCGCTCCCGTAAGAGGTTTTGCCCGCGGGCGCAACCCCAACGCGAGCGGCACGAGGCGGCGCGCTCACTCCATCAGCTTCTTGAACAGCCCCAGGTTGCTCTCCTTGTAAGGCGGATAGCGCAGCTTCAGATCCATCCAGAACGGCTTCTTCACCACGCCCTTCAAGTGGGAGAAGACGTCGAAGCTGTGGCGCCCGTGGTAGCCGCCCATGCCGCTGTCGCCGACGCCGCCGAACGGCAGCCCCGCGACGCTGATGTGCAGGAGCACGTCGTTGACGATGGCGCCGCCCGAGCTGCAGCGCGAGAGGATCTTCTCCGCTGTCGCCGAGCTCTTGGTGAACGCGTAGAGCGCGAGCGGCTTGGGCCGCGCGTTCACGAAGCGGATGCCCTCGTCCATGTCGTCCACTTTGAGCACCGGGAGGAGCGGCCCGAAGATCTCCTCCTGCATCAGCGGGCTCTGCGCGTCGACCGCGGTGAGCAGCGTCGGCGCGAGATACTTCGTCGCCAGATCGCCCTGCCCGCCCAGCGCGACGGTGCCGCCCGCCTTGAGCGCGTCGAGCCGCTTCCAGTGCCGCTCGCTGACGATGCGCCCGTAGTCCGGGCTCGCCTGCGGGTCGGCGCCGAACAGCTCGGTCACCGCGCGCTTCATCGCGGCGACGAACGCGTCGTGGATGGACGCGTGCGCGAGCACGTAGTCGGGCGCGATGCAGGTCTGGCCCGCGTTGTAGAACTTGCCCCAGGCGATGCGCCGCGCGGTCACCTCGAGGTCCGCGTCCGCGTCGATGAAGGTCGGGCTCTTGCCGCCCAGCTCGAGCACCGTCGGCGTCAGGTGCCTGGCCGCGGCCTGCGCGACGATGCGGCCCACGTGCGTCGAGCCGGTGAAGAAGACGAGATCCCACTTCTCCTCGAGCAGCGCGGTGGAGACCTCGGGCCCGCCCTGCAGGACCTGGATGAAGCCGTCGTCGGCAGGGAACGCGTCCTTCATCATCGCGGCGATGACCGCGCTGGTGGCGGGCGAGAGCTCGCTCGGCTTGAGCACCACGTTGCAGCCGGCCGCGATGGCGCCGGCGATCGGGTGCACCGCGAGCTGGAACGGATAGTTCCACGGGCTGATGATCAGCGCGGTGCCGAGCGGCTCGGGGACCAGCGCGCTGCGGCCGGGCATCGCCACCAGCGGCGTCGCCACCCGGCGCGGCTTCATCCAGCCGCGCAGGCCGTGCAGCAGGTGGTTGATCTCGCCGATGGTAATGCCGATCTCGGCCGGATAGGCCTCCATCTTCGGCTTGCCGAGGTCCCTCTTCAGCGCGTCGTAGATCTGCGGCTCGAACTTCTGGATGGCCGCGCGCAGCGCGAGCAGGCGCGCGCGGCGCGAGGCCTCCGAGCGCGTGTGGCCAGCGGCATGGAAAGCGCGGGCCCGCTCCGCGACAGCGCGGGCGGACTCTGCCAACTCGGGGGTGCGGACGGGAGCGTTCATGCGCCGCAAGCTACCCCGCGCGAGGCAAGAGCGCACGCGCGGGCCGGGCGAAGATCGTTGCGACCCCAACGATCTCTGGACGCGACGAACTGCTTCTAGCGAAGCAGGATCTCGCAGGGGTACGGATTGGCGACCTGCCGCACCAGCTGCGCCTGCTCGGCCGCGTCGGCGCCGCGCGCCTGCAGCTCGCGCGCGGAGACGCCCAGCTCGACCAGCGCGTGGCGCAGCGACCAGGCCCGCTGGAGCGCGTTGCGGCGAGCGGCCCCGGTCGCGTTGTCGCTGCGGCAGAGGACGAGCGCGGGATGCACGGGCGGGCCGCGCAGCGCCGCGGCCACCTCGCGAAGCATCGGGACGGCCTCGCGGCGCAGGCCGCGCTGGCCCACGTCAAAGAAACTCTCGCGGTGGACGATGCGGCCGTCGACCACGCGGATGAAGCGGAAAGCCGCGCCAGGCGCGGCCGCGGCCGTCTGCGGGTTGGCCGGGGGAGGCGCCGCGCTCGCCAGCCGGCTCCCGGGCGCGCTCGAGGTGGCGCCGACGGACGGCGCGCCCGGCGGAGCAGGCTTGCTGCTCGCCCGCTCCGCGACGGGCACGCTCGGTGCGCTCGGTGCGCTCGGCGACGCAGCCGCCGTGCGCAGCGGCGCGAGCAGCTTGGTCACCGCCGCCGGCAGCGCCGCGTCCAGCTCATCGACCGTCTTGCCGCTCGCCTGCGCGCCCGCCAGCAGCTGCCCGTCGCGCGTCGCGTGCAGCTTGAGATCGAGCTTGAAGCTGGTGCCCACCTTGAGCAGCTCGCCGTTGATGACCTCGTCCGCGCCCAGGTTGCGTCCAGTGTCGACGTCGCACTCGCCCTCGCAGTTCGCGAGATCCTTCCCGGCCGCGGCGAGCAGCACCGTCATGTTCTCGCGGGTCATGATCCGTGCGCCGGGCAGCTCATCGAGGGCCTGCGAGCGGACCACGTCGCTGAAGTAGGTCGGGTCCGCGTCGGCCTTCGCCTGCGCGTCGAGCTTGGTGCGGAACTCGAGCACCGCGATGAGCGGGTTCTTCGGCTCCTCGGCGCGCGCCGCTCCAGAAGCGAGCAGCGCGGCCAGGAGAGCCATCGCGCGGACGTTCACGGACATCGCCCGGACCTCCAGCTACTGCTGCTGCTGCGGAGGATTCTTCATCTCCTGGTCGAGCTCGGCCTCGGCCGCGTCGGCATCGCGCTGCGTCTGCGCGAGCATCGCCGCCGAGTCGTCAGCCGGCGGCGCGGCTGGCGCGGCCGGATCGGGCACCGTCGCGGTCGCCGGAGCGGCAGGCATGCCGTCCTTGCCCTGCGCGGTCTTCAGCTCGCCCAGGCCGTTGTCCAGCTTCTCATGCAGGTTGTTGTACATCTCCTGCAGATCGTCGACCGAGAGCGTCGCGGTCGCGCCCGCGGCGCAGTCGTCGGCCTTGCTCGAGAGCACGCGCAGCGATGCGGTCACCTCGCCCGCGGCCGGCGCGGCCGTGAGGCGCAGCACGTCGCCCGTCGAGAGGCTGCAGGTCTCCTGATCGACCGCCACGTCGAGCGACGACGAGACGACGAACACGCGCCCCGGCGTCTGCAGGAAGACCGGCGTGGGAGCACCCGGCTGCGCCGCGGGAGAGGCGGGGGCAGCAGCAGCGGCCGGCGCGGTGGCATCGGCGGCGGGCCCGTTCGCCGGCGGCGCGGGCGGCGCGACATCGCCGGTCGACGCGGCTGAGCTCTCCTCGGCGAGCTGGCGCTGCACCTCCTCGGCGATGGCCGCGCGAACCTCGGGCGTGATGGGGGCGGCGGCGCCTTGCGGCTGGGCATCGGCCTGGGCCTGCGCGTCGGCCTGCGCCTGCGCATTGGCGCTCATTCGCGCGTCATACGACTCGCGCAGCGATTCGGCCATGAGGTAATCGCCCAGCCAATAGGCCGCCGAGGGATAGGCCTCCATGGGAGTGAAATAGCCGCCGTAATATCCATACCAAGGCGACGCGCGCCAACCCCAGCGATACTCGACCGGACGGCCCCACGGCGTATAGGCCCAGCGATAGTAGCGCGGCCCATAGTAATAGGGCGGCGTATACCAGCTCAGCTGCACGCCGCCGTAGTAATAGGGGCGATAGGAACGGGTATAGACGACGCCGTTCACGACATACGTGCGCTGCATATAAGTCGTGTGGCCATAGACCACCTGGCGCTGCACATATCCGTAGTGCGGGCCGCGGCTGACGATCACTTCGCCGTTCGGGCTCGTGTGCGTGATGATCCGTTCGCCGCCCGGGGAGCGGCTGATGCGCAGGCCGCTCTGCGTGTGCATCGTCGCGATGCCGCCGTCGGCGCGGAAGGTTGCCGAGTGGGCGGGCGTCGAGTAGCTGGCCATGGTCCCGTTGGGGCGCACGTTGTAGTTGCGGCCGCCAGCGGCCTCGATGTGCAGCGCGCCGCCCTCGTGGATGGTGACATTGCCGTGCGGGAGCGGCGCCGCGTTGATGCCGTGCATGCTCGCGCGCGCGCCGTTCACCTGCGAGACGACCGCGTGTGACTGCTGCGGATTGAGCGGCTGCGGGTGCCCGCCCGGCTGCGAGGCGTGGCCTTCCGGCATGGTGTACGCGGGGTGCGAGACGGCGCTCGCGTGCGCGCCCGCCGTCGGCTGCGCCTGCATCGGCGCGCGCGGCTCCTGCGCGGGGCGGCTCGGCTGCGGGCTCTGCGCGCGCGCCGGCTCGGCCGGACGCGCAGGCTGCTGCACGGGCCGGCTCTGCTGCGGCTGCGGGCGGGTCGCCTGCTGCGGCATGGAGCGGCTCGGCTGCTGCGCCGGACGGTTCGACTGCTGCGCGGGGCGGCTCTGCTGCTGGCGCTGCGGAGCGGCCCGCTGCGGCTTTGCGCGCGCAGGCGCCGCGTGCTGGGCAGGAGCCGCGCGGTGCTTCTCCTCCTCGGCGCGGGCCGGCAGCGAAACGATCGTGAGCAGCGCGAGCGCGGCGGACAGCAGCGGCAACGGAGTGCGGCGGAGAGTCGGCATGGAGTCCTCGAAGAGGGCGCAAGTCAAAGCGGGCGATGGATATCGCATCGGAAGATCGGCTGCAGCAAATCGCGGCGGAGCGTCTCCACTAAAACTCCAGCGTGCGCTCCCGCCGCGCGCCGCTGGCCGAGCGACCAGCCATAGATCAGCTGCGCGCGCAGACCAAGCCGGCCGAGGGTGCGTGTGCTTGAATGGCCCGATGCGCCTGACCCTCCCGACCCTGCGCGCCTCGGGCTGCCTTGTGGCGGCGCTGCTGGCCGCGCCGTCCTCGCCCGCGCTCCCCGGCGAGCCTTCCGCCGACGCGGGGCCCGCGCGCGGCGTGGCCGTCCCTTCCGCACCGCCGCCGCCGGTGATGTTGCCCCCGGAGCGGCTCACGCTGCCCGGCCTGCCGAACCTCGCGCGCGTGGGCCCCGGCCTCTACCGCGGTGGCCGGCCGCGCCTCGGCGAGGGCGGCATCGAGTCGCTCGGCAAGCTGGGCGTGCGGCAGGTGATCGACCTGCAGGGCGGCGACCTGCACGCGCCGAGCAAGTCGGGCTGGGCCGACTGGCCGTCGCTGATTCTGCGCCTCGAGCCGGGAGAGTCGCCGGAGATGATCCAGCGCGAGGCCGAAGCGCTGCGGGCGATCGGCGCGGAGATGATCAGCGCGCCGTTCGTGTCGGTCGATCCGATCACCCCCGCGGAGGCGAAGACCCTGGAGCAGATCCTCGAGCGGCTAACGGGCGCGAGTGAGGCGCAGCCGATCTACGTGCACTGCGAGCACGGCAAGGATCGCACCGGGCTGGTGCTGGCGCTCCACCGCATGCGCGCGTTCGGCTGGTCCGCCGAGCGGGCGGCCGCCGAGATGGCCGAGATGGGCCACGCCGGCTACCTCGACGAGCTGTTCACCGGGAACATGGATCTCAAGCGCGTGCTCGCGCTCTACCCGCAGCTGGCGAGCGCGCCGGTGCCGCGGGGGCCTGCTCCTTGACGTTGGTGGCCAGCGCCGCCGCTCGCGAGGTCTGCCTCGCATGGAAAACAAGAACCTCGCCGCCGACGAAGCCCGACGCGCAGCGCAGCTCGAGTCGATGAAGGCCCGCGTCGAGGGCGACGTGAACGCCTCGATCGCGCGCCGCGCGGTGGTGCCGTCCGCGCCCGAGGCCGACCGGGTTGATCGCGTTGCGCACGAACTGCGCGGCAACGCCATCGCCGGAGTGGTCGAGAAGGATCGCGAAGCCGCGCGCGCCCGCGGCCTCGCGCGCACCGCGCAGTTCATCAACTATGCCTTCGGCATCCTTTACGCGCTGCTGGCAGTGCGGCTGGTGCTGGGCCTCATCGGCGCGCGCTCGAGCGCGGGGTTCGTGCGGCTCATCGACACGATGACGAACCCCTTCTATGGAATGTTCCGCGGCATCGTCGAGAGCCCCTCGCTCGACGGGCGCGGCCACACGCTGACGGTGCCGCTCTTGGTCGCCCTCGGCGCCTACGGCCTGCTGCACCTGGGCATCCTCGGCCTGCTGCGCCTCTTCGCCCACCGCAAGACAGAGATCTAGCGCGCCCTGCTTTTCGATCGCGCCGCACCGCCGGACCTCGGCGGCGCTACAGCCAGCCCTGCTCGCGGTACCAGGCGGCCGCGAGCTTGACGCCCTCGGCCCACTTTACCTTCGGCTCCCAGCCAAGCTCCCGGCGCGCGCCCTCGCCCGAGCAGACCCAGTGCGGCTGCTTGAGCTCGTTGACCTTGTCGAGCGTGAGCATCTGCGCGGTGTTGGTCAGCTTGCCCCACGTCTGCGAGAGGGCCGCGGAGATCTGCAGCACGAACATCGGCAGGCCGACGCGGACCCAGGCCCGCTTGCCCATCGCCTTCTCCACCTCGGCGACCGCGTCCTTCCACACGTAGACCGCGCCGTCCTCGACGAAGTAGGTGCGGCCCGACGGCGTGTTGGTGAGCGCGGCCAGCGTGATCGCGCGCGCGCAGTCCTCGCCGTAGACCATGCTCAGCGTGTTCTTCCCGTCGCCGAGCAGCGGGAGCACGCCGTTCTTCACCGAGGTGAAGAAGGCGAGCGTCTCGCGGTCGCGCGGGCCGTAGACCATCGGCGGGCGGATCACCGTGACCTGGAGGCGATCCTTCGCGTCGAGCACCGCGCGCTCGCCCGCCTGCTTGCTGCGGCCGTAGTGCGTGACCGGGGCAGGCGGCGCGTCGTCCGCGACCGGCTTGCCGTCGAGGCTGGGGCCGATCGCCGCGAGCGACGACACGTAGACGAAGCGCTTCACGCCCGCCTTCTCGGCGGCGGCGAGCAGGTTCTTGGTGCCCTGCTCGTTCACCGAGAAAAACTCGGCAGGGCTGCGCGCCTTCACCAGTCCGGCGACATGCACGACGACGTCGCAGCCCTGCACCGCGGGCCCCAGCGCCTCCGGCTTCTCGACCGCGCCCGGCGCGAACTCGAGGTTCGCGACCTTCTCGAGCGTGCGCTTGTCGCTCGCGGGCCGGACCAGCGCGCGCACGGTGTGGCCCTCGGCGGAGAGCTGCTCCGCCACATACGAGCCGAGAAATCCTGAGCCGCCGGTCAGAAGGATTCGCATAGGCGCGCACCATAAAGCCTTCGCGCAGAGGGGCAAGCGGCCCGCGCGGGGGTCGGTCGAACGGCGGGCGCCGCGCCTCCGCCCGAAGATCGGTCACGAAACCGGCGAGCGAAGTCAGAGGATCACCCGGTGTGGCCGGACGCCGGCGCGGCCTCTCGAAGGAGCGGTGCGCGAGGCCGCGAGCGGCGAGAACCGGCCCGCGCGGTGCTCGACTGTCTCTCTGCGTTCGCGCCTTGCCGCGAGGTGGCTGAACAAAGAAGCAGGCAGTCGGCGGCTTGACGTGTCAGGGGGCGCCCTGTAGGCGAGCCACGCTTCTCGAGGAGACGGACAGGATGGACATCGCGATCGTCGGGATGGGCTGCCGGTTTCCCTCTGCGCCGAATCCGCTCGCGTTCTGGGAGCTGATCCGGCGCGGCGAGGTGACGTTTCGCGCGGTTCCCAAGTCGCGCTGGAACCACGACGCCTTCCACGACACGTCGCTGCGCACGCCGGAGAAGGCGTACATCGCGCGCGGCGCGTACCTCGACGACGCGGAGCTGCGCGAGTTCGGCGCGCTGCATTTCGGGCTCGCTCCTCGGCGCATCCAGGTGACCGACCCGCAGCACCGCCTGCTGCTCGATGCGGTGCGCGGCGCGCTCGAAGACGCGGGCCTCGACGCGCCCCGCTCGGCCGCCGCGTCGGCGCGCGCGTCGGCGGCGGCGTGGGATCGCGCGCGCACGGGCGTCTTCATCGGCGCCAGCGTCAGCGAGCACAAGGAGCTGGTCACCGCCAAGCTGCGGATGATGATGCTCGCGCAGGGCCAGTTCGGGCGGCGGCCGAGCGCGCAGACGCAGGCGGAGCTCGACGAGCTGACCGCGGCGCTCGCGCAGGACGCGCTGCCGATGCGCGCGTTCTCCATCGCGGGGAACCTGCTCAACATGGCCGCCGCGGTGGTGGCGCAGCAGTGGAACTTAGGGGGACCCGCGTTCGCGCTCGACGCGGCCTGCAGCTCGGCGCTGGTCGCGACCCACCAGGCCGTCGTCAACCTGCGCGCGGGCGAGATCGACACCGCCATCGCAGGCGGCGTCTACCTGAACTTGCTGCCCGACAACCTGGTCGGCTTCTCGCGCATCGGCGCCATCTCGCGCGCGGGCGAGTGCCGGCCGTTCGACGCGAGCGCCGACGGCTTCGTGATGGGCGAAGGCGTGGGCGTCTCGGTGCTCAAGCGCCTCGACGATGCGCTGCGCGATGGCGACCGCATCTACGCGGTCATCCGCGGCTCGGCCTGCAACAACGACGGCAAGAGCGACGGGCCGATGACGCCGCGCCAGGGCGGCCAGCTCGAGGCGCTGCGGCTCGCCTACCGCGACGCGGGGTTTCCAGCGACGACGCTCGGGCTGGTCGAAGCGCACGGCACCGCCACCACCGTCGGCGACGTGGTCGAAGTCGGCGCGCTCCGTTCGCTCTTCGAGGAGCAGGGCTGGAGCGGCGCGCAGGGCGCTCGCACGGCGCTCGGCTCGGTGAAGGCGAACATCGGGCACACCATGTCGGCCGCGGGCGCCGCCGGAATGATCAAGGCGGCGATGGCGCTGCACACGCGCACGCTGCCGCCGCAGCCGTCGGTGAAGGAGGAGAACCCCAAGCTCGCGCTCGCGCCGGAGGGCGGCGAGTCGGGGCCGTTCTATCTGCCGCGCGCACCGCAGCCGTGGCGCGCGAGCGGGCAGCCGCGCCGGGCGGCGGTCAGCTCGTTCGGGTTCGGCGGAACCAACGCGCACGTCGTGCTGGAGGAGGCGCCGGCCGCTGCCGAGCGCACCGTCCGCGTGCAAGTGCCGTCTCGTTGGCATGCCAATGATTTGAACACCAACAATCTCTCCGGTGCGGCCGAAGTCGACACTCCGGCGCTGCCGGCGCGCGCGGAGCTGTTCTTGCTCTCCGGCGCGGGGGCGAAGCTGGTCGCCCGATCCGCGCGCGAGCTGCGCGACGCGCTGCCGACGCTCGAGCGCGAGGGAAATTCGCTCGCCGATCTGGCGCTGACCCTCTCGGTGCGCGCGACGCAGGACGCGCGGCTGGCGATCGCGGCCGACTCGTTCGAGCAGCTCGCCGAGCGGCTCTCCGCGGCGGCCGGCGCGATCGACCGCTTGCCCGCGGCCAGCGCGGCAGACGGCGCGGCGGCACAGCTCTCGCCGCGCGCGCTCTTGCCGGGCGTGCTCTTCGCGCAGGGTCCGTTCGCGCCCGGGCAGCGCAAGCTCGCCCTGCTCTTCCCCGGCCAGGGCGCGCAGCGGGTGAACTTGCTGCGCGAGCTCGACGCGCGCGTGCCGCTCTTCCGCGCCCGCTTCGACGCGCTCGACGCTGCGCTGGGCCCCGAGCTGCAGCAGGCGCTGGGCGGGACGCTGCGCTCGTTCCTCTACCCGCGGCTGCCGCTCGGCCCCGACGGCAAGCCCGAAGCGCAGGCGCTGCGCGCGGCCGAGGCGCGCCTGACCGACACGAAGATCTGCCAGCCCGCGATGGTCGCGCTCGGGCTCTCGCTGCACGCGCTGCTCGAGGCGCTCGGCGTGCAGGCCGACGCGCTGCTCGGGCACAGCCTGGGCGAGTTCGCGGCGGCGGCGGCGGCGGGCGTGCTGAGCGCGGAGGAGTGCGTGCGCCTGGTCGCGCGCCGGGGCCTCGCGATGGTCGGCCTGCCGCTCGAGGATCGCGGCGCGATGGCCTCGGCCGCGGCCGACCGCGCGCAGGTCCAGGCCGCGCTCGACGAGCTCGCCCCCGCGCACCGCGCCAACGGCGCGCAGCCGGTGGTCGCGGCGAACCTGAACCACCCGTCGCAGACGGTGATCTCCGGCAGCAGCGCGGGCGTGCGGGCCGCGTGCGCGCGGCTCGAAGCGCGCGGGGTCAAGACCACGCCGCTCGAGGTCTCGCACGCGTTCCACTCGCCGCTCATCGCTGGCATCGAACCGCACATGGCGTCGCTGATCGGCGCGCTCTCCCTCGAGGCGCCGCGCGCGGCGCTGGTCAGCGGCACCACCGGCGCGCTCTACCCCGCCGCGGCCGAAAGCATCCGCGAGATCTGGCGGCGCCACGCCGCCGCGCCGGTCGACTTCATGGCCGCGCTGCAGACCGCCGCGGCCCCGGCCCCGGCGGGCGCGGGCGCGCGGCTGTTCCTGCAAGTGGGCGCGGGCGGCGCGCTGGCGGCGTTTGCCAAGAGCACGCTCGCCGAGGGCGACCGCCTCGGCGTCGCCTCGCTGGCCGCGCGCGAAGACGACGGCCTCGCGCAGCTCGCGCTCGCCCTGGGCCTGCTCTTCTGCGCGGGAGCGCCGCTCGACCTGGGCGCGCTGTTCGAGCGGCCGGAAAGCACGGCGAAGCTGCTGGCGCTGCCGCCCTCGCCGATCGAGACGCAGCCTTACTGGAGCCTGGAGCCGCAGCCGAGTTCGCAGACCCCGCTGGAGATCCGCGTGGGCGAGGCGAAGCAGGCGCGCGAGCAGGTCGTTGCTACACAAACGATTGGGGTCGCAATCAACGCGGAGGCCGCGCAGCCTGCGGCGCCGCAGAGGAGCGAGCGGATGGATTCGATGGTCGCGCTGTTTCGTGAGCAGGTCGCGCTGCTCCAGTCGCAGGCTCAGGTGCTGCAGCGGCAGGCCGAAGCGCTCGCGGGCCAGGGGGTGCCGATGCCGGAGCTGGGCGCGGCCTCGCTGACTTCGCTGACCGCGGGTGCGCCCCTCGCCGCCGCCCGGCCGACGCATCCCTCGCCCGCGGCCGCGCAACCGATCGCCGCCGAGGCGCTCCCCGCGCAGCCGAGCGCGATCGCGGCGCCCGCGGCCACCCAGCCGGAGCGTGAGGTGGCCGCGCCCGCGCGCAGCGATGAGGCCGCGCTGCGCGCCGAGGTGGCCGCGGCGGTGCTCGCGTCGGTCTCGCGCATCAGCGCCTTTCCTGTCGAGGCGCTCAAGACGGCGCAGACCCTCTCGGGCGATCTCGGCTTCGACTCGCTGATGACCGTCGAGCTCGACGGCGACGTGCAGAAGGCATTCCCCAGCGCTGGCGCGCTCCCGCGCAGCCTGCTCGGCCCGGGCACGTCGGTGCAGGACGTGATCGACCACGTGGTCCGCGTCCTGCAGGTTCCGGCCGGCACCGCGGCGCCGCACGAGGCGCTCTCGGCCGCGCTGGGCGCGGTCGCGAGCGCAGGGCCCGAGCTGATGCCGTACGCGCCGGTGGCGGTGGAGTCTCCGCGCCGCGGGCCCGAGCCGCTTGAGCCGCCGCTGCCGCGCGCGCTCCTGATCACGCGCGATGCACACGGCGTCGCTGACGCGCTGGCCGCCCGGCTGGCGGGCGCCGGTCACGAGGTGGTGCTGGCGGATCTGCGCCGCGATCCGCGCGAGCCGACGCTGCTCGCGCCGCGCCTCTTCTCCACCGGCGGCATCGCGCAGGGCGATGCGCTCGCGCTCGTCCAGTCGGCCGCGCGCGCGGTCGGGCCCATCGGCGGCGTGCTGCACCTGGCGGCGCTGGGCGCGGGTAGCGCGCTGCACGAGATGGTCGCGCAAGCGGGCGAAGGGGGGCTCGATCTCGCCGCGGCGCTGCAGCCGCTGCTCGAAGCGCAGCAGCTCGCGCGCGCGCAAGCGAAGGGCGGCGACGCGGTCTCGCGCGGGCTCTTCGCTGTGGCCACCGCGCGCGGAGGCAAGCTGGGCGCGGGCGAGCGCGATTCGGCAGGCTCCGTGACCGCCGCCGCGCTGGGCGGCTTCACCAAGTCGCTCGCCCGCGAGCGCAACGACGAGCTGGTCAAGCTTCTCGACGTCGATCTGGCCGACGGCGCCGACGCGATCGCGGACGCGCTCTTCGCCGAGCTGCGCTCTGGGAACGCCGACGCCGAAGTGGGGCTCGTGGCCGGCAAGCGGTTCGAGCTCGAGCTGCGCCCGTCTGCGCCTGGCGCGCCGATCGACGTCGGCGCGCGCGACGTGGTGCTGGTCAGCGGCGGCGCCAAGGGTGTCGGGCTCAAGCTCGCCGCCGAGCTGGCCTCGCGAGGCGCCGGCGCGTTCATCCTGCTCGGGCGCTCGCCCGCGGGCGCCGGGAGCGCGGCGGCCGTCGCGCTCCTCGAGAGCCGCGGCGCGCGCGCTCTCTATGTGCCGTGGGACGTCGCGCAGCCGGCTCCCGCCGCGCTCGGCGAGGCGCGCACGCAGCTCGGGCCCATCACCGTGCTCTTCCACGCCGCGGGCGTCGCCGAGGACGGCCCCTCGGCAAACAAGGACGATGCGCAGCTCCTCCGCGTCATCTCGCCCAAGCTGGCGGGCCTGCCGCAGCTGCTCGCCGCCACTGCGAAGGATCCGCTCAAGCTCGCGCTCTTCACCACCTCGTGGGCGGGCCGCTTCGGCAACGCCGCGCAGGTCGACTACGCCGCCGGCAACGCCGCGCTGGGGGCGGCCGCGGCGCTCCTGCCCGCGCTGCGCCCGGGCCTGCGGGCGCTCGCGCTCGGCTTCCCGCCGTGGGACGGCACGGCGCTGGTCGCGCGCATCCCGGCCTTCGCGCGCGCGCAGCTTGCCGAGCAGGGCGTGCCGTTCATCGACGATCATCGCGGCGCGCAGGCGCTGCGCACGGCGCTCGCCAGCGGCGCCGGCGGCGACGTGCTGCTCGCCCCCGCGCAGCCGGCCCGCCGCGCCGCGCACCAACTCGAGCTGGTCGTCGACCGCAAGGATCACGTCTACCTCGACGATCACCAGCTCGCCGGCCAGCCGGTGCTGCCGCTCGCGTCGGCGCTCGACCTGCTCGGCACCGCCGCGCTCGAGGCGGCCGGCGGCGCGGCGAAGTCGCTGCTGGTGCGCGACCTCAAGCTGCGCCAACCGATCCGCATCTCGGAGGCCGCGCGCCTCTCGGTGCGCGCGTCGGGCGACGCGAAGAGCGGCTCGGAGCTGTCGCTCTCGCTCTGCGCCGCGCCGCTGGCGGGCCCGCGCTCGTTCTCGCGCGCGCCCTCGTACGCCGCGTTCGCCAGCCCGGGCGCCGACGTCAACTCGGCGCTCTCGTCTGCGCCGCCCGCGCCACCCGCGAGCGGCCTGCCGCCCGAGCTGCCCCTCTCGCTCGACGACTTCTACGCAACCGCGACCTTCCACGGCCCGCGCATGCGCGGCATCGCGTCGATCGAATCGATCAGCGCGAGCGGCATCGTCGGCTGGGTGCGCACCAGCCACCCGCGCGACCTCATCCACTCCTCGCCGCGCGCGAACTGGACGGTCGATCCGCTCGCGCTCGACGGCGCCTTCCAGCTCGCCGGGTACTGGGCCTGGACGCAGCTCGGCCGCGCCGGGTTCCCCATCGGCATCGAAGAGTTCGCCGCGCAAGGTACGCTCCCGGAAGGCCCGCTGCGCGCGACGCTGACGCTCGAGCAGTCGCAGGGTGACGTGGTGCGCGGCACGCTGGTGCTGCAGGGCGAGGGAGGCAAAGTCGTCGCCGTGGTCCGCGGCATCGAGGGCGAGTTCAAGCACAGAGACCCGCGCTTCCTGCGCGCGCGCGGGCTGGCGGCGGTGCGCCCGGTGGAGGGCAAGATCGGGGGTACCGCAACGATCGCCGCGGCGGAGGCGAAGCCGGCCCCGGTGATGGCGAGCGCGGCGCCGGTGACGGCCGCCGCGGCTGCCGCCACGATGACAGCGCCGGCCATCGCAGAGGAGCTCTACAAGGTTGAGCTGTTCCCCGAAGTGCAGGAGCTCGAGCAGCGCATCGGGCTCGCGGCCGCGTTCGGCCTGAAGAACCCCTACTTCAACGTGCACGAGCGGGTGACCAACGACACCTCGGTCATCGGCGGGCGCACGATGATCAACTGGTCCAGCTACAACTACGTCGGCCTCTCGGGAGATGCGCACGTCACCCAGGCCGCGCAGGCCGCGGTCGAGCGCTACGGTACCTCGGTGTCGGCGTCGCGCATCGCCTCGGGCGAGAAGCCGCTGCACCGCGAGCTCGAGCAAGAGCTGGCCCAGTTCCTCGGCTGCGAAGATTCGGTGGTGATGGTCTCCGGCCACGGCGTCTTCGTGACGGTGATCGGCCACCTGATGGGCGACGGCGATCTGATCCTCCACGACTCGCTCGCGCACGACTGCATCATGGGCGGCGCGAAGCTCTCTGGCGCCAAGCGGCGGCCGTTCCCGCACAACGACGTGGCGGCGCTCGAGCGGCAGCTGGAGCAGCTGCGCCCGCACTACAAGCGGGTGCTGATCGCGGTCGAGGGCGTCTACTCGATGGACGGCGACATCTCGCCGCTGCCTGAGTACATCCGGCTGAAGAAGAAGTACGGCGCGCTGCTGCTGGTCGACGAGGCCCACTCGATCGGCGTGCTCGGCCCGCGCGGTCGCGGCGTCGGCGAGCATTACGGAGTCGAGCGCAGCGACGTCGATCTCTGGATGGGCACGATGTCGAAGTCGCTCGCCAGCTGCGGCGGCTACGTCGCCGGCTCGAAGACGCTCATCCAGTATCTGAAGTACACGACGCCCGGCTTCGTCTTCTCGGTCGGCATCACGCCGGCCAATGCCGCGGCGGGCCTCGAAGCGCTGCGCCAGCTGCAGCAGCACCCCGAGAAGGTGCAGCGGCTGCACGAGCGGGCGCGGCTGTTCCTCGAGCTCGCGCGCGAGAAGGGCATCGACACCGGCATGGCGGGCGGCTCGGCGGTGGTGCCGGCGATCGTCGGCAACTCGCTGCACAGCCTGCAGCTCTCCGAGGCGCTGCGGCAGCGCGGCATCAACGTGCAGCCCATCCTCTACCCGGCGGTCGAGGAGACGGCGGCGCGCCTTCGCTTCTTCATCACCGCGACGCACACCGAGCAGCAGATCCGCGAGACCATCGAAGTGCTCGCGGAGGAGCTGGCGCGCGTGCGGGCCGACATGGAGATGCAGACCGGATCGGTGTAGCGCCCCGCGGCTTGTGACCGATCAGGCGAAGACCCGCGGGCGAAGACGCGCCTAAGGCTGCATGCAGGAGGCGGCGAGCTGCGCGGGCGAGACGAGCTTGCCGGCGAGCTCGAGGGGGAGCTTGTGCGACAGACCTTTGGCGTCGATCTCGATCAGCGCCGGCACGGCGAGCGCGCCCAGCTTCTGCGCGAGGCGCTGCTCGCGCGCGCTCGACATCACGTCGACGCGCACCTTCACCGCGCCGTCGAGCAGCGGCTTCATCTCCGGCGAAGCGAGCAGCTCGCGATCGACGCGCCGGCAGAGGTCGCAGCTGCGCGTCTGGAAATAGACCAGCATCGGCGCGTGCGCGGCGCGGCGCTCGTCGTCGGCGCCCGCGTAGCCAGGGACGTCGAGATACCAGGCCTGGGTGATCGCGACCGGAGAAGCGGGCGGCGTCCGATCGCGCGAGGCCGCGCTGGGAGCGGCCGCGCGCGATGGATTATCGGAGACGAGGCGGGCCAGCTGCTCGCCGATGTGGCCCACGTCGAACCAGATCGCGGCCCCGAACGCGAGCGCCAGCGCGAACACGATGAGGCCGATCGTACCGCCGCGCTCGCGTGGAGTGGTCACCGCGCCAATCTAGCTTGAACGGGCGGGCGCGCTGCGAACGAGAAAGTCGATCCTCGCGCCGGCGCGGGCCGCTCTCTACGTTAGACTCCGCGCGTGCCCCTGCCCCGCCACACGCTGCCGGTCGCGCAGCCCCAGCGCCTCGCGCCCGCGGCGCAACGCCTCGACGACGAGAGCGCGGCGCGGCTGGGCCTCTTCGCGCGAGGCGAAGCGCGCGCGGACGGGCTGCTCGATCGCTTCGGCCGCGCCCACCGCACGCTGCGCATCTCGGTGACCGAGCGCTGCAACCTGCGCTGCCGCTACTGCATGCCGGAGGAGGGGGTCGCGCTGCACGGCCGCGACGAGCTGCTCACCTTCGAGGAGATCGAGCGGCTGGCCGCGCTCTTCGTGCGGCTCGGCATCCGGCGCATCCGGCTGACCGGCGGTGAGCCGCTGGTGCGCAAGGGCCTCGACGAGCTCGCGCGCAGGCTGGGCGTGCTCAAGCGCGGCAGCGGCCCGCGCCTCGACGAGCTGTTGATGACCACCAACGGGCTGCTCCTCGAGCCGCTCCTGCCCGCGCTGCGCGAGGCGGGCCTCGACGGCGTGAACCTCTCGCTCGACACGCTCGTTCCCGCCCGCTTCGAAGAGCTGACCCGCCGCACCGGACTTGCCGAAACGCTCGCCGCCATCCGCGCCGCCGCCCGCGCGTCCGGCCTGCGCGTGAAGGTCAACGCGGTGGCGATGCGCGGGGTGAACGAAGACGAGCTCGCCGCGATGGCCGCGCTCTTCGCCGGCGAGCTCGGCCTCGAGCTGAGATACATCGAATATATGCCATTCGATGGAAACCACTGGAGCGAATCCAAACTGCTCTCTGCCGAGCGGATCCGTGCGCTCCTCGCGGAGAAGTTCCTGCTCGAGCCGCTCGGCCTCGACCAGGACGGCAACGGCACCGCGCAGATCTACGCGCTGCGCGAGCGCGCCAGCGGCGCCCTCCTGCGCGGCCAGGTCGGCATCATCTCCTCGATGAGCGAGCCCTTCTGCGCCACCTGCTCGCGCCTGCGCCTGACCGCCGACGGCCAGTTCCGCTGGTGCCTCCTCGACGAAGGCGAGCTCGATCTGCGCGCGGCCTTGCGCACCGGCGCCACCGACGCCGACCTGATCGCGCTCATCGAAGCGGGCCTCTCCCGCAAAGCCGCCGGCCACGCCCCCGCCCAATCTCTCCTCGAGACGCAAGCCCGCGGCGGCGCACGCTCGATGATCCGCATCGGCGGCTAACCCGCGAGCTCGCGCGCCGCTTTTTCCGGACCGACACCCGGGCCGCGGCCGCTCATCTTCCCTCGTCGCCACGCGCGAAACCGATCGCGCACGCGCACGAGATCCGCGATCGCGAAGCCCCCAGGCCGGCGCAGCCCGATCTTTTTTTGCCGCGCGCAGCCGCGCAGGTCCCCCTCGCGGGGACCGGGCAGCGCGCACGGAAAAAAAGGTCGGGTGGCGGCCGATCCTTCGCGACCACAAGCGCCTAGTGCGCGTCCGCGGGCGGCTTCGCGCCCTTGCCCGACCCGAGCAAGAACACCAGCGGCAGCGTCCCGAAGATCACCACGCCGACGACGAAGAAGATGTCGCCGAACGACAGCACCGCGGCCTGCACCGAGACGCTGCCGTCGAGCAGCGCGCGCGCCCGCAGCGCGGCCGAGGTGAGATCGGCCCCGCGCGCGACCATGCCGGCCGTCAGCTGCGCGAGCCGCCCCTGCGCGAGCGCCGAGGTGATGCCCAGCTTCTCGACCAGCACCGCGCGGTGGTACGCGTTGCGATCGGTCAGCAGCATGGTGAGCACCGCGATGCCGACGCTGCCGCCGAGCTGCCGCATCAGCGAGTAGATGCCGCTCGCCTTCGAGACGTCCTTGCGCGGGATGGGCCCGATGGTGGCGAGCGTGAGCGGCAGGTACATCGAGACGGTGGCGGCGCCTCGCACGATCATCGGCCAGAAGAAATCGTCGGCCCCCGTCTGCGGCGACATGATCGTCCGCATCCAGAACATGGTGCCGGCGAGGATGGCCGAGCCGACGGCGATGAGCACGCGCGCGTCGAACTTGCCGTTGATGCGGCCCATGATGGGGAACATGAACGCCGACGCGATCGCGCCGGGCAGCAGCAAGAGACCGGTCTGCTGCGCGGTGAAGTGGAGGATCGACTGCGCGAAGATGGGAACGGCGAAGGTGGCGCCGTAGAGGCACATGCCGACCACCATCGAGAGCAGGCTGCCGGCGGCGAGCGAGCGGTGCCGGAGCACGCGCAGGTCGACCACCGGGTACTCGATCACCAGCTGGCGCCAGATGAAGAAGCCGAGGCCGAACACCGCCGCGAGCGCGCAGGCGATGATCAGGTTCGAGGAGAACCAGTCCTCTTGGTTGCCCTCTTCGAGCATCGTCTGCAGGCCACCGACCGCGACGATGAGCAGGCCGATGCCGAGCCAGTCGATCGGCTGCCCGCCCGACTTGGGCTTGTCCTCGTAGAGGAAGGCGATCGCCATCAGCGTCGCGGCGATACCGACCGGCAGGTTGATGAAGAAGATCCAGCGCCAGTTGAGCGCGGTGACGAGGTAGCCGCCCAGCGTCGGTCCGATGGCGGGGCCGGCGATGACGCAGATGCCGAACACCGCCTGGGCCATCGCCTGCTGCTCGGGCGGGAAGGTCTCGAAGAGGATCGCCTGTGCTTTCGCGAGCAGACCGCCGCCGCCGAGGCCCTGCAGGAGTCGCGCGAAGATCAGCACCGGCAGCGAGGTGGCGACGCCGCAGAGCATCGACGCGATGGTGAACGCGACCATCGAGAAGATGAAGTAGCGCTTCTTGCCGAACCGATCGCCCAGCCACGCGGTGAGCGGCAGGATGATCACGTTGGCGATGGCGTAGATGGTGATGACCCAGCCGACCTCGCTCAAGGTCGCGCCCAGCGCGGCCTGCATATCGGTGAGCGCGACGTTGACGATGCTGGTGTCGATCACCTCGAGCAGCGCGCCCATCGACGCGGCGACGAGGATGGCCCACTTGCGCCAGGGCTGATCCTCGGCGTGCGCGGTCGGCAAGAGGATGGCTGCGGAGGACACGGCGACGGCCTCTAGCGGGTGTGGACGGTGGCGTCGACCGACATGCCGGCGCGCAGCTGCACATTCGCGGGCACGTCGCGCAGCGCGATGCGGACCGGCACGCGCTGCACCACCTTCACGAAGTTGCCGGTCGCGTTGTCGGGCGGGAGCAGCGCGAAGCGCGCGCCGGTGCCGCCGGCCATGCTGGCGACGATGCCGTGCAGCTCGGTGCCGGAGAACGAGTCGACCTTGAGATCTACCGGCTGGCCCGCGCGCATCTCGCCGACCTGCGTCTCCTTGAAGTTCGCCACCACGTAGACCGCGTGAGGAACCAGCGTCGCCACCGCCTGGCCGGCCGCGATGAGCTGGCCGGTGTGCGCGGAGAGGCGGGTCATCACCCCGTCCTCAGGCGCGACGATGTGCGTGTACGAGAGCTGCAGCCTGGCGAGATCGAGCGTCGCCTCGGCGGTGGTGACGCGCGCGGCGGCGAGCTCGGCGTTGGCGCGCGCGACGGCGACCATCGCGTTGACTGGCTCGCTCTGGCGCAGCTGGCCGCGCGCCTCTTCGATGCGCGTCTCGGCGCCCTTCTGCTGATCGATCGCGGCGGTGAGCTGCGCGCGCGCGCCGAGCAGCGAGGCCTGCGCCGAGTCGTTCGCGGCCTGCGCGTTGTCGACCCGCTCCTGCGAGACCGCGGCCGACGCCTTGAGCTCGAGCATGCGCGCGAGATCCTGCTGCGCGCGCTTTGCCTCGGCCTCGGCGCGGGCGAGCTGCGCTTTGGCGGCCTCGACCTGCGCGCTCGCGTTGCCCGCCGCGGCGGTCGAGCCGGAGACGCGCGCCTGCGCCGCGCCGAGCCCGCCGCGCGCGGAGGCGACCGCGACCTGCGCCTGCGCATCGGCCGCCTGCGCCTGCGCGCGCGCCGTCGCCAGCTCGCCCTCGGCCTGTTTCACCTTGGCCGCGTAGTCGGCCGGATCGATCTCGATGAGCATGTCGCCCTTGTGCACCGGCGCGTTGTCCTCGACCAGCACCCGCAGCACCATCCCGGAGACACGCGGGGCGAGCGGGACCACGTCGCTCTCCACCTGCGCGTCGTCCGTCGACTGGTTGCCGCGCGTGACGACGAAGAAGATCCCCGCGCCCAGCGCGGCCACCAGCACCAGGCCGCCGACGATGAGCAGCGGCCGGCTCTGGCTCTTCTTCGACTCGACCACTTTCTCGCCGTGCGAATCGACCAGCGAGACCTTGGCCGCGTCGTCCGACTTCTTCTCGACCGCTTCCGACTGCGCTGCAGATGCCATGGCGATGCCCTCGTGAAACGATTCAGTCCAGCAATGGGAACGTTCAGTTCGCGGCGCCGCGCAGGACCAGCGCGGAGATCTCTTTGGCCCACTGGCCGGCGCTGCGCTTGCTCTGCGGATGGTTGCGCGTGTCCTCGACCGCCGAACGCAACATCCCGCGGTAGAGGATGGCGAGCGAGGCGACCTGCGCGGCGGCGATCTTCTTCGCCTGCACTCCGCGCTTGAGCAGCTCGCGCACCCCCGCGTTGACCGACTCGCCCGCGGCCGCCTTCTGCTTGCGCAGGAGCGGCGACGGCTCGGCCTCGGCGATGAGCGCGACCAGGCCCGCCTTGGTCTCGCAAAAAGAGAGGAACGCCACGCTGAACGAGGTCAGCTGCGCCTCGAACGGCTGGCCCTTCGACGAGGCGAGCGACTCCTCGAGCGAGTCCGACAGCTCGCGCAGGCGGTTGGCGACCAGCGCGGCCAGCAGCGCGTGCCGGTCCTCGAAGTGGTTGTAGAGCGTGCCCACCGCGACGCCGGCGCGAGCGGCGATGGCCTCCATCTTCGCCGCGTGCAGGCCCTGCTCGCCGAAGACCTGCTCGGCGGCCTGGAGGATCTGCGCGGAGGCGACCTCGCGGAGGCGCTCGCGCAGCGGCCGCGGCTTGCTCCGGGCGGCTGATGAATTTTGATTCATGGTATGAATCTGACTACAGGCGGAAGAATTCCGCGTCAAGCGAATGAACGGCTCCTCAGACAATGAAGTGGGATTCTCAACAAGTGCCGCGCGGAGGGTCAGGCCTCGCGGTCGCCCAGCGTGCGCAGGAGCACCGCCGAGAGCACCACCGCACCGCCGCAGAGGGCCCAGCCGCCCGGCCGCTCGCCGGTGCCGAGCAGCACCCAGAGAGGATTGAGCAGCGGCTCGAGCATCGAGACCAGGCTCGCCTCGGCCGCCGGCACGCGGGTGAGGCCTCGCGCAAACAGGAGATACGCGCAGCCCATCTGCACCACGCCCAGCCAGAGCAGCCCCGCCAGCGCCAGGGCCGGCGCCGGCGCGGGCGCGCTGAAGGTCTGCTGAAGCGCGCCGAGCGAGAGCGGGAGCGCGATCGCGGCGGCGAGCAGGTTGCCAAGCGCCGCCGAGGGGATGGCATCGCCCGGGCCCGCCGTGCTCCCGCGCGCGTCGCGCCGAAGGAGCAGCACCGAGAGGCCGAAGAAGAGCCCGCTCGCCGCGCCGAGCGCGTTGCCGAACGCGTGGCCGCTCTCCACCTTGCCGACGAAGAAGAGCGACAGCCCGCCGAGCGAGAGCAGGATGGTCAGCACGTCGCGCGGACGCAGCTTCTCGCCGAGCAGCCAGGGGGAGAGCAGCAGCACGTAGGCGGGGCCGGTGTACTGGAGGAAGATCGCGTTGGCCGAGGTGGTGAGCTTGGTCGCGCAGACGAAGCTCAGGATCATCGCGGCGTAGGCGAGCGCGGTGGTGAGGCGGGCCTTGCGCAGGTCGGGGCGCAGCACCGCCAGATAGAAGAGCGCGGTGATCGCCGAGCGCGCGCCGGCCACCGCGAGGCCGGGCATCGGCGCGAGCTTGATGAAGAGGCCGCCCGTCGACCAGAGCAGCGCAGCACCGGCAATGAGCAAGGCCCCGCGGCGCTCGGCGGCGCGCGAGCCCGGCTGCGCTTGGTTCATCGAGGCGCGCTCGCCGCCTCGAGCTCGCGCAGCGCGCTGCGAAATTCGCGCTCCATCTGATCGAGCTGCGCGCCCGCGCCGGAGAGGTCGCCCTCCTTCGCGCGGTGCTCGAGATCGCTGGCCAGGTTGAGCAGCGCGGTGGCTCCCAGCGCGCCGCAGCTGCCCTTGAGCGAGTGCGCGTCGCGCACCACCGCGTGCGCGTCGCCAGCCTCCACCGCGAGCCGCAGCGAAGCGAGCCGCTCGGGCGTGGCCGCGGCGAACAGCCCGACCAGCTCGGCGAGCAGGCCACCGGTCTCATCGAGGAGCTGCAGCTCTGCCAGCGTCACCGCGTCGATCGCCATCAAGACAATCTATCCCAAGCGCACGCCCGGTCGCGCGCGCGGCGTTGCGCGCGCTTCCTGCTACATTCGCGCGCTCGCCCAGCTGGAGGCCACGATGCGTTCGCCTGCTGCCCCTCGCGCTGTCTGTGCTCTCGCGCTCGCGCTCTCTGCGGCCCTGCCCGCCCGCGCCGACGACATCGACTACAAGAAGCTCTACGCGAAGGTCGCGCCCGGGGTGGTGCTGGTCTACGGCGAGGCGGGCCAGACCGGCTCGGTCGGGTCGGGGTCGATCATCCGCGAGGACGGACTGGTGGTGACCAACGCCCACGTCATCCTCGATCACGAGACGAAGAAGCCGTACGAGAAGCTCTTCATCTTCCTCAAGCCGGACGTGGTCACCGGCCACAACGAACAGGATTTGAAGAAGGGGTTCGCGGCGCAGTGGATCATCTACAGCGCCGACATGGATCTCGCGCTGCTGCGCATCGTCGATGCGCCGAAGGGCCTGACGGTGGTGCCGCTCGCCGACGACAAGGACATCGGCGTGGGCGAGGCGACGGCGGCGATCGGCCACCCGGAGAGCGGCGCGAAGTGGTCGCTCACCACCGGCCGCATCGGCGGAACCTGGACCGACTTCGACGGCGTCAAGGGCAAGGACGTCTACCAGATGGAGACGAGCGTGAACCGCGGCAACTCGGGCGGGCCGCTGCTCGACGGCAATGGGTACCTCATCGGCATCAACACCTCGATCGCGCGCCGCTCGGCCGACGGGCTCGCCATCACCGGCGTGAACTTCGCCATCCAGAGCCGCGTGGTGCGCCAGTGGATCGCCAGCGCGCACGAGGAGATCGCCGCCGCGCCCGATCTCTCCGCGCCGGCCCCCAGCGCGGTCGCGCAGGCCCCGGTGGCCGCTCCGCCGCCCGCCGCGGAGGTGGCGCGCGCCCAGCCGCCGCCGCCCGCCGAGGAGCGCGCGCCCGCACCAGGCGCAGCCCCGCGCGATCCGTCGCTCGAATCGCTCCCGCGCCCGCAGGAGCCGTCCGGCGCGGAAAAGCAGACGACCATCTCGTCGGCCCTACCGGCCGCGCCGCCGCGCGGGAGGCGCGGGTTCACCTCGGCGGAGAAGCCGGGCCGCGTGCTCTCGCCCAAGGAGCTGACCGCGGCGCGCGCGAAGAAGGCGTTCGACGACCTCGACGCGGAAGGCGCGAAGCACGGCGCGCATTAGTTGCACGAAACAAGCATTTCTCGACACGCCCTTCCCGCTTCCGATCGGCCCCCCATGCCCTCGTCGCGCACGTCACTTCCGCTCGCAGCCCCGGCGCGGCCGGAGCGCGTGCTGCTCTCCGAGCCGATGAAGCGCTACCGCTGCAACCAGAAGGGCTGCTGCTGCCGCGGCTGGGACATCCCGTTCAAGCTCGACGACTTCATCCGCCTCTACGAGCATCTGCCCGAGCCGGAGCGCAGCGAGCTGGGCGCGGGGCTCGACCTGGTCGTCGACGAAGCGCCGCCCGGCACGATGCAGGCCGACCAGCCGATCGACCTGCTGCTCAAATCGCTCAAGCTCAAGGGGGTGGGCGACGACCGGGCTTGCCGCTTCGTCGACGCGAGCGGCGGCTGCAAGGTGCACGCGGCGCAGGGCATCTCCGCGCTGCCGGACATCTGCGTGAACTTTCCCGCGCAGGGCTTTCGCGACGAGGAGAGCGGCCAGGTGGAGCTCTACTGGGACCCGGTCTGCCCGGAGGTCTCGCGCATCTTTGCCGAGGAGGACGGCCCCATCGCGCTGGGCGCGGTCGAGCGCGCAGGAGATGCGCCCGCGGGAGAGATGGGCTGGCACGACCCGGGCTTCGCGCAGCGGGTGGCCAACGCAAGAGAGCCCCTGCGCGCGCACGTCGGCGGCGTGTCGCTCTCGCGGGCGCAGCTCGACACGGTGCGCGCCGAGAGCCTGCGCGCGCTGGGCGATCGCGGGCGCGCCACCTGGGAGACGCTCGCGGACGTGCTCTGCGGCTTTCGCGCGCTGACGCCAGAGAACGCCAGCGCGTTTCGCGCGCGGCCGCCCGACGACCTCGAGGGGTTCCAGCGCTACCTGGGCGGCTGCATCGGCGCGCACGGAGCGCCGCTCTTGTTCTGGTCGATGCGCAAGATGGAGCGGTTCGTCTTCGCCATCGATCTCAAGCCGCTCATCGCCGATCCGCGCGCGCTGCTCGCGGGCCTGGAGCGCTGGGGCGACGCGCTCGATCGCCGCTACTTCCCGCACGAGGAGTCGCTGCGGCCGTTCTTCTCGCGCTACCTGCAGCACCGCGCGGCGATGCTCTACATCAACCAAGAGGGCGAGCTGCGCGAGGCGGCCGACACGCTCGCCCTGCTCTTCGGCGCGGCGCTGCGCTACGCGGGCGCGCTCGCCGAGGCGCTCGACCGGCCGGTCGATCCGGCCATCGCGCAGGCCGCGGTCAGCGCGGCCGAGTACCTCTACCGCTCGCTGCAGTTCGTCCCCGAAGCGCTGCCCTGGTACGCCTCCGCCGAAGCGCGCGCGGCGCGGCCGGCCGCTGGCGCTGCCTCGCTCCATTCCCCGGGAGAGCCCTGAGATGACCTCTTCTTCGCTGCGCCTCCAGTTCGCCGTGCAGCTCGGTTCCACGCTCGCGGCCGCGCTGGTGGCGGTCGCGCCGCTCGCGGCCCGCGCCGGCTCGCCGCCCGATTCGACGCCGCCGCTGAGCGGCAAGACGGCCCCGCTGCCCGCCAGCGGCAAGCCGCGGCTCGCTTTTCTCGAGCTGACCGCGGGCCCCGAGCTGACGCGCGAGGTGGCGCAGGCGGCGGGCGAGCTGCTGGTGGTCGCGCTCTCCGAGACCGGCAAGTTCGACGTGATCACCCAGGCCGACGTGAAGGCGATGCTCGGCTACGAAGCGCAGGCGCAGCTGCTCGGCTGCGGCGAGGCGAGCTGCATGATCGACCTGGGCGGCGCGTTGGGCGCGGCCTATCTGGTCCACGGCTCGCTCGGCCGGCTGGGCGGCCAGCTGCAGCTCTCGCTCGCGCTCATCGACGTCGCCGCCTCGACCGTGAGCAAGCGCGTCTCGCTCGGCCTCACCGACTCCGCGCTGCAGGCGGGCATGCGCGACGCCGTGCAGCGGCTCACCGGCGGCGTGGTCGCCGAGCCGAGCTCCGCCGACGCGTGCGGCTCGCCCCCCTGCGTGCGCGAGGCGATCGCCGCCTGCAAGCGCTGGTGGGAAAAGGAGTGGGACGCGCTGGCCATCGTCGGCATCGTCCCCGACGGGCCGGTCGAGCAGCTGCTGGTCGACGGCAAGCCCGCGCGCATCTTCATCCTGCTGGTGCGCACCCGCGCCCGCAACGGCGAGCGCGACGAGTACATGGCCCACGTGCGCTTCAAGAAGGTCGAGGGCGACTGGTACTTCGACCAGGCCTCGATGGGCCACATCCGCCACCTGCCGATCACGCCCGACGATCCGCCCGCCGAACCCGAGCTGAGCGCGCTGCTCGGCAGCGGGTTCGCCGCGTCGCAGGGCAGCGGCACACGCATTCTCAAGCTCACCCCGCGCCGCTTTCCCGACTACGCGCGCGCGCGGCCTGACGCCAGGCCGCCGACCGTCGCGAGCTGGGCCTATACCTTCAGCGTCACCTATTCGAAGGCGGGCAAGACCTTCATTTGCCACGAGGCCGAGGCGACGCTGCTCAAGGACAAACACAGCTGGCGCTTCGGCGAGGGCAAGGCGGGCAACTGCGAGGAGATCCTCGACTCGGAGTGAAGCGGCGGCGCTTGACTGAACTTTCGTTCAGAGGGCACAAAGAAGAACTGTGCCGCCGCCGCCGAAGCGCAACCCGAAGAATCGCTTTCTCTCCGTCGAAGTCGATTGGGAGGCGGACCTCCCTCCGCCGCCCGCGAATCTCGAGCTGATCGAGGACCGCTCGCGCCAGATCATCGCCTCCAACGACAGCCCGGATATCGGGTTCGGATATAGCGTCAATCCTTATCGTGGCTGCTTTCACGGCTGCGCGTACTGCTATGCGCGGCCCACGCACGAGTATCTGGGATATGGCGCGGGCAGCGACTTCGAGCGCAAGCTCGTCTACAAGCCTCGCGCCGGCGAGCTCTTGCGCGAGGCGTTCGAAAAGCCATCGTGGGAGGGCGAGCTGCTCGTCTTCTCCGGCGTCACCGACTGCTACCAGCCCATCGAAGCAGAGAAGCGGCTCACCCGCGCGTGCCTCGAGGTCTGCGCGGAGTATCGCAATCCGGTCGGTATCATCACCAAATCGCCGCTGATTGAACGGGATATCGATCTATTGCTCGCGCTGCAGCGCGACGCGAGCTGCAGCGTGACGATTTCGATTCCGCTCTGGAAGCGCGAGAGCGCGCACGCGCTCGAACCGTATGTCGCGACGCCGCAGCGGCGGGTCGAGACCATCGCGCGGCTCGCGCGCGCGGGCGTGCGGGTCGGCGTGAACATCGCGCCGCTCATCCCGGGTCTGGGCGACGAGGAGATGACCCACGTGATGGAGGCGGCCGCGGACGCCGGCGCGTCGTGGGCCGGCACCGTTTTTTTGCGCCTGCCCGGCGCGGTCGCGCAGGTGTTCGAAGAGCGCATCCGCGAGCATCTCCCGCTGCGCGCCGAGAAGGTGCTGCACCAGATCCGCGTCGCGCGCGGGGGCAAATTGAACAGCGCGCAGTTCGGCCAGCGGATGGAAGGCAAAGGGCTGCACTGGGAGATGACGCAGCAGCTGTTTGAAAAGACCGCCGAGCGGCTGGGGCTGCGCACGCGCGGCCGCGAGATGGACGAGCCGCTGCGCGAGAAGACGTTCCGCCGGCCGCCGCGCGCGCCGCAAAGAGGGGATCAGCTCAAGCTGCTCTGACTCACTCGATGCCGTGCGGCGCGATCCGGCTCCGGCAGTCGCAGATCATCGCGAGAGGAAGGCTGAGCAGCAATGCCCAGGGCCACGCGCGCACAAGAGAAACGCCGCCTCGGCGATAGGTGAGAAAGAGCAGCGGGGCCAGCAGACCGGAGAAGAGCAGCCCCAGAATCAGCAACGCTGAATAGGATTGAGCGCGGCCAACGGCAAAAAGGGGCTCGGCCCAATGGGCCTTCGCCGCTGCCAGGATCGCGGTGCTCGCGGCCAGGTAGCTCGGGGGTACGAGCGCGAAGAGCATAGCCGTTGAAATGCCGGGCTTGGCGGCGAACGCGCTCACTCGCGCTCGCCCGCCAGCTGCCGCAGCGCCGCCTCGCCCTGCACGCGCATGTTGAACCAGCCGGACACCTTCTTCGCGCCCAAGCGCTCGTAGAACTCGATGGCCGGCGAGTTCCAGTCGAGCACCTGCCAATCGACGCGGCCGCACTTCTCCGCGAGCGCCGTGCGCGCCAGCTCGGCGAGCAGCGCGCGGCCGATCCCTTTTCCGCGCAGCTCGGGCAGCACGAAGAGATCTTCCAGGTAGATGCCGGCGCGGCCGAGCCAGGTTGAGTAGTTGTAGAACCAGAGGGAAAAGCCGACCACCGCGCCGTCGTACTCGGCGAGCGTGGCGCGAAAGCGCGGCTGCGCACCGAACCCTTCGCGGAGCAGATCGGCCTCGGTGGCGACCACCGCGTCGGGCGCGCGCTCGTAGGTCGCGAGCGCGCGGATGAGCTGCAGCAGCACCGGCACGTCGGTGCGCTCGGCCGGCCGCAGGCGCAGCCCGCTCATCGCAGCGCCACGCTCCGGCCCAGCTTGTTGCCGAGCACCTCGCCCAGGCGCGACCACAGCTCGCCGCCGCCGCGCGTGTCGATCCAGCGGCCGTCGTCGGCGCGGCTGTAGTGGGCTGCCGAAAGCTCCGCCGCGAGCCAGATCTGCCGGGCCGCGCGATGCGAATTGACGACGTATCGGCAGCCGTCCTCGAACTCGATGGTGATGACGTCGCCGGTCGAATCGACCTCGATGCCATCGACGCCGCCGAGCGCGGTGTCGATCTTCTTCAACTCGTCCGAGGCCAGCTTGTCGAATGTCGCTTCATCCATGCGGCGAGCATCGCACGAAGCTTGCGCGGCGACACAGTGCGCAAGGGAACGGGCGCCCGCAAAAGCTTGCACGCACCGCGCGCATCTGTTCACCTCCGCGCATGCGTCGAGTGATGAGCCCCAATGAGGCGACCACGCTGCTCGCGTCGGTCCAGAGCCACCTTCTCTATTCGCAGGGAAAAGATCAGTACGGAGCCACGCACCACGACAAGTTCATGTCGCTGGCGCTGGCGGTGCGCGACCGCCTGGTCGAGCGCTGGAGCGCGACGCAGCAGCGCTACTATCGAAAGGACGTCAAGCGCGTCTATTACCTCTCGGCCGAGTTCCTCATGGGCCGCGCGCTCTACAACAACCTGCTCAATCTCGACTTGATCGAGGTCGCGAACGAAGCGCTCAAGATGGGCGGCCTCTCGCTCGCCGACCTGACCGAGCAGGAGCCGGACGCGGGATTGGGCAACGGCGGCCTCGGCCGGCTCGCCGCCTGCTTTCTCGACTCGATGGCCACGCTCGATATCCCCGGATATGGATATGGCATCCGATATGAATTCGGAATGTTCGAGCAGCAGATCCGCGACGGCGCGCAGATCGAAAAGCCGGACGAGTGGCTGCGATTTGGCAATCCGTGGGAGCTCCCGCGCCCGGAATATATGGTCCCGGTGCAGTTCGGCGGCACCGTCGAGGAGCGCACCGACAGCCAGGGGCATTTGACCGCGCGCTGGACTCCCAGTGAGCAGGTCATGGCGATGGCCTATGACACGCCCATCGCGGGATATGGCACGCAGACGGTCAATACCCTGCGGCTCTGGCGGGCCCGCTCCTCGAGCGAATTCGACCTGACTCAATTCAACGACGGCGACTACGAACGCGCCGTGCTCGACAAGAACAAGAGCGAGACCATCTCGAAGGTGCTCTATCCGAGCGATTTGAAGATGCTCGGCCGCGAGCTGCGCTTGAAGCAGCAGTACTTCTTTGTCTGCGCTTCATTGCAGGACATCATCCGGCGCCACCGAATCAATCATGAGGGGTTCGATACGCTGCCGGACAAGGTGGCGATTCAGCTCAACGACACGCATCCTTCGATCGCGATTCCGGAGCTGATGCGCATCCTCGTCGATGAGAATGGCATTGGCTGGGAGAAGGCGTGGGATATCACGCAGGCGACGTTCGGATATACCAACCATACCCTGTTGCCGGAGGCGCTGGAGACCTGGCCTGTCGGGATGTTCGGGCAGATCCTCCCGCGCCATCTATCGATTTGCTACGAGATCAACCGCCGCCATCTGCGCCAGGTGATGACCCGCTTTCCGCGCGACGACGCGCGCATCGCCCGCATGTCGCTCATCGACGAAGGCGACGGCCGTCCCGACAGCAAGCGGCTGCGGATGGCCTCGCTCGCGGTGGTCGGCTCGCACTCCGTCAATGGCGTCGCCGAGCTGCACACGAAGCTTCTGCGCGAGAATCTATTGCGCGACTTCAATGAGATGTGGCCGGAGCGGTTCAACAACAAGACCAATGGCGTCACCCCGCGCCGCTGGCTGCTCGGCTCCAATCCCAAGCTGGCCGAGGCGATCACCGCGAAGATCGGCGACAATTGGATTCGCGATCTGAGTCAACTGGAGAAGCTGATTCCCTTCGCGGAGGATGCGAGTTTCCGCGCGGAGGTCGCCGCCATCAAGCAGGCGAACAAGCAGTCTCTCGCCGGCTGGATCGCCAAGGAATATGAAGTCGAATTGAACCCCGATTCGCTCTTCGACGTGCAGGTGAAACGGGTCCACGAATACAAGCGGCAGCTGCTCAATGTGCTGCATGTGATCGCGCTCTATCTGCGCATCAAGCGCAATCCCAAGATCGAGATGGTGCCCCGCTCGTTCATCTTCGGCGGCAAGGCGGCGCCCGCCTATTTCACCGCCAAGGCGATCATCAAGCTGATCAATCAAGTGGCTTCGGTGGTGAATCACGATCCGCAGATCAATGGCCATCTGCGCGTGATCTTCCTGCCCAACTATCGAGTCTCGCTGGCGGAGCGGATCTTCCCCGCGTCCGATCTCTCCGAGCAGATCTCGACGGCCGGCAAGGAGGCCTCCGGCACCGGCAACATGAAGTTCTCGCTCAATGGCGCGCTGACGATTGGCACGCTCGACGGCGCCAATGTGGAGATCCGCGAGGAGGTCGGCGCGGACAACTTCTTCCTCTTCGGCCTGACCGCGCAGGAGGTGCACGACAAGCTCCAGGCCGGGTATCGGCCGCGCGATTACTACGAGAAGGACGAGGAGCTGCGCGCGGTGCTCGACCTGATTCAATCGGGCTTCTTCGACCCGCAGCATCCGCAGGAGTTTCGCGACCTGGTCCGCGGGCTGCTCGAGCAGGACAGCTATCTCTTGCTCGCCGATTTCCGCGCTTATGTGGATTGCCAGCAGCGGGTCAGCGAGGCGTTTCGCGATCAAGATCAGTGGCACCGCGCCGCGATCCTCAACATCGCCAAGATGGGCAAGTTCAGCTCGGACCGGACCATCCAGCAGTACGCGGGAGAGATCTGGGGGACGGCGCCGCTGAAGTGGTAGCGGCGCGGCCGCTCGGCGTCGTCTCGTTCGGCGAGGCGCTGGTCGATTTTCTCCCCGACCGGCGCGGCCGGCTGCGCGACTGCCACGCCTTCTCGCTGCACTCGGGCGGCGCGCCCGCGAACGTGGCGGTGGGGCTCTCGCGGCTGGGCATCGCGACGGCGTTTTGCGGCGTGCTCGGCGAGGACGAGTTCGGCCGCTGGCTCGAGGCGCAGCTCGCGCGCGAGGGCATCCAGGCCGAGCTGCGCTTCACCAGCGATGCGCCCACCGGCATCTGGTTCATCGCGCTCGACGCGCAGGGAAACCGCAGCTTCTACACACCGACCGGCGCGGCCAGCGCGGACAAGCTGCTCGCCGCGAGCGACGTGCCGCGCGCGCGGCTCGCCGAAGCGCGCTGGGTGCACGTGGGAACCTCGGCGCACCTCCGGCCGCAGGCGCGCGAGGCGCTGCTCGAGTGCCTGCGCACCGCGCGGGCCGCGGGCACGCGCACCTCGTGCGATCCGAATTTGCGCGCGCGCCTCTGGCCCGACCTGACCGAGTTTCGCGAGCTCTGCGCGCGCGCGTTTCCGCTCTGCGATCTGGTGAAGATCTCCGAGGAGGAGGCCGAGGCCTGCACCGGCGCGGCCGATCCCGACGAGGCGGCCGAGCGGCTGGTGCGCCTGGGCGCGCAGCTCGCCTGCGTGACGCTGGCCGAGCGCGGCGTGCTCGCCCGCCGCGGCGCCGAGCGGCTGCTCATCCCGGCCCCGCGCGTCGAGGTGGTCGACACCACCGGAGCGGGCGATGGCTTCGTCGCCGGCCTGCTCTCGCGCCTCGCCGCGCCCGGCGCGCTGCCGCTCGAGGAGATTCCTCTCGAGGAGCTGGCGCGCGCGCTGCGCTTTGCCTGCGCGGTGGGCAGCCGCGTCTGCACCGGCATCGGCGCGGTGGCGGCGCTGCCGCGCGCGGACGAGCTGGCCGGCCTCGGCGGGTAGGCGCGCTCCCGCGTCAGGCCGCCTCGCGCACCGCCGGCTGCAGCTCCGCCGGCTTGCAGAGCGAGAGCCCCGCGAGCGCCAGGGCCGCGGGCCACAGGCCCCACAGCCCGAGCAGGCCGTGCGAGATGAGCATGCCGCCGACGATGGGCGAGACGATCTGCGCCACCGAGAGCAGCGACTGGTTGAGCCCGAGGATGGTCCCCTGCTCGTTGCGCTGCACGTGCTGCGTGATCTGTGAGGTGAGCGTCGGCCGCAGCACCCCCGAGCCGTACGACTGGATGGTCGCCGCGCCGATCAGCACCGCCAGCGACGCGTTCATCGCGAAGGGGACGAAGCCGAGCAGCGCGAGCAGGCCGTAGCCGCACATCGCCGCGGTGAAGCCGGAGGCGATGAGCGGCCGCTCGCCGAACCGCTTCACCAGCCGGCCGATCAGCCCGCCTTGCAGGATGATCCCGAGCAGGCCGGCGTAGCCAAAGACGATGCCGACCTCGCGCGCGCCGAAGGCGTGGCCCTCCCAGGTGAAGCGACGCTCAGCGTAGAGCGCGAAGCCGGAGGTGAAGGCCGCGAACGCCATCGCGAAGAGGAAGAACTGCACCAGCAGCCGCGCGAGCGGGCCGCGGAAGAAGCGGACGTACCCGCTCCAGTCGACGATCGACAGCCGCTTGCCGCCGGGCGGCGAGGGCGCGTCGCTCGCCGGCATGCCCTCGGGCCGCGGCGGGTTTCTCGAGAGCAGCGTCGCGGTGCAGAGGACGCTGGTCGCCGAGAGCGCGGCGGCGAACCAGGCGGGCGCGGCGACGCCGTACGCGTGCGCGAGGAACCCCGAGATGGGCGGGCCGATGAGGAAGCCGAGGCCGAAGGCGATGCCGATCAGCGCGAACGACCTGGCCCGCTCCTTCGGCGCGGTCACGTCGGCGATGTACGCCTGCGCGAGCGACAGGTTGCCGGCGGTGCTGCCGTCGATGACGCGAGAGAGAAAGACCATCCAGAGCGCGCCCGCGCGCGCGAGCACGAGGAAGCCGATGAAGGTGCCCAGCTGCGAGACGAGCAGGAGCGGCTTGCGGCCAGTGCGATCGGAGAGGCGCCCCAGGAGCGGTCCGGAGATGAGCTGGCAGGCGGCATAGACCGAGGTGAGCAGGCCGGCCTGCGTGGGGGTCGCGCCGAAGCGCTCGGCATAGAACGGCAGCAGCGGGAGGATGATCGTCAGGCCGAGCACGTCGACGAGGACGATGAGGAAGATCGGCAGCAGCGGGGAGCGCTTCATGGTCGGTCGCTTTAGCGGCGCAGGGCGGGCGCTGGCAAGCGAGGCGCGCAACTCCGCCGCCGGAGGGGCGAACTCGTGTACACCCGCCTGCGGGCAGCGGCGGCAGCGCGCAATCCTTGCGCCCGCGCACGGCCGCTCCCGACGACATGCCCGATCCGGCCGCGCTGACGAAACCGCAAGCCCGCTCTGAGCTGACGCTCATCCTGCTCGTCGCGGCGGTGCAGTTCGTCAACATCCTCGACTTCGTGATGGTGATGCCGCTGGGCCCCGACTTCGCGGCGGCGCTGGCGATCCCCGTCTCGAACCTCGGCTTCGTCGGCGGCGCGTACACCGCGGCGGCGGCGGTCGCGGGCCTCGCCGGCTCGCTCTTCCTCGACCGGTTCGATCGGCGGCGCGCGCTCGGCGTGGCGATGACCGGCCTGGTGCTGGGGACCGCGCTGGGCGGGTTCGCGCCGCAGCTCGCGCAGCTGGGGCTGGTGCAGCTGCTGGCGAGCCGCGTCCACCAGCCGGCGACGCTGGTGGCGCTGATGCTCGCGCGCGTGCTGGCCGGTGTCTTCGGCGGACCGGCCACGTCAATCTCGATCTCGATCATCGCCGACCGCGTGCCGCCGCAGCGGCGCGGAAAAGCGATGGGGATCGTGATGGGCGCGTTCGCCGCCGCCTCGGTGATCGGCGTGCCCGCCGGGCTGGAGGCAGCGCGGATGGGCGGCTGGCGCATGCCCTTCTTCGGCGTCGCGGGCATCGGCGCGCTGGTCGCGTTCGGCGCGGTCTCGCTCCTGCCGCCGCTCACCGGCCACCTCGCCGCCGCGCACGCGCGCGACCGGTTCGCCTTCCTGCAGCTGTTCGGGAACCCGCTCGCCCTGCTCTCCTGGACCACCACCGCGACCGTGATGATGGCCGGCTTCGTCCTCATCCCGAACATCTCGGCGTACGTGCAGGGCAACCTCGGCTACCCGCGCGCGCGGCTCGGCGTGCTCTACATGGCGGGCGGCATCTTCTCGCTCCTGGCGACGCAGCTGGGCGGCCGCGTCGTCGACAAGATCGGCTCGGCCCGCACCGCGCTCGCCGGCTCGATCCTGCTCATCACCGCGACGCAGATCGGCTTCGCGCTGCGCGTGCCGCCGCTGCCGATCGTCGCGCTCTTCATGCTCTTCATGACCGCGATGGGGCTGCGCAACGTGAGCTACCAGACGCTCGCTTCGCGCGTGCCGGGCCCCGCCGAGCGCGCCGGGTTCATGTCGATCCAGTCTTCCGTGCAGCACTCGTCGTCGGCCTGCGCCGCGTTCCTCTCCTCGTACCTGCTGGTCGAGCAGGACGGAAAATTGATTGGCATGCCCACGGTCGCGCACTTCTCGATGGCGCTCTCCGCGCTGGTGCCGCTGCTCATCTTCACGCTCGAGACCGCCGTGCTCCGCCGCGATCGCCGGGCCGCCAGCGCCGCGCGATGATCCCGCTCTCGCCGCCGCCCGAGGAGGGCCCCAAGGTCACCACCGCGCTCGGCGAGATCCGCGCGCTCTTCAAGCTCGCGCTGCCCATCGCCGCCGCGCAGGCGGGCATGGCCTCGATGGGCCTCGTCGACACCGCGGTGGTCGGCCGCGTCGGCGCCGGGCCGCTCGGCGCGGTCGGCCTCGGCAACGGCATCTTCTTCGGCATCGGCATCGTCGGCCTCGGCGTGATGATGGGGCTCGACCCGCTCATCGCGCAGGCGGTGGGCGCGGGCCGGCGCGATCGGGCGCGCGCGATCTTCTTCCAGAGCGGCTGGCTCGCGCTCCTCGCCTGCGCTGCGCTGGCGGTGCCGATCGCGCTCGCGCCGCTCTTGCTCGCGCCGTTCGGCGTGCCGCCCGAGGTGGCCCGCGACGCGCGCATCTTCATCCTCTGCCGCCTGCCGGGCCTCTTGCCGATGCTGCTCTTCACCGGCACACGCGCCTATGTGCAGGGCCTCGGCCGCGTGCGCGCGCTGGTGCTCTCGACGGTGATCGCGAACGTCGCGAACCTCGGGCTCGACGTGCTCTTCGTCTTCGGCAAGGGGCCCATCCCCGCGATGGGCGCGGCCGGCGCGGGCGTCGCGACCAGCCTCTGCAGCTTGCTGCAGTTCGCGGTGCTCGCCTGGGACACGCGTGCCTGCAGCGTCGGCTACCAGGGAGCCGCGCCGGGCCTCGCGCCCGACTTCGCCGAGCTGCGCGCGGCGCTGCGCGTGGGCCTGCCCATCGGTCTGCAGCTGGGCGCCGAGACCGGCATCTTCGCGCTCGCCGGCCTGCTCGCCGGGCGCGTCGGCGCGGTGGAGCTCGCGGCGCACCAGGTGGCGCTCTCGATCGCGAGCTTCACTTTTTGTTTTGCGCTCGGCATCGGCAGCGCCGCGGCGGTGCGCGTCGGCTGGGCGGTGGGTGCGCGCGACGGCCAGGCCGTCCGCCGGCGCGGCTTCGTCGCGCTGGGCGCGGGCGCGGCGACGATGTCGCTCTCGGGCCTCGCCTTCCTGCTCTTTCCCGCTGCGGTCGCCCGCCTGCTCTCCGATCGGCCCGAGGTGATCGCCGCGACGGTGCCGCTGCTCGCGGTGGCCGCGCTCTTCCAGATCGCCGACGGCGTGCAAGCGGTCGGCGCGGGAGTGCTGCGCGGGCTGGGCGACACGCGCTTTGCCTTCCTCGCCAACCTGTTCGGCCACTACTGCGTCGGCCTGCCCATCGCGCTCTACTGCGGCTTTCTCCTCGAGCGCGGCGTGCTCGGCATCTGGTGGGGACTCTCCTCGGGCCTCTTCGCGGTGGCGGCGCTGCTGCTGACGCGCTTTGCGCGCGTCTCCGGCCGGACCTTCGCTCCGCTCGAGGCGGCGCGGAACGCTTCCCTTTGAGCGTTGGGGATGTCCCGATGAGGGCGGCGCTATCGTCTTCCTCGTGGGGGCGATCTAGGCCATCGTGCTGCGAACCTTGAGGAGGGCGCCCATGCCACGCACCCGCAGAGCCAGTGCATCGACCGCGGTCGCGGATCTGCTCCTCGGGTGGCCCCGCAGGCAGGTTCGCCGCGCGCGGTCGCTGTGCTGGCTCGCGCGGGCGCGGCTGGCGATCGCGGCGGCGCTCACGCTCTTGGCCGCCTCGCCCGCGGTCCGCGCCACCGAGCCCGACGCGGGCGACGAGCTGCCGCTGGCGGATCTTCCCGGCGCCGCCGCGCCCGCCCCGCCCGCGAAGAAGAAGCACAAGGGCAAGAACAAGAAGGACGAGGCGCCCGCGGGCAGCGACGCGAGCGGGGCCTTCGTCGCCGCGCCGCCGCCCGCCAACGCGCTGCCCGAGATCCCGATGCTCAATCTTTCGACGCGCATCGGCGTGACGCTGGTGCGCACGCCGCTGCTCGACGAGTCGACCACTGCGGACGTCGAGTCGGGCCTTCGCGGCATCGCGTTCCAGGCACCGATGTCGCAGAACCCGATCGTGATGCGGACCGCGCTGGAGGTGGTGTGCGCTCCCGACGACGACCCGTGCTTCCTCGCCCGCGGCGCGCGCGAAGGGGTCGACACGGTGGTGGTCGCGGTGGCGGAGAAGCGGCCGTCGGGCGTGGCGCTGCGCGTGCGCGCGCTGGCGGTGCTCGGGCAGAAGCGGCTCAGCGAGCTGTCGGGCGAGGCGCCGCTCGATCGGCTCGCCATCAAGGCCGAGGCCGAGGGGCTGCTCTGCAAGCTGCTGGTGCCCACCGGCTGCAGCAGCGAGATCGAGATCGACGCGGGCCAGGCCGAGCTGCTCTACGACGGCCGCGTGCTGCCCAAGGGCAACACCATCCCGATGCACCTGACGCTGCCGGTCGGCCTCGCTCCGCTCTCCGCGCGGGAGGGCGGGCGCACCGGGCCGGTGCGGCTCTTTCCGGTGCTGCGCGAGAAGAGCGTCGGCATCGCGCTCACGGTGCGCGCGAGCAGCGACGGCGTTCCCCAGCTGGCGACGCTCGCCGAGCTCGATCACCCGCCCGTCCCGGTGCTCGCGGTCAGCAGCAGCAGCGAGCCCTCGCGGCGCATCGGCTGGAACAAGCCGGCCGGGTTCGGCGTCGCGGGCGCGGGAGCGGTGCTGCTCGCCGTCGGCATCGTCGAGGGCGTGCACGCGAAGTCGCTCTTGAACAGCGCGCAGAGTTCGTACGAAGCGCAGGGCGCGTGGGCCTCGTCGGAGCTGCCCACGCTGCGCTCGGGCAACTCCGCGGCGCACACCGCGAACGTCCTCTTCATCGTTGGCAGCATCGCGGCCGCCGCCGGGCTCGCCTTCGCGCTCACCTTTTGATTCTTTGAGACGAGACAACACATGCGCTCGCATCCGCACTGGCCGTTCCCCGCCGCGCTGGCCGCCGCTTTCGTCGCGCTGTCGGGCTGCTCGCCGCTGAGCCTGGGCACCTGCTCGACCAATGCCGACTGCAAGAGCGGCGCGACCTGCGACACCACGCAGTCGCCGCCGGTCTGCGTGCTTGGGCCCGCCAGCTGCACCCCGGCGTGCGACGCGAGCCACACTTGCCAGGACGGCACCTGCGTCCCCAACGGGCCCGCCGGCTGCACGCCCGCGTGCACGGCGGGCACCGAGCAGTGCCTGCCCGACGGCGGCTGCGAGGCGGTGACCCAACCGAGCGCGACCGTGCTCGCGCCGGCCGAGGGCGCGTTCATCGGCGCGCACGTCGCCGCCAGCGCCGACGCGGTTGCGCCGGGCGGCGTGTCGGCGGTGCAGTTCGAGCTGCGCCAGGACGGCGGCACCGTCGCGCAGGCCGCCGCCTCCGCGAGCGCGACGCACTCCGATCCGAACCTCTGGACCGGCGCGCTCGACCTCAGCGCGCTCGACGGCGGCTCCGACGGCCAGGCCTTCCTCTACGCCGTCGCCACGCTCGACGGCGGCGTCACCACCCTGAGCCCGCCGGTGCAGCTCCTCGTCGACCGCACACCGCCCACGCTCACGATGACGACCGATGGCCGCGTCACCATCTACGCGCCGGGCGCCACCGCCGAGGTCAACGTGCTGCTCGCCGACACCGGCTCGGGCGTCGCCGGCACGCAGGCCACGCTGGCCTTCGCCGGGCTCACGCACGCGCCGGTCACGGCGACGGTCAGCGACGCGGGTGTCGCCAGCTTCGCCGTCTTCCTCGACCCGGCGCTCGCGCCCGATGGCGGGAGCGCCCCCGTCTACTTCAGCGTGACCGGGAGCGACCGGGTCGGCAACACCAGCACGCTGGCGAACGACGCCAAGGAGGTCATCCGCATCGACGGCGCGCCTCCGGTCGGCACCGCCACCGCGGGCAGCGCGTGGCACTCGCAGGTCGAGCAGGTGCCTGTCAGCGGCACGCTCGTCGACACCGGCGGAAGCATCCTCGGCGGCCAGGCGGGCGTCGCGCTCACCACGCTCGCCGGCGCGCCGCTCGCCACCGCCACGCTCTTGCCGGACAACGGCTCGACGACCAGCGCCACCTGGACCGCGACCGTCGATCTCTCGCAGCAGACGTTCGACGCCGGATTCGAAGGCGCGTGGCCGGTCGTCGCTCGCTTCACCGACGCCGCGGGCAACTCGTCGAGCACGACGTTCAACATCCAGGTCGACAACGGCGCGCCGCAGATCTCCAACATCTTGCTGACCACGCCCGCCGCGTACGGCAACGTCTACAACACCGACGGCGGGCCGCTCGCGTTCACCGCGCAGATCTCCGACTCGTCGAGCGTCGCCAGCGCGGCCTTCGCGTTCCAAGGCCAGGCGCCGGTGAGCGGGACCACGATCGACGGCGGGCTCTGGCGCTTCAGCGTGCCGCGGCCGGGCGGCTCCTTCGACGACACCGCGCTCGCGTTCAACATCGTCGCCGCCGACGGGTTCGCCGCGGGCCTCTCTGGCGCCGCCGCCGCCGTCCACCGCGGAGACGCGGGCTCGAGCGTGCTCTTCGACAACTCGGCGCCGACCATCCTGATCAGCAACGCCTCCGACCCGGGCTGGTACGTGCGCACGCTGCCCGACGGCGGCCCGGCGCTGCTCGAGATCGACGCGCTGGTCACCGACGGGACCGGCCTCGCCAGCGGGCAGACCCAGCTCAACATCAGCGGCGGCCCGACGCTCGCCCCCAGCTCGGTCGACGGAGGCAGTTTCGTGTTCTTCCTCAACGCCGCGCAGGCCACCGCGGGGGCCGCCAGCACGCTCGCGTTCACCGTCAGCTCGAAGGATCTGCTCGGCAACGCAGGCAGCGTGGCCGGCGCTCGCCACATCGACGACTCGCCCCCCACCCTGGCGGGCTTGAGCATCCGTCTCGCCGACGGCGGGGCAGGCGTGGGCGGCAGCGTCGTCTATCCCGGACCGGTGCCCAACACCGGCCACGACGGCAACCACTTCATCTACAACGACGCGCTCGCGATCGCGGGCACGGCCAACGACCAGGGCGCAGGCCTTGCGGTGGCCACGATCGAGTTCGACGGCGCGAACACCGATGGAGGCCCGCTCGCAGGCCAGCCTTCGTCGATCGGCTGCACCAGCACGCCCTGCGACTTCGCCGCGCAGTCCGCGCCCAACGCCGCGGGCAACGGCCCGTTCAACACGCCGATCATCGACGGCGGCCTGCCGCAAGGCCCGATGTCGATCACGCTCCACCTCGAGGACGGCGCGCTGCTCCCCGACGGCACGCCGGCCCACCAGTCGACCGACATCACCAACCCGATCCAGGTGACCCGCTACCTCTGGAAGGTCTCGCTGACCAACGTGATCAACTCGGGCGGCAACAACTACGACGCGGGCGTGGTGGGGCTCGCGCTGCACCCAGACGGCGACCTGATCGTCACCACCGTGCTCAACGCGAACCAGAACGCGGGCGCCAACAACGTGTTCGCGCTGGAGACGCAGAACGCGGGAGCGACGCACTGGGCGTGGGGAGCGACGAGCAACGGCGGCGGCGGCAGCGTCGGGATGCTCGCAGACGCGCCGGCCATCGGCGAGGGCGACGCCAACAGCGCGCCCATCTACGTCGCGTCGGCCGGCGGGTACATCAACGCGCTGCAACCCGACGGCGGGCCGCGGTGGCTCTCGAGCCAGCATGGCTCGAGCGCCTTCAGCGCGACGCCCACGGTGTTCGAGACGACCTACAGCGGCACGAGCACCGAGGGCGTGCTGGTGACTGCCGACGGCAACGGGAAGAAGCTCTACTCGGTGGTGGCCGACCCCACTTCTCCGGGCAGCGCGGTGACCAACAGCGTCGCGCTCCCCGACAGCGCGACCGGCACGCCTGCGCTCTGGCTCGGCGGCGCCGGATACCTGGGCACGCACGACGGCTCCCTCACCTCCTTCGCGGTCGCCAACGGCGCGATCGCGCAGGTCAACACGCTCGCCACCGACGCCGGCACCGGCGGATTCTGGGAGGCGCTCCCCGATGGCAACGGCAATCTCCTCATCGCGCAGGTGAGCAGCGGCAATGAGGCCACCGCGGTCTACCGCGCGGATCCGGCGCTCGCGGGCGCGGCGCCGCTGGCCAGCTTCAGCGGGATCGTCGCGCCCCCTTCGCTCGACGAGACGCTGCATCTGTTCGTCGCCGCCGGCGCGTCCGCGTTCGACGAGCTCGACACCACGCAGGCGAGCCCGACGCCGCAGTCGCTCAGCTCGTTCGGCATCGGCCAGGCGCCGCTGATCGGCTCGGACGGCCATGTCTACGAGACGTTCCTCCAGGGCTACCTGGTCGCGTTCACCAACGGCGTTCCCAGCTGGAGCTTCAGCGGGCACCGGGCCATCTCGCCGATGACCGCGATGGACTGCCAGGGGATCCTCTATGTCGGCTCGGGCAGCACGCTCTACGCGTTCGTCACCGACGATCACGGGCTCGCCCACTCGCCCTGGCCGACGCACCGCCGCGACAGCCGCGCCAGCGGCAACGCCGACGGGCCGCCGTACGGCATGGCCACCGCGTCGGGCTGCTCGCCGTAGCGAGCCGCGCATAACCGGTTGGTTCAATAACCGTCTAGTTATATGCTGCCGGCGTGCTTGCGCACCATCGCCGCCAGCGCCGCCACCCAGCGGTCGCTCGCGTTGAGCGAGGGGACCAGCGCCAGCTCCTCGCCGCCGCAGGCGAGGAACTGCTCTCGCGCGCGCAGGGCGATCTCCTCCAGCGTCTCCAGGCAGTCGGCGACAAACGCCGGGCAGAAGACCGCCAGCCGCTTCTTGCCCGCGGCCGCCAGCTGCGGAATCACCACGTCGGTGTGCGGCGAGATCCACGGCGTGCGGCCCAGCCGCGACTGGAAGCAGATGGTGTAGTCGGCCTCGGCCAGCCCGAGGCGCGCGGCGATGGCGCGCGCGGTGGCGAACGACTGCGCGCGGTAGCAGTCGCGGTTCTTCTCGCCGATCGACGCGCAGCAGCTGTCCGAGGAGAGGCAGTGCGCGCCGGTCGGGTCGGCCTTGCGGATCTGCCGCTCGGGCAGGCCGTGGAAGCTGAAGAGCACGTGGTCGGTCCGCTCGCGCTCGATCACCGCGCGGCCCACCTCGGCGAAGGCCTCGATGAAGCCCGGGTCGTCGTAGAAGGCCGGCAGCGTCGAGACCGAAGGCACCACCGGCAGGTGGTTCATCGCCGCGAACGAGGCCTTGAGCGACGAGCCGGTCGCCGCTGCCGAGTACTGCGGATAGAGCGGCGCGATGAAGATGCGCGAGGCCCCCTGCGCGCGCAGCCGCTCGATGGCGGGCCGGATGGCGGGCTCGCCATAGCGCATCGCCAGCTCGACCATCGTGTCCTTGCCGAGCGCTGCGCGCAGCTTGGTCTCCAGCGCGCGCGACTCGACGAGCAGCGGCGAGCCGGCCTCGGTCCAGATCTTCTGGTAGGCCGCCGCGCTCTTCGCCGGGCGGAACGGCAGGATGATTCCCTCGAGCAGAAACCAGCGCCCGACCGGGTGGATGTCGATCACTTCCGGGTCGTAGAGAAACTCGCGCAGGTAGCTGCGGACCGCGCTGGTGTGCGAGGCGTGGGGCGTGCCGAGGTTGATGAGCAGGACACCGAGCATGGACTTCCTTTACCGGACAGGCGGCGGACGGTCCCCATGATGCCGCTGTTCTAGGGTGCGCGGGTGCGAAACTCACTGCGATGGATCGTCCTGTTCCTCCTCGGCGCCGTCGTCGGCACCGCGCTCGATCGCTTGCACGTCATCTACGGCGTGCTCGACTACCCGGGCTCGGCGCCGTTCGCGCAGCGCTTGTGGGTCCCGCCGCTGTTTGGCGGCGCCGCGCTGCTCTTCGTCTTCGGCCACCGCAACTTCCGCGGCGAGAGCCGGCACGCGAAGGCCGAGCGCAGCCTGCTGCGCGTGGGCCTCTTCATCGCGCTCTTCGCGCTGGTCTACTTCGCCACCGCCGCGCTGCACGGCCACCCGCTGCTGCTGCTCATCGGCCTGCCGCTCGGGATGGTCCCGCTGCTGTGGGGCGGGCCGCCGCGCCGCTACCTGCATGTCGCCGCCATCGCCCTCGGCGGGACGCTCTTCGAGATCGCGCTCGTCTCGATCGGCGGCTTCCGCTATCTCGCGCCCGGCCTGCTCCCGGTGCCGCTCTGGCTGCCCGGCCTCTATCTCTATGCCGCGCTGGCCACGCGCGAGATCGATCTCGCCTTCTTCGCGCCGGCCGCGGAACACGAGCGCTCGCCGCGCGCTCCCACCGAGGGCAGCGGCGGCGCGTCGCAGCTGCAGACCAACGCCACCGGGCGGCCTTGAAGCTCAGCTCCCGCGGAGTTCGCGCTAATTGCCCGCGTCGCCCGCGCTGCTCGTGCCCGCGTCGCCCGCGCCCGCGGCGACCAGCTCGCGGCTGGCGGCGACCGCCGAGAAGGCCGCGATCGCGCGCGGCCGCGCTGTGCGCGCCTTGGACGGATCGGAGCCGTCCACCGCATAGAGCCCGAAACGCAGGCTCATGCCGTGGTTCCATTCATAGTTGTCCATCAACGTCCAATAGAAGTATCCGCGCAGATCGATGCCGCTCGAGATGGCCTCTCTCGCCCGCGTGAGCGTCTCCTGAATCCAGGCCGCGCCCGCGCCGGTGTCGCCAGGGTCGGTGGTGCCGGTCTCGGTAATGACCATGGGCAGGTGATATCGCGCGCTGGCGAAGGCCAGCTCCTGCGTGAGCCCGGCCGGATCGCCGGTGTACTCGAGCGTGAGCGGGTCGAACGTGAACAGCGGCGTCCCCTGCGGAAACGCGCTCTCGGCGAGCCCCTCTTCGGTAATGCGCTGGTAATAGTTGATGCCGAGGAAATCGGTGCGTCCGCCCAGGTCGCTCGCCTGCACCTGCGTGCCGTCGAGCTGCGCGTCGACCAATCCCTTGATGGCGCCGTCGAGGAAGAGCTGGTTCATCAAGTAATCGAGGTTCTTCGCGCCCTGGATATCGAGCGCATTGGTCGGGTCCTGGGGAGACACCGCCTGCAGGTTGTAGACGAGCCCGACCCTCGCGGCGACGCCGTCGCCCGAGGCGCTGACGGTATCGGCGGCGTGGATCGCATCGGCCATCCGGTTGTGCGCGCGGATCATCGCCTGCACCACCGTGCGCGCCGCGTCCCAGCGGAGGAAGACCCCGGGAGGGTTGGTCCGCTGCGCCGTCGGGAGCAGATATCCGGTCAATACAATCGCGGTGAATGGCTCATTCAATGTGGCCCACCAGTCGACCTCGCCGCCGAACTCCTGCGCGCAGAAGCCGGCATATTTGGCGATCTCATTGACGGTGGTATCGGCGTCGAGCCAACCGCGCGGCGAGCAGGTATCGAGATCCGCGTGGCAGCCGGCGGCGTCGTGGATCCAGTCCGGCAACGTGTAGTGATTGAGCGTGACCAGCGGCGTGAGATGGCGCGCCTTCATCGCGGCAAACAGCGCGTGATAGTAGGTGAGCGCGGCAGGAGAGGCGGCCGCCTTCAACGCGGCATATCCCTCGATGCCGACCGTGCTGGTGGGAAACAGTCGGCTCCATTCGATCGACGTGCGCAGCGCATTGCCGTGCAGCTCATTGGCCAGGCGATCGAGATCGGCGGGATAGAGCTCGAAGAAACCCGGGCCGGCGGTCGGCGGATCGCCCTCGATATAGTTGCCCGGCTCGGATATCAGCGTGGGGTTGGTAATCCAGGCATACCAATCGGAGTGCGGGTCTTCGCAGGCCGCGCGCGGGACGGTCGGGCAGCCCATCTCGGCCTGGAAGCCGGCGATGGCGGTGCCGAAAAAAAACCGGCCGGGAAGTGCGGATCGCTCGCCTTTGCGCAGCCAGCGAGCAGCAGGGCCGCCACCAGCGCGACCCGGCGCGATCGCGGGACGCTCACGGGCAGGCGGCCTCTTGGGCGGCAGGCGCCGAGACGGTTGCGGTGCCGGTCTTCAGCCAGCCATCGATAAAGCAGCGATACTGATACTTCACCGCGGGCAGCTGCCGATAAATCGAGTGGGGCAGCTCAATGCCGTCTCCGAGAAACTGCTCGACCACGCCGGTATAGGCGCTCCCGTTCGATGAAGTGAGATTCTGCGTCACCGGAAAGGGCTGGATGCCATCGAGTCCGCTCAGCGCCAGCGTGGTCTGCATGGTCGGCCACTCGATATCACCGGCCTCCTCGTGTCCATACCCCGAGGCCATCGCGTCATAGAGCTGCGTGGGGAAGTATTGGTCGTCCTTGCCCACCGGCTCATAGATGGGCCGCGCGGGGTGGCCGGGGAGCGGCCGGCGCGCGAGGCGGGGCATTGCGACATACGGGTCGTTCGGCTCCCAGCCGGTCTGCATCAAGTGCAGCACCGGGTGCAGCTGGGTGAGCGGCTGGCCGGTGCGCAGGATGTCCGCGAGCAGCGGCGGCAAGCCCTGGTAGAGCGAAGTCTGGAGAATGAAATAGGTCCAGAAGCCGCCTGCGCCGGTGGGAATGGCGATCTTGATCTTCGGCTCCACCGCGGCGATCAGGTTCGTATACATGCCGCCCATCGACTGCCCCTGGGCAATCACATGGTCGGCGTCGAACTTGAATTGCGTGGCGCCCGAGGGCAGCGTCGGCAGCGCGGCCGGCGCGCCGTCCACCGTGGTCGGGCAGTTGGCGACCATCGCGGGATCGATGGTCAGCGAGAGCATCGCCTTGAGCAGCAAGCGCTGTTCAATCACGCCCTGGCGGAAGGTATCGCGCATCGCCGCCGGATTCTCGAGGTTGAGATAGGCCGTCTCGCCCGCGCCCGGAAGCCGCTCGGGATTGACCGGCAGCGCGGCGCCGAATGAAGCAATGCCGGTCTCCGCGTGGACCCAGCCCGGCCCCTGATTGGGCACCGGATTGCCGCCCGGCGCCGGCGGATTGGTTTCAAAGAGCGTCGGGCCCATATCGGCCACGTCGGTCGAATAGCCGCCCGAGCCATGGAAATATTGAAGGATGGGATATCCCGCCGCTGGCATCTGCATGCGCGGCAGGAGGATCAAGAGCGGCGCGACCTCGGTCCGCTGCTGCACCGGCAGCCCGTCGCTGCCGAACGAGAAGAGTCCGTCGGTGTTGAACGGCGGCGCGCCGACCTGGAACTGCGGGAACGTCACCGAGGCGGTGAGGCGGCAAGCGCGGGTGTTGCCGCCGCTGTTGGTCACGTCGAGCGCGAGGTGGTCGATGGTCACCGAATACTTCGCGACCAGCGCGTCGTAGAGCGCGGCGTCGTCGGCCACTTCATCGCCGGTGGTGAAGACGGCCGCGGCCGCGACCTGCGTGGTGTCGATGTGCGCCGCCTGCAGCGCGGCGAAGAACGGCGTGTAGAGCGCGAGCGCCTGCGCGCCATTCGCCGAGGGCGGCTGCAGGCCCTGGCGGAGCATGTCGAGATAGGGCGGCACGCCCATCGCCGCGCCCGACGCGTCTTTGAACGAGCGCATCACCACGAAGGCGTAGGTCCTCTTCGCGGTGAGGATGATCCCCGGCCGCGGCGCGACCGCGAGGAGATTGGCCGGCGCGTAGTCGTCGGGCGTCGGGGTATCGATGACGACGGGATAGAAGGTGCCCTTCTCCGGCGAATTCGCGTCGACATCGACGAGGAAGATCGGCTGGTCGCCGCCCGCGGGCAGCGGGTCGAGCGCGTGCTGCACGATCGGCGCGTCGAAGAGGAAGTATCCGGTGGGGATCACCGAGCTGCCGTGCGTCTGCATCGCGGTGGCGCGGAAACTCTCGACGATGGGCAGGTCGTTCTGGTCGGGAAAGCCGCTGTAGTCGGGGTGGCCCTGCGCATCGAGGCGCAGATCGGACGGCCACGGCTGCTGGTACCAGTTCGACGAGAGCGTGAGATCGGCGTCGAGATCGAACGCGGCCTGCGTGCCATCCACTCCATAGTTCGTCGGCCCCTGCGACGACTTGTGGCAGCCGGCGAACAGCACGAGCCCGGCCAGCGCAGCGGCGCGAAGGCCGGGAGGACAGCGCAGAGCGAGCGGCGACGCGACGATTCGATTGGACATAGAGGCTCCGCGAAGAAGTCGGGAATCATCGTTCCAGCGTGATTGCGCGCGCAATCGGCAAAGGTGCGGGGTCGCCGCGAGCTTTCGCGGTGCGTCACTTGCGGCGCGAGCGGCGCCCGGAAGTTGTGCTAATTCGGCGGGCATGGATATCCGCCACGACTGGACGCCTGCCGAGGTTCGTGCGCTGCACGACCTTCCGCTCCTCGATCTCGTCTACCGCGCGCAGACGGTGCACCGCGAAGCCTTCGGCGACAACAAGGTGCAGCTCTGCTCGCTGCTCTCGGTGAAGACGGGCGGCTGCCCGGAAGATTGCGCCTACTGCCCGCAGGCCGCGCGCTACCAGACCGGCGTGAAGGCCGAGAAGCTGATGCCGGTGCACGAGGTGCTCGCCAACGCGCAGCAGGCCAAGGACGCGGGCGCGACCCGCTTCTGCATGGGCGCCGCCTGGCGCGAGGTGAAGGACGGGCCGCAGTTCGATTCGATCGTCGAGATGGTGCGCGGCGTGCGCGGGATGGGCATGGAGGCCTGCTGCACGCTCGGCATGCTCAAGCCCGAGCAGGCCAGGCGCCTCAAGGAGGCCGGCCTCACCGCCTACAACCACAACCTCGACACCAGCGAAGAGAACTACGGGAACATCATCTCGACCCGCACGTTCGAGGACCGCCTGACCACGCTGCGCGCGGTGCGCGAGGCCGGCATCGGCGTCTGCTGCGGCGGCATCATCGGCATGGGCGAGTCGGTCGATCACCGCTGCGCGATGCTGGCGACCTTGGCCGCGCAGGAGCCGCACCCCGAGTCGGTGCCGGTCAACGCGCTGGTCGCCGTCGAGGGGACGCCGCTGCAGCACATGCGGCAGGTAGAGCCGATCGAGATGGTGCGGATGATCGCGTGCGCGCGAATCATGATGCCCCGGGCGATGGTGCGCCTGTCGGCGGGCCGCCTGCAGATGAACGACGAGGCGCAGCTGCTCTGCATGATGGCGGGCGCGAACTCGATCTTCTTCGGCGAGAAGCTGCTGACCACCGGCAACCCCGAGTACCGGCACGACATGGCGCTGCTCGCGAAGGCCGGCGTCACGCCGCTCGAGCCGGACAGCGCGCGCGCGCCTTAAGCGCCTCGATGGCGATCCGCCGCGTCCTCACCGAGCCGCCCTGGTCCTCGCGCGAGCCGGCCGAGGGCGAGCTGGTGCTGCGCGGCCGCACCGCGAGCGAGCTGTGGGGGTTCGGCCAGCACCCGAGCACCTCGCTCTGCCTGTCGATCTTGTGCGGCCTCTATTCGGAAGATGGGCCGCGCCCGCAGCGGGCGATCGAGCTCGCCTGCGGCTCGGGCCTGCTCTGCGTGGCCGCGGCGAAGCTGGGTGCGGCGAGCGTGATCGGCGTCGAAGAGGATGCCGCGGCAAGGGAGCTCACCGAAGAGAACGCGCGGCGCAACGGCGCGCACGTCCGCGCCCAGAGCGGGTTTGCGGATCTCGAGGGAGATCTCGCGCTCGCGAATCTCGATGCGGCACAGCTGCTCGCGCGCGCGGGAGAGATCGCGAAGCTGGCCCCGCGCGGACATCTGCTCGCAGCCGGGTTCGTCGAGGAGGAGCGCGAAGAGGTCGAGCAGCGCTTCCTCGCGCTCGGCTTCCGCCTGCTCTACCGCGAGGCGCGCGAGGGGTTCATCGCGACGGTGTTCAAGGCGCGCGCGGGAGACGCGCGCGCAAGCGCATAGAGCACCGCGCTTCTGCCTGACCGCGTAGCTGAAGGAAGACCCCGAGCGCGCGGAACATCCGTGGGACGCAAACGATCGCGCAAGCGACGCACCCTGCATCGAGGGCGCGAACGCCGCTGCAAAATTTCCGTAGAGAGTGATCGCAGGCGGGAGCATCACCACGCCGAGCGTGGAGGCCGCCAGCAGCGCGAACCACGCCCGCGCGCAGCTGCGCAGGTGGAGGCGGGCGGCGCAGATTCTGCGTTCGGATCCATGCGGCCGACGGTGCCCGCGAAAGCGGCCAGGCGGCAATTTTCGTCTGCCGGCGCGCTGCAACGAAGGCGAAATGCCACTGCGTGGTGCGCGCGCGCGTTCGCCTTCGCATACTCGGGGCATGCGGACCTCGATCATCCTCAGCGCGGTGGTGATCGCAGCGGGGCTTGTGGCGGCGCCGCTGGTCGTCAATCGCCCGAGCGCGACGGTCGACCTCGGCGACGGCGGCACCGACGCAGGCGCTGGCGCCCAGCGCGCCGGCAGCGGACCTCCCGGCGTCCGCCAGATTCGCCACAGCCGAGATGGCGGGCCCGACGTGATGATCGTGGGCGATCGGATCGGCGTGCTGCGCAACGAGCCCGACGGCGCCAGCAGCAGCACGGCGGCGCCCCCGGCCGCGGCAGCGAATGAGGCGTCTGATCTGCAGCAGCAGATCGCCGCGCTGAAGGTGCGCACGGCGCAGCTCGAGCAGCAGCAGGCCGCTTCGCAGGAGCAGGTGCGGCAGCTCGCGCAGATGAACGAGCAGCTCAAGCAGCTCAACGCGCAGGCCGCCGCCCGGCAGGCGGAGCGCGCCGCCGGCAGCGACGACGCGGCCGCCCACCAGGCCCTTGTCCAACGCGCGGTCGACGGACTCGCCACCGTGCTCAACCGGCTGGCGGGCGGCGACGACGACGTGGGCGACGGGCTCGATCTCGCCGACGAGAACTTCCCGCCGCAGGCCCGGCGCGACATCGCCGCCGCGCGCGACGCGATCGGCTCGCACAACCTGGGCGAGGCGCGCGCGCTGGTGCAGAGCGCGATCTCCGACGCGCAAGCCGGCCGCTGAGCGCAGTGCATGGACAGGCCGCTCGCGCGGCCGCGGCCCTGCAAGCGGGATCGCTTCGTGAGAAAAGCAGCGCATGGATCCGCGCTCGCCCGTCGACATCCTCGTCGTCGGCAACTGCTGCCACGACACGCTGATCGATCGCACGGGCTCCGCCCGCCAGGTGCTCGGCGGCTCCGCTTCATACATCTCGGCCGTGCTGCGCAGCTTCGGCGCAAACTACCGGACCGTCGCGAAGGTCGGCCGCGACTTTCGCTATGCCGCGCAGATCGCGGAGACGATTCCCGGCGCCATCGTCGAGGGAGAGTCGACGACATCGTTCATCGACGACTACCGCGGCAGCGAGCGGCGCGAGACGCTTCAAGCGGCGGGCGCTCGCATCCGGCCCGAAGATGTCGAAGGGAAGTATCGGATCGCCATCGCCTGCGGTGTCGCGGGTGAGGTGCTGCCCGAAACCCTGCTCGCCCTGCGCGAGCGCGCCGCAATCGTGATCGCCGACGCGCAGGGGCTGGTGCGGGTGTTCGGCGCGAGCGGCGAAGTGCGTGTGCAGCCCGTCGCGCACGGTCTCTTCGCGGAGGTGTTGAACGCCATCGTATTTCTCAAGGCGAGTGCGTCCGAACTGCGCTGCATCAACATCGCTTCCTCGGCTGTCGGCGATGCCCAGGCGTTTGCCGGTGTGCTGATCTCGACCGACGGTCCGCGCGGCGCGACGCTCCAGCTGCCCCGGCAAGACAGCGACGAAGAGCGCACGATCTTCGTCCCACCGTTTCCCGCCGAGGAGATCGACGCGACCGGAGCTGGCGATTGCTTCCTCGCCGGCTTCGCCTTCGGACTTGCGCGCAGTCTCTCGCTCGAGCGCTCGGCGCGGCTGGGCAACTGGTGCGGCGCGCGCGCGGTGGAGACCGTTGGGGTCCCAACCCTCGACGCGGCGGCGGCCCTGGCGGCGATCGGCGACCCTTGAAGCGGAGCCCTGTCTCGCCGTCGATCGCGACATCGGCTGTGCGTTACTTCGCGACCACCCGCTTCATCGCCGCGAAGAGCGCCGCGTCCTCGAGCAGCTGGCCCGCGACCGGTGAGCCGGTCGCCTCGCGGTGGCGCCGCAGCAGCTCGCGCAGCCGCGCTTGCGCGTCCGCGTCCATCAGCTCCTGCCGCGCGTCCGCGTGCAGCTTGCGCGCGAGCTGGCCGTCGTCGAGCACGAACAGCTCGCCGCCGGTCATGCCCGACGCGAGCGCGGCGCTGCAGGGGCCGAGCACCGCGCCGACGCCGCCGGTCATGTACTCGAACGCGTACTTGCCGGCGCCCTCGCAGACCAGCGTCGCGCCCGAGTTGCGCACGCCGAACCGCTGGCCCGCGCGGCCGGCGATGAAGAGCGCGCCGCCGGTGGCGCCGTAGGCGGCCGCGTTGCCGCAGAGCGAGCGGCCGGTGTCGCGGTTGTCCGGCGGGACGATGGCGATCTGCCCGCCGCTCATCACCTCGCCGACGGTGTCGTTCGCGTAGCCGCGCAGCCGCAGCGAGAGCGGCTCGACCAGCGCGAAGCCGAACCCCTGCCCCGCGCAGCCGTCGAAGGAGAGCGCGACCGGCCCGCGCGGAGCGAGCGCGCCCTCGGCGATGGCGCCGGAGATGCGCGCGCCGAACGACCGCTCGGCGGTGCTGATCTCGCCTTGGTGCCGCAGCGAGCCCTCGCGCGCGAGCTGCTCCAAGAGCTGCGGCTCGAGCGCGCCCGGCGCGCAGCCGATGGCCACCCGCGACGGCTTGCCCACGAACGGCTTGAGGTCGGCGAGCAGGCTGGAGAGATCGACGCTGCGCGTGCGCGACGAGCCCCCGGGCGCGATCTGCTCGAGCAGATCGACGCGGCCGGTGAGCTGGCGCGGCGACTTCAAGCCCAGCGCCGCGAGGTGGCTGCGCAGATCCTCGGCGAGCGCGAGCAGGTAGTTCTTCACGCTCTTGCGCGCGTCGAGGAAGCGCTCCTCCTCGGCCGCGTCCGCGTCGGCCTCGAGCACCGCCAGCTGCGCGCGCACCGCCGCCGTCTTCGGCTGCATCAGCCGCCGGCCGATCTGATCGTCCGAGGTGGTGATGCCGGCCGGGCAGTTCCCCTTGCTGCAGCCGTGGCAGTAGATGCACTGCTCCGCGATCATCAGCGCCGTGCCGAGCGAGACCTGATCGGCGCCGAGCGCGAGCAGCTTCGCGACGTCGGCGCCGGTCTTGATGCCGCCGTCGGCGCGCAGCTTGACCGCGCCGCGCACGCCGTTGACGACCAGCGCCTGGTGCGCGTCGGTGAGGCCGAGCTCGAGCGGCAGCCCCGCGTGCTCGATCGAGCTGGCGTTGGCCGCGCCCGTGCCGCCCTCGAATCCGCTGATCGCGATCACGTCCGCGCCCGCCTTGGCCACGCCGACCGCGATGGTGCCGAGATCGCTCACCGCCGGGCACTTCACGCCGATGCGCGCGCGCGGATTCACCGCGCGCAAGCTGGCGATCAACTGCGCGAGATCCTCGATCGAATAGATGTCGTGGTGGGGCGGCGGCGAGATGAGCGAGACGCCCTGGCGCGTGCGCCGGATGGCGGCGATCTCGGCGGTCACCTTCTCGGCGGGCAGATGTCCGCCCTCGCCCGGCTTGGCGCCCTGGCCGATCTTGATCTCGATCTCGTCGGCGCTGGCGAGGTACGCGGCGTCGACGCCGAAGCGGCCGCTCGCCACCTGGCGGATTCTCGAGCGGCAGTGCGCCCAGGCGCCGCCGCGGTTGCGCCGCACGTCCTCGCCGCCCTCGCCGCAGTTGCTCATCGAGCCCAGGTCGTTGAACGCCGCCGCGATCGCGCGGTGCGCGGTGCGGTGCAGCGAGCCGTGCGACATCGCCGCGCCGCGGAAGGTGTTGGCGACGACGTCGGGGCCCGCTTCGATCTCCTCGAGCGAGATGCGCTTCGCAGGCTGGTGGCGGAAGTGCAGCAGGTCGCGCAGGTAGACCGGCGGCGTCTCCTCGAGCTTGCGCACGAAGCGCGCGTAGGCCTCGCGGTCGTCGCCCTTCGCCGCCAGCTGCAGGTCGTGCCAGATCTCCTTGCGGTAGACGTTCTGGTCGCCCGACTCGGCCGCGCGCGGGATGACCTTCTCCGCGGCGCGCGCGTTGAGATCCTCCGCCAGCTCGGCGAGACCCACGCCGCCGACGCGCGAGGGGATGCCGGGCAGATAGAAGTCGACCAGCGCGGGCGAGAGGCCGATCGCCTCGAAGAGCCGCGCGCCGCGGTAGCCGTCGACGGTGCAGATGCCCATCTTCGACATCACCCGCTTGACCGTCCCGTCGATCGCCTTGAGCAGCGTCGGCACCGCGCCGCCCGCCGGGTCGGGCGCGGGGTCGCGCGTCGAGGTGGCGGTGGCGACCTTGAGCATCAGCCACGGGCAGACCGCGGTGGCGCCGTTGGCGAGCAGCACGCAGACGTCGTGTCCCTCTTCGATCTCGCCCGAGTCGGCGACGATCGAGCAGGCGCGGCGCAGCCCTTCGCCGGTGAGCGCGTTGTGCACCGCCGCCACGGCGAGCAGCATCGGCAGCGGCACGCGCGGCCCGGCGGAATCATTTGCATGCAAACTATTGGCACTCAACTCATTGGCCGGACCGGGTGGAGCCGCGGCCGCGTCGCCGCCGTTGACGCCGGTCCAGGGCGAGATCCCCTCGAGCAGGCCGGTCACCGCGCGCCGGTCGGAGAGCGCGATCACCGTGGCCGCGCCGCTCTTGACCGCCTGCACCGCGGCGCGCCCCAACTCGGAGAGCGCGGCCGAGAGAGTCTTCTCATCGGCAGGCGCGGGGATGGTGGTGTCGAGCACCGCCGCGTACGGCAGGCCGCTCGACTGCAGCACCTCCGCGAGCTGGCCCGAGGTGAGCACCGGCGAGGCGAGGCGGAACTGCGGATGCGGGTCGTAGACGGGCAGGTCCTCGTGCGCCGACGGCACCGCGCCCAGGTGCACGGTGAGATCGAACGCGCCGCCCTCGCGCAGCGGATCGATGGGCGGGTTCGTCACCACCGCCACCGTCTGCTTGAAGTAGCGGAAGAGCGGCGGCCGGCTGTTCGAGAGGATCGCCAGCGGCCGGTCGTAGCCCATCCCGACGATCGGCTCCTTGCCCTCCTGCGCCATGAAGCGGACCGTCTTCACCCGGTCGGCGGTCCAGCCGAAGAGCGCGAGCGGCTTCTCCGGCAGCGCCGCGGGCGCGAGGTTCTCGGCCGGCGGCACCGAGCGCAGCGCGCGCCCCTCGAGCTCGTCGGTGTTGAGCCGCGTCGTCCGCGCGATCCGCAAGCGCAGCTCGCCCGGCCGCTCGAGCGTGTCGGTGCGCGGCGCGTAAGCGATCATCTCGCCCGGGTCGAGCTGCCCCGTTTCGGTAATTTCGGTTAACGAAATCGGTAATGCGCCCAGCTCGCTGGCGACGGCGAAGAGGCCGTCGCGCGTGCGCAGCCAGCGCAGCGGGCGCAGGCCCATCCGGTCGAGCGCGGCCACCACCACCTCGCCGTCGCTCGCGACCACGCCCGCCGGGCCCTCCCACGCCGCGATGGTGCCGAGCGCGCGCTGGACCCCTCGCGCAAAGCGCGCCCCCTGCCCGCCCGCGTCGTCGGCCAGCTCGCGCCACGCCGCTGGCATCAGGCGCAGGATCGTCTCCGGCAGCGAGACGCCGTGGCAGGCGAACAGCTCGACCGCGCGATCGAGATCGGCCGAGTCGCTGCCCAGCTGCATCAGCAGCCCGCTCTGCGCCAGCTCGCGCTCCAGGCTCTCGAGCGCGCTGCGGTTGGCCTTGATGGTGTTGATCTCGCCGTTGTGCGCGAGCACGCGGAACGGCTGCGCCAGCGCCCAGTTCGAGAGCGTGTTGGTCGAGTAGCGCCGGTGGAACGTGACCAGGTCGGTGGCGAGCGAGGGGTCTTGCAGGTCGGGGTAGTAGCGCTGCAGCTGCGGGCCGGTGGCGAGCGCCTTGTAGACGACGGTGCGCGGCTGCAGCGACGCGACGTAGAGCGCGGGGAACTGCCGCTCCACCTCGGCCTTCACCTTGAAGTAGGCGCGCGAAAGATCGTTGGGCGGCAGCATCCCCTGGCCGATGAGCAGCTGCCAGGGCTCTCGCTGCGACGCGCGCGCCTGCGCCCCCAGCGCCTCCGGCACCACCGGCACGCGGCGCCAGCCGAGCGGCGCGAGGCCTTGCCGGCGAAGCAGCGCGTCGATGCGCGCCTGCAGCGGCGGCGCGTTCTGCCCTTCGCCGAACGGAAAGAAGAAGGCGCCGACGCCGAGCGCGTCCTGGGCGGGCAGCCGCTTTCCCGGCGCGACGAACCGCTCGAAGAACGGCCGGTGCACCGCGAGGAGCAGGCCCGCGCCGTCGCCAGTGTCGTCGATGCCGCCGCCGCGGTGCTCGACGCAAGCGAGGCCCGCGAGCGCGAGCTCGATCAGCTGGCGCGAGGCCCCGCGCGGATCGGCGAGCGCGCCGACGCCGCATCCACCGCGGCCCGGGTGCTCGCGGTACTTCTTGAAGATGGCCGCGGCCGCTCGCGCACGCGCATCGGAAGGGGCCGCGGCGAGAGGGCGATCGGTGGGGTTCAAACGATCAGCGGCGGGCGCGCGGCGACGCGGCATGAGGCTCTCTTTTCCGATCGCGGCCGCGCGAAATGACGGTCCGCGTCATGAATGGCGTAACGCGCGCGTCCGGTGCCGTCAATGAACTTGCGCCGCGAGCAGGCGGGCGCGCGCGCGGTCCCGGCGTGCCACCGCCAAGCGGCCTGAAGCCCACGCTCGAGTGGAGTTGTTGACTCAGCTCGCGCGGACCACGGTGATGAACAGCGTGCGCGGGCCGCGCACGATCGTCAGCGAGACCGGCGTCCCCGGCTCGCCGCGGATGCGCGCGATGGCATCGGTGAGGCTGGCGGTCGGCGTTCCGTCGATGGCGCTGATCTGATCGCCCAAGAGAAGCCCGGCGAGGTCGGCCGGACTGCCGACGATGACGCTGGCGATGAAGACGCCGCCCGCGCTGGCGCGCAGCGAGATGCCGACCGCGCCCGGCGGCGCCGTCTGGCTGGTGAACGTCACGTCGCCCACGTCGACCTGCTGCGCGCGCACGGCCTGCACGTCGAGGTTCGCGGTGAGCGCGGGGCTCGCCTCGCCCGAGATGTGGTGCCCGCCCTGCGTGAGCCCGTCGAAGCGGAAGGCGCCGCTCGAGTCGCTGAAGGTGCGCGCGTTGCCGTCGAGCGTGAGCATCGCCTGCGCGATGGGCGCGCCCTTCGCGTCGACGGCGCGGCCGAAGAGGCCGGTCGACGGAGTCAGCCCGATGTCCACCTCGGTGTCCTGCCCCGCGCGGGTGGTCGCGGTCGCGTCGCCGCTGCGGCCGTCGTTGGTGGTCGCGCGCAGCTTGAGCGGCGCGGGGCTGATCTGATCGATCTCGAACTGGTCGCCGAGGAACGTGAGATGCCCGCCGCCGACGAGATACGTGTCATCGGAAGGCGAGACGTCGAGCGTGAAGCCTTGCGGCGGCGTGCCGCCGGTGAGCCGCCCGTGCAAGGTGGCCGCGGGCGCGAGCTGCACCGTCGCGCTGCTCGCGCCCTCCTCTGCCGAGGCGCTGCCGGCGCGGCCCCCGTTGGAGGAAGAGAGGAAGAGCGCGCCGTCGGCGTCGCCGCTGAGCTGGGCGGTGAGCTGGCCGTTCGCATCGGTCTGGCCGGTGGCCGCGTACGGGCCGTGGCTGTCGCCCAGGCGCACCCAGACGAGCGCGTTCGGAGAGGGGGCGCCGCCCGGCTCGAGCACCGTGACGATCAGGCTGCGGGTGCCTCCGCCTTCGGGCAGGACGAAGTCGTGGGCGATCGACGCGCCTGCCTCGACCGAGAGCCCCTCGCGCTCGGAGCTCACGCCGCCCCCCGACGCGCGGACCCGGTACGAGCCGGCGGGCAGCTCCATCTCGTAGCTGCCGTCGGGATTCACCAGCGCGACCGAGCGATCGTTCGGGCTCGTGGTCGCGCTGACCCGCCAGGCGAACACTTCGACAGCCCCGTCGGGCAGCGCGCCGACCGCGCGGGTGACGCGGCCGGAGAGGTGGCCCGTCTCGGCGAGCGTGAAGTCGGCGTGCGCGGTCTCGCCCTCCGCGACGGCCACGCCCTGCTCGACGCCCACCCGGACGCCGCTGCGGTGCGCGAACAGCTGCGCGTGGCCGGAGGCGATGCCGACGAGGCGATAGGCGCCGCTGCGATCGGTGCGCGCGGTGGGCGGCGTGCTCCGCTCGGCGGTCCCCTCGACCGACGCGCCCTCGATGGGATGTCCGGAGGGATCGTGCACGATCCCCTCGACCGCGCCGGTGCCGCCGAGCGCGAACTGCAGCTCGAAGCGCTGGCCCGCCGCCAGCGCGACACCGCGGCGCTCTTCGGTGCGATAGCCCTCGAGCTCGACGACCACGTCGTAGCTCCCCGGCGCGAGCCCCTCCGCGGTGTAGCTGCCGTCGGCCGCGCTGAGCGCGCGGGCGCTGTCACCGTCGGCGTCGTGCGGGCTGACCAGCACGCGCGCCCCCGCGAGCGGCGCGCTGTCGCTCTTGTGCACCACCTTGCCGGCGAAGCTGGCGCCCGGGCCGAGGCGGAGCTCGATGCCGCCGCTGGTCTTGCCCTCGGCGACCGGGATGCTGTGCGGCACCGCGCCCGCTTCGCTGCCCCGGCGCGCGCTGACGATCCACGCGCCCGGGACCACCTCGACGGAGAAGGCGCCCGCGTCGCTGCTGGTCGCGCGCTCGCTGCCGAACGGGCCGCGCGCGGTGATCTCCGCGTGCGCGGCCGGCTTGCCCTGCGCGTCGAGGACGTGGCCCTCGAGGTAGCTCGCCGCGACCAGCTCGAGCAGGAGCGGGCCAGCGTGCGGCACGGCGAGGCCGCGCAGGACGGCGCGCCCGGCGCCGGGCGCGGACGCCTCGACCTGCCACGTGCCCGGGAAGAGCTCGCCGACGACGAACTCGCCGCGCGCGTCGGCTTGCGCGCGCACCGCCAGCTCGGGCGGGGCCTCGGCCGCCGCCGGTGGCCAGCCCGCAGGGACGCGCGCCGGATCGATCGATGGGATGCAAACGATCTGCGCGAGCGGCACCGGCTCGTGGGTCCCGCGAATCTGCGCGCGCCCGCTCAACGGCACGCCGCGCCGCAGCTCCAACCGCGCGGAAGAGACCGGCTCGCCGAGCGGGTGCTGCACCACCGCCAGCGCCTGGCCCGCGCCGTCCTTGCGCGCCACCGCGAGATACGCGCCGCTGCGCGCCGGGAGCCGCACGCTCCCGTTCGCCTGCGTGGTGCCCGTCCCCTCGAGGTGCCAGTCGAGCTGCGCCGTGTTCGGATCGCGCTCGCCGCGGCGGAAGAGCCGCACCTGCGCCCCTTCCTGCGGCGCGCCGCCCGCGACCACTTTGATCTCGATGAAGCCATTCTCGGGCGGGCGCGGCGCGGGCGCGGCCGGTGCGCCTGCCTGCTCCTCGCGCGAAGAGGAGGACGGCGCGCGGTCGGGAACGGCGATCTTCTCGTCACCCCAATCGAGCGTCGCGGGCACGATGGGCGCGGACTCGCTGTGCATCACCAGCCAGCCGATAAGGATCACAATCGCCGCGATCAGCCCCAGCACCACCGCTCGCTGCGTCCGTTCGCTCATCGCGCCACCTTGCATCGTTCCCGCACTGCCGGCATCCAGCGGATGCCATGATTTCACTTCGCGCCACGTCCGCTGCTTTCGCCCTCGCCACCGGGCTCCTCGCCGCCGCAGCGTCGGCCGGCGAGCCCCGCGCCCCCGGAGCCCCCATGTCGCTCTTCGCACTCACCGCCAATCGCCTCGACGGAAAGCCCGAGCCGCTCGCCGACTACCAGGGAAAGGTGGTGCTGGTCGTCAACACCGCCAGCGAGTGCGGCTACACCCCGCAATACAAAGGCCTCGAGGCGCTCTATGAAGCCTATCGCGAAAAGGGGCTGGTCATCCTCGGTTTCCCCTCGAACGATTTCGGCGGGCAGGAGCCGGGCACCAGCGCGCAGATCGCGCAGTTCTGCGAGCGCAAGTTCGCGGTGAAGTTCCCCCTGTTCGAGAAGGTCGTCACCCAGGGCGCGGGCCAGTCGCCCGTCTACGCCTTCCTCACCGCGCACGAGGGCGCGCCGAAGTGGAACTTCCACAAGTACCTGGTGGGCAAGGACGGTCAGGTGCTCGCGTCGTTTCCCAGCTCGGTGACGCCGGAGAGCGGCGAGCTGCGCGCGGCCATCGACGCGGCGCTCGCAAAGTAGCGCTCAAAGGCCGAGCATCTTCTCCAGCGCGTGCACGGTGCGCTTGAGCACGTGCACGCGCGCCCACTTCTTGTCGTCCGCCGGGATGAGATGCCAGGGCGCGCGCTCGGTGCTGGTCTTCTCGAACATGTCGCAGGCGGCGGCCTCGTAGCCGTCCCACTTCTCGCGGTTGCGCCAGTCCTCGGGGCCCAGCTTGTACTGCTTGTAGGGCGTGAGCTGGCGCGACTTGAAGCGGCGCAGCTGCTCCCGCGGGCTGATGGCGAGCCAGAACTTGAGCACCAGCGCGCCCGCCTCGACCAGGTTCTCCTCGAACGCGTTGATCTCGCCGTAGGCGCGCTGCCAGCACTCTTGCGGCGTGAACCCCTCGAGCCGCTCGACCAGCACGCGGCCGTACCAGCTGCGGTCGTAGATGGTCATCGTCCCGCGGCGCGGCAGGTCGCGCCAGAAGCGCCACAGATACGGGTGCGCGAGCTCCTCCTCGGTGGGCGCGACGACCGAGTGCACCTGGTAGATCCGCGCGTCCATCGGGTCGGTGAGCCGGCGGATCGCGCCGCCCTTGCCGGCCGCGTCGGGCCCCTCGAAGAGCAGGATCGCCGAGCGCTTCGACTCGTTCAGCGCGCGCGAGGCGCGGGAGAGCCGCGCCTGCAGCGGGCGCAGCTGTGCCTCCGCCTCCGCGCCGGTGAGCGAGCGGGTCAGGTCGAGCTGCGAGAGCAGGTTCTCCTTGGGCGGCACCGGGAGCTTGGGCGCTGGGCGCTTGCGCTTGGCCGCCTTGGCCGCGCTCGCCGCCGCTTGCAGCCGCTGCTCGATCGCCTGCGTGAGCAGCCGCGCGACGGTCAGGTTGCGGTAGCGGCGGTGCTCGGCGTCAACCAGCTGCCACGGGCTCTCCGGCGTCGAGGTGATGCGCACCATCTGCTCGGCCGCGGCGCGAAAGGGATGGTAGTTGCGCGCGTCGCGCAGGTCGCGCGGCGTGATGCGCGTGCGGCCCAGCTCGTCGTCGCGCATCTTCTCGATCCGCTCGCGCTGCGCCTTCCTCGAGAGGTGCAGCCAGACCTTGAAGATGAGCACGCCCTCGGCGCTGAGCATGCGCTCCAGCTCTGCGATGTGGCGCAGCTCGCGATCGAAGTCGGAGTTGCTGCTCTCTCGATACGCGCGCTCGACCAAGGGCCGCGTGTACCAGCTGCCGAAGAAGATCGCGGTGTGCCCCGTCGCCGGCAGCGCGCGCCAGAAGCGCCACGCGGGCGGATGCTGCTTCTCCTCCTGCGTGCGGTCCAAGAAAGTGTGGACCCGCACGCCGCGCGCGTCTGTCCAGGCGAGCAGCGAGTCGATCGTCTCGCCCTTGCCCGCCACCGCCTCGCCGCCGATCAGCACCAGGCACGACTGGTTCGAGGCCGCGAGCTTGCGCTGCGCCGCCAGCAGCGCCTCGCGCACCCGGGGCAGCTCGCGCGCGTACGACTTCTTGTCGATGGCGATGCCCAGCTCGACCGCTTCGAACATCGTTGACTCCTTTGGGACGGCCAGGCCCGGGTGGCTCAAGGCGCTTCGGGGGACTCGTCGGGCGCGCGCTCGGCCTCGGGCGGCGAGATCTTCCACGGCTTGCCCGCCAGCGCAGCCGGGTCGTCGACGAGGAGGATCCCGTCGAAGCGCAGCTTGTGCTTCGCCAGCTGCCGCTTGAGCTCCGCCCCGGGCGAGAGCAGCGCGCTCTTGTCGTCGAGCTCGACGATCTGCACCGCCGGCCGCTCGCCCGCCGACGCGAGCATCTTGCCATCGGCGCTGAACGCGAGCGCGCGCGGCTCGGGCGAGCGCTCGAAGCGGACCACCTCGCGGCCGGTGCGCACGTCCCACAGGCGGATCGATCCGTCTGCGCTCGCCGAAGCGAGAATCTGCCCGTCGGGCGCAAACGCGATGGAGTAGATGCGCGCGCCGTGCCCGTTCCACACCGAGCGCAGCTTGCCGCCGTCGACGCGGAAGGAGCGGATCGCCTGGTCGCGCCCGGCGGTGGCGACGAGGGTGTTGTGCGGCGAGAACGCGAGCGCCAGCACCACGTCGGGCGAGCCGTCGATCTTGCGGCGGGCCTTGTGCGAGTTGGCGTCGAAGAGGTGCACCACCTTGTCCTCGCCGGCCGCGCCGAGCAGCTTGCCGTCGCGCGAATAAGCGACGGCGTAGAGCGGCGCGTTCGAAGCCGGCAGCGTCGCCTTCTGCGTCTGCCCTTCGGGATCCCAGAGGTGGATCTGCCCGTCGTGGCCCACCGACGCGAGCGTCTTGCCGTCGGGGCTGTAGGCGAGCGCGCGCACGAGGCCCTGCTGCCCTTCGAGCGTGGTGCGCTGGCCGCTGGCGATCTCGAAGAGCGAGACCATCTCGTCGGGCCCGGCGGCGGCGAGATGGTTCCCGTCGGGCGACCAGGCGAGCGTGCCGACCGGGCCGAGCGGCAGGTCCATCGAGGAGAGCCGCTTGCCGGTGGCCGACTCCCAGATCTGGATGTGCCCGACCGCATCGCCCGCCGCGACCTGCTTGCCCGAGGGAGAGAACGCGAGCGAGACCGCGGGCGCGAACCCGGGCGGCGCCTCGAAGTTGGAGACGCGCGCGCCCGGCGTGACGCGCCACAGGCGCAGCTTGCCGTCGCGGTTGGCCGAGGCGAGCCGGCTGCCGTCGGCGGAGAGCGCGACCGCGGTGCTCGAGTCGTCGCCCTCCAGTCGCGCCACTTCCACCTGCGCGAGCGTGTCGATGAGGATCACCGAGCTGTCCTGCCCGAGCGACGCGACCAGCCCCTGCCCGGCCGTGGCGAGATCGAGCAGCGCGCCCTGGTTGGTCGCGAGCCGCGTCTGCTGCACGCCCGAGTCGACATCGAAGAAGCGCACCGTCCCGTCGCTGGAGGCGGGGATGAGGATGTGCCCGGCCGGCGCGAAGGCGAGCCGCGGCACCGGCGAGTGGCCGAACGCGCGCACCAGCTTCATCTCCATGTGCTGGCCGGCGTGCTCCGGCAGCGGCGACCAGAAGCGCAGCGTGCCGTCGTCGCCGGTGGTGGCGAGCCCGCTCTGGTCGGGCGCGAACGCGACGCCGCGCACGGCGCCCTGGTGGCCGTCGAGCTGCGCGAGCAGCTTCCAGCCCTGCGTCTCGTAGATGCGCGCCGACGTCCCTTGCGCGGCCGCGAGCTTGCCGCCGTCGGGCGAGAAGGCGAGCTGCTCGACGCGCCCGGGGCCCTCCAGCTTGCCGGCCTGCTCGCCGCTTGATGTGTTGAACACCAATATTTGCGATCCCACCGATGCGGCGAGGAGCGCGCCGTCGGGCGAGAAGACGAGTCCGGCCACCGCGTCGCCGGGGATCTCGAGCGCGTGCAGCTCCTTGCCGCTCGCGTCCACCAAGTGCAGGCCGCCGCCGGTGAGCGCGAACGCGAGCAGCTGTCCGTCGGGCGAGAGCGCGAGCCGGTCCACCGGCCCGGGCAGGTTCACGCGAAGGATCGGCTCGATCTCGACCGGCCCGCGGTGGGCCGCGCGCCAGCGCGCTTCGGCCGTGTCGTCCTCGACGCGCGCGGCGGCCGCGTAGACGGCTGCGCGCTCCCACGAGAGATCGCGCGAAGCCGCGCCCGACTTCTCCAGCAGCGCCTCGGCGAGGTTGTGCCGCGAGATCAGGTTCTCCCGCCAGACGCGGATCGAGCCGACGCCGAGCGCGAGCATCACGCAGAGCGCGGTGACGGCGATCGCGCGGTTCTTGCGCAGCCAGCGCGCGGCGGTGCCCCACGGCGTGTAGCGATAGACCTGCACCTTGCCGCCGGTGCGCCACGCCTCCACGTCGCGGATCATCTCCCGCGGCGTCTGGTAGCGGGCCGGCTTGTCGCGGGTGAGCGCGTGCATCGCGATCGCCGCCAGCTCCGCCGGCACGCCGCGCTCCAGCTCCTTCGGCGGAGGGATCGGATCCTTCGTCACCGCCACCAGCATCGTCATCAAGTTGCGCCCGACGAACGGCGGCCGCCCGGTGAGGATCTCGTAGAGGACCGCGCCCAGGCTCCAGACATCGCTCTGCGCGTCGATCTCTCGCTTCTTGCCCTGCGCCTGCTCCGGGCTCATGTACGCGGGCGTCCCCATGATGTCGCCCTCTTGGGTCCGCGCGAGCTCCTCCTCGTCGTCCTCGACGAGCTCTTTTCCCGAGAGCTGCTTGGCGAGGCCCCAGTCGAGCACCACCGTCTCGCCGAACTCGCCGACCATCACGTTGTCCGGCTTGATGTCGCGGTGGATCACGCCGCGCTTGTGCGCGTAGGCGATGGCCTGGCAGAGGTCGATGAAGTGCGGCAGCAGCGCGAGCCGCTCGCGCACCGTCTTGCACGCCTTGATCGCATCGGTGAGCGTGCGGCCGCGCACCAGCTTCTGCGTGTAATAGAACGTGCCGTCCGGCCGCTTGCCCACCTCGTAGACGGGGACGATGCTCGGGTGCTCGAGCTGGCCGGTGATGCGCGCCTCGCGCAGGAAGCGCACCGCCATCGCGGAGACCACCTGCTTGCTCGCGCCCGCGCGCGGGTCGCTGTGCTGCGGGAGCAGCTGCTTGAAGGCGACGTCGCGGCCGATGTGCCGATCGAGCGCGAGCCAGACCGACGACTGGCCGCCGCGGCCGAACTCGCGCTTCATCTCGTAGCGGCCGGGCGCCTCCGGCGTCGTCGTCTCGCGCTTGCCTTCTGTCTTCTCCGCGGCGACCGGCGACTTGAACTCGGGCCGCGTGTCCTCCGGCCGCGTGTCGTCGACGCGCGGCTCCTCGAGCTGCACCGGCGGCTGGTTGTCGACGGAGAGGTCGAGATCGAGGCTGACCCGCTTGGAGCGCTTGGGCGCGCCGGACGCCTCGACCTTCGCGGCGCGCGCGGCCTTCGCGACCAGCCGCGGATCGAGCGCGGCCACTTCGTCAGCGGGCTGCGCGCCCGCCTCGGCCTGCGGCACGATGCGCTGCTCCGGCATCGTCACGCTCATCGGCGCCGGGGACCGAGGCGGGCGCGGCTTGTCTGCCTTGGGCGCGGCGCGCGGCGGCGGCTTGAGGATGGCGGTCGCCTCGGGCGGCGGGTGCGCCTGCATCGCCACGGGCCGCTCGGGCATCGTCGCCGGCCCGACCGGATCGGGCGGCGGCTCGCCCGGCGGATCGTGCGCCAGCTTGGGCAGCTCGCTGAGCGGGATCGCCAGCCGCGCGGGCCCTTTGCCCGGCGCGTTCTCGAGCGCGTCCTTGGCCGTTCGCACCGAAGGGAGCCGAGTCAGCGCGGCGGTCTTTCCGCTCTCGTCGTCGTCGGGCATCGCGTCAGCCACCCCAGGCGTCGCGCCGGGCCTGGAGACCCGCGCAAGAAATTCAACAAAGCGCATACCCCGGGGAGATCCTCGGCTCAAGCAACGAAACCCGCTGCTCAACGCGGTGGAGCGAACCCGGCCCTCCTGCTAGAAGGGGCGCCCCATGCGCAAGACCCTCCTTCCGCACCTCGTCTGTCCGGACTGCACCAGCGCCCTCGCGCTCACCGTCGATCGCGCGGACGAAGACTGGATCGAGGCGGGCTCGCTGCGCTGCGCGGCTTGCAACCAGAGCTGGCCCATCGAGCACGGCGTGCCCGATTTCGTGCCCCGCGACGACCGCAGCGACGTGCAGCAGACCACCTCGGGCTTCGCGCGCAACTGGGACGAGTTCAACCAGGTGATCAACGCGCACCACCAGCTCAACGACGAGCTCTTCCGCGACTGGATCCTGCCGGTCGATCCCGAGCAGCTGCGCGGCAAGCTGGTGCTCGAGGCGGGCTGCGGGATGGGCCGCTGGCTGCGCGTCGCTGCCAGCTACCAGCCGCGCGTGCTCATCGGCATCGACTACTCGGAGATCGCGTTCACCGCGGCGAAGAACCTGCGCGACCTGCCGGACGTGCACATCGTGCGCGGCGACATCCTGCGCATGCCGTTCAAGCGGGAGATCGAGCTGACGTACTGCCTGGGCGTCGTGCACCACACGCCCGAGCCGGCGCGCACCTTCGACGCGCTGGTCGACAAGCTCAAGAGCGACGGCCTGATGACCGTCTGGGTCTACGGCGCGGAGAACAACGGCTGGATCCACAACGTGGTCACGCCCATCCGCGAGAAGATCACCAGCAAGCTGCCGCACCCGCTGCTCAGCGGCATCTCCACGCTGCTCGCGCTGCAGCTCTACGGCGCGGCGACGGCCTACAAGCTGGGCCTGGAGAAGCTGCACTTCCCCTACGCCGACTACCTGCGCTACCTGCGCCGCTACCCGTTCAAGTACATGGAGCACATCGTCTACGATCACCTGGTCCCGCAGATCGCGCACTACCACTCGCGCGAAGAGCTGGTCTCGTGGGCGCAGAAGAACGGACTGTTCTTCAACCTGACCGCGCGCAACGGGAACTCGTGGCGGCTGCTCGTCTCGCGCGAGAAGACGCTGGTGCCCGACGCGGAAGATCCGCGCGCGACCACCCCTGGCGCGGCTGCGCGCGCGTAGCGCCACTCTGCGCGCCGAAGAAGCTCTGCCATGAAGCAGCTCTTGCGATCGCCCCTGGTGCTGCTCGCGGCGATCGCCGTCGTGCGCTCGGCGGGCTTCGCCTTCGGCATCCTCAACATCGACGAGTCGGACTACATGATCTTCGGCGCGGGGCTCCTCAAGGGGATGCTGCCGTACCGGGACCTGGTCGAGATCAAGCCGCCGCTCGGCTACCTCACCTACCTGCCGGCGGGGCTGTTCGGCGGGATGCACACGCTGCCGATGCGCGTCCTGGGCGTGCTCTGGGTGTTCGCCGCCGCGATGCTCCTGCGCGCGGCGGCGCGGCGCTGGGCGCGCGACACCGACCCCGAAGGCGCCGGCTGGGCCGCCGCGTGGCTCTTCCTGCTCTCGCTGCTCTGCGAGATCCCCTCGTTCGGCAGCGAGCTGATGCTGGCGCTGCCGGCGGCGGGCGCGCTCTATTTCTTCGCGCGCGCGCAGTGCCCGCCGATCGTTGGTACCCCAACGATCTCCGCGGACGCGGAGAGATCGCGCCGGCCGCTCTTCCTCGCGGCGGCCGGGCTCTGCGCCGCGCTCGCGTCGCTCTATCGCCCGCAAGGTGCGGTGGTCGCGCTCGCGTTGGGGCTCTCGCTGCTCGCGCCGCTCCTGGCTCGCCGCGCGCCGTCCGCCGCGGGCGGAGCTCCCGGCCCGGCCCCGCGCGGCCGGGCGGCGCTGGACGCGCTGGGCGACGCGCTCCTGCTCACGCTCGGGTTCGCGCTGCCCTGGGCCGCCTGCGCCGCGGTCTACGCCGGGTTCCACCAGCTGCCCGCGTTCTACGAGTGGGTCTTCGTCCGCAACTTTGAGTACGCCGGAAAAGGCGCGGCCGGCTCGGCGCTCGCGCGCGGCGCGCAGTCGACCGCGCTCTGCCTGGGCGCGACGATCGTGCCCTGGGTTCTCGCGGTGCGGGCGAGCGCGCGCTGGACTCGCCGCGAGGCTGGCGGCGAGCCCTCTGGCAGCCGCGCGGGCCGCCCTTATGCGCGCGCGCTGGTGCTGCTGCTCTGGTTGAGCTGGCTCGCGGTGGCCGCGGGCGGCCGCTTCTACGAGCACTACTACCTGCAGTTCGCGACGCCGCTCGCGCTCCTCGGCGCGCCCGAAGCGGCCCGGCTCGCGCGCGCGTTTCCCTCGCTCTCTCTCTCGAAGCGCTGGGCGCTCGCGCTGGGCTGCGCGCTGCCGCTGTCCGGCGTCACCGGCTACTCCTGGGCGCGCGGCGCGCTCGGCGCGTATCCCGGCCAGGAGCCGCGCGCGCGCGAAGTGGCGGCCTTCGTGCGCGAGCACAGCGCGCCGGGCGAGACGCTCTTCGTCTGGGGCCACTACACGCCCATCTACGTGCTCGCCGGCCGGCTGCCCGGCACGCGCTACGAGAACACCTCGGTGCACATGGGCAACTTCGACCCGGCGCACCTGCCCGACGACTTCGACGCAGCGAAGTTCCGCTCCGCGCGCGACGTGGCCGCGACGCTCGCCGACCTGCGCACGCGAAAGCCCGACCTCGTCGTCGACACCTCGCCCGCCAACATCCACGACTGGAAGAAGGTCCCACTGCGCGCCTTCCCCGAGCTGGCGGCCTACATCGAGGCGCACTACCGGGTGATCGGACACCCCGCCGGCGCGCAGGTCTACCGGCGCAATCCAGACGAGGAGCCCTGAAGCGCGGGCCCGATCATTTGTGTAGCAACGATTGGGGTCGCAACGATTTGCGTGGCGGGATTGCGCGCAGCTGCGGCCAGCCGGCGCCGACCATCCCTTCGGCGCCCAGCAGCCGGCGCTCGGCGGCGTCCATCTTCTTCGCCTCGCGCGCCGTCTGGTGATCGTGCCCGAGGCAGTGCAAGAGCCCGTGCGCGAGCAGCCGGCGCAGCTCGGCGGCGAGCGGCCAGCCGCCTTCGCCAGCCTGGCGGATCGCGGTCTGCAGAGAGATCACCACGTCGCCGATGGGGCCCTGCGCCCGCATCGCCGCGCGCGCCTCTTGCTGTGGAAACGACAGCACGTCGGTCGGCCGATCCTTGCCGCGGTGGAGCCGGTTGAGCGCGCGGATGCGCCGATCGGAGACCAGCGAGAGCGACAGCTCGCGGCCGTCGAGGCCGAGCGCGGAGAGCTGCTCGCGGGCCGCTCCGCGCAGCACGCGCGCAGCGGCGGCCGCGCGCGCGTGCTTCACCTCGAGCGAAAAGAGCAGCACCGCGAACGAAGCCTACGGCTTGATCTTCACTTCGGCGCCCGCGCCGTCGACGCGGTCGGTGTGCGTGACCGGCTCCTCGCCGTCCTTCGCCTTCGCCGGCTTGGCCGGCTTGGGCGGCGTGAGCGGCGCGGCGGTCAGCGGCTGCCACTCGCCCTTGCCGTTCTGGAGGGTGAGGATCGCCGCCATGCCCTTGCTGATGTGCCCGCCGTTGAGCTCCCACGGATCGGAGAAGGCCGGCCCCGGGTTGACCAGCAGCGAGGAGACGAACGTGCCCGGCTTGACCGCGTGCGTGCCGCCGAGGTCGGTGGCGCGGCCGCCCGACTCGAGGATGTGGCCGAAGATGCCGAACTGGATCTTGGCCTCGGTCATCGCCTGCGCGATGTCCGGGTCGCCCACGTTCTTGTCCTCGGTGGTGACGTCGATGGCGCCCTTGCCCGACTGGCGCGGCGGGCCGTGCGAGATGAGGATGACCGGGTTCTTCGCGCCGCGCGCGATGCGGCCGAGCGCCTGCGCGTCTTCGGGCTTGTAGCCGCAGCCCGAGGTCTCGGCGATGAAGCGCTTGTCGTAGTAGCCGGGCAGCGAGACCAGCGTGAAGCCGTCGGCGTCGACGCGGCGGACCAGGTCGAGGTTGATGACGCTCTTGTTCTTGCGGAACGCGGCGAGCACGCCGCGGTTGAACGCGCTGCCCGACTCGGAGTTGCCGATCACGACGTAGACCGGGATGCCCTGCTCGCCCAGCCAGGAGAAGAGCTCCGCGATGGTCGAGTCCTGATCGTCGACGCCGTAGGCGGAGTCGCCGTCGACGACGATGGCGTCGACGCCAGCCTTCTTGAACGCGGCCACGAAGGTCTCGAGGTTCTTGCGCGTCTCGGGGCCGAAGTCCTTGATGGCCGCGAGGATGCCGATGCGCGCCGGGCCCTTCTTGGCCGGGTCGGCCTTCACTTCGGCGCGGCCGCCGCTGACGGTGAAGGCGTGTCCGGCGGCGCTCCAGGCCTCTGGCGCAGCGAACACCTGGTCGGGGCTTCCGACGCAGACAGTCTCGCTGTCCTGCTGGTACTGCTCGTACGAGCCGGCGGCGGCGATCAGCGCGATGGCGAGGGTAAGCACGGGCTCTCCGGTCTGCGCGCGAGGAAAAAGACCACGCGCGTAAGGCGCACGCGTCTAGCGCACCGGCGCAACAGGCGTCAATCGGAAGTCGCGCAGCGACACGGCGTGGAGAGGCTCGCTTCCCGCTGGCGGCGCGGCCGAAGCTAGCCATGGCAGCGGATGGCCAGCAGCGCGGCGTCGTAGCCGGTCCAGCTGCGCGGGGCCGCGGCGGGCGCGGGCGAGCCGGCGTCGGGAGCCGCGGCGCTCGGGGCCGGGCTGTTCGCGCGCTCAGGCGGTGCCTCGCTCACCACCAGCGCGGTGTACGTGCGCGCGTGCTGCAGGCAGCGCCACTCGAGCAGGCTCCAGCGGACCGGCCGGCCGTCGAGCGTCGCCTCGCCGCGCAGCGCGATGGCCGGGTGGCCCTGCGGCCCGTTGGCGCGCTCGCCGGTCTCGACGTGCGGCTCGCGCAGGCCGGCCGCCTCGATCCACGCAGGCGCGAGGTGGGCCGCGACCACCAGGTCGTCGCTCGGCTCCGCCTTGCGGCCGGCGAAGATCACCTCGAGCGCGTCCTGCCGCAGATAGACCGCGCTCGCCGGCGTGCGCTTGCCCAGCGACCAGCCGTCGCCGAGCGCGACCAGGTTGACGCCGGGCACCTGCGCATTCGACGGCTTGGTGCGCGCGTCGTGGCAGCGCACGCTGGCGACCTGTTGCGCGAGCGGCAGCGTGTCTTCGATGCGCCCCTCGCGCAGCAGCCGGAAGATGCGGCCGCTCTTCTCGCAGCGCCAGACGAGGGCCTCGCCCGACGGGCCGCGCACGAGCGCCGCCGGGTGGCCATCGACGGCCCAGGTCTGCTGCGCGTCGTCGTCCGCGCGCGTGGACTCTTGCTGCGCGGCCCGATCGCCCTGCGCGGCCAGGCCGTGGGGCGCGGTCAGATCGCGCAGCGGCCGCGCGCCGCGCACGATCGCGCCGCCCGCCAGCCCCGCCTCCTCGAGCGCCTCTTCATCGGACGGCGGCCCCGTCCTGGGATCCGGGTCCCACGAGATGCGCGCGCGCCACCGGTCGGGCGTGACCTGCTCGATGAACCCGTCGAGCGAATCTCCGGCAGCCGAGCGCGAGCGGCCGAGCGGCATCACCAGCGCGACGTTGCCGCCGCGCTCGGCGACCAGCTCCTTGGGCCGGCAGCCGAGCGGCGCCAGCGCGAGCAGCGCCAGCGCGCCCGCGACGACGCTCCGCTGCCGCGCAGCCCGCATTGACTAGAAACCGGGGACCAGCTTGGCGATGATCTCCTTCATGATCTCGCTCGCGCCGCCGCCGATGGTGATGAGCCGCGCGTCGACGAACGCCCGCGCGATGGCGGTCTCCGTCACGTAGCCCATGCCGCCGTGCAGCTGCTGGCAGTCGTAGGCGACCTTCTGCATCAGGTCGCCCGCGAACAGCTTGGCCATGCTGATCTCCTTGGTGGCCGGCTCGCCGCGCGAGAAGAGATCGCAGGCGCGATAGGCGAGCCAGCGCGCCGCCTCGATGGCGGTGAGGTGCTCGACCAGCTTGTGCTTCCAGACCTGCATCTTGATGAGCGGCTTGCCGAACGCGGAACGATCGTTCCCGTAGGTGAGCGCGTCATCGACCATCTGCTGCATGCCCGCGACCGCGCCCACGGCGGCGCAGAGCCGCTCGCCCTGGAAGTTGGTCATGATGTGATAAAAACCCATGTTCTCTTCGCCGAGCACATAGCGCGCGGGGATCTTGCAATCCTCGAAGAAGAGCAGCGCGGTGTCGCTCGAGCGATTGCCGATCTTCGAGAGCTTCTTGCCGACCGAGAAGCCCTTCACGTCGGTGGGGAACGTCACCAGCGAGATGCCGCCGTAGCCCGCGTCGCCGGTGCGCACCGCCAGCGTGATGAAGTCCGCGCGAGTGCCGTTGGTGATCCACATCTTCGCGCCGTTGATGACGTAGTCGTCGCCGACGCGGCGCGCGGTGGTCTTCAAGTTCGCCACGTCGCTGCCCGCGTCCGGCTCGGAGACGCCGAGCGCGGCGATCTTCTCGCCCGCCAGCGCAGGCTGGAGGAACAGCTTCTTCTGCTCGTCGGTTCCGATCTCGTTGATGATCGGCGTCGCCATCTGCGCCTGCACCAGCAGCGCCATGTTGACGCCCGCGTTGCGGCTCTTGACCAGCTCCTCGGCGAGCACCACCACGTGCCAGTAGTCGCCGCCGCCGCCCACCGACTCGGGGTAGCCGACGCCGATCGCGCCGAGCGCGGCCATCTGCTTGAAGACCTCGCGGGGAAAGATGCCGGCCTCGTCCCACTCGGCGGCGTGGGGCGCCAGCTCGCGCTCGACGTAGGCGCGCAGCGAGGCGCGGAAGAGCTCGTGCTCGGGAGTGAAGGGGGGAAAGCTCGGCGCGGTGTTGCTCATTCGAGGCTCCGGGTCAGGCTGCGCGCTGCGAAGAAGAAATGAATGAGGGCTCATTCAGTTGCGCGCGGAAGCTACCACGGGCTGTCGCGCGCGCCACTCTCCCGAGAGCGTTTCGTGCCGCGAGCGGGTCCGGGGCAGGCGCAGCCACCGCGGCAAACCATTCGATTATATAACTATTTAGCTATCAACAGACCGCGCGCGCTGAGCGGCGCAACGACCTGGCTGCGGCCGTCCCCAAAGTCCCACGACGGCGCTAGAAGCGGCCCTGCGCCAGCGAGCTGTCCGGCGAGATCAGCCAGAGCAGACCGCCCACCGCGAGGGCGCCCGCGCCGCTCGAGCCGACCAGCAGGGCCGCGACGCTCGCCGCGTGCACGTCGCCGTAGCTGGAGGCGTCGGAGGCGGTGGTGAGGCGGCGGCTCTGCGTGCGGCTGTCGAGCACCGCGCCCTCGGAGCGCGCGTAGAGCTCGAGGCCGCCCGCGGTCATCAGCAGGCCCGCGCCCGCGGCGAGCGAGAGCCAGGCGGCGCGTCGGCGCGGCGAGACCACGGTGAGCGCGGGCTCGTTGAGCGCGAGCGCCGGCGCGCTCGGCCGCCCTGCGAGCGGCGCCGTGGCGACCAGAGTCTCCACCGGGGCGCGATCGAGCAGCTCCAGCGCGCCCGCGCGCTCGGCGCAGAAGAGCTGCGTCTCGCGGCCGTAGGCGATGCGCAGGCGCCGCTCGTCGCTGCCCGCGCGGACCAGGTGGCGGCCGACGGGAAGGGAGAGCGGCGCGGAGAGCGGGAGTTCGCCGCGATCCTGACCGTCGACGAATAGGTGTTCGCGCGCGCGGCCGACGCCGCTCACCCGCAGCGCGCCTTCGCAGGAGCCGCCGCCGAGCAGCGCGCAGAGGCCGTGCTCGAGTCCTCCCGCGAGATCGAGCGGGCCACCCTCGACCGCTCCGCGCTGGCTGGCGCGCTCGCGCCCGTCGGCGGCGCCGTAGAGATGGAGTTCGAAGGTGAAGCCGCGCTCGGTCTGCATCACCCGGCCGGCGACCATCGCGCCCAGGCCGGCCCGGCGCGCCAGCAGCGCGAGGCACATCGCTTCGTCCGCGAGGCAGGCGCCGCGCGGCACCAGCGCGAAGCCGCGCTGGCCGGGAAGGCCGGTCGCGCCGTCGCGCAGCTGCTCGGCGAGCTTGTCCGCGAAGCCGCGCTGGCCATCGGGGAGCTGCAGCGGATAGAGACCGGCAGCGCCCGGCTCTGCCGCCGACGCGCGCCCGGCCGCTCCTGGCGCGGCCGCGAGCGCGGTCACCGGGAAGTCGGTGACCGCGGGGGCCGAGCCCGCCGGGAAGTCGCTGCTGACCGCCGCGTGCGCGGGCGATGCGGGCCCGCTCGGACGCAGCGGCACCACCTCGGGCGAATCCGCGCGAGCAGCCGAGGTGGAGAGCAGCGCGATCAGGAGGGCAGCGGCCGGGAAGATTCGCAACATGGGAGCGATGCTCGGCCTCTTCTCCGCGGCGTCAACTTTTCGGGCGCCAGCGCGGCGGCGCGCGGGTGGCGGACGCTCCCCCACTCGACCGATGCCGGGCCGTCCGCTGCGTGACACAACGCCGCTTCTCCCTTGGGGTCCCGCATGCTCGCTGCCCTGATCCTTGCCGCCGGTGCAGCGACCTCGCCCGCCACGCCCGCGTCGCCTGCCCGCGCCGCCGTGCGCGCCGCGACCCGCGCGGAGCGGCAGCCGGAGCGCTCGATCGATCAGCGCGTCTCGCTGATGGAAGCGCGGCAGATGCTGCAGTCGCAGACGCTCTGGAGCCTGCAGTCGGCGCTGCCGGCCGAGGCGGTGAAGGTGCTCGGCGACCTCGATCTGCACCTGCAAGAAGATCGCGATCGCGACGAGAAGATGCAGCGCCTCGAGACCACGGTGGCGCAGCTGGAGCAGCGGCTGCAGTCGCTCGAGCTGCTGATGGGCGACCGCTCGCTGGCCGAAGGCGCCGCGATGCGCATCGCGCCCGCGCCGTCGGCGCAGATCGGCGAGCCGGTGGTCCGGATCAAGCCGCAGGCGAAGAGCGCGCGCGCCCACGCCAAGGGGCCGGCGGCGCAGCGCGCGGCCCGCGACTCGCGCGTCGCCACGCAGCCCTGATTGCTCCCCGGCGCGCTTGATCATAGGTGAAGGGCGATGACCGCGTGCATGAGCTGCGGCGCTCCCCTCGAGCTGCCGCGGCCAGACCAGCAGCAGTGCGCCGACTGCGAAGCGCGCGCGCGCGGGCCCGAGTTCGCGGGCGCTGGCGCGGCGCCGCGCAAGATCGGCGACTACACGCTGCAGCACGAGCTGGGCTCGGGCCGCTACGCGGTGAGCTGGCTGGCCGAGCCGCCCGGCGGCGGCGGCGTGATCCTCAAGCTGCTGCGCGCCTACGCGCCCGATCCCGAGACGGTGCAGCGGTTCCTCGACGAGGCGAAGCGGCTGGGCAGCGACGAAGCGCTCGCGCACCCGGCGCTCGCGCGCGTGCTCGACGCGGGCGTGCACCTGGGCGGCTCGCTCTTTCTCGTCTACGAGAGCGGCGGCGAAGGCACGCTGGCCGACGAGCTGCGCGACCGCGGCCGCATCGTCGCGCCGCGTGCGCTCGAGCTGTGCGCGCAGCTCGCCGAGGGCGTGCAGGCGCTGCACGCCGCCGGCTACAGCCACTTCGATCTCAAGCCGGCCAACGTGGGCCTCACCCGCGACGACCAGGGCGTCGAGCAAGCGGTGCTCCTCGACGCGGCGACCGGACATCTGCTGCTGCACGCGGGCCTGCGCGAGACGGGGATGCTGCCGGTCTCGACCGCCGCGTACCTCGCGCCCGAGCTGGCCGCGGGTGCCGAAGCCGGCGAGCGGGCCGACCTCTACGCGATCGGCGTGCTGGTCTATCAGCTGCTCAGCGGGCGACTGCCGGTCACCGGGCACAGCGCCGACGAGCTGATCGATTCGCACCGCGCGCAGCGGCCGCTGCGTCTGCGCGACGTGGGCCGGCGCGTGCACGGCGAGCTCGAGGCGCTCTTGCAGCGGCTGCTCGCCAAGTCGCCCGGCGAGCGGTTCGCCGACGGCGGCGAGCTGGCGGCCGCGCTGCGCAAGGTCGCGCCCATCGCCGACCAGGCGACCGACGACCACGGCGACGACGAGATCGAGGACCCGCTGCCCGTCACCGTCGCGGCGCCGCCCGAGCCGGAGATCGCGCCGCCCCCGACGGTCCGCGCCGAGAGCCCACCGCTGCCGCGACCGGCGATCCCGCGCGCGCACCAGCGGACCAGCGCGCATCGCATCGGCCGCAAGCGCTGGCTCTCTGCGCAGCGCGCGATCCTCGGCACCGCCGGCCTCTTTGCCGCAAGCGCGATCGTCTTTGCGCTCTGGCCGGATCCGCCGCCGCCGCCGCACAAGCATCACGCGCCCGCGCTCCCGCAAGCCGAGGCGAGCGACGACGCGCCGAACGCGGCGGGAGGACCCAGCCGTCCCTCGGACCCTCCGGCGCCTGCGGCGGTGCCGCCACCCGAGACGCTCCGAGCCGCGCCTGGCGCGGTCGAGCCGCTCGCCGCGCCGCCCGCGCCGGAGCCGCGCATCGCGTCGCTGCCGCACGCCGCGAAGACCCGCGCGCCGAGCGCGGCCGCCGAGGCCCCGCCCAGCGCCGCGGCGCTGCTCGCGCAGGCCCGGCGCCAGCTCGCGCGCCACCAAGTGGAGCCGGCCAAGCGCTCGCTGGCGAGCGCGCTCGAGCGGCCCGACCTGGCCGACGCCGAGCGGACCCGCGCCACGCGCCTGATGGCCGAGGCAGAAGCGGCCGGCGGCGACAAGCGCGCGGCGAGCGATTGGTACCGCAAGTATCTGCGAGCCACCGACGACCCGGCCGAGCGCGCGCGCGTGGTGCGCCTGCTCCAGGCGCTGAATCACTGAGCGCATCCGGAAACGACACCGCCCGCAACCGCCGCTCGCGAGAGCGGAGATTGCGGGCGGCATGCTGGCGGCTTCAGCGGCCCGGCCGCGCGTTGAACGAACGGTCTATCCGTAGGTGAGCGTGACGGTCCCGAGGCCGGTGAACGTCTTGTAGGTGGCCGAGCTCGAGTCGTTGTTGTTGTCGCGGTTGCCGCCGCCGATCCCCTTGAGCGAGAGCCCGAGCCCGAGGTGATCGGAGATGAACCACTGCTTGCCGAGCGTGAGCGTGAGCGCGCCGCCGATGTCGCTGTGGCTGTCGTCGCCGTTGCTGTCCGTGACGCCGAGGCGGGTCGCGTCGACCGAGACGCCGAGGAAGATGTTGGAGACGAAGAAGTAGCCGATGCCGATGCCGAGCCCGCCATAGTTGAGCGTGCTGTTGTTGGCAGTGGTGCTGCTCGAGCCGATGGAGACGGTCGGGTTCGGCGCGCCCATGCCCCAGATCTCGCCATAGAGCATCAGGTTCTCGGCGATGGCGCCGCCGAGCGCGAAGCCGCCGTAGAGGGCGCCGCCGGAGACGGTGGCGCTCGCGCTGTCGTAGGAGACGTTCGAGTTCATGTAGCCGCCGCCGCCCTCGAGCCGGAGAAAGATTCCGCGGTGCGTGAAGGGCTCGGTCACCTGGGCGTGGGCCGCGGAGGGCGCGGCGAGGCAGACGACAGCGACTGCGGCGGAGAGAAGAAGCGAGCGCATGGGGACTCCTCGAGCGGTGGAGAAAGTTGGGACGCCACGTACTGGCCCGCTAGGGACCAGAGCGCGACCTCGCCGGCCACCGTGGCGGCGCGCGCGGCGCCGACGCCTCAGGCCCGCCCGGGAAGGTGCTCGATCTCGCAGACGAGTCCGGCTGAATCGAAGCGCAGCAGCTCGCAGCAGCGCGTGTCCACACCGCCCGATGCGCGCGAGAGGGCGAGCGCGAGCTGGTTCACGTCGCCATCCCAGACGATGCGCTCGAGGTGCAGCGCGCCCGCGCCAGGAGCGGCCGCGCGCTCTTCCTCCCATCGCGCAAGCAGCGCGGCCCGGCGCAGCTGCGCGCCGCCCGCATCGCGCGGCGCGCGAACCAGCACCGGCTCGGCGCAGCGTGCGACGCGCGCTGGAAGATCGTTGCGGTGCCACTCATCCACCCACGCCTGCGCGAAGAGGCCCGCCTCCGCGCGGCTGAAGAGCGCGCCGTGCGGCGAGGGATCGCACAGGCCCGAATCGACCTCGGCCTGCGCGTCGGCGAACCAGCGCTGCACCGACGGCAGCGCGCGCAGCGCCTCCACGTAGCGTTGCGAGACCGGCGAGAGGGCGAGCCCGTAGGTCAGCGCGCGCGAGGCGACCGGCGCGAACATCGCGTCGGCGATCGAGAAGCGGCCGAAGAGCATCTCGCCGCCCTGCCCGAAGCGCGCGCGGCAGTCGGCGAACAACTCGTCGACCCGGCGGACGTCGGCGAGCGCAGCCGCGGAGAGGCGCCGCCGCACCCGCAACGTGACGTTCATCGAACACTCGCGCCGCAGGTCGGAGAAGCTGGAGTGCATCTCGCTGCTGACCGAGCGCGCGACGGCCCGCGCGGCCGCCTCGGCGGGCCAGAGCTGCTTCTCGGGAAACTGCTCGGCGAGCCGTTCGCAGATGGCGAGCGAGTCCCAGATGCGCAGCGGGCCGTCGATGAGCAGCGGCACCTTGCCCGACGCGGAGCCCACGCGCTCGCGCCAACCGGGCGTGCCGAACGGCACCAGCTCCTCCTCGAAGGCAATCCCCGCCTCGCGCAGCAGCACCCACGGCCGCATCGACCAGGAAGAGACGTTCTTGTTTCCGATCACCAGCTTCAGGCTTGCCATCGCGCAGCTCCTGTCCGATGTGTTGCATCCCAACTATCTGGAACCCGCGCGCGACGCCGCGCTGCCGGCCGCAGCGGGCGTCGCTAGTCCAGCTCGCGGGCGAGCTGCCCGAGCGTGCGCAGGCCGCGCTCCACCGATTCGCTCCAGACCTGACCGCAGGAGAGCCGGACGAATCCCTGGAACCGCTCGCGCGCGGAGAAGAGCTGCCCGGGCGCGATGGCGATGCCTCGTTCGCTCGCCTGCTCGGCGAGCTGCAGGCCACTCTTGCCATTCGGCAGCTCGACCCACAGCACGAACCCGCCGGACGGCCGCGAGATGCGCGTGCCTTCGGGGAAGTGGGCGGCGACCGACTCGCCCACGCGCGCCACCTGGGCGCCGAGCGCCGCGCGCAGCCGGCGCAAGTGATGTTCGTAGCCGCCGCTGGCGAGAAATTCTGCGATCGCCATCTGCGGAAGCGTCGGCGTCGCGATGGTCTGCGCGAACTTGAGCGCCATCACTCGCTCGCGGAAGAGGCCGGGCGCGATCCACCCGACGCGATACCCGGGCGCGAGCGTCTTGCTGAACGAGGAGCAGAGCAGCACCAGCCCGCGCGTGTCGAACGCCTTGGCCGGGCGCGGCCGCTCGCCGCTGTGCTGCAGATCGCCGTAGATGTCGTCCTCGATGAGCGGAATCTCGCGCGACGCGAGCATCGCGACCAGGCGCTCCTTCGCTTCGTCGGGCATCCGCGTGCCGCTCGGGTTGGAGAAATTGGGCACCGCGAGCACCGCCGCGATGGGCTGCGCGCGCATCACCGCGTCGAGCGCGTCGAGATCCATCCCGACGCCGGGGAGCACCGGAACCTCGACGACGCGGACGCCGAGGCTCTCGATCAGCTGCAGCAACCCATAGTAGGCGGGCGACTCGACCGCGACCACGTCGCCCGGCTTGACCACCGCGCGCAGCGCGAGGTGCAGCGCTTCGCTCGCGCCCACGGTCGTGACGATCTCGTCGGGCGCCAACGCGCAGCCGGACATCACCGAGCAGCGAGCGATCTGCCGGCGCAACTGTGGATAGCCGGGCGGCGGGTCGTACGCGATCCCCGACGGGCCAGCCCCTCTCGCAATCTGCGCCATCATCCGGTTGAGCCGCTCGACCGGCAGCAGCGCGGGAGCGACCGACGCCGACCCGAGCTGCACCACCGACGGATCGCGCAGCGTGCGCATCAGCTGCTGGATGCGCGCGGCCAGGTCCACCTTGGCCGGCCCGCTCGCCGCCCGCGGCGCTCGAGGTTCGGACAGCTGCGGCGGCGGTCGAACCCGGACGTAGTGTCCCGACTTGGGCCGCACCTCGATGAGCCCCTGCCCCTCCAGCGTCAGATACGCCTGCAGCACCGTGGCGACGCTCACCCGCTCCTGCGCCGAGCAGCGCCGCACCGAGGGCAGCCGGTCTCCGCGGCGCAGCGTGCCGCGATCGATGAGCGTCGCAATCTTGGTCGCGACCCGCTCGTAGAGCTTGTCGGTGTAAGCGAGAGCCATGCTGCGAACTGTACTGCTCTCGGGCGATGCCGTGCAGCACAGTTGGCGCGCGCTCGATGGAGCACAGCGCGAGCCACTGCGCGCTGCCGCGAGTCGACTTGCGCTCCGACGCAACAGCGGTGCTCATCGACGGACGAACAAGAAAACCACGACCCTCTACCGCCCGGTCGGCCGCGAGAAGCTCGAGCTGATTCACAAACTGGGCAACCGCGGGTCTCCTCCGCGCCTCTGTCACCAGCCGATCTTCAATCGGGTGCTCAGCGAGGAGTGCGCGCGCCGGATCGCCAGCCGCTGGAACATGAGACCGCCGGCTATGCCGCCCGCGCAGAAGCTCTCTGCGGCGCGTGCGCTGCGCTCGCCGTTTGCGTTTCCCTCTGCGGCGCCTGGCATCCGCGCCTCGCGCGAGAGCTGTGGCGCAAGGGGGCGAGCGACGCGCGAGCCGGCCCGGGAGGCGAAGCAGCGATTGAATATGAGGGGAAGAAAAAGCAGAAGGCCCCTGTCTTCGCGCGACGCGCGTAACAGGGGCCTTCTAAGAAAAAAATCCGGCAGCGACCTACTCTCCCACACGGAAACCGTGCAGTACCATCGGCTCTGGAGGGCTTGACTTCCGTGTTCGGGATGGGAACGGGTAGAACCCCTCCGATGTAGCCACCGGAAAATGGATGACCGTACGGGCGCGATGCTTCTGGTGGAAGCGCCTCGGATACGGCGTGAATAAGCGCAATTAGTTTCAAAGAGAGAGTTCAGGGAAGAGCAACGAGCTCGACCTTGGTCTTCGCGAGTCGCGAAGGAGCTAAGAAGAATGAAAGACAAAGCCGAACGGGCGATTAGTATTGGTCAGCTGAGCACATTGCTGTGCGTACACTCCCAACCTATCAACGTCGTCGTCTTCGACGGCCCTTCATGGGATTGCTCCCGGGAGACCTAATCTAGAGGTTCGCTTCCCGCTTAGATGCTTTCAGCGGTTATCGAATCCGCACACTGCTACCCAGCGATGCCACTGGCGTGACAACTGGTACACAGGCGGTGCGTCCAACCCGGTCCTCTCGTACTAAGGTCAGGTCCTCGCAAGTCTCCTACGCCCACAGCAGATAGGGACCAAACTGTCTCACGACGTTTTGAACCCAGCTCGCGTACCGCTTTAATCGGCGAACAGCCGAACCCTTGGGACCTGCTCCAGCCCCAGGATGCGATGAGCCGACATCGAGGTGCCAAACCACGCCGTCGATGTGAACTCTTGGGCGTGATAAGCCTGTTATCCCCGGAGTACCTTTTATCCGTTGAGCGATGGCCCTTCCATACAGAACCACCGGATCACTATGACCTGCTTTCGCACCTGCTCGACCCGTCGGTCTCGCAGTCAAGCTCCCTTATGCCATTGCACTCGTCGGCTGGTTTCCAATCAGCCTGAGGGAACCTTCGCGCGCCTCCGTTACACTTTGGGAGGCGACCGCCCCAGTCAAACTCCCCACCAGCCAGTGTCCCGGGCCCCGTTCAGGGACCGCGGTTAGACACCAAGACCCAACAGGGTGGTATTTCACCGTTGGCTCCACAAGAGCTAGCGCCCCTGCTTCAAAGCCTCCCACCTATACTACACAATCGAGTCCTAGTGTCACTGGCAAGTTAGAGTAAAGGTTCACGGGGTCTTTCCGTCTTGCTGCGGGTAAACTGCATCTTCACAGCTATTTCAATTTCGCTGAGTCCCTGGTCGAGACAGTGCGGAAGTCGTTACGCCATTCGTGCAGGTCGGAACTTACCCGACAAGGAATTTCGCTACCTTAGGACCGTTATAGTTACGGCCGCCGTTTACCGGGGCTTC